>Ga0181534_10000240_pt1 | contig 39630 bp, 26 predicted proteins | sample PEATcosm2014_Bin_37_FD_119758 | JGI IMG/M metagenome (GOLD analysis project Ga0181534, IMG submission 119758) | Peatland microbial communities from MTU Mesocosm Facility, Houghton, MI, USA - PEATcosm2014_Bin17_10_metaG | ecosystem: Environmental > Terrestrial > Soil > Wetlands > Peat | place... | reverse complement strand
CGGCGCCAATCCGGATATCGCAAATACGGCTTGTTGGCCCCAAACGGCAGCTCATAGGTATAGCTCAGTTCCAACCGCTCGGGGCGATTGCCAGCGGTCACCGACCATTCGTCCTGGCGGTTAAAGAAGTCCTGCGTGCCATACGGCCCCGAATAATCGTCCATTTGTTTGTTGAATTCGAAGTACGCGTTCACCGAAATACCCTTGGAAGACCGCTTTTCGACCCGCACATAGCCCGCGTTCCGCTGATAGCGCCCTACCGGATACTCGCCGTACAAGTTGAAGCCCTGATACTGCGGATAAGGCCGCAGGGACTGGTTGAACGCCAGATCGTTCAACTGATTGCCGTACTGCAGATCGGCCAGCGGAATCGCATTGGGATTGGCGGCGCCGTTGCCCACCAGCAGATCCTTGCCGCCGGAGTACGCAAAACCGATCGTGACTACGGCCGAGCCCGGGAATTCCCGCTCGATGGCCAGCGACGCCGATTGATAAGTGGGCAGGCGGTTGGAGGTATCGATCAGATCGGCAATGGTGTTGTTGGCCGCATCCGGCTGAAGATCGGGCACCGGAGTGGCGGGCGGCGGCACGCCGTTGCGCATCGTCAAGGCCGGTTGTAGCTGCGGGTCCGGCGAAAGAAATGTCGAATACTGATTGAATCCCTGCGTCCCGAACTGGCCCGAATAGATCGGAATGCCGGAATAATCGCGCGCGAAATTCGCCCGCACCACGGTCTTGGGGTCGTCCAGCGGGTTCCAGGCTACGCCCAGGCTCGGGGCCACGCGCACCAGCGTGGGCTGGAACGCGCTTCCGAAACCGCCTTGTCCCGCAGCCACCAGCGCGCCCGGCAATCCGTTCGCGGGGTTGATCGCGCTCAGGTCGATATTCGACTGCCGGTCGTATTTCTCGGTGCGCGGGGTGAAGAGGTGGGTCGTGAGCCCGAGATTGATGGTGAGACCCTTGATAGCGTCGTAACGGTCGCGGAACGCCAGCGAACCCTCCGACCGGCGGAAGTACGAAGGCTGCGTGTCGAGGGTTTCCTCCGCGAAATACGGCGCGCCCAGCAGAAAACTGGCCAGCGCATTGCCCGTATCCACGATACCCGGCAGACTGGTGATGCCTTCGTTGAAGCTCAGCAGGCCTGCCGGATACTGCGGCCAAAAGCTGTTCACCTGCTGCTGCGCGTACTGCCCAACCACCCGGAATGTGTGCTTGCCGCGCTTGGTGGAAAGGCCGTCAGTCCAGGTATAGACGTTGCGCGCGTTCCGCGAAAACGGATAGGCTTGCCCCATGCCGAGGTACGGACCCAATTGCATCACCGGGAAACCGTTGCCTCCGATCCCGGAAAGGCCCATCTGGGCCGCGTAGTTGGTTTGGTCCCCGGCGTCGCCGCTGGTGGAGACACTGGAATTCGCTTCGAATGTGAGCGTGTTCACGGTGCGAGGGGAAGCGGTGAAGACGTACCCGAGCGAACCGCGGCGCGTCTGGAAGTCGCGATTGGAGGGGCCGGGATTGGCGGCGGTGGGAAACCACTGGGCCGCGCCCAGAGTGCCGTTGGAAAATGCCAGTTCCACGGTAACGCGATGGCGCTCGCGCAGCGACTGGTCCAGCTTGCCGATCATGCCGTTGGCTGTGTTGGTCTCCGGCGAGTCGATGAAATAGTTGTTGCGAAAGAACGGCCCTACATCGGTGTTGGGCGCCGGATAGAACTGGAGTGCGTTCAACGCGACCGGGTCGAGCCGGAGGGCCGGGATGACGTTGCCTGGAAACGGGAGGCGGTTGTATTCGAGGTTTGTGGTGGAAACCGGCTGCGACGGATTGTAGCCCGGATTGGGGCTGGTGCTGTTGGGATCGTAGATCGGGATCACGTTGCCCGCGTCGTCCACCACGTCCGAGTAGTCGCCGGTGCGCTGCGCCATGGTGGGGATGGTCTGCAAATACGTGCGGTCGATGTCCTCGCGCACGCCTTCGTAGGAAAGCGAGAAATACGTATTGCGGCCTTCGATGAGATGCGGCAGCACGGCGGGGCCAGCAACGTTGAACCCGAACTGATTGCGGCGCAGCAATGCCTTGTTTCCGCCGTTCTGGCGGATTTCGTGCGGCACCGCGTCCAGCGCGTCGTTGCGGAAGTTCTCGAAGACGCGGCCGTGCCAGTCCAGCAGAGGGCTGTGGCGGCCGGCTTTGGGCGGACTATCGGCGCGCAAGCCCAAACTGCGGGTCTGGGACTTGAACTCTTCAATGGCGCTGTTCATCTCGGCGTCGGGCGGCGCCGGAGCTGGTTGCTCGACCGCGCGCGCGACTGCGGCGGTACACAGACACACTGCCAGCGCGTATCGGCAGGGCGGCATACCTTTCAGTTTAGCAAGTGTGAGGATCTTAACGCGGGGGAGGGCGCGCAGGCCGGAATCAGGCAGCGGGCCAGTGCAGCAACTGCCCGGCCACGGGGTGAATTGGGTCGCGGTTCCAAGCGTCCCGAAATCGACTGAGAAACTCGGGGCCGCGGAGTTGCGGAATGGTCACCAGCACGATGCAGAATTCCGGAAAGCGCCGGAGCGCGCGGGCGGCCGATTCGCTGAAGAGGCGATCGCGCGTGAGGACGACGCGGTAGCCCGCTTGACTCGCCGTTTCCACCAACACACCGTTTGTTAGACCTCCCCAGCCCCTGTCGTCCGCGGCTTGTGCCGAGATTCCGAACTCGCCGAGGAGTGCGCGCACCTGCTTCGGCATGTTCACGTCAAGCAGCCACATTCGGCGCGTCCAGGACTTCGGAGGCGGCCCGCATAACCTCAGGAATGGCCTCGTGCGGAAGCCGGCCGTAGGTCTCCTCAATGTCTTCGACGGTCATGCCCTCAGACATGCACGACAAGATAAAAGACACGGAGAACCGGGTCCCGCGAATGGCTAACTTGCCGCCTAGGAGCTCCGGATCGGCGACAATCCAGCGGAAGTTCTTATATGGCCTGAGGGTATGCTCCTCCATCTCTCGGTTCGCCCTTCTCTATTACACCACGTCCGTTGGCGACTACCCTATCTTTACCGCGAGCATGGATATCGACCCGCCATCCACGCCTTCCACCGGGAAGGCAACCGCTTCTCCCGCCTGCCGCGAGGCGATGACATACAAGAGCGGTAAATAGTGGTCCGGCGTGGGAATCGACAGCCGCGCTTCCCGGCCCAGCCGTTCATACTCGACCAGCGGCCGGGTCTCACCCGCCACGATCATCTCGCGCGCCTGCCGCTCAAAGGTCACGGCCCAGTCGAACGGTTCCACCATGTGCCTGCCCCACGCATACGCGTGCAGGTTATGCACCAGGTTGCCGCTGCCCACAATCAGCACGCCCTCTTCGCGCAGTGGCGCCAGGCGCTCGCCAATCTCGTAATGGAAGCTCGACGCCTGCGTTTCGTCGATGCTTAGTTGCACCACCGGGATATCGGCTTGCGGATAAACATGGCACAGCACCGACCAGGTGCCGTGATCGAGGCCCCAGCTTTCGTCCAGGCTGACCGGCAGCGGCCGCAGCAATGCTTGCACCCGGCGCGCCAGATCGGGATCGCCTGGCGCGGGGTATTTCACCTGATAGAGTTCGCGCGGAAATCCGCCGAAGTCGTGTATAGTCCGCGGCGCGGTGGTGACGGTGACGCCGGTCTGGGGCACGAACCAGTGTGCCGAAATGCTGAGAATGGCTTTGGGCCGCGGAATCGAGCGTCCCAACGCGCCCCACGCTTCGGTGTAGCTGTTCTGTGACACTGCGTTCATCGGATTGCCGTGACCGAAGAAGATGGCGGGTGTCAAGTGCGTCATCGGCTTATTAATGAGGTTAGCGCGGAACATCTGGGCGCGCGGGAACGTATGATCGTTCAATGGCCTCTGGGATGCCCGCATTACCGCTGCGCCTGGACGCCGTGGTGAAGCGCTTCGGCGCGCTCACCGCGGTGGACGGCATCTCGATGGAAGTCCAAGAGCGCGCGTGCCTGGGGCTGCTGGGGCCCAACGGCGCAGGCAAATCGACGCTGATTCGCAGCATCGCCGGACGGGTGCGTCTCGATTCCGGCAGCATCCGCGTGTTCGGCCACCCGGCCGGCTCTCCGGCGGCGCGCGCGGAGCTGGGCTGGGTGCCGCAGGAACTGGCGCTGTATCCGCTGTTGACGTGCCGCGAGAATCTGGAAGCCTTCGGGCGCTACCAGGGCTTGCGCGGGAAGGCGCTTAGCGACGGCATCGGGTGGTGCCTGGAGTGGGCCGCGCTGGCGGACCGCGCCGGCGCCCAGGTTAAGACTCTGTCCGGCGGCATGCGGCGGCGGCTGAACATGGCGGCCGGGTTGGTGCACCGTCCGCGTATTGTGCTGCTCGACGAACCCACCGTGGGCGTCGATCCGCAGTCGCGCAACCGCATCTTCGAGATGGTCGCGGAACTGCGCGACCAGGGCGCTACGGTAATTTACACCACACACTATATGGAAGAAGCCGAGCGGCTGTGCGATACCATCGCCATCGTCGATCATGGCCACGTGATCGCGCAAGGCCCCCAAGCGGAGCTTGTCGCGGAATCCTTTGGCAGCCGCAGCGACGTGCTGATGCGTTTCGCGTCCACCGTCGAAAACGCCGCCTCGTGGGCTGCGGCGCGCGGCGGCACTTTGGAAGACGGGGCCGCGCATTTCGCCGTGGAGAAGCCCACCGATATCGGGCCGCTGCTGGACGCCGCCATCGGCGACGGTCTGGAAGTGATCGACGTGGTGCTGCGCCGCCCCAATCTGGAATCGGTGTTTCTGCAACTCACCGGAAGGGACCTGCGCCCATGAGTGTCATGCCTGCCATGATGGCCGCCATCGTCCGCAACGGATTCCGCGCGCTGCGCCGGGATCGCGGCGCGCTGATTCTGTCGTTCGTTCTGCCGGTCGCATTCTTCAGCATCTTCGGCATGATCTTCGGCGGCATGGGCCGCAGCGGCACGCCGCGGGTCAGCGTGCTGGTGGTGGATGAGGATCGCAGCGAGGTCTCCGGGCGGCTGGTGCGCGCCTTGCTGCAGGAACCATCGCTGGCCGCCAGCACGCGCCCCAAAACGAAGAAGGGCGGTCCTGTTCCGCCCGACTACACGGCGGCCGGTGCCGAGACCGCGGTGAAACAAGGCGACGTTCCCGCCGCGCTGATCATTCCCAGAGGGTTCGGGGCGCATCCCATAGCCCTCGGGCCTGGCGGCGAGCGCGCGCCAATTCGTCTGCTGCACGACAGCTCCGACCCCGTGGCTGCCCAGATGGTCGGCGGAATCCTGCAAAAGGTCGTGATGACTGCTTTGCCCGACACCATGGCGAAGGTGGGCATGCCGTACTTCGAGAAATACAGCGGCGGGCTTACCCCCCAACAGCGCGAGAACATCCAATCGGCGCTGACCAGGGCGCCCAATGCGCCCAGCCAGACCGGCCCACAGAACGGCACCGGGTTCGTCGCCCTGGAGGTGCGCGACGTGGTTGGCGAGAAAAAACAGAACTCCATGATCGCGTTCTACGCCGCCGGCATCGGAGTCATGTTCCTGCTGTTCACCGCCAGCGCCGCCGGAGGCAGTCTGCTGGACGAAGCCGAGAGCGGCGCGCTCGACCGCATCCTGAGCGCGCGCGTGAGCATGACCACGCTGCTGGCGGGCAAGATGGCCTACAGCGCGCTGCTGGCCTCCGCGCAGCTTACGCTCATGTTCCTTTGGGCCGCCCTGGTATTCCATCTCGACCTCTTCCCGCACTTGCCCGGCTTCATCGTGATGACCGCGGCCACCGCGTTCGCCGTAGCTTCGTTCGGTATGTTGCTGGCCAGCGTTTCGCACACCCGCGCGCAGCAGGCCTCGATTTCCACGCTGATTATCCTGACAATGTCGGCCATCGGCGGCAGCATGTTTCCGCGCTTCCTGATGCCGGAAGCCATGCAGAAGGTGGGGCTGCTGACGTTCAACGCCTGGGCCATCGACGGCTACACCAAGGTCTTCTGGCGCGACGAACCCGTGCTGCACCTGGCGCCGCAAGTGGCGGTGCTGATCGGCGCAGGCATGGCGCTGTTCCTGATCGCGCGGCGGTTCGCGCGCCGCTGGGAGTATTCGTAGTGGCCGGGCCGTGGATCGCGCTGCTGGCTCTGTTGCAGTTACCATACACCGCGTTCCAGCACCCGGAGCGGGTGACCATCGCCAATTATTCAGGCGACGCCATGGAGCCGTTTGTGACGCATGACGGCCGCTTCCTGCTGTTCAATAATCGAAACGATGCGGGTGTGGATACCAACCTTCACTACGCCGAAAGAATCGATGGCCTTCACTTCGTCTACCGCGGCGAGATTCAGGGCGTAAATACCAGCGCGCTGGAAGGCGTGCCATCGGTTAGTTGCGCTGGCGACTTCTACTTCGTTTCGACGCGAAGCTACGCGCAGACTTTTTCGACCATCTACCGGGGGCGCTTTTCGGCCGGGGTGGCCACCGGCATTGAACTGGTGCCCGGAATCTCCCGCCACACACCCGGCTGGGTAAACTTCGACGCCGAGGTTAGCGCCGATGGACAGACCCTCTATGCGGTGGACAGCCGATTCAGCGCCGGCGGCACGCCGCTGAGCGCGGATCTTTTCATTGCCCGCAAGCGCGCCGACGGATTCGTTCGCGCGGCAGATAGCGCCGGCCTGCTGCGCCTGGTCAACACGGACGAACTGGAGTATGCTCCCGCCGTTTCGGCGGATGGGCTGGAGTTGTTCTTCACGCGCGTAAAGGAGATTCGCGCCGGTGCCGAACCGCGCATCTGGCGGTCGCTGCGGCGCAGCGTCCGCGAGCCGTTTGGCGCGCCGCAGCCGGTTGGCGCCATCGCGGGTTTCGCGGAAGCACCCACGCTCGCGCCGGACGGGCTGTCGCTCTACTACCACGCGCGCGTGAACGGCCGGTTCGTCATATTTCGCGTGACCCGCGAGCCGGGCAGCGAAGTGCACACAAACGGGTGCCCGTCAGCCGGCTGACGCTGTTCGCCCCGCCGCGGAGGCCTTCCGCGCAATCAGGCCGAAGCCTTTCGCCGCGGCTTCGTTTCCCAAGGCGGCAAGGCTCGCCCGCGCTACCGCCGCACTTCCGTACCTGGCTTCGAGTTCGCCCAACGCCAGCCGCGCCTCGTACTGGTATCCCAGATAGCCGTGGCGCAAGGCTTGGTCGAGCGTGGATTGGAGCAGCCTCCGGCCATCGGCGCCGGCGTCGATGCGAGCTTCCGCCAGTGCGATGGCGAAGCTAACCGGGAGCGCGCTGCCGGCAGAGAGCAGGCTCTTGGCGCGCTGGACGGCCGCCATCGCTTCAGACGGCTTCCCGCGCTCGACCAGCAGAAGCGCCAGAGTGGAATCGGCGAGAGCTTCGTGGTCGCCCGACTTCGCTTTGTGGAAAGCTTCGATTGCCGACCGCAAGGGCGCCTCGGCATCGGCCGGCCGGCCCTCCTCGATGGCTACCGTGGCCAGATCCACGCGGCTGGAAGCGGTATTCAGCTCGTCCCCCATCTCACGGCGGATGGCCAGCGCTTGTTCCGCCGTCCGGCGCGCGCCCAAGAGGTCTCCCTGGTTCAGCGCGACGCGCGCCAGCCCAGCCAACGCATAGGCGCGCCCGCGCCGGTAGCCGGTCTCCAGACAAGCCTTGAGAGCCCGTTCGTAGAACGATTTCGCACCCGCCAGATCGCCTTGCTCAACCAGGATGCCTCCCAGATTGGAGAGAGTCGACGAGATGCCTCGTTTATTGGCCACTTCGGTGAAGCCGCGCAAGGCTTCTTCGTGCATCTTTTTGGCCCCGGCCAGATCGCCCTGGTCGTCCATAACATTGGCGATGTTGCCCAACGTCCCGGCGACGTCGCCTTTCGCTCCAATCTCGCGTTCGATCGACAGAGCCTCTTCATAGAGTTCCCGCGCAGCCGCCAGAGATCCCTGTTCGTACAAAATGTTAGCGCTGGAGTTCAGAGCGTTGGACACTCCGCGCCGGTTCCCGCTCTTACGGCAGACTCTAAGGGTGTCTTCGTAGAGTTTGCGCGCACCCATGAGGTCGCCCTGGTCGTAACGCACCCCCGCCATCTCCTGCAAAGCACGCGCCACGCCATCAGAGTTGTCCGCATGAGCGAAGGCGTCTCGGGCCTGGGCCAGGATGGCGGCCGCCTGCGGCAATTGCCCCATCCGTTCCAAAGCCCAGCCCTCCTCCAGTCGGCCCCTCGCGGCCAGCAGTCCCGCACCTTGCCGTTCGGCCTTTTCCACCGCGGCCGCAGCCACCCGCCGGCTTCTCTCGAAATCCCCGAGCGGCAAAGCGGCGGCGGCCTCTTCCAGGTCGATGCGCGGATCTTCTCGCGCCGGCGCCGCCAGCAGACGAAGCCCCGCGACCGTGGCCAGAGCATCCCTGCCCCGGTCGCCCAACCTTTGGGCGGAAGCCAGCCGCAGCCCGTAATCCAGATCGTCGGGATAAAATCTGAGCAGCGCGCTGTAGATTTCCACCGCTTTGTCCCAGTCTCCGGTAGCCTCGCGATAGCGGCCTTCAATGGAGAGCCGCTTCTCCCGCGAAAGGCCGGCGGAAAGATCCATGGCTCTCTTGGCCTCTTCCGTGGCTCTCTGGTCATAGCCCAGGGACCTCCAGGACTGCGCCAACGCGGAGTGGATCGCCGCGCTATCCGGCTCCGCGGCCGCCGCCTGCTCCAGCAGTTTGCGCGCCGCCTGGTAATCGTACAGGCGCAGGCGTCCCAGACCCTCCGCGTAAAGCCGGTACGCCTCCGGGCTGGAGGGCAGTTCGGCGCGCACCCCGGTAGCTTCGGCCGGCGTGACTTCCTCCACGCCGAACTTCTCGCGCAATCGTGTCCCGGTACGCGCCACCAGGTCCAAGAGCTGAGCGTCGGCGCCCGTAAGGGAGACTGTGGCGACGGTATCGCCGCTGCTGGCGTCCTGCAGGCGCAGGTCCAGCCGCACCTGTCCGCCCGCCTCTTTTCCGGCGTAATAATAGGAGCCCAGCACGACAAAGTCCGCCCCGAGATTCTTACGAATTCTGGCCAGTGTATCGCGCCCGAAGCCGTCGGCCTCCGGCAGCGAGAGATCGATCTTGGCCCGCGCCACGTCCTCTCCGGGGATGGTGCGCAGTTTTTCCCCGGCGGCCAACTCGCTGGAGAACATTTCGGCAAGGGCTGCTGAGAGCCACGCGGCGTCCGGCCTTCCGGCAAGGTTCTTGAAGCCCAGCACGGCAACCGAGCGCCGCGCCCGGCCGGCAACCGCCACCGCAGCCGGATCGGACGCGCGGTGCGCCGCCCGCGCGCGCGCAAGCCACCACGCGGCAATCCCCAATGCCGCGATCAGGATCGCAACGGCGATCCAAGGTTCCGGCCGGCGCGCGCCCGGGCGCCTGACTTTCTCCAGCGCGGACTTCATCTCTCCCGCGCTGGCCCACCGCTGATTTCGATCTTTTTCGAGGGCGCGCTGGATCGTTGGCTGCAGTGCTCCAGTCACGGGCGGGGGCGTTTTCGTAAGAATGGCGGCGAAGACCAGCGCCGGTGTCTGGCCCACGAAAGCTCTCTGCCCCGTGGCCATTTCGTAAAGCACGGCGCCGAAGCTGAACAGGTCGGCGCGGGCGTCCAACTCTTCGCCGCGGGCCTGTTCCGGCGACATATAGGCCAGCGTCCCGATCGTTGTGCCGGGGTTGGTCAGTTGGGTTTCGGTAGCCGCTTGCCCGTCCGCAGCCGTGGGTGGTCCCAGTGCCAGTTTGGCGACCCCGAAATCCAGAATCTTCGCCTGGCCCCGCGCCGTCACGAAAATGTTGGCGGGTTTGATGTCCCGGTGCACGATGCCTTGGGTGTGCGCCGCATTCAGCGCATCCGCGATTTGAATCGCCAGGTCCAGCACGTCGCCGGTGGCCATTGGGTGTCCGCCGATGCGCGCCGCCAGGGTTTGGCCCTCCAGCAGTTCCATGGCGATGAAAGGCACGCCCTCGTGCTCGTCGATATCGTAAACCGTGCAGATGTTGGGGTGGTTCAGGGCCGAAGCCGCCCGTGCTTCCCGGCGAAACCGGTCGCGGGCTTCCCGTTCAGCCGGCAGCCGCTCGGACAAAAACTTGAGGGCCACGACGCGCCCAAGGCGGGTGTCCTGGGCCTTGTACACGATCCCCATGCCCCCACTGCCGAGCTTTTCCAGGATCCGGTAGTGAGAGACGGAGCGGCCGGTCATTCCGGTTGATTATGTCCGATGTGCGGCGGCCGCGTCAATCGGGTCTTCCCGGTGCCGGTCCCGGACTCGCGGTAACAGCGCGGGTCCTCCGAGCCTTCTCGCTGGAGCGATCTGGCGCGAGTGCTTAACCGATTTGGGGAACATCCCAGTGCGGCAGACCTCGGGGTCTGTCCGGATGGGCCCCCGGCCCACGAATGGTGATGAAAACTGTGCAAGTGCTTTGGGGGCGGGCTTTAGTCCGCGCGGAGCTTCAGCCCCGCGGGCTGGGTTTTCGGCGGTGCGCGGGTCCTCTAGAACCCGCCCATGCCCCTTGTATTCGGCCTGGAATAGACATACATTGAGACTGGAGGCGGAGGTTTCAGATGAAACTGTCTTTTGCACTGCCACTTTTTCTGGCTGCCGGGATGGCGGCCTTCGCGCAAGCGGTGCCCCGGATGACTACTGTCGATCCGGGCACGGGGAAGGCTGGCGATGAGCTGGTGGTCGCGGGGGAGAATCTGGAAAAGGCGCAGGTGGCCAAGCTGTACCTGACGGACGAGAAGAACGACTATCAGGTGGATATGACCGAGCAAACCGGCACCAGCATCAAGTTCAAAATTCCCGCCAAGGCGCCGGCCGGCCGCTTCGCCCTGATGTTGCTGACCACGGGCAAGGACGCCAAGCTGATCGAGCAGCCGGTCAAGATTACGGTGGAGCAGTAGCTAGCTAGGGTAGCCTCGGATGGCGTCTTTCACCATCTCCCGTGCTTCCTCCAGGGTTTCGCCCTCGGTCACCGGGCCGGGCAGAGCCGGGCAGGTGGCAACAAAACCGCCTTCTTCGGCGGGTTCAAACAGAACGGTATAACGACGTTCAGTCATTGGGTTGCCTGCTTTGATTATAGATTGGCTTGGGCATGCTTGGGCATGGAGAAAAGAGTCGGTTGGCCCCCAGAACCCAAGCTCGCCAGGGGGCCGACGCTATACCGTTCGCGGCGGGAGATAATCTGAGGTGTTATCAACAGGGGTCGGTAGCACTGGGGTAATCAGTTTGACAGGCGTGCCGAAGGCTCACAGGCGCCACCGCAAAACTGGCTGATTCGACAGCCGTTCTGGCAATGGGGCTGAGAATGCTATCAGGAGGTTGAGCGTGAAACGTTTCATCCCCGTCCTGGCGTGGATTCTTATGGCGGGCAGCGCTCGCCCGCAAATCCCCATTGATTTGGCTGCGTTGTATCGCTATGACCGCGCTGCGCCGCTTAACATCGAGCAGAAGGAACTGGCTTCCAGGGAGGGCTATCGACTGTATTCGATCAGCTACGCTCTTCCCAACGGCGCGCACATGCCGGGATTTCTCGTTGCGCCGAGTGGGCCTGGCCGCAAGCCTGCAATTGTTTGGGTGCACTCCGGCGGCGCGATCAGGTTTCTGGGTAACGCCGTTCTGATGGCGCGGGCCGGGGCCGTTTCGCTCCTGGTTGGAGAGGCTGAGGGACTACCCAGCGGCACTGCGGAGCAAGCCAGAGACCAGTTGATCGCGGATGTCATTGGCCTGCGCCGGGCAGCCGACCTGCTGGAAGCCCAAGGGGACGTCGACCCATCGCGCCTGGCCTTGGTCGGCCACAGCTCGGGCGCTATGATGGGCGCGGTTGCCGTAAGTATCGACGATCGATTTCGGGCTGCGGTTTTTGAAGTTGGGTTGCTGGGGATGAGTATCCACATCGCAACCAGTCCCGGACCTTGGGCCGTCGGTGTGCGAAAGGAGCTCGGCGACAAGCTGCCCCACTTTCTGGAAGTAATTTCAGTAGTCGATGCGAAGAACTATATCGGCCACGCCCCAGCCATCCCCAAACTGTTCCAGTCTGCTTTGCAAGATCCGGGAGTGCCAACGAAGGATGCGGAGGATTTCTTCAATGCCGCCACCGGGCCGAAGGAATTGAAGTGGTACGACTCGGGCCACGACATCGATGATATTGCTGACTTGACCGACCGCGCCCGCTTCCTCGCCCGGACGCTTCATTTGGGAAACATCGAACCGCTGCTTCAAGGGAAGAAAGGCCGGTGACACGCATCAGTGGCTGAGCTTCAGCACCCAGGCCGGCTGTGCGAGTAACTCCTCGGGCAACTCGGGCAGTTCCACCGTTACGGCGCCCGCGCCGGATTTGAAGCGCAGCGGCGCCGCAACTCCGAGCAATGTCACGCTTGACGGCTTCGCGACCTCGTAGCCCTTCACCGTGAATTGGCGCCCCGGCCAGCGCGGCAGAATGGCGTAGAGATCGCCGCCCTTGGAAGTAAAGAAAGCCTCGATGGAAGCCTTGCCGCCCTCAGGTTTGCCGGATAATTTCGCCACATCGTAATTGGAGTTGAACTCCGCGTTGTAGTCGATCTTGGTGACTTCGCCCGCGCTCCACTGCCGCGAGGCTTTCCACGGCTTCGTGCCGTAGATGGCCTCACCGTTCACCTTCAGCCAGGCGCCGATCTGGAGCAGGCGCTCTTCCATGATCACCGGAATGGTTCCGTCGGCGGTGGGACCGATGTCCAGCAGCAGGTTGCCGCCCCGGCTCACGATGTCGGTCAGCAGAATCACCAGCTCGCGCCCGGTATGATAATTTTCCAGGCGTTCGGCGCGGTTATAGCCATAAGAGAAGCCCATGCCGCGGCTCTCTTCCCACGGGTGATCCATGCCGCTCATGCCCGGCGTGTATTCGGTGGTCCAGTAGCCGCCGTGCTTGTGGCGGGTGTCCTTGCCCCAGCGGTCGTCCACCACCACTTCGTCCTTCACGGGCGAATCGTTGTACAACCACGCCAGCAGTTCGGGGGTGCGCCAGTCGCTGGAATTCATTTCCCATTCGCCGTCGCTGAAGATGATGGACGGCTTGTAGCGCGTCACGACATCCTTGAACTGGGGCATCATGTGCTCGGCGACATAGCGGGGTTTGTCGGAAAGATAGAGCGGGTTGTACCACTCGTACAGCGAGTAGTAAATGCCCATGCGCAGGCCTTTGTCGCGCACGGCGGTGGTGAGATCGCCGAGCAGGTCGCGGTGGGGTCCGATTTCGACGGCGTTCCAGGGGCGTCCCCAGGTGCGGGAGGCTTCCTGGCTGGGCCAGAGCGCAAAACCTTCGTGGTGCTTGGAGGTGAGGGCGACATATTTCGCGCCGGAGCGCAGGAATACGTCGGCCCAATGATCGGGATCGAACAATTCGGCGCGGAAGCGCGGCGCGAAATCGCGGTAATCGAAATCGGCGCCGAACATACGCTGGTGATAAGCCCACGATCCGGCGTCAACCGGATCGGCGCCCGGCTTCCGCCCTTCGGTGATGGCGTGCCAATACCATTCGGCATAGGCCAGCTTGCCGGGCAGCACCGGAGCATAGGCTGGCACCGAATACACGCCCCAATGGATGAAGATTCCGAACTTAGCGCTGGTGAACCAGGCGGGCGTGGCACGCTGATCGAGCGATTGCCAGTTAGGCTGGTAGTTCTGCGCGCCGGCCAGGGCGGCAGAGAGAAGCGAGAGCGATAACAGTCTTTTGAACCGCACGAAACGTACCGTATCGGATTCGCGGTGGTTTGTCAATTCATCGTCCTACGGACTCGGGTATAATCAAGCGGATCGAGCTAGTTCTACGGAGGACAGATGACTGTACGGACCGCCTTGCACTATCTCTTGGCCTGCGCAGTGTGCGCGCCCGTTGCGGCGCAATCGCCGCAAGCCACGTCGGGCTACAACCAGCCGCCGAAAAACATCCTGCATGTCATGCGGGCCCCTCTACCGCCTTCTCCCGTGGTGAGTCCGGCACACGGCGCGATTCTGCTGGTGTCCTGGCAGTTGTACCCGTCGATTGCGCGAGTGGCGACGCCGTTCCTGCGCCTGGCTGGCGTGCGCGTCGAGCCCAAGAATCACAGCAAGCACGACACCCCCGGCGGGTACGGCATCACCCGCTGCGCCACCGGGTTCGACCTGGTGCGCATCGCCGATGGCGCGCAGACGCATGTCGCGCTTCCGTCGGGAGTGTGCCCGGGCGAGCCGGTTTGGGCGGCGGATGGAAAGCGCTTTGCGTTCGTCAATATCGCTTCCGAGTCGGTCGATCTCTGGATCGGGGACGGCAAGACTGGAGAGGCGCATCGCGTTCCCGGAGTGCGTCTCAACCCCATGTTCGGCGACGAGCTCGGCTGGATGCCCGATCAGAAGACGCTCCTGGTGAAGCTGGTGCCCAAGGGCATGGGAGCGCCGCCTCCCGAACCCATCGTGCCGATTGGCCCTAGCATCCAGGAGACCGAAGGCGAAAAAGGACAGAGCAGCACCTACGAAAACCGCGACACCCTCGGCAACAAGCACGACGAGGACCTCTTCGATTATTTCGCGGCGTCGCAGATCGCCTTGGTCGATGCGGCGACGGGGGCGATCACGCCGATTGGAAAGCCGGGAAATTACGATTCGGTCGATCCCGCGCCGGATGGCCGGCACATCCTTGTCACGGCGATCCACAAGCCTTACTCGTATGTCACCACGTACGATCGCTTCCCGAAGGAAGTCGAAGTTTGGGACGTATCCCAGCGCACGCACGTGGTTGCGCACACCATCGCGTCCCTTCCACTGGCGGATCGCGTCCCCATCCATGGCGTTCCCACGGGTCCGCGCGATTTTTCCTGGCGCGCCACCGATCCGGCGACGCTCGTGTGGGCGGAAGCGCTGGATGGCGGCGACTGGAACGTGAATGTTCCGGCGCGCGATAAGATCCTGCTGGCGAAGCCGCCTTTCAAAGCGCCCGCCGTCGAAATCGCGCGCACCGAGCAGCGCTATGCCGGCTTGAATTGGAGCGAAAAAGCGAAAGTCGCGCTTTTGACCGAGTACGACAACAACCGGCACTGGAGGCGCACTTTCACGATTGACGCCGACGATCCTCAGTCGAAACCTCGCTTGATCTGGGATCTTTCGACCGATGAACATTACAAGAATCCGGGCTCTCCCGTGAGACGCCAGCTCGCTGACGGGTCCTGGGTGATACGCCAGGACGGCGATTCCATTTACCTGCAAGGGCAAGGCGCTTCGCCCGACGGCGACCGGCCGTTCCTCGACCGGCTGAATCTTACCACGCTCAAATCCGAACGCCTGTTTCGCAGCGACAAAACTGCCTACGAGCGATTTGTCGCCTTTACCGGGCCGGATGCGCGGACGTTTCTTACCTGGCATCAATCGCCCGCAGACCCTCCCAATGGGTTCGCGCGTACCCTTGGCAGCTCCGTCGACGCGCCGGCCGGCGAAGCCGCCTTTGCCTCCACCAGCGTCGCGATCACGCACCTTCCCGATCGCACGCCCGAGGTGCGTGCGATCAAGAAACGGCTGGTCAAATATAAGCGCGCCGACGGGCTGGACTTGTCGTTCACGCTCTATACGCCGCCAGGATACCAGGAGGGAACGCGCGTTCCAACGATTCTCTACGCCTATCCTCTGGACTACGCCGATGCTTCCACGGCCGGACAAGTCACCGGCTCGCAGCAAACCTTCACCTTTCTCTATGAATACCAACTGTTGCTGCTCGGGGGGTACGCGATCATCGACGACGCTTCGTTCCCCATCATCGGCGATCCGAAGAAAGCCTACGATACTTATCTGGAGCAGTTAGTCGCGGACGCGAAGGCCGCGGTCGACGAGGCGGTGCGGCAGGGCGTTGCCGATCCCAACCGCATCGGTGTCACGGGGCACAGCCACGGCGCTTTGATGACCGCCAATCTGGTGGCGCACTCCGATTTGTTCCGGGCCGGTGCGGCCACCAGCGGCTCCTACAACAAGACGCTCACTCCTTTCGGTTTCCAGAACGAGCGGCGGTCGGTTTGGGAGGCTAGGGATGTCTATCTGAAGGTCTCGCCATTTTTCTATGCGGACAAATTGAAGACGCCGCTGCTGCTCATGCACGGCGCGGAAGACGCGAATCCCGGCACTACGCCCCTTCAATCCAGCAAGCTGTATGAGGCAATTCGCGGCAACGGCGGCACCGCCCGCCTGGTGCTGCTGCCGCACGAGCCGCACTGGTATACGGCCATGGAGTCGAACGAGCAGCTCGTTTACGAGATGCTTCGCTGGTTTGACAAATATGTGAAAGACGCGGGGCCTCGCACGGTGACTGAGGTGCGGTAACGGCGATTACGCCTTGCTGAAGCGGGGCCAGTTGAAGCCGTAGAAGGCCACCACAACGAAGCAGGCCGCCGGCACGATGAACCCGCGGGACATATCGTACTTGTCCGCCACGTAACCCATCAGTTTGGGCAGAATCGCGCCCCCCATGATCGCCATCACAATGAATGCCGATGCCTTTTTCGCGCGCGCGCCGAGCCCGAAAATTCCCAAGGCAAAGATGGTGGGAAACATGATCGACATGAAGAAGTAACTCAGAAACACGCAAGCCACCGACAGCCATCCCAGCTTGCAGAAAACCAGCACGGTGGCGCCGACGTTCACCACGCTGTAAATCGCGAGGATCTTGTACGCGGCGAATTTCCGCAGCAGGCCCGCGCCGCTGAAGCGCCCGGCGAGGAAGCAGACGAAACCGAGTGAGGCCAGGTTTGATGCGCCTTTATTGCTCATCCCGAGCACGCCGGCGGCATTGGTCTCAAACCAGCCGGAGAGCCAGCCCTGCAGAAAACTGGAATGCGATGAGACACTGGCGAGACCCGTCTGCCAGGAACCCGGAATGGGCGGCACTTCCGACGTCATGTAATTGATGAAAAAGCTGAATATGCCCGCTTGGGCGGCTACATAGAAGAACTGCGCCGCCACCGCCATCACGAAATGCGGGTGCGACCAGATGGAGCGTGAGGAGCCCGGCGCGGCGTCGTCCAAATGGTAATCGTCGCCCGTCTTGATATCGGGAATGTCGGCGAAGTAGAAGACCACCGCGAGCACGATGACCACGACAGCGATGGCGGCGTAGGGGATGTAGAGCGTCTGGCTGCCGGTGCTGTGGCCCAGCGCGTCTTTGGAGTAGAAATACATGCTGCCGATGATGGGCCCGAAGATCCAGCCCACGCCGTTGCAGGACTGCGCCAGATTGATGCGCGTGGCCGCATATTGCCTGGCTCCCAGCACGGTGGTGTACGGGTTGGCGATAGTTTCCAGAAACGTGAGACCGGTGGCTATCGCGCAAACACCCGCCAGGAACCCGACGAAGGCCAGGTTGGGCGAGACGCGCCCTTCGTGAACCAGGGCGTTGATTTGCGTAGCCGGAATGAACCACAGTCCGCCGGCCGCGACAATCAGCAGCCCGGTGATGATGCCGCCTTTGTATCCCAGCTTGGTGGCCAGCCATCCGGCGGGCACCGACATCAGGAAATAGCCGAGATAGTGCGCGAACTGCACCCAGGCGGATTGGGACTTGGTCAAGCTGAGCTCTTCCTGGAAATGCTTGTCCATTACGTCGATCATGCCGTTGCAGACACCCCAGAGGAGGAACAACGAACTCACCAGAATGAAGGTGAATACCAGGTTCTTCCCGTCTTCCCCGATAAAGAGAGTCTTTTTGTTTTCTGTCATGGTAATAGGCGGCCGCGTCCACTCCAGCATACCCCGGCCCGGACTGCGATCTCGGCCGAGCTATAGCGGGCCGCGGCCAGAAAGGCGGCAGTCTGTGCCGGCGTGGCGCCGGCGGGATCGAACATCCAAAGCCAGCGCCGAAACGCTCCGCTTTCCTTCTCGGCCGGAAACAGCCTGGCGTTCCAGAGCGTGCGCACCTGTTCAGGCGTCTCGTCGTCCCAAATACTCGAAACCGGCGCGTCCACATCCAGGAGCCATTCCGCCAGCGGCATTCCGCAGAAAGTTGTGCCGTCCGCCATGCTGCGTTTGAAGGTGTCGTCTACGCCGCAGCACCGGATGAAATAGACCTCGGCACCGTTCCGATCCAAGCCCGATGAGACATCCAGGCAGGCGCCCTCCGGCAGTTCGAGAGGATCGAGAACGTCGACGCCGACGAGGACGTTGCGGCCGCGCAGCCGGAGCGGCGCCCGCAGGCGGCAACCTTCCACCCAGGCTTGCCGGCCGGCGATGGCGCCCGCGCCCCGCACGTCGTTATTCATCTCCAGGATCGTGCTCGCGGGCGGCGCGCCAAGATCCTGCGTAACCAGTTCCAGACCACTCGAGATCAACTGGCTGGTGGATCCGAAGTGCAGGAAACTGCACTCATCGAGCACCCTGACGTGCAGCGGGATGGGCCGCAGGGCGGCGAACAGGGTCTCCAGAACGGTATCATCCAGCGCCGATTTGCTGGCGCGTGCGGTTTTCACGTAGTGCGCGAGGGTCGCCTCGGTTCCCAGCGCGCAGCAGATCTCGCGATACAGATCGATGCCGTGCGATAGAATCGCGGCGCGCGCAAGCGGGGTCCGGAAGGCATGCAGGAGCGTCGCCGCGGCGGCGGCGTCGAGCGACATGATCCCGATGTCGAGCACGGACCGTCCGTCCGCGCCGATGGCGCCCGCTTCGGTTTGGGTGGGCACGTCCGGCTTCTGCAGATACAGGCGCACGGAACCATCCGGGTTGGGGCAGAGCACGCCGTGGCGAGCGGCATCCGGCGGTGTCGCGGGCGCTCCCAGCGCGACGATCCCAGGTGCGCCGAAGCGCACCGCCGCCGGATCGAAGCGGATCAGGGCGTCTCCGGCCGCCACCACCACCTGTCCCGCGCCGGGCGCGCCCGCGGGCAGAGCGAGGAACGCCGGGACCAGGCGGTCAAACAGCGTAGAACCGATTCGCGGGTCGCTTCCGCCGGGAAGCGGAATGAAGATCTTCCCGCAGCAAGAGTACGCCGGCAAGCGGCGGGAGTCGCCGCCGGCGTGGACGATCAGAATGCGCAGGCGGCGCAAGGTCGTCTCCGCATCCCGGGCTTCACAGAACTCGCGGCCGAGCACCTCTTCCAGGCACAGCAGGGTGCTGCCGCCGCTGCCGATGCGGCGTCCATCCCGATCGGGGATAACCAGGAAATCGCGCACTTGGGGCAACAGGCCCATCTCGTGGCGAAGTTGAATCTGCGCATCGTAAGCGGCCGCCTGGCGGTCGTTGGCCGCCGTCACGATGAGGTAGTCCCAAGGGCTGGCGGACTCTGGCGGAATGCTGTTCACGGTTCTCTTCGGGTGGATTCGCGCGGCACAATGGACGGCTCCAGCACAATGCTCTTTGGCTGCGGCGCGACCTTGGCTTCGATCAGCGACAGCACCAGCTTCCCGGCGCGCTCGCCGATGGCGCGGCTTTGCTGGTCCACGCTTGAGAGGGGCACGCGCAGCGACTTGTCAAAATGGAGATTGCCGCAGCCGATCACGGCAATATCGCCGGGGACCCGCAACCCGGCTTCGAGGATCGCATCGATCACCCCGATGGCGATCGGGTCGTTATAACAGAAGACTCCATCGGGCCGCGGCGACAGCGCCAGCAGCTTTTTCATGGCCTCGTTGCCGCTGATCCAGCTATCCACGTCAGCCGAGCGTCCGGCCAGCACGTAGCCCTGGAACTGATTCAGATCGTGGCGGGCGAGCGCCTGGGAGTAACCTTCCAGGCGGCCCAGCGCGGTGCTGGTAGAGGCGCCGCGAATGTGCGCGATTCTCCGGCACCCCACCGATACCAGGTGTTCGGTCGCCAGGCGGCCGACGGCGATGTCATCGACGCCGACAAAATTCGCCGGCATCCCCAGAAAAGCCCGATCGAGGAGCACGTACGGAACCTTTTGCTCTTCAATGCGGCGGAAGCTCTCGACGGTCCATTGCGTGGAGGCGATCATCAGGGCATCCAGGCCACGGCTCAGCAACCGCTTGATCTCCTGGCGTTCCAGGTCCGGATCGCCTTCCGACGACGAGATCAGCAGGCTGTAATTCTTGCGGCGCAGAACATCGGAAAGCCCGCTGGCCACTTCCGCGAAAAACGGATGCATCAGGTCGGGAACGATCAACCCGGCCGAATAGGTGCGGCCCGTGACCAGGGCGCGGGCGGCCATATTCGGCTGGTAGTTCAGCTCCTTGATGCGTTTGAGCACGCGCTGGCGGGTTTCTTCACCGATGTCGGTATGGTTGCGAATGACCTTGGAGACCGTTACCACGGACAGCCCGAGCTCGCGGGCGATGTCCTTCATCGTGACTGCCATTTTTACCATTATTGCCAATCGGCGCGCAGGATACCATCCTGCCCCACTCAGTGTCAACGTTGGCTGCAACGTTAAAGGAATCCTTAATGGTAATTTTTCGCACCGCAGACTCCCAGTTTCCATCAGCATTTTTCCCTTGACACGGAGTTATAGCGCTAGTATACTTCCACTATAGTTAACGATACAGTCATCGTTGCTGGCAACGCTCTAAGCACTCTTGGAATCGGTTTTTAGCCAGTGACGGCGCGCCCGCGACGTGCGTGCAGACCAAGTCCGCGTACAAGGAGACGATATGGCAGCGTTAGCCAGAGACCAATGGTTGAGGCGTCTCAGCCTCGCCACCCTTTTGACCGTTTTTGTCCTATGGACCGCACCCCAGGCCGCCTTGGCCCAGGAGGCATCCGCCACTGTGAACGGAGTCGTTTCGGACCCCTCTGGCGCGGCTGTTCCCGAAGCCCATGTCAGCTTGACCAATGTGAACACGGCGGTGGTGCGCACCACCGTGGCCAACAGCGGCGGCGCTTATGCCTTTCTCAACGTTGTGCCGGGCGTTTACACGATTCAGTGCGGCGCCACGGGATTTGCCGGTGTGACGCAATCGGCCGTCACACTGGAGGTCAACCAGACTGCCACCTTTGACTTTCACTTGAAGATCGGCGAATCCCAGCAGAGCGTAACCGTGGAAGCGGCCGGCGCCGCGGTGGAATCGTCCACTGCCGAGTTGGGCACGGTGGTGGCGACGCAGGAAGTCAACGACCTTCCCTTGAACGGACGAAACTTCACGCAACTGTTAACGATCACGCCGGGGGTCGCCAACATCAACCGAGACCAGAGCGGCACCGGCGCCGGCGCCGGCGGCGGAGGCTTCGCGGGCGCCGCCATTGGCGTGGCTTCTTTCCCCTCGATCAACGGCGCGCGCGTCCGAAGCAATGAATACCTCCTGGACGGCATCAACGACTTGAATACGTTCCTGACGACGTACAACTTCGCGCCGATCATCGACGATATTCAGGAGTTCAAGACACAGGGCCACAACGATCTGGCCGAGTACGGCGGCGTAATGGGCGGCATCGTCAGCGTGGTCAGCAAGTCGGGCACCAACCAATACCACGGCGGACTGTGGGAATTCCTGCGCAACGCGGACATGGATGCCCGCGGCTTCTTCAACGCCGCGCTTCCTCCGCTGAAACAGAACCAGTTTGGATTGGCGGGCGGCGGCCCCATCTCGATTCCCAAAATCTACAACGGCAAGAACCGCACGTTCTTCTATGCGGCTTATGAGGGATACCGGCAACACCAGAATTTGGAAGGCGGCGCACTCGGACCGACGGCCGCGGAACGCACCGGCGATTTCAGCGATATCCTGCCCACCGTTCTTTACGACCCCTCCAGCACCACTTATAACGCGTCGACCAACAGTTATTCGCGCACTCCCATTCCGGGCAACATCATCCCGTCAACCGAGATCAGTCCGATCGCGCAGTTGTACCAGAGCCTGGTTCCCCAGGCCGGCTCGCTCATCAACGGAAACAACATCTACATACCGGAAAAAGAACTCCTTACCAACGACACCGGGCAGATCCGGGCCGATCAGTACATCGGGAATTCCGACCAGATCATGTTTCGTTACAGCCAGTATGAGGAGTCCGAACTGCTCCCCCAAAGCGTGATCGGATCGAATAGCGATGACATTTATGGGCGCAATTTCGCCGTCCACGAGACGCATACGTTCGGCCCCACATCGGTGCTGGAAGTCTATTTCGGGCGGAATTTTGGATTCGACAACGAGCTTGGTTCGGTGAATGGGCAGAACGCCGCGTTCCTCAGCCAGTTGAATGGCTTGGGCGAGTCCACCACTTTTGAAACGTTGAATGGCAAGCAGTATGCGCCCATGCTGAGCAGCATAGCCGGCTATCTGTCCTGGCCGAATTCCGCGCTGCAGGGCACCACGCTGGCCAACGTCTGGCAGTTTGGCGGCACGTTCTCGAAGATCGTCGGCAAGCACACCATCAAATTCGGCGGAGACATTCAGACGAACTACTTCCACTCGCCGATCGGGTACGACACCGAGTCGTTCGCGCAAGCGCAAACGGCCGGTCTGGGCACCGAACAGGGCCAGGGCGGCAATTCGTGGGCTTCCCTGCTGCTGGGAGTTCCCAGCGGCGCCGCGCTGCGGAACGTCAACGAAGTCGCTAAAGGCGGCTGGATGGATGCCGCATTTATTCAGGATCAGTGGAAGGCGACCAGCAGGCTGACGGTCAATATCGGATTGCGCTACGACCTCAGGCTGTGGCCGATCTACGGGCAGGGCAAGGATCTTTACACAGGTGACGCCAACGCGGTCACCGGACAGTACATTCTCACGGCTCTTCCGCCGAATTGCTCAGCTACCGTGGGTGCGCCCTGCCTGCCCAATGGCACGTTCGTAGGGCCTCCGGCCAGCGGCGATACAGTATCTCAATCCCCCGATCCTTACGGGCCGGGGCAGCTTCCCCAGTATGTCAGCGTGGCGGGATCGAATCACGCAATCCTCAAAAACGACCACAGCGATTGGTCCGGAAGGCTGGGTCTGGCATACCGGCTCACCGATAAGATGGTGGCCCGCGCCGGGTATGGACGCTTCTACGACATGTGGGGCGGAATCACCCAACTGTCCCAGAATTTTGGCGGGAACTGGCCGGCCGTCGCCACCATCAATAATCCAACCCTGAATCTGAATACCGTCACATCGGGGATGAAGGATCCATTGAGCCTTGGCAGCGGCGGCGGCGTGGTTTATCCGGTCTCCACCTTCTCCGAAGTGAGCCAGTGGATGGTGGACCCGAATTTCAGATCGCCCTATATGGACCAGTGGAATTTCGGCGTGCAAAGGGAACTGCCGGACAGCATCGTAGCGGATGTGAACTACGTCGGCTCCGTGGGCCGGCGTCTGGACTGGGGCCCCGTGCAGAATGTGGCGGCGCCGGGCCCGGGCCCGGTTTCGCCGCGCCAGCCGTTCCCGTACATGCTGCCGCAATGGTTCGACCAGAGCGTGGGCGCCAGCCGGTACAATGCGCTGCAGGTTTCCGTCCGCAAACGCGCCAGCCAGAGTATGGCGTTCCAGTTGTCCTACACCCTGTCCAAAGCCATCGACGACGAGTGCGGGATCGGATCCAACTGCAACACGCAGAACGTCTACAACCGCACATCGGATGCGGGGTTGTCCGATACCAACCAGACGAACAACTTCACGGCGTCATTCTCCCTGCTATCGCCATTCGGAAGGCCGGGGTCGGGCGGCAACAAGGCGCTCGGCGTGTTGGCGGGCGGATGGTCGCTCAACGGCATCGTCAGCTTGCATTCGGGTCTGCCGTACACGGTGGTTTCCAATACCTCAATCCTGAACGACGGCGGTCTCAACAACGAGCGCGCTAACCTGGTGGGCAATCCGAACGCCGGAGCCGGAACCGTAGCGCAATGGTTCAATGTGTCGGCGTTCGCGGATCCGGCGCCCTACACATTCGGTAATTCAAGGCCCAACGCCTGGAACACGGACTGGGGGCGGAATCTGGATATATCGCTGTTCCGCAAATTCCACCTGGGCCTCGGGGAAACCAAGTACTTTGAATTTCGCGCCGAAGCCTATAACGTGTTCAACAACATTATCTTCGGCTATCCGAACAGCAATATAGATAACGTGAATGCAGGCCAGGTGACTTCGGCGGCGCCCGCTACCTTACCGCGCCAGTTGCAGATGGGCTTGAAGTTCTACTTCTAAGACAGCGCGCCTCTTCTGTCTTATGCGCCGTCAATGCCGCGGTAACGGCCGCGGTGTTGACGGCACTTTTGTGTTGTGATTCAGGTATGCGAAGACCTCGTGGCGCAGACTCTCAGTCTGCCGCGCCGGCACTCCTGCCGGCGCTTGGCGGGCACGCCAAGGCCAGGGTCCAGAAGAGCACCGGCGGAATTGGAGGGCGGCCAATCTTGGCCGCAGCCGCCTTTTTAGGCGGCTGGCAGCCGGCTCAAAGCCGGCTGCGGGCAGGATTGCCCGCCCTCCTTCTCGGCGTAATCGTTGGGGCTTTGTTTGCCGCGGCGGGGGAGCAGGCGCCCTTGCCGGTTTTCGTGGAAGTAACGGCTAAGGCGGGCATAACCTTTCAGCTTCTTTCCTCCCGCACGCCGCAGAAATACCTGATTGAATCGATGCCCGGGGGCGTCGCGATGCTGGATTACGACGCCGATGGATTCGAAGACCTCTTCTTCGTCAATGGCGCGCGCCTCGAAAGCCCCATGCCGTTCGGCGCGGCGCCCGACAAGTCCGATCCGAAGTATTGGAACCGGCTGTACCACAACAATGGCGACGGCACCTTCACCGATGTGACCGCGAAGGCCGGACTCGAAGGCCACTCGTACGGAATGGGGGTTGCCGTGGGAGACTACGACAACGACGGCCGCCCGGACATCTATGTCACCAATTTCGGACGCAACATCCTCTACCACAACAACGGCGACGGCACATTCACGGATGTCACCGAAAAGGCGGGCGTCGCGGGCGGTGGATGGTCGTCGAGTGCGTTGTTTGTGGATTACGATCGGGATGGATACCTGGATCTGTTTGTAGCGCGCTATCTGGATTGGGACTTCTCGAAGAACATGCCGTGCGGCGCGCCGCAGCGCGGGCAGCCGGCCTACTGCCATCCCGACGTTTTCAAATCCGCAACCTATATTCTGTATCACAACAACCGGGATGGCACGTTCACCGATGTGAGCGCGAAATCGGGCATCGCCGCCGCGCCGGGAAGGGGCCTGGGGAGCGCGTTTAACGACTACGATCAGGACGGGTGGCCGGACATCGTGGTGGCCAACGACGCCATCGCCGAGCAACTGTTTCACAACAATCGCGACGGAACGTTTTCCGAAGTCGGGCTGGCGGCCGGGCTCGCGTACGACGAAGACGGCCACGCATTCTCAGGAATGGGAGTGGCTTTCGAGGACTACGATAACGACGGTTGGCCGGACATCTTCATCGGCGACCTGGCCAACCAGAAGTACGCGCTTTATCGCAACGTGAAGGGCGCATTCCGCTACGTATCGAACATCACGGGAATAGCGCGCATGACGATGCCGCACTCTGGCTGGGGCACGGGCTTCATCGACTACGACAACGACGGCTGGAAAGACCTGTTTGTGGCGCAGTCGCACGTCATGGATAACATCCAGTACTTCCAGGGCAATGTGCGCTATCTTGAGCCGCTCATGCTGCTGCGCAATGTGCAGGGCCGCTTCGAGGACGTATCCGCGCGCAGCGGTGCGCCCTTCCAAACCGTGCAGGCGGCCCGCGGCACGGCCTTCGGCGATCTGGACAACGACGGCCAGATCGACATGGTCGTAAGCTGCCTCGACGGGAAAGCCATGCTTCTGCGCAACCAGGGAAGCTCCAACCACTGGCTGACTATTAATACAATCGGGACGGTCAGCAATCGCGATGGTATCGGCGCGCGCTTGCATATTGTGGGCGAGTCCGGCGCCAACCAATACGCCACCGTTTCGACCGGCGGAAGCTATTTCTCAGCCAGCGATAAGCGCGTGCATTTCGGTTTGGGCCGGGATCGCTCGGTGCGCTCGCTCGAGATCGCGTGGCCCAGCGGCACGGTCCAGACGCTGCACGATCTGGCAGTGGATCGCATCATGACCGTGCGCGAACCGCCGAAAGCGGCGCGATAAACAATGTCCCCGGCGCGATGGATTCCGGCCGTGGGGTTTCTGGCTGCCTGCGCGTGGGGGGTGCGGGCGGTCGCTCCCGCGCCGGGGCCCATTCGTTTTGAAAACATCGCGGAGACCGCCGGACTGCATTTCGTAACCGAAAACTGTCCGACCCCGGAGAAGCATCAACCGGAGACCATGCCGGCCGGAGTCGCCTTGCTCGATTACGATGGCGACGGCCTGCTCGACATCTATTTGGTCAACGGCGCCGAGATGCCATCGCTCGAAAAGAACGGGCCGAAATACTACAATCGCCTTTTTCATAACAACGGCAATGGCACCTTCACCGACGTCACCGAGCACGCCGGCGTGGCGGGAAGCGGTTACGGCATGGGCGTAGCGGTGGGCGACTATGAGAACGACGGGTGGCCCGACATTTTCCTGGCCAACGTCAACGGGAACCAGCTTTTCCACAACAACGGCGACGGCACCTTCACCGACGTGACGGCCAAGGCGGGCCTCGGCGGCGCGATGCTGAAAGGACGCAAGATGTGGTCCGTCGCGGCGGGGTGGTTCGATTACAACAACGACGGCCTGCTGGATCTGTTCGTCTCGAATTACTGCCAGTGGGATCCACAGCATGAGCCGGCTTGCATGGGCATCAACGGCCGCGGCTATTGCCATCCCAAGAGCTTCGGGCCGCTTCCTAGCACGCTCTATCGCAACAACGGGGACGGAACCTTCACCGATGTTTCCGCCGAGACCGGGATCGCCGCTGTCGAAGGGAAGGGCATGGGAGTGGCCTTTGCCGATTATGACCGCGACGGGTTCATGGATGTTTTCGTGGCCAACGACAACAGCCCGAATCTGCTGTTTCACAACCTGGGCGGAAAAAAGTTCGAGGAAGTCGGGTTCACGGCGGGAGTGGCGTACAACGAAGACGGCAATCAGCTTGCGGGCATGGGCGCAGAGTTTCGCGACTTGGATAACGACGGATGGCCGGATATCTGGCACACCGCCATCGAGAACGAGACCTTCCCACTGTTCCGGAACCGCGGCGGAGGACAATTCAGCAATGTCACGCAGGCGAGCCGGCTCGCCAGGCTGACGCGGGAAATGTCCGGCTGGTCGAATGGCGCCGCCGATTTGGACAACGACGGCTGGAAGGACCTGTTCGTGGCTCGCGGCAACGTGATGGACGATATCGACACCGTTTCGAAACACTTTCACTACGCCGAGCCGAACGCCGTATTCCGCAATCTGGGCAACGGGCAGTTTGAGGACGTGAGTAGCGGCGCGGGTGCGGATTTCACGCAACCCGCGCCGCATCGCGGCCTGGCGTATGGCGATATCGATAACGATGGCCGCATCGATCTGGTGGTGACCCAGTTGCGCGGCCCGGTCCAGTTGTTTCACAACATTTCGGAAAACCACAACCACTGGCTGCTGCTCAAACTCACGGGCACGAAGAGCAACCGGATGGGAATCGGGGCGCAGATTCGGGTGACCACCGGCGACGGCCAGAACCAATACAACGAGGCGACCACCAGCACCGGTTACGCGGCGTCCAGCGATCCGCGGGTGCATTTCGGGCTGGGGCGGTTCCCCGCTGCGCGCGAGATTGAGATACGCTGGCCGTCAGGGACACGTCAGTTGCTGAGGGATGTGCCGGGTAATCGGATTGTTGGTGTGAGGGAGCCTTAGCGGGGTAGTCATGAAACTTAAGCTGGGTTGCGGGCTGGCTCTCGCGTGCGCACTCGCATTCGCACAACTGCCGCAGGAGTGCAAGCCGCCGGAGTCCGGAGTGAAGGCGATCCGCGACGACCCTTCCGCCAAGGTGTACGACGCCGTCGGCGCATGGTTCGCGGACCAGGGCAATTTGAAGTGCGCGCTGGCTGCTTTTGAAGAGGCCGTCCGGCGGGAGCCGCATTCCGCGGAGGCGCATTACGACCTCGGAGTCGCACGCGTCCGCGCACAGCAGCTTCCGGCGGCGGCGGCTGAGTTTCGCCTGGCGCTGCGGCACAAACCCGATATGGCCACGGCGCATAACTCGCTGGGCTCCGTGCTGGCGGATATGGAGCGGCCGGCCGAAGCCGAAGCCGAGTTTCGGGAAGCGTTGAAGTGGGAGCCGAACTCCGTCTTCGCGCTGGACCATCTGGCGCAGGCGCTGGCCGCCGAGCGCCGCTATGCGGCCGCGATCCGCTACTGGAAACAGGCGCTGGGAGTGCAGCCGAATTCGCCCGAGATTGTGCTTTCCATGGGCATCGCCGTTTATCAGAGCGGCGATCCCAACGAGTCCATAAGGATGCTGGCCGATCTGGTGAAAGCCCACCCGGAGATGAAATCGGCGCACTTCAATCTGGGAAACATCTACGCGCATGAGTCGCGGTTTCGTGAGGCCGCGGACGAATTTACGGAAGCGCTGCGCCTGGATCCGCAGGACGAAGTCGCGCGGTTGTCGAAAGTAAAAGCCCTGGTCTCGGTGTCGGCGTTTCAGGACGCCCTGGCGGATGCGCGCGAATACGTGCGCCGGAAAACGGCCGACCCCGAAGGCCACTTGATGCTCGGCTCCGTCCACAAAGGTCTGGGCGAATACGATGCCGCGGAGGTGGAACTCAAACGGGCCGCGGCGGAACTCCCCAAAGATGCGCACGCGCAGTATGAGCTGGGGTTTGTGCTGGCGCGGAACGAAAAACCGAAGGAGGCGCTTCCATACCTGCAAAAAGCGGTGGCCATCGACCCATCGGATGCCTCTGCGCAGTTCCAGCTTGCGGCGGTTCTGCGTGCTCTGGGCGACGACGCGAAATCGCGCGAGGCCACGGATCGATTCAAAGCCAGCAAATCGGACGAATTCAAGGCCAATCAGTTGGCGGCGAAAGGCAACCAGGCCAACGAATTGCTCCAGTCCGGTCAGCCTGCGCAAGCCGCGGAAGTGTATCGCCAGATGCTCGAAATCGAGCCCGGCAATGCGCGCACGGAGTACAATCTGGCGCTGGCGCTGGAGGCGGCGCACGACGCCACCGGCGAGCGCGAAGCGCTGGAACAGGCAGCGCGCATCGATCCGAAATTGGCGGTGGTCCAAGGGGAACTGGGCCGGCTCGACCTGGCCGCAGGCAATACGGCACAGGCAGAGCAGCGGCTGAGGGCTGCCATCGACGACGATCCGCAACTGGTTTCGGCGCTGGGAAATCTGGGAGTTATCCGGGCCATGAAAGGCGACAACGACGGCGCCGAAAAGCTGTTTCGGCAGGCCCTTGAAGACGATCCGAATTACGCCCAGGGGCATCTCAATCTTGGGCTGATTCTGGCCCAGAAACAGATGTTCGCCGAATCCGAGGCCCAACTCGACGATGCCCTGAAGCTGGCGCCGGAAAATGTGGCGGCCATCGCGGCCGCCGGCAAAGTGAAGGCCCGCCGCGGAAAGAGCGGCGAAGGCGTGGCGTTGCTGCGCAAGGTGGTGACGCTCCAGCCGCAATCCGCTGCCGCGCATCTGGATCTGGCCATCGCCTTGGCCGACAGCTACGATCTGCCGGGAGCTTTGGCCGAAACCGGCGAAGCGGTCCGGCTGGCGCCGGACTCCGCGGCAGCCCACTTCAACCATGGCCGCGTGCTCTTCGATCTGGGACGCAACGCCGAGGCGCAGCCGGAATTCGAATCCGCCTGCCGCCTGGCGCCGCAGATGGCCGAGCCGCATTACTATCTGGCGGTGATCGAGAAGCAGGCCGGCCACTATGAGCAAGCCGCCGCGCTGCTTCAGGCCGTGGTCAAAGCACAGCCGCGCAATGTGATGGCCTGGCATTTGCTCGGGCAATGCCTGGAACACGAGTCGCAAACGAAGGCGGCCATCGCGGCCTGGCGGGAAGCGGTTTCGATCGATCCCGAGAATAGCCAGGTGCTGTTTAGCCTGGCGCGCGCGGTGAAGCCGAATGATCCGGACGAGGCCGCCCGCCTCATGACCCGCTATAGCGACGTGCAGAAGAAGCGCCGCATTGTGGACCAGGCAGGCACTCTCGCCAATGACGCGCTGGCGGCCAGTAAGGCGCACGACTGGCCGGAAGCCGTCCGACAGCTCCGGCAGGCGATCGCGGTATGCGGCGGCTGCGTCATGCGGGGAGATCTGCACAAGGATCTCGGCCTCATCAATTGCCAGATGGGCGATATCGACAACGGAGAGAAAGAGCTGCGGCAGGCCCAAGCGGCGAAGCCCGCGGACCCGGATATCGAACAGGCTCTGACATTGATCGCGCAGGCCCGCGCGAAGGCGCGATAATGCGCCGTGCCGGGTTGTTCGTCGCCGGGGCCATGGCTGTGGTCATGATCTGCTCGCTGGAGCGCGAGGCGTTGCCACAAATGATTTCGTCGGGAGCCACGGATCAGCCCTTGCACCCGCTCCCGCCGGGGATGAAGCCGCCGGCCGTGGATTTCCGGGATGTCGCCGCCCAAGCGGGCCTCACCGCCGAAGCCATCTCCGGCGACCTGGACCAGACCTTCGTGGTCGAAAACACCGGCACGGGCGTGGCCATCTTCGACTACGACAACGACGGTTTGCCCGACATCTTCCTGGTTCAGGGGGACCGTTTGAAACCTGGTCCGGTGCCGCTTACGCCGCACCTGTATCACAATCTGGGCGGGCTCCGCTTTGAGGACGTCACCGCGAAGGCCGGCATCGGGCACACCGGATGGGGGCAAGGCGTGTGCGCGGGCGATCCGGATAACAGCGGCCATGTGTCGCTGTTCCTGGGACAGTGGGGGCACAACGTATTCCTGCACAACTTGGGCGACGGCACCTTCCGCGACGAGACCCGCCAGCGCGGCCTGGATCGACCCGGGGCGCACTGGTCGACCGGCTGCGCTTTTATCGACTACGACCGCGACGGCTGGCTGGACCTGGTGGTAGCCAATTACATCGATTTCAACGCGCAGGAGACGCCCCGCCCGCGCGACCGCAGCGGCTGCAACTGGAAAGGCATTCCGGTACCGTGCGGCCCGCGGGGACTGAAGGGTGAGACCATGACCCTGTACCACAACGACGGCTACGGGCACTTCACCGACGTGACCAAACAGGCGGGCGTCGAAACTCCGCGCGAGTATTACGGCTTCACCGTGCTGACCGGCGATTTCGACAACGATGGTTGGCCGGACTTCTATGTGACCTGCGATTCAACGCCCAGTCTCTACTTCCACAACAAACGAAACGGGACGTTCGAAGAAATCGGTCTGACTACGGGCCTGGCGGTGAATGAGGACGGCAGGGAGCAGGCCGGGATGGGCGCGACGGCCGCCGATTACGACGGTGACGGCTTCCTCGATATTTTCAAGACCAACTTCTCAAGCGACACCAACACACTATATCGCAACCTGGGCGATGGCACTTTCAGCGACGTCACCAGCCGCGCCGGCCTGGCTGTTCACACGCAGTACGTAAAATGGGGCACTGCCTTCCTGGACGTCGATAACGACGGCTGGAAGGATCTGTTCGTTGCGGACGGGCACGTCTACCCGTTCATTGAGAAGTACAATCTCGGCGAAGAGTTTCGCCAGCCGCGCCAGTTGTTTTGGAACCGGGGGGACGGACAGTTCTTCGATATGTCCTCGACGGCTGGCCCTGGCATCACGGCGAAGCACTCCTCGCGCGGCATCGCCGTTGGGGACCTGAATAACGATGGGTCGGAGGAGATTGTGGTGGTCAATCTTTTTGAGCCGCCGTCGCTGTTGAAGAACTTCGGCCCGCGAGGCAACGCTCTGCTGATCCGGGCGGTGACCGCGTCCGGCCGCGATGCGCTGGGCGCGCGTGTCACCGTGACTTCGGGAAACCGCAAGCAGATCGATGAGGTGCGCAGCGGCGGGTATCACATATCCCAGGGCGATTTTCGCGCGCATTTCGGGCTGGGCCAGGCGACTAAGGCGGATGTCGGTATACGTTGGCCGCAAGGCACCGTCGAAACGCTCAAAGACGTCGATGCCAACCAGTGGATCGTCGTGCGCGAGGGCAAGGGGATCGTGGAGCGGCACCGTTTCGCGGGCAGCTCAAGCGCGTCCACTCAACGATAGTTTCTGGTCAGCCCAATTTGTCCCAATCATCGGGATCAATGTGAGCTTGATTAAGGATACTGTCGCGCGAACTTGATGTGGCTACCTTTCTGGCTCACTTCCACGAATCCCGCGGCCTCAAGGCGTCGTTTGACCTCTCGGAACGGCAGAGGCCTAAGCCGCGCCAACCTCTACCTCGATCGTGCGAAGCATAGGCGGTCGTGTAGCTTGCGGGGGCTCGAAATGCAGTTCCAATGCCTCTTTTAGGTTCGATAAGGCCTCTTCTTCGGTTTCGCCTGGCTGGCCACATCCAATTCGAGGCACTGAGACACGTACCAATTACCCTCGCGCCAGACCGTAGCTACGAATGGTCGCTTCATAACCACATTGTTTCACGAACCGTCCCCCCCAAGGCAGCCTCAGCCTGGCACGATCCTGCTCGAGAGGCCAGACTCGGCTGGAAATCTCCGCGCCCCTCGCGTCCTGCGCCAATTCGAGGTCATAGTTCGATTGGAGGTTGATCCAGAACTGGGGTGTGGTTCCGAAGTAGCGGGCCAATCGCAACGCAGTGTCCGCAGTGATGGCGCGCCGGCCACGGACGATATCGTTGACCCTCGTCACGGGCACGAAAAGTTCGGCCGCCAGCCGATTGGCGGTCAGTCCAAGCGGTTTCAGGAAGTCCTCCCGAAGTGTTTCGCCAGGGTGGATGGGCGGCATGGTCTTGGTCTTTGTCGGCATCGCCTGTGCGCCTCAATGGTAGTCAATGATCTCAACGTCAATGGCATCGGGCTGCGCCCAGCGGAAACAGATCCGCCACTGGTCGTTTTCCCGAATGCTGTACTGCCCCGGCCGATCGCCGCCCAAGGCTTCAAAACGGTTTCCCGGAATCGCGCGCAGGTCCGCCAGTTCCCCGGCGGCGTGAATGTGATCCAATTTCCGCTTTGCCGCCGCAGCAATCCCTTGGAACTTCCGGCTGAATTCGCGTCGACAAATCTTGTCGGTTTCTTTGTCGCGGAAGGACCGGATCACAGTTCCAGCATACTACCGGCGTTAAGCGCAAAACGGCAGACTGGTTTGGCCACGGCGGTCTACTGCAGGAACGTGAGCTGATTGTGAGTGAGTATTAGTCTTTGTTCACGCCTCTGTCATCTATACCGATGTATACTACACTGGTCGGAAAACCAAATGGAAAACCAAAATGAAGCTCCAGGCAAGAAACTTTCCCCGTTGGCGTTCTCCTGTTTGGGGTTTCTTCTTTGGTGTGGGCCTCTCGCTGCCCAGGCTCGGCAGGAGTCCTGTCCGCGCCCAGAGCCTACGAGCGAGGTTCAGGAGCCAGCCGATCTGCGCAGCCGTAATGGTGTTCTCGAGGCAGACCTGACGTATCACAACGCGCCGGCAGCCAACGGTTCGATGTTGTACTGCTATAGCGACGCGGCGGGACACGAATCGCCGAACCTGCGCGTTTTACCCGGAGACTTGGTGATTCTGCGTCTAAAGAATGGACTTCGCAATCCCGAAGCAGCGAAACCCGCGCCCGCGCACAATCATGCGCCGATTCATGCGCATGGTCCGGGCGGCAATAACCCCTGCACCAGCGGCGCCATGAGTCCCGTATCCACCAACCTGCACTTCCACGGTCTCACCATTCCGCCGATCTGCCACCAGGATGAGGTGCTGCACACCTCGATTCAGCCCACCGATGCGCCCTTCGAGTACCGCTTCCGAATCCCGGGTGACGAGCCTCCTGGACTCTACTGGTACCACCCGCACATTCACGGATTTGCCAAACAGCAGCTTCTCGGCGGCGCTTCGGGAGCGCTGATTGTCGAAGGCTTAGAGCGATTCAAGAAGGCCGCAGCCGGCCTGCCGGAACGAGTGTTCGTTATCCGCGATCAGGACCTCGTGAATCCCAATGCTCCTCCGGCAAAATCCGAGCCGGTGGTGCCGAAGTTTCTGATCGACCGGGATGGCGACGCGGCCAACACGGGAACCGGATTCGGAAAACCGGCCAAGGATCTTTCCCTCAACTTCGTTCCCGTCCCCTACCCCGATTATCCGCCGGCAACCATCCGGATGCGGCCCGGAGAGCGGCAGCTTTGGCGGGTGCTGAACGCCTCGGCGATCACCTATCTGAACCTGGAAGTTTTGTTCGGCCATGCGCCGCAGCAACTCGGTCTTGTGGGCATGGATGGCGTGCCCATGTCGCACGGCGACGCAACGGGCGAATCTGTAAGCTGGCAAACGCACCTGGGAATTCCGCCGGGCGCGCGCGTCGAATTTATCGTGACCGCGCCGGCGGCCGGAGCGAACGCATTGTTGGTGACGCGCACGGTGGACACCGGCCCGGGCGGCGAGAACGACCCGAATCGCATGTTGGCGCGGATTGTGGCTAGTGCAGACGCACCGGAACCACGGGCTAAGCTCGGCAACGCCGTGGAACCAGTACCCGCCGCGCGCTTGCCCTGGCTCGGCGACGTCAGGCCGGTGCGCGTGCGCCGCCTCTATTTTTCCGAAAAGCTCGATGTTCCCGACGACCCCACCAGCGCCGTGGAATTCTACCTGACCGTCGCAGGCCAGGAGCCGAAGATGTTCGACATGCGTGCTCCCGCTCCCAATATTGTGGTCGAGGACGGGACCGTGGAGGACTGGATCATTGAAAACCGCTCGAGCGAGTTGCACGATTTCCACATCCACCAATTACATTTCCTCCTGCTGGAGTACTTGGGCAAAGAAGTCAACGAGAACTTTCTCCGCGACACTGTCAACGTGCCCTACTACAACGGGCGCAGACTGAATTATCCCAGTGTGCGTATCCGCATGGACTTTCGCGGCCCCGGTATCGTGGGTACGTTTTTGTATCACTGCCACATTTTGGAGCATGAGGACAAGGGAATGATGGGATCGATCCGTGTCGAACCTGCTCCTCCTGCTTCTCCCGCGGGCCAGGAATCGGCCGCGCCTCGCTGACTCGCCCGAAGTGAAACAGCCTCATCCAACGAATAGAAGGTGGTGCGCGTAGTCCATGGATCAGTCGAAGCTCAGTCGAACACAAACTTACAACTTTGCGAAACTGTTGTGCGATATTATCTGGTTTGCCATCTGTTTGTAATCTTGCCGGTATACGCTGTTCCTGATGTGACTCAAGTCACTCAGGAGGAGATCTTTTCAATGACCGTGAAATTGTTCACATTGGCAGCTACGCAGGCTGCCAGGGCAGGGCTGATCACTGGAATAGTGTTCCAGCTCGCGGTTGGCAACACATTTGCTGCCGACGCTCCGAAAACAGCCAATCGAGATGCGCAGACCATCTCGCCGATCCAGCACGTAATTGTGATCATCGGCGAGAATCGCAGCTTCGATCACGTCTTCGCTACTTACGTGCCGAAGAGTACGGATACAGTGAATAATCTGCTCTCGGAAGGCATAATCAAGTTGGATTCCGCCAAGAACGCAGTTGCCGGTCCGAATTTCAACAAGGCGCAACAGTTTTTCGCGACGGATACCGACGCCTTCCTGCTCAGCCCGCCAAAGCAGGAATATCCCGGCAACATTCTGCCGGCCCCGCTGGTCGGTGGCCCCTCAGGCCAGTACGGCTACTTCTCCAGCACTCCCCCTTGTCCAACCTTACCGGACCTGACTCCGGCCCAGTGCGCTTCCGTTACGGAAGTTGGACTGCCGGCGGGCGAAGGTACGGTCTTGGCCAGCGGAGGCACGGGAGGAACCAGCGCCACGCCCGATGAACGCATCACGAATGTCACGTCTTTGCCGGCCGGACCCTTCCAGCTCACCAACGGCGCCACATTTCTCTACAATGACTATGCCGCGAGCCCCGTTCACCGTTACTACCAGATGCGGCAACAGTTGGATTGCAACTTAGCGAGTGCAAGCGCGGAAAATCCTTCCGGCTGCGATGCCAAATTGTTTTCCTATGTTGAAGTCACCGTGGGAGCGGGCACCAACGGCAGCGCGCAGCCGCCACTCTGCTCTTCCGATGCCGGCGGCATTCCCTGCTTCACCTACAATTACTTGCCCACTGTCCCTGACGCGCAAACCACCGGCGAAGGGTCGACGTCTCTGGGCTTCTACAACGTTCAGAAAGGCGACGTTCCCTACTTCACCAGCCTGGCCGATCAGTACACGCTCAGCGACAATTTCCACCAATCCTTCCTGGGAGGCACGGGGCCCAACCACATCATGTTCGGCCATGCCGACGCGCTCTGGTTCAGCGATGGCGAGGGCAATCCGGCCGAACCGCCGAACAACGTACAGGTCTGGACCCAGCCTTATGAAGGAGCGCCAAATCCGGACTCGGGCACGGTGAGTGAAGTTGAGAATCCCAATCCGGCGCCCGGCACCAACAACTGGTACAGCGAAGACGGCTACGGCGGCGGTGGATATGGTTCCCCGGTTTACGGTGGCGGATCGTACAGCAATTGCTCCGATATTACGCAACCCGGTGTCGGGCCGGTCGTCAGCTATCTGAAGGGCCTCGGCATCAATCCGAATTGCGAACCTGGCCACTACTACCTGCTGAACAATTACAACCCGGGCTGGTTCGGCAACGGCCAGAATGCCTACACCGATCAGAATCCGGACAATACGCCGTTCACGATTCCGCCGTCATCGACGCCCAGTATCGGCGACGACCTCAACGCCAACGGCATTTCCTGGAAATACTACGGCGATCAGTGGAATAACTACGTTCCCGACCCATACCAGTTGAATTATGGAGTCAATGGGCCGCAAGCCGACGAATACTGTAACATCTGCAACCCCTTCCAGTACGACACGTCCATCATGTCGCACCCGGATCAGGTTAAAGCTCACATCCAGGATGTGACTAACCTGTATTCGGATATCGCCAGCGGAACCTTGCCGGCGATTTCCATCACCAAACCGAGCGGCTATTCCGATGGCCATCCCTCATCTTCGAAGCTCGACGTGTTCGAGTTGTACGTGAAAAAGATCGTGAACCTGGTTCAGAATTCGCCGTATTGGGACAACACCGCGATCTTCATCACCTTCGATGAAGGCGGCGGCTACTATGACTCCGGCTACGTACAGCCGCTGGACTTCTTCGGCGACGGCACGCGCATCCCGCTGCTAGTGGTTTCCAAGTACTCCACCGGCGGCCATGTCAACCACGACTATGGCGACCATGTCTCCATCGACAAATTCATCGAGAGGAACTGGAACATCGGCACCATCAGCTACCGCAGCCGGGACAACTTCCCCAACCCTGTCACCAAATCGAATAACCCCTACGTGCCCGTGAACGGGCCGGCTTTGACCGATCTGTTTGGGGCGTTCAATTTCCCGAACTGAACCTCGCAGAACAAATTGCTTGAACTACCGGCCGGGATTGTTCCCCGGCCGGTTTTTTTTGGAACCCAAGCCCGGCGTCGGCTTCACAGATACCTATTTCGTCTGCGTTAGCGGCGTCGGGATCAAGAATGGGTGAGAGGGCAAGCTTTTGAGCCCGATGCGCTTCCGAGCGGTCAGGCCGCCCTCCTCCGACCCGGCGAGATCTACGGTGCGGAAAGTCCGTTGCGCTGCGCAGTAACTGGCTTTCCGGCTCACTTCCACGAATGCCGGCGCTTCAATTCAAGGCGCCGCTCGGACTCTCGGAACGGCAGAGCCTAAGCCGCGCCAACCTCGACCTCGATCAGGCGAAACTTGGGTGGACGCGTGGCTTGCGGCGCCTCGAAATGTAGTTCCAGTGCCTCTTTCAAATTCACCAGTGCCTCTTCCTCCGTTTCGCCCTGGCTGGCCAATTCGAGGCACTGAGACACGTACCAATTACCCTCACGCCAGACGGTAGCGGCGAATGTTCGCGTTCATGACCACATTGCTTCCCAGTGCGACTTCGCCGCAAGCTCTCAGATTTCAGCCATCGGTCCTCAGCCCGCTGGCTGGCAACCAAACCGCTTAGAATCGTCGCGCCGCGCAAAGAATTTGGGATTTAGTAATACAACTCGTCGGGCAACGCAGGTTCAGCTTGCACGATCCTGATCGAGAGGCCAGACTCGGCTGGAAATCTCCGATCCCCTCGCGTCCTGCGCCAATTCGAGGTCGTAGTTCGACTGGAGGTTGATCCAGAACTGGGGCGTCGTTCCGAAGTAGCGGGCCAGGCGCAGGGCCGTGTCCGCGGTGATGGCGCGCCGGCCACGGACGATATCGTTGATTCTCGTCACGGGCACGAAGAGTTCGGCCGCCAGCCGATTGGCGGTCAGTCCGAGGGGTTTCAGGAAGTCCTCCCGAAGTGTTTCGCCGGGGTGGACTGGCGGCATTATCTTGGTCTTTGTCGGCATCGCTTGTGGTCCTCAATGGTAGTCAACAATCTCTACTTCAAACGCATCGGGTTGCATCCAGCGGAAACAGATCCGCCACTGGCCGTTGACCCGAATGCTGTACTGACCCGACCGATTGCCAGCCAGGGCCTCGAAACGGTTTCCAGGAATCGCGCGCAGGTCCGCCAGTTCCCCAGCGGCATGAATGTGGTCCAGTTTCCGCTTTGCGGCCGCTGCAATACCTTGGAACTTCCGGCTGAATTCGCGTCCAAACACTTTGTCGGTTTCTTTGTCCCGGAAGGACCGGATCACAGTTCCAGCTTACTACCGTCCGGAGTTAAACGCAAGGCGGCAGACCGGCTCGCACGGCGGTCTACTGCAGGAACGTTAGCTGATTGTGAGGGGGCATCCGCTTCACCCACGAGTTCATCTCACCCTCGCTGCGGAGCAAATCCTGCAGCGTAGTCTTACCGAGCACCTCGTCCACCGCCGATTGCACGGCGTGCCACAGCGAACGCACGGAGCAATCGACCGAGCGGGTGCAGACCGGGGTCTGGCCGGCGTGCTCGTTGCAGAAGTGCTTGGATTCGAAGAGACGGCCGCCGAGCACACCGATAACGTCGCCGATCGCGATTTGGTCCGCTGGACGGGAGAGCGTGTAGCCGCCCACTTTGCCGCGGGCACTGGTGATGAAGCCGCCGCGGCGCAGAATACGCAACAGCTTGGCGGCGTAGGCCGGCGACAGCGCTTCCGCCTGGCTGATCTCGGGGATGGTCAGGCTCTCGGCATGGCCGGCCAATCCGATGCGCAGCAGGCAGCGCAATCCGTATTCTTCGTGCGCGCTGAGTTTCATGGTCGTTTGCGTGACACGTTGCCGATTGGAATGATATCGTCCAACCCCAGCAACATGCGGGCTTCGGGCGACATGCGGCTCTTGTCCCAGGGCGGGTCGAAGGTCAGTTCGAGCTTCACATCTTTCACGCCGGGCACCGCGCGCGCCTTGCGCTCCACTTCGGCGGGAAGAGTTCCAGCCACAGGGCAGTTCGGGGCGGTGAGCGTCATCTTGATATGCGCCTCGCCCGCGGAGTTTACCTTTACGTCGTAGATCAAGCCCAGGTTGTAAATGTCCATGGGGATCTCCGGGTCGAAGACCGTGCTCAGCGCCGCGATGATTTTCTCTTTCATTCGGTGGACACCACCTCGGCCGCGCCGCTGAGCGCGGATTTCAGCGTATGCCAGGCCAGCGTGGCGCACTTCACGCGCGCCGGGAACTCGCGCACGCCGGAGAAGACCGCCAACTTGCCGAGGTTCGCGGAGGCCGGCTTCTCCGTGGTCAGCAGGTCGTGGAAGCGCTCCATCATTTG
>Ga0181534_10000238_pt1 | contig 39783 bp, 35 predicted proteins | sample PEATcosm2014_Bin_37_FD_119758 | JGI IMG/M metagenome (GOLD analysis project Ga0181534, IMG submission 119758) | Peatland microbial communities from MTU Mesocosm Facility, Houghton, MI, USA - PEATcosm2014_Bin17_10_metaG | ecosystem: Environmental > Terrestrial > Soil > Wetlands > Peat | place... | reverse complement strand
GGCGTGGGCCGCGAGTTGGCGCAATTAGGCCGCGACCAGCGCAAAGAGGTGGAGCAGATGAGCCGGCGCTATGGCGTCGCGTTGCCGCACGCCCGCCAGGTGGCCGCGCTGGCGCATACCCTGTTCACCGACCTGCACCCGCTGCACCAGTTGGCGCCGCATTTCGGCAAGCTGCTGGAAGCCGCCGCCTATCTGCACGACGCCGGCCATTTTGTGGCCGATTCCAACCATCACAAGCACTCCTATTACCTGGTGAACAATTCGGACATGCCCGGCTTCACCAATCGCGAACGCGAGCTCATTGCGAATCTGTGCCGCTATCATCGCAAGAGCATGCCCACCCCGATGCATTCCAACTGGCAGGCGCTGAATGCCGACGACAAGCGCGTGGTGCTGCTACTGATTCCACTGTTGCGCCTGGCCGACAACCTGGATGTGAGCCACGAGGAGCGCATTCAATCCTTGAGCGCCCACATCCGCGACGGGCAAGTCGTGCTACAGCTTTCGTCCACGGCCGATATCAGCCTGGAGCAGTGGGCCGCCGCGCGCTCGGCCGAGGCTTTCCGCCAGGTGTATAACCGGCCCGTGGTGACGGAGAAAGGGTGACGTCGGCGATGCGTAGGCCAGTCCCCAGTCCCCAGCCCCCAGCCCCATTTTTCGGCCTTCTCCTTCTCCTGCTGATGGTCATGCCGGCCTGCCGGAGCGGCGAACCGCGCGCCGCGTCCATCGGCGAAGCCTATGCCGGACCGTCCACGCTGGTCTTGCGCCGCGATATCCCGTCGCAATCGCCGGCGGTGGCCACCGTCCGGCATGGCGATCGGCTCGAAATCGTGCAGCGCCATCGCCGCTTTCTGAAGGTCCGCTCGCCGGGCGGAGCCGAAGGCTGGGTCGAAGACCACTTGCTGCTGAGCTCCGAAGAGATTGCCGCCTTGAAGGAGGTCGAGCGGCGCGCCTTGACCCTGCCGTCGCAAGGCGTGGCCAGCACTTACGAGCAGCTCAATATGCACACCGAGCCCGATCGCCAGTCGCCCAGCTTCCTGCAAGTTAAAGAGGGCGAAAAAGTGGACGTGGTGGCGCATGTCAGCGGGCAGCGCTCGCCGCCGGAGCGCAAGCCGCTGATTCCGCCCAAGCCCAAGACCCTCCCGCCAGCGCGAAAGCACGCCGAAGCCAAATACCCGCTCCCGCCCATGCCGCCCCCTCCGCCGCCGCCTCCGAACTGGAAAGAACTCTCCCAGGCGCGGTCTGAGGCGCAGCCGGCCGCCGCCAGCCCTGCCGCCGCCCCACCCGAAGACTGGAGCCTGGTGCGCAATGCCAAGGGCGAAAGCGGATGGGTTTTGACCCGCCGCCTCTATATGGCCATCCCCGACGATGTGGCGCAGTATGCCGAAGGCCATCGCATCACTTCCTATTTCGCGCTCTCGGACGTGCGGGATGGCGATGCCGTGAAGCATAACTGGCTGTGGACCACCATCTCGCACGGCGCCAGCGCGGCCTCTTCCTACGATTTCGACAGCTTCCGCGTATTCACCTGGAGCCTCCGCCGCCACCGTTATGAGACGGCCTACATCCAGCGCAATGTGCAAGGCTATTTCCCGGTTCTGACGCAGCCGGCGGGCTTCTCGGTCTGCGTGGAGAATCGCGCCGGCGCGCGCGTGCGGCGCACTTACTCGTTTATCGCCACGACCGTGCGTTTGGCGGGCGAGCAGCCCTGCGAAGCGCCCGTGAGCCTGCTGCCCGGCGCGGGCGTGGCGGGGCCGGGCCCCTCGCCGCCAGCCCCCAGCCCCGCGACCGCCAGCCGCTCTCTTTTTGCGCGCCTGAAGGCTCTGGCCAAGAAATGGTTTAGCCGATGACGGGCCGCCCACGCCATGCGCTAAAGTCATCACCATGGGCAAACCCCTCCTGATTCTCGCCGCCATCGCCGGCGGCTCCGCCAGTTTGTTCTGCCAAGCGCCTGCCTGGCAGCCTGCTCCAGGGCATCTGACCTTGCCGCTCTGGCCGAATGCCGCGCCCGGAGCCTCGCCGAATCCGGCGCCGGAGGTCGATGCCACAACGGCCAAAGACAACCTCATTGCGGGAAAACCGCTTGTGCGCCTGGGCAATGTTTCGACTCCCACCCTCACGCTCTACCAGCCCCAGCACAACAATACCGGGGCCGCCGTGGTTGTGTTTCCGGGAGGCGGTTACCGCATCCTGGCCATCGACCTTGAAGGCACCGAGGTGTGCGATTGGCTCAATTCCGCCGGAATCGCCTGCATCCTGGTGAAATACCGCGTGCCCGGCTCTGGGCCTTACCCCAAGTCATCCGCCGCATTGCAGGATGCGCAGCGCGCTCTGGGGATGGTGCGTTCTCGCGCCGCCGAGTGGCATATCGATCCGCACCGCATCGGGGTCCTCGGCTTTTCCGCCGGGGGGCACCTGGCGGCCGCCCTCAGCACGCACTTCGATCGGCGGCTCTACGATCCGATAGACGCCGCCGACGGTCTAAGTTGCCGTCCCGACTTCGCGGTGATCGTGTATCCGGGCTATCTGGCGCTCGCGGACCAGAACTTCGCTCCCAATCCCGATATTCAAGTCACCGCTCAAACCCCGCCTACGTTTATCGTTCAGGCGGAGGACGATCCGGTCCATGTGGAAAACGCCGTGGTCTATTTCCTCGCCCTGAAGAAGGCGAAGGTCCCCGCGGAATTGCACGTTTACGCGGAAGGCGGACATGGTTACGGACTGCGCCGCACGGCCCTCCCGGTCACCACATGGCCGCAAAGCGTGGAAGCATGGCTCCGCACGCTGAAGTAGGCTCAGGCCGGCAGACGCAACCGCGCCACGCATCCGCCCCGGTCCGTGCGGTTCTCGAGCGCCAGAGTTCCCCTGTGCGCTGCGCCGCGGAGGGCCGCGCCTGGCGGTTGACAGAAGGTCCTACAACCACTACCCTGAAGGCGTTATGGAAGTGATTGCCATCAAACCGGAACGTAAGGCGCAACTGGACGACTACGCCCAGCGGCATGGACAGAACGTTACCGACGCGCTGGATGAGGCTCTTGCCGCGTATCTCGAATGGGAACGCGCCGATTATCGGGAAGCCGTGGAAGGCATCCGGCAGGGCTATGAGGACGTCAAGGCCGGGCGCACCCAACCCGCCGAGGAAACCTTTGGGCTAAAGCATGGCTTACCGCGTTAGGACCACCACCAAGGCAAAACGCGATTTGGATGCCATCATCACGCGACTGCTATCGCAGGAGGCCGGAGAAGCCGGCTTACGCTGGTTTCAGGGCTTGCGTGAAGCGGTTGCTTCACTGGTCCGTTCTCCCCAACGCTGTGCGCTGGCTCCCGAAAATGGGCGCTTTCCTTTCGAGGTGCGCCACTTGCTTTGCGGTCGAAAGCCGCAAGCCCATAGCGGGGGATTGACCGAGGGGCGTCGCTACGCCGGCAGACGCAACCGCGCCACACATCCGCCCCGGTCCGTGCGGTTCTCCAGCACCAGACTCCCTCCGTGCGCCTCCGCGATCTGGCGGCTGAGCACCAGCCCGATCCCCGATCCGCCGGGCTTGGTGGTGAAGAACGGCACGAACAGGTTCGCCGTGTTCGAAATTCCCGGCCCTTCATCCTCAATCGCGACTTCCACGTGCGACCCGTTGCGCGTCCAGCCGATCTGCACGCCGCCGCCCGTGATCAGCGACGCATCCGCGGCGTTGCGCAGCAGATTGATCAGCACCTGTTCGAGCTGGTCCGGGTCGCCTTGGATGAAGGTATCCGGTCCCGCCAAAACCACAACGCCGATGCGGGTTTCCAGGCCCACGACCCGCTCGACCCACGGCCGGATCTCCATCGATTCCAATTGCGGGCGCGGCAGCTTGGCCAGCCGCGCATACGCGCCGATGAAGCGGCTGAGGGCCTCCGAGCGCGTGGAGATCACTCCCAGCCCGCGCCGCATGTCGTCCTCCCAATCCGCCGGCAGGGGGCGCCGCGTCAACAGGCTGCCCAGGCTCCCCGCAATCGACTTGATGGGCGTCAGCGAGTTGTTCAACTCGTGCCCCAGCACGCGCACCAGCCGCTGCCAGGCCTGCAGTTCCTGCTGGCGCAATGGCAGCGTGAGATCCGCCATCACCAGCAGTTGCAGCGGCAGCCCGTGTTCGCGCACCGTGCTCCGGCGGATTCCCCAGCGTCCCGCGCCGCCTGGAAAGGTCATCTGAAAAGTTTGCTGCGGCTCTCCCTCGAGCGAGCTTTCCAGATGCAATTCCGCCGCGCTGGCCCCCAGCACGCGCTCGGCGGGCGCCGCCAGCAGCCGCTCGCCCGCGCGATTCACCAGCCGCAGCTTCCGCTCATGGTCGAAGGCGAAAACAGCCACGTCGATCTCCGACATCACCGTGCGCAATAGCGTGGTAGCCTCCAGCGCCCCCAGCCTCTGCTCGCGCAGCGTGCCGCCCAGCGAGTTCACTTCCCGCATCACCTCGCCCAGCGCATCGTCGTCCGCCCCCGCGCGCCCGCGCACCGAGAAGTCGCCTTCCCGCAGCGCCGAGAGCAGATTGGAAAGCGTCTGCAAAGGAAATACCACGCGGTCCCGCACCGCTATCGCGAAGCCCAGCCACAGCATGACGATGAGCACCGTCAGGGTCCATTGCGTCTTGGAATCCGGCGTGGGATTGCGCAGCCACAGAAAGATCAGCGCCACCAGCGATCCCGGCAGCCCCGCCAGGATGGCCATGATCACGATCCGGCCTTCGTACTTCATGCGCCGGCGGCGGCGGTGTCTGGAGGGCGTCATTTCGCGGGTATCGGCTGCCCAGGCCTCAGAGCCCGTAGCGCTGCAAGCGCCGGTAGAGGGCGCTGCGGCTCAGCCCCAGCGCGTTCGCCGCGTGGCTGACGTTGCCGTTGAAGCGCTGCAAGGCTTTCTTGATGAGCAGGCTTTCCACTTCTTCCAGGCTCATATCTTCCAGCCGCGGAGCGCCGTCGCGCGCCGGACGCAGCCCCAGGTCGTTGGCCTTCACGCAGGGGCCCTGCGTCATCAGCACCGCGCGCTCCACGGCATGATCCAACTCGCGGATGTTGCCCGGCCAGGGATGCGCCAGCAGCGCCTTCATGGCCGCATCCTCGAACCCGTTCAGATCCTTGCGGTAATGCTCGGCGTGCTGCCGCAGAAAATGCGCCGCCAGCAGCGGGATGTCCTCGCGCCGCTCGCGCAGGGCCGGCAGCCTGATCTCGATGGTATTCAGCCGGAACAACAGATCCTGCCGGAATCGCCCGCCCGCCACTTCGGCGCTCAGATCGGAATTGGTGGCCGACAGCACCCGTACGTCCACCTGCCGCGTTTTGGACGATCCCACGCGCTCGAATTCGCCGGTCTCGAGCACCCGCAGCAGCTTGGCCTGCAGGTTGGCCGAGATGTTGGCGATCTCATCCAGGAACAGCGTGCCGCCTTCCGCCATTTCAAAGCGGCCCACGCGGTCCGTCTTGGCGTCGGTGAAAGCCCCCTTGACGTGACCGAACAGTTCGCTCTCGAAGACCCCTTCGGAAAGGCCGCCGGTATTCACCGTGAGCATCGGCTTGATGGCCCGCGAGGAAACCGAATGCAGCGATTGCGCCGCCAGACCCTTGCCGGTGCCGTTCTCGCCGGTGATCAGCACATTGGCGTCCGACGGGCCCACCCGCGAGATCATGTCGAGCACCGGCTGCATGGCGGCCGACTGCGCGATCAGGCTGGGAAACTGCTCCGCGCGCAGCAGGCGATTCTCGGCTTCCAGAATCTGCCCCTTGCGCAGCGCCCGCCCCAACTCGATTTGCGTGCCCAGAATGGCCGATAACCGCGCATTGTCCCAAGGCTTCTGGATGAAGTCGCGCGCTCCGCGGCGCATGGCTTCCACCGCCAGGTCCACGCTGCCCCAGGCCGTCATCACGATTACCGGCAGCGTGCTATCCAGGGCTTGCAGCCGGTTGAGCAGGTCCAGGCCTTCCTGGCCCGAGGTGGTATCCCGGGTATAGTTCAGGTCCATCACCACCGCGTCGAAATCGCGCGATTCCACGGCGTCCAGAACTCCGGCCGGCGAGTTGACGGCCTCGGCCTGATATCCCTCGCCCTTGATCAGGAAGCGCAACGCTTCCAGGACGTCCGGCTGGTCGTCGGCGATCAGGATCCGCGGCACATACGCATCAGTCAGTCTCATGGAGCAGTTAACAACATTGTCGCATTGTCAGCGGCAATTGCTCTACCACTCCTAAGGCATTGAGAAAGGCGGAGATATGCGGATCGAGTGTCCGCTTATGGGACGGGCTTGTTCACCGGTGGAACGTGCTTACCGAGCCGCGTCCGTCCGGTTATGAAGCAGTTCTTCTCCCTCTCTTTACCGCAAGATCACAAACCCGGTTTCCACACGGTCGGGAAACACCCAGTTCCACACCACTTGCGCCTTGCCGGCAGCTTCCGAATGCCGGAAGGCCGCCTTGGCGCCCAGCGGCAAAACGCCTTGCCGGTGCTTCGCGCGGAAGCCGCTCGCGCTGACATCCAGCAGATCCACTTCGAGTTCCTTCTGAAGCGGCTGCTCGAACTTCAGTCGTACCTTGCCCGCTACGGCATGCCTCGGATCGGAGCGCCGGTTGGCGTTGTCCGCTGCGGTTCGGTCGGATTGAGTAAGTGGTTCCACGTCTATCAATCGTCCTGGGGAGCCGGCGGCGTCATAGGGTCGATCCCCTAATTTTGGCCCAGAAACGCTTGGGGACCATCAATTCCACGCGGCTCCGGAGGCCGGAGCGCGCGGACGGAATCGACCGATGATGGTATATTCAGCTGCATAGAGCCGGTTCCACGAACTGCCGACGGACTGGTGAAGAATTGCCAAATGCAAACAGCCCTCCACGGGAGCGAAGCGCTTCTCGAAGCAGCGAATATGCTGCTCAAGATGGGTGCCTCTCAAGTCTTCGTCTTCGGCTCATTGGTCAGGGGAGAATTGCGGCCGCAGTCCGGCGTCGATATGGCCGTAACGGGTCTGCTGCCCAAGCTCTATTTTTCCGCGGTTAGTAGAGCCTCCGACATCCTCGGACGGCCCGTTGACCTCGTGGATTTGGACGACGACACCGCGCTGGTGCGCTACCTTGTGGAGAGTCGAGAGCTAGTCCGTGTCGGGTGATCTCGCCGTCACGGTGCGATTGGGACTGGGCGCTCTCGCGACGATACGCGACCAGATGTCACCGCTGATTGCAATGCCGCCTGATTCGAAGGTTGACGTTATTGAGACCGCTGCAGCGTGCGCCATGCTTCCCTCGTTCTATACCGAAATCGAGAAGATCCTGAAGCTGGTTGCCCGGGAGTTCCTGACTGAACAGATGGCCGTACCCACGAGTGCCCGGCCGGCAGTGATTACTAAAGATCCCGTTGAGGTCCTGAGCGAATTTCTCGCGGTTCGCCACTTGTTTCGGGGTGCGTCGATCGCACTTATGCGGTGGGACAAGATCGCTCCGCTCATCGCAAGAGTTGACCAGGTGTACCGCCCAGGCGAAACATGAGATCGAGACCTTCTGCGGCTTCCTAAACGGCCGTGGCGAACACCTCAAATAACGGTGTTTCAGAGGAGGAGGACGGGGCAGGCGACGGATTCCTGTCCAAGACCTCGCGCGTATTCGGCTGAGCGTGCTCGCTTGCAACCTGGAAAACCGCTGGCGGGCGACCGGTGGTGCCGACGACACTCAATCCCGCCCAGGAGGCGTATGTCCTATGCTACTATCCGGTTGGAGAACCGAGATGGAAGCGCCAGATAATAACCTTATGGGCAGCCCGGCCCCAACCTCCAAGTTCGTCGAATCGAAGGTGGTCAGTCTCGCCGAAGCCAATATATCCGAGGCAGAAATCGAGGATTGGATTTCCGAGAACGTCGCGGTCTTAGGGCTCGGAGAACTCGGCGTCAAACGGCAGCGCCGGCAGGAGGCCGGGGGCCGCCTGGACATGCTGCTCGAAGACACTGATCACGACAGACGGTATGAGTCGAGCTCATGCGCGGCAGCCTAGACCCGAACCACCTGGTCCGCGCAATTGAGTACTGGGACAAACTCTTAGCCGCCCCGAAGCATCAGCGCCGCGGAATCGAGGCCGTGCCAGCCTATTTCTTCTCCATCCAGCTCATCCAATACTCCTTCCACTCCACCCCCTCCCCCGCCGGCAGCACATCGATCGGATTCAGCCCGTCCAGCATCACCGCGCTTTCGTCGGTGAACGCCTTCTTGCCCTGATTCGCCAGCGCCTTGGGATGCGGGCCGTGGTGGATGCCGCGCGGGTGCAGCGTGGCCATGCCCGGGCGGATGTTGTCGCGGCTAAAAAAATCGCCGTCGTGATAGAAAATGAACTCGTCGTAATCCGTGTTGCGATGGAAGAACGGCACCTTCAACGCGTCCGCGTCCTGCTCGAGCGGCCGCGGCAGAAAGCTGCAGATCACGGCGCCAGCGGTGACAAAGGTCGTGTGCGCGCTGGGCGGCAGGTGCGCGCGATGGCTCATGATCGGCCGGATGTCGCGCATGTTGATCTTCCACACGGTCAGGTCGCCCTTCCAGCCCACCACGTCCATCGGGTTGAACGGATAAAACACTTTGGAGATTTCGTCGCCCGCCTTGATCCGCACCTCCCACTCGCCGTCGTCGTCCAGGCGCGGCGCGGGATCGGGCGTGGTGATCGCCGCCGGATCGTACAGCGCGTGCTGCCCCAGCAGGCCCTTATCCGGCTGGTCGAATTCGCCGGCGGATTCCACGATCAGGAAGAAGTTATCCGTGGTATTCGGAATCACCCGGTAAGTGACGGCGCGCGGCAGCACGATGTAATCGCCCCGCTCAAACCCCATCGGTCCGAAATCCGTCTCGATGGTCCCCTCGCCGCGGTGGACGAAGATCAGTTCGTCGCCATCCGCGTTGCGATGGTAGAACGGCATGGGCGCCGCGCGGCGCGACACGTACAGCTTCACGTCGCGGTTCCCGAGAAATGCCACCGGCGTGCCTTGCGCGTCGCCCAGGTCGGACGGTTCCAGCCGGTTCAGATCGAAGCAATGCGGCCGCAGCTTGCCTTCGAACCGCACCCATCCGGTCGGCGGGTGCGTGTGATACAGATGCGCGCTCTTGCCGTAAAAGCCCTTGCGCCCGTGTTCTTCTTCGAAGGTCCCTTCCGGCAGCCCGACGTGGGCTTGCGAGGCAGCTTTGCCTTTCTTAAGCGGATACATGCACCCCTCCCGCTCTTAAGCATAGCGGGAATGGCGGCGGCGGCGGAAGCGCTGGCGATGCTATCCAGTGTTTCTGCCAACCATGCCGTCCAGCCGACCGACGATTACCCGGAGGGCGTCGGATTGGGCCGCCAGTTCCTCGCCGGCCGAGGCGCTCTCCTGTGCGTGGGCGGCGGTCGTCTCGGTCACTCGTTGCATCCGCACGATCGCCTTGGCCACCTGCTCCATGCCGCGCGCCTGCCGCTCGCTGCCCATCTTCCCCTCCGCGGCCAGCGCCTGACCCCGGTTCGCACTTTCGGTAATCGACCGTACCGCGGCCGACACCCGGCTCAGCTTGTTCTTGCCGTCGCCGGACCGGCTGATGGATTCCTCGATCAGGGCCGCGGTGTCCTTGGCGGCCTGCGCGGAACGTTGCGCCAGACTACGGACTTCATCGGCCACCACGGCGAAACCGAGGCCCGCCTCGCCCGCGCGGGCCGCCTCCACCGCGGCGTTTAAGGCCAGAATATTGGTCTGGAAAGCGATCCCGTCGATCACTTGAATGATCTTCGAAATCTTGCCGCTGGATGCGTCGACCTCATCCATGGACTCCACCCTTTGTTTCAGGTTGACGTTGGCCTCCCCGATCCGCTCGCACGCCTCTGCCATGCTGTCCGCGGCGGATTTCGAGTTCTCCGCGTTCCTGCCGGCCATGGAGTTTACCTCCTCACTCGAGGCGGAGGTCTTCAGCGAGGCCGCCTGCGACGACGCGCCTTCCGAAACCGAACCCGCGGATTTGGCGATCTGCAACGAGGCTCCCGCCACTTCGTGGGCCGCCTCTCCCAGTTCCCGTGCCACGCTCCGCAGCCTGCGCGAGACGTCGCGCGTTACCACCAGCGTCAAAGCGATCCCGGCCGCGGAGCCGGCGATACAGCCGAACACCAGCGTCAGGGTGCCGCGCCCCGCGGACGCCTGCGTGGCCCAGGCGGATGTGAGTTGGGCGCCCTGCCGATGCAACCGTCCCGCGGCTTCCACCATGGTGGCCCCCAGGGCCGCCCATTCGGTCACCAACGCCGCGAATCCCGGCCCTTTGTTTTGGCCTCGCTCGACGGCCTCGATGATCCGCTCCAGCACTGGTTGATAGGCATCCACTCCGCGGCGCAGTTGCTCCGCATCCGGCCGCATGGCTGCAAAAGCGTTGGAGCTCTGCACCGTGGCAAGCAACTTGGGAAGCTCCTCCTGGGCATTGCGGAAACGCGCCTTGCCCTTCTCCAGGGCGCCTGGTTTTTGAATGGTAACGAAGTATATGAAGTGGATCCGCGCGTTGAGCAGTTCACGCTCGATCAAGGCCGCCTGCTCCGCTTCGGGCAGGTACTCGTTGGCCACCGCGTGCAAGGCGCTCGACGCCTGCGCCGACATCCATATCGCGTACCCCCCCACCGAGATCGCCTGCGCCAGAACCACCAGAAAACCGGCAGCAACCTTTTTGCCTATCGTCCACTCGGACATGCGGCCTCCCTCAAGCCGTATATCGGCGAGAAGGGGAAGGAGCTTAAGTCCGGAGGGCGGGATTTAGCCCCGCGTGGGGTTTCAGCCCGGCATTCACTAGCAGTGCGCGTGCGACAGAATCGTGCACAGATTCCAGGTGACCAGCCCCGCATACCAATACGTAATCCAGCGAATCAGATGATGCTTATGCGTCGAGATGCATGCGCCGGCCAATACCAGCGCCACCACCTTCGATAGCAACAGCGCCACTACCGGCCCAAACTGCAGCAGTGCCCGGATGAACGGGCTGGCCTCGGCCAAACCCAGCTTGAACCCGATAAGGGTGGTGAAAAAGTCTAGCACCTGCAGGTACAGGAACATCTGCGTATAGAGCATTCTGCCGTCCGTTAGCTTGGTCTCGCGTTGCGGGGAGTTTCGCTATCCCTTAGATCGAATTATAGAAGCAGATCCGCCGCGCATTCATAAAAACGCCGGTAATGCGCGTACTATCAGCGGACTACGCGGGCGACCAAACGCGCGCCATTACCAGAAATACGACCACCCCCAGGCAGATCCGCACCGCTCCCGGCAGCCGGAGCGCTTTGGCGCTATCCACATCGAGTTGCTCGCGCGTCAGGTGCGGGGCGCGCCACTTCATCAGTTCTCCCACCATATAGGCCACGTTCCACAGCGTCTGCCGCACCCGCCCCTTCACCAGGATCAGGACGATGGCCAGCACGCCGCCAATCAGGGCGGTCAGAAGGAAGATTCCCAGGAAGTCGGAAACCCCCACCATCGCCCCGACGGCGGCCAGTAGTTTGACATCGCCGGCGCCGGTCATATGTAGCATGTACATAACCAGATTCAGCCCAAAGGCCAGCGCGAAGCCCTTGGCCGCCAGCCACAAGCCCGCCACCGGCGATGGGTAGGCGATCAGCGCGTTCAATACGAAGCCGAGTACCAACGTGCTAACGGTGAGCCAGTTGGGGATGCGGCGCGAGCGCAGATCCGTGACTGTGGCTACCATTACCGCCAGCACCAGCGCAAATTCGATACCCACCGGGGGGCGAGTGAGAGTCATAACACGCTCTAGTATACACATCGGCGGAAGCTGCGTTAACCATAACGAAAGTTAACTCGCTCGCGTCTGTAGTGGTATCCTCGGCTTCATAACCGTATGGGACACGATCTCCGTTTTGCCCTCCGCACCCTGGCCCGCAGTCCATTGTTCACCGCCGTCGCCGTGCTGTCTCTGGCGCTCGGCATGGGCGCCAATACATCCATCTTTTCGCTCCTCGACCAGGTGCTCTACCGCTCCCTGCCCGTGCGCGATCCCAAAGCTCTGGTCGTTTTCCATGCCGACGACCAAAGCTCCGGCAGTTCGATGGCGGATAACTATCAGACCGTCTTCTCCTATCCCATGTACCGCGATCTGCGCGACGGCATGCGCGGCCGCGCCGTGTTTAACGGAGTGGTGGCCCGCGCCGGCGTCCCCGTCAGCGTCTCCTGGAACGGCCAGACCGAGCGCGCCGGCGGGGAGGCCGTCTCCGGCAATCTTTTTGAAGTGCTGGGCGTCTCCGCCGCCATCGGCCGCGCGTTCACTTCCGAGGACGACGGCGCGCCCGGCGCGCATCCCGTGGTCATGCTGAGCCACGCATACTGGGTGCGCCGCTTCGCCGCCGATCCCGGCGTGCTCAACCGCAAAGTGGCGGTCAACGGCCATCCCATGATCGTCATCGGGATCGTGCCTGCCGGATTTCGCGGCGTCCTTTCGGGCGGAAGTCCCGACATCTACGCGCCCATCGCCATGAAGCGCGAGTTGACGCCCATGTGGGACGGCCTTGCCGATCGCCAGATCCGCTGGCTGAACATCCTGGCCCGCCTCCAACCCGGAGTGTCCCTCGCGCGCGCGCAGGCCGCCATTCAGACCGTCTACCGGCCGGTCCTGGAAGCCCAGGTCAAGCAGTTCCCCGAGTCCACTCAGCGCGCCAACCAACTGGTTCTGGGCCAGAAGCTGGAAGTTCTGCCCGCCGCGCAGGGCATCAACCTGTTGCAGGACCAGTGGCAAAAGCCGCTGGCCGCCCTCATGGCGCTGGTGGGCCTGGTGCTGCTGATCGCCTGCGCCAACGTGGCCAACTTGCTGCTGGCCCGCGCCGCTTCGCGCCAGCGCGAGATGGCCATCCGCCTCGCCCTCGGCGCCGGACGGGGGTCGCTCGCGCGCCAACTGCTTATCGAAAGCCTGGTCATCGCCCTGGCCGGCGGCCTGGCCGGGCTGCTGGTTTCCCTGTGGACCACCAGCGCGCTGCTGCGCGTCCTGCCCTCCGATGCCACCGGCGGATGGATCGCCGCCACGCTGGACGGGCCCGTGCTCCTTTTCACGCTGGCCCTGTCCGTTCTGACGGGCCTGCTGTTCGGCCTGGCCCCAGCCCTGCAAGCCAGCCGTGCAGTTGTGGCATCCGCGCTTCGCGAACAGCGCGCCGCCATGGGATCCACCGGCACGGCCCGCTTCCGCCGCATCCTGGTGGTGGCGCAATTGGCGCTTTCCCTGCTGCTGCTGGTGGGCGCCGGCCTGTTCGCCCGCAGCCTCTTCAACCTGATGCGCGCGGACCCTGGTTTCCGCGCCGAGCGGCTGCTGACCTTTGGGATCGATCCGGCCTTGAATGGCTACACAAAGGAGCGCGGGTTCGCCTTGTTCCACGATCTGCAGGAGCGCCTCGCCCGCCTGCCCGGAGTGGTCGCCACCGGCGCCGCCAGCCCCGGTCCGCTCTCGCATAGCACGCGCGGCGGCAATATTAGCGTGGAAGGCTATCGAGCCCGCGAGGACGAGGACATGGGCGCCTCGCGTCACGCCGTGAGCCCCGGCTATTTCCACGCCCTGGGCATCCCGCTGTTGCGGGGGCGCGAAATCGCCGAGAGCGATCTTCGCTCGCCGGACAAAGTCGTAGTGGTCAACGAGGCGTTTGCGCGACGCTACTTCGGCGACGCCAATCCCCTCGGCCGCCACATGATGTTCGGCGCCGGCAACAAGAAACTGCCGGACCGCGAGATCGTCGGCGTGGTGCGCGACTTCAAACACGAAAACCTGCGCGACGCGCCTAAACCGGCTGTTTACTCCACCTATACCAACGAAGAAAGCTTAGACCGCATGGAATTCTACGTGCGCGGCGACCGCGATACGGCCAGCCTCACCGCCCAAATCCGCCGCCTGGTGCAACAAATGGACGCCGGCCTACCGGTGTTCGACATGCAGCCGGTTGAGACCCAGGTCGCCGATTCGATCCAGATCGAGCGTTTGATCGCCATTCTCTCCTGCGCGTTCGGCTTGCTGGCCACGCTGCTGGCCGGTATCGGGTTGTATGGCGTGGTGGCCTACACCGTGGCCCGCCGCACGGCCGAGATCGGCATCCGCGTGGCGTTGGGCGCGGTGCCGCGCGACGTACTCTGGCTGGTGATGAAGGATGTCGGCACGCTGGCCGTCCTTGGCTTGGCCCTCGGACTGCCGGTGGCGCTGGCCCTCGGCCGCCTGGTCGAGTCGCAGCTTTTCGGCATCAAGTCCGCCGATCCGGCGATCTACGCGGGCGCCTCGCTGGCCCTGGTGCTGGTCGCGGCGCTCTCGGGATGGATCCCCAGCAGCCGGGCGGCGCGCATCGATCCGATCGACGCGTTGCGCCACGACTAGCCTCGTGGCGCAGGCCCCTGGCCTGCCGCGCTGGCACTTTTGCCGGCGCAGGCCAGCGAGGCTCGCCTCCCGCTTATCACTTCTTGCCGTGCTTCTTCTGTTCCTTAGCTTCGCGTTCCAGTTGGAGTTTGGGGGTCTTCCAGCGAGCGATCAGATCGGTGATGGCCTGAACTCTAATTGAGATCACGCCCATTTGTCCCCTGTGAGATTTGTAAGTGCCGCTCTTGGTGACCTTGATGTAACCCTCGTCGCCGCAGGGATAGCCGTGAACCTCACAGGAATCGCTAAAGACGCTGATCTGGAGGATGACGTAACATGATTTTTCGCTAGTTTTCGGCGCCCGGCCGTCCATCCTCTCGCACAGCCAGAGCGTATCGATGCCTTCCAGCAGAACCACGCAGTTGAGGTTGCGGATGTTGCCCTCGGCTTCCCAGATCGGGATCTTGTTCATTCTCTCGTAGGCTTGGAACACGCCCAGGACGCAACCTTGCAACAGGATGAGGGATTGGGGTTCATCGAGAGCGAAGACGCCGGGGCCGTGGCCGCCTTGGTTGTGCTTCTCCACCTGGTGATGGTCGAGCCTGGTGTTTTCGGCGCATTGTACGAGCGAAAGAGTGCTTGGGCTGGAGATGAGGTGCGAGGGATTGGCATCCTCAAATTCCAGCCCGGTTACGTATTGGTAAGCGATTTCCAGTTGAGTCAAGACCCATTCGATGGGGCCGTTGCCTCTGATGATTTTGACGGCCTCGACAATGTTGCTGGGGATCGTCCCCTGTTTCTTGAGGAGTTTGGGGCTGAGGAATTCGTCGAGATACCTGCACGCGGCCCTGTTCTCCATGCAATCGATTTCGAGCGATGAGCAGTACGTGTAGTAGTCGACGATTCCCTTGAATTCGGGCGAGCCGGTCGAGGCAAAGAGGCTGTTGCTGGGCGCTGGTTCCATAATGTCTTGAATTCATTCGGCTGTCAGCCTTGTGCGGCGGCGTGGTGTGCAACAAGCGTCCGGCTGGTCGCCTCGGTGGGCCTTCTCAACTTGGTACGCCGCGTGGTGACGTGCGCTCGCTTGACATTCTCGCGGGCACATGCGCGAATCGCCGAGGAAGTGCATCGGCCGCATGCAGGAATTATAATCCGGCTGGATACAGACCGCAAGCCCCTGGCGTACCTGCCCCTGGCGTACCTTCCCGGTGACGCGTCGAGAAAATAAATTAAGCCCCCGCACCACGCACGAATCAAACCATTTGCCCTCCGGCCACCCTCCCAGACAGCCGTTCCCCACCCCCGCGCATTCTATCCTCGAATCGAAGGAGTAATCACCATGGTGATTTCTGAGAAACAGCAGGAAGCGAACCGCCGGAACGCACAACATTCCACCGGCCCAACCACATTGGAAGGGAAGGAGGCCGCCAGTCTCAATGCCGTCACCTACGGCTTGCGCACGCGCAGCCTCCTCATCAAAGGCGAAAACATCGCCGACTACTGGCGCCTCTGGGACGGCCTCGAAAACGAGTGGCAGCCCGAAACCCAAACCGAGCGCCTCTATCTGGAACAGATGTGCGTTTCCCAATGGCTGCTGGCCCGCATGGCCGCCAGCGAGCGCAAGGTCTACGAGGCCGGCCTGCCATTAAAGTCGCAGTTTGATCTGCTGGACCGCATCGCCCGGCACACCGCCCGCCTGGAGCGTTCCTTCACCGCTGCCATGCACGAATTGAAGCAGCTCCAAAAGGAGCGCAAGGCCCAGACCCGGAAACCCGTCCAACAAACAAAGCCATCCGCGCCCGCGCCACATCCGCACCCGAACGGCGCGATGCCGGAAGTCAACGGCGGCCATCCAGCCTACTGTGCTCCCGCCGCCACCGACAGCCGCTAGCGAATTCCCCCTTGGTCTTTGACAACCTCGCAAACGACGCCAAAGGGCAAGCGAGAACTGTCCCTAAATCACCTCAAAATCGACCGCCCGAATCGCCGCGTCACCGCGTCGCCGTGTCGCCGCGTCCCTCCAAGCGCATCGCCGCGTCGCGCCCAACCCATCACCCAACACCCACAACCTAACACCTGCCCTGCCCTCAACAGCTTGGGCTCCGATTGTACAGGATCGCCCGGCCGCCGCGTCCCCATCGCTGCCCTTCCCAAATCGGCGGACCTTTCCCGCCAAAAGGTGCTACACTGAGTTTGTCCGAGTGATTTTGGCATCTTCGCATTAGTCCGGTCCGCCGCCCTCGTCCGATCCTGCCCGACTCCAACGTAAGTTAACAAAGGAAAAAGAAATGAAGAATATTTTCGTAGGCAACCTCAACTTCGGGGCTACCGAGGCTGCGGTTAGATCTCTCTTTGAAGCGTATGGCGCCGTCGAGCGCGTCAATATCGTTACCGACCGGGATACCGGCCAGGCCAGGGGGTTCGGATTTGTCGAGATGACCAGCAATACGGAAGCGGACCGCGCCATTGCGGAATTGAACGGCCGGGAACTTGACGGCAGAGCGCTGAACGTCAACGAAGCTCGTCCCAAGACGGATCGTGGATTTGCCGGCGGTGGTGGTGGTGGCGGCGGCCGGGGCCGCGGCCGCGGCAACAGCCGCTATTAGCCGCTCTTCACTTACTGCGAGGGGCGGCCGGCGCGCCGTCCCTCTTCGCCCGCGCGCGGTTCGAAAGTGACAGTTTCTCGCCGGTAACATATCGGATCTACCGGAGATTAACCTACTAAGCTCTTTTGTGAGACTTCCTATGCGTCTCATTCCGGCGGAGGCGCTGCCTTGACAATTAAAAGCTGGTTAGCATACAATAGTAGGCGTCTGAGCGCTTCTGACCGCTCGCGGATTATCTGAACTAGGTCGGGTGATCTGATTCCGGCTTCTTAGGCTACTCGACAACCGGGGAGGTTGCCATGTTTGTTGCGCGCCGGAAGTCCGCGGGAGTCAGCCACGCCGCGGCAACTTTCTTGACCTCCTCACGCTCGCGATCGCCGCAGACTATAGGCACAGCCGAATGACAGCCATCACCGTGAAACTTACCCCAGAAGAGCTTGATCTATTAACTGCCCTGGCATCCGACCAGTTATTCCGCCGGCAGTATATCGATCCCCGCTTGCCCGGCTACAAATCCAACCCCGCCGAGGTGAGGGCCGGGAAGGAGTTGGTGGAACGCCTGCGTCAGATGTCGGATCGGGCCAAGGGCACGCCGGTCTCCAAGAGGAACGGAGCGACGGCATGAGACACTGCCCGCGTGTGGATCCCCGAGCCGCGCCCATGGCGGCACTAAGGACTCCGGATGCCCTTTGAGCATCTGTTTCCGCGGCCGTTCGCTCCCGGTGCGATTCACACCTATGCGCCCATCGCGTCCGGCGTCTATGGAATCTCGAATGCTCTCAAGTGGCTTTACATTGGCGAAACCGACGACATCCATGGTGCGCTGCTGACGCACCTTGGCGATGACGCATCGCCGCTGATGATGAGCAAGCCCGCCGGCTTTGTGTTCGAAGTTTGCGATCGGTCGCGGCGCACGGTCCGCCAGGATCGCCTGGTTCACGAATACGGACCCACCTGTAACCAACCTTCGCCGAGGCGCGCATGACGCCCGCCCCCAGCGTGGCGAAGGAGCCTAAGGTAATTTCGGGAAGGAGCGCAAGGATGCAGTTCGTTCTGACGGGCTTCACGCAGGACTTGGGATGCCGGGTGTTCGCATTCGAAGGCATCGCGGTGGATCGCATCCGGACGCCATTTACCGTCCGCGCGGATCTCGCCCTGACACGCAGATACGGCATTCAGATACAGGAACTCCCGCTGTTGTGCCGCAGCGTGCTGGAGCGGCGCGACGAAGCCAGCGAGGCGCAAGCTTTTACCTTCACCGAAGAGGAGATGCGCACCTGGGCCACCGCGCGCGCCGCGGCGAAAGACGAGGCCGCGCACAAACGCAGACCGCCGCGCCGGCCCTCCCCGGAAGGACTGGGAGCCGCCTGGCGGGTTCCCCAACCTTAGCCCCGACGCTCCGCCGCGCTCGCGCGATTCAGGTGGCCTATGTTCTCTCCGCAATGCCCTTATTGCCGGTCCGTGGAGTTCAGAGGGGTAGGCGTCCGCAACGCCCTCGAACAAGCTCTTCGCTGGATTCTGTTACCCTATCGTTGCGCTCTTTGCGGTCACCACTTCTTCCTGGTTCGATGGTGCGCCCCGGCTGGCGGAACGGCGTAAGCGCCGGCTGCCGGCTCGCCCAGATCGAGTGCGGGCGCAATTTTGGGGATACGGGTGATTGCGCCCGCCAGGTGTAACGGAGTTACCTATACAGACGCGCCGCTCTCCGGAATGGTTAGCGGCAAAGTGTGAAACCTAGCACACCCGCGCAGTCCTAAAATGAGATTCTGGCCCTGGCCACGTCCATGACCCAATCGTATCTGGGATTTCGCCTCATCCTGGTGGCGCTGCTTATCGCCCTGAACGGTTTCTTCGCCGCCGCCGAAGTGGCCTTGCTGACCGTACGCAGCTCCCGCTTGCGGCAGCTTGCCGAGGAGGGCCAGTCCGGCGCGCATGCCGCCCTGAGCTTGCTGGCGAATCCGGCGCGGCTGCTTTCCGTGACCCAGGTAGGCGTCACCCTCAGCAGCCTGGGACTCGGATGGGCCGGCGAAGAAACCGTGTTCCGCATCGTCCAGTCGTTCTTCCACCCCAATTGGGGACCCACGGCCTCGAGCATCGTCCATGGCGCCAGCCTGCTGCTGGCGTTTCTGGCCATCAGCTACCTCCACGTGGTGCTCGGCGAAGTTGTGCCCAAGAATTTGGCGATCGCCACCGCCGACCGCCTGGCCGTCGCCGTGGCGCCCGCGCTGTTGATCTTCTACCGGATCTCCATCGCCTTCGTGCTGGTGATCGAGAAATCCAGCGGCGCCGTGACGAATATGCTGCGCATTGGCGGCCATCATCGTTCCGGCGGCCATTCGGCGGAAGAGTTGAAGCTGATCGTCACCTCCAGCCGCGGCCTCGGCTACCTGCCCGAGGCGCAGGAAGACATGATCCACCGCGTGCTGGATCTGAGCGAGCTCTCCGTGCGCGAAATCATGGTGCCGCGCAACGATATCGTCTCCGTTTCCGTTGAAGCCACGCTGGATCAGGTCCTCCAAGCCATGATCGAACATCGGCACTCCCGCCTCCCCGTTTACGAGGAGAAGCCCGAGCAGATCGTCGGCCTGCTGCACTACAAGGATTTGCTCCCGGTCTGGGAGGAGCGCCGCGAAGCCATCCGGGTGGGCCGTCCCAGCCGCGCCTTCCGTATCCACCGCCTGCTGCGGAAGCATTTGGTGGTCCCCGAAACCAAGCCCATCGGGCAGATGCTGGCCGAGTTCCAGCAGGGCCGTTCCCACATGGCCATGGTGGTGGACGAGTTCGGCACCATCGCTGGGCTTCTCACCGTGGAAGACGTGCTGGAGCAGATCGTCGGGCCCATTCAGGATGAATACGACGAGAAAATCGAGGCGCATGCCGGCGGGCCGGCCGGCTTGGAAGCGGGCGAGGTGGATCTCGACGGCGCCACCCGCATTCGCGACCTCGAAACCGAGTACGGCATCGACATCCCCGCCGAAGCCGGATTCGAGACGCTCGCCGGATTCCTGCTCTACCGCCTTGGCTACATCCCGCATGCGGGCGAACACGTGGATTATGGCGGGCGGCGTTATACCGTCCTCGAGATGGAGCGCAATCGCATCTCCCGCGTGCGCATCGAACGTGCCGGGCCGCCGCCCGCAGCTTAGGCGTTAGCGCTGCACGTCTGCGAGAGCGGCCTCGGTTGCCGCGGCGTATAATAGCAGGAACGCAATGCCTACGTTACAGCATGGCCGCTTCGACGGTCCACTGGCCAACGGCCCGCGCGGGCCGGTGTATCTCTATTACCCGCCCGATGGCGGCACGGCCCGGTACGTTGTCCTTACTCCGGAAGGCCATTCCTTTTTTTCCGACTCCTCGGGAAGCCCCGTTTCGGGCGGCATTTCGGCCCCATCGGTAGCCATCATCGGCGGTATAGTTGGAGCAATGCTCGGCGGAGGGCCTGGCGCCTTAGCTGGTGTCGCTCTTGGAGCTTTGGCTGCAAAGCTTTTGCCGACTTCGCCAATGTGACTCTTTTTGGTATTGATCTTGACCGAATCGCTCGCGGATTCCTCCAGCACTCGGACTACCGGGTAGGCGGACTGGCCTCCCTTTTGATCTGGGCTGCCCTTGCATGCATTCGGCACTTCCGGTCCAGCTCCAGGCCGACCATCGTCGAGTTTCTAAGCGGTGTGCTTGGACTGCTGTCCGTGTATTCGTTGGTTTACGGTGGCCATCGTATTTCTAGCGACGAAACCTCCCGCGTTTGGGTTTCTATCTGGAGACGGGCTGACATTGGCAGGAATCACAACGCTTGTTGGCACTGCTTATCTGGGCTGGCGTCAGATCGCGGCGTCCTTCTTCCCTCCGCAGCCGCCGCCAGCCCCGAAAACCGAGCGGGACGTTTGATTTCAAGGCACGGCGGCCCGCTATCGAAGCACGCGTTGCCCGAGCCACGCTAGAATGCCTACAGGCCACTATGCTCGGCATTGACGCGCGCGCCGCGCGCTACACCTGGACCGCCGCTCTCGTCCTGATTCTCCTCTGCCTCGTGTACCTGATGCGCACCACCCTGTTTGTGTTCATTGTGGCGCTGCTGTTCGGATACCTGCTTTCGCCGCTGGTCGACGTCATCGACCGCTTCCTGCCCGGCAAACGCACGCGCACTCCCGCGCTGGCCATCGCTTACGCGATTTTCGTCGCCGTACTCTTCGTGGCCATCAGCCAGATCGGTTCCCGCGTCGTGGAAGAGGCCAACTCGCTGGCCAAATCCATGCCCGCCAAGCTCGCCACGTTTCAGCAGCCCAACAAATCCCTACCCGCCAGCGTGAACGCTTTCAAAGCGCAGATCCTGCAGAAGGCGGAGGATCAACTCTCCAAAAGTTCCGGCGATATCATCTCTTCGCTGCCGCGCGCGGGCGCCAAAATACTCAGCGTGGCCGGTAACCTCGTGTATCTGGTCATTGTCCCCATTCTCGGCTTCTTCTTCTTGAAGGAGGGCCACGAGATGCGGCTGCGTTTCCTGGAGCTGATCGACGATCCGCGGCGGCGCGCCCTGATCGATGACCTGCTTGCCGATATAAACCTCCTGTTGGCCCACTATATGCGCGCCCTCCTGATACTATCGCTGGCCGCATTCACCTCTTATTCCATCTTCTTCACCATTCTGGGCGTGCCGTACAGCATTCTGCTCGCGGCGCTGGCGGGAATGCTCGAATTCATCCCCACCATCGGACCCTTCACGGCCTGCGCGATCATCGTGATCGTTACCGCCGTGAGCGGCGGCCCGGTTCTGGGCGCGATTGCCTTCCTGATTCTCTATCGCTTCTTTCAGGACTACGTCCTGTCTCCGGTATTGATGCGCCGCGGCGTGCAATTGCCTCCCCTGCTCGTGCTATTCGGCATTTTCGCCGGCGCGGAACTCGCCGGCATCCCGGGCGCGTTCCTCTCCGTGCCGGTGCTGGCTCTGGTGCGGGTCGTTTACTGGCGCATCCGCCAGCAGCGGCTAGCCGCGGGAAAGATCCAAGCTGTCGCTCCCCCCGCATGAGGGTCCTGGCCGGATTCCTGCTCCTCGCCTGCCCTGCCTTCGCGCACGTCATGAGCATGAGTTCCGGCGACCTCGCCATCCGCGGAACTCTGGCGCATTACGAACTGCGCTTGCCTCTGTACGAAATGCCCCATGTCGCCGATCCCGCGCGGTCCCTCTTCGCGCACATCGCCTTCTCCAGCGGCGGGCGCCCGGCCCAAATGCTGACATCCGCCTGCCGCGAGGAACCCGCCCAGAGTTCGTATGTGTGTACCGCGGAATACCAATTCGCCGCGCCCGTCGATACCCTGGATGTCGAGTGTTCGTTCCCCGCGATCACCGTGCCCAACCACGTGCACCTGCTGCGCGTCGAAAACGGCGGCAAGCGCGATCAAGCCCTCTTCGATATCTCGTTTCCCCGCGCCACGCTCCGCTTCCGGCCGCCGACCCCTCTTGAAACCGCGTTCACCCAGGCCGCCGGCGGCTTCCTGCGGTCCCTGGGCGCAGCGCAAATCCTGTTTCTGGCGAGCCTGGTGGTGGCCGCGCGCAGCCGCCGCGAATTGATCCTGTTGGCCGTCATGTTCCTGGCCGGCCTGATAGCCGCCGCGCTCGCGGTGCCGCGCACGGAGTGGCAGCCGCCCGCGCGTTTCGTGGAAGCCGCCGCCGCCCTGACCGTCGCCTACCTCGCGCTGGAGATCCTGGTTTTGCCCACTGCGGGAATGCGTTGGTTGATTGTGGCGGTATTAGGCGCATTTCACGGCCTTTACTTTGCGCTATTCCTGCGCACCACCGGTTACAGCGCCTTCTACGTGCTCACGGGCGCGGTGTGCGCCGAGATCGCGCTGATCGCCGTGTGCGCCCTGCTATTCTCCTTCGCGGGAAAACGCCGGCTTTGGGCTTCCGCCCTGCTCGCAATCGGCATGGCCTGGTTCTTCCTGCGCCTCCTTTCTTCTTAACCGCAACTTGTCCACCTCCAACCGCGTTTATATATATACAGTGGCATTTACTAAATCAGTGCCGGCCGCACTTATCGGTCTGAGTATTTGCCTTTTAGCAGGATCCGTTCCATTTCGCCAGCCCATTCCAAGCGGCGAAAAAGCCCAACACGCTCTCAATCGCCTGACCTTTGGCCCGCGGCCCGGCGACATCCAGCGGGTTCAATCGCTTGGCGTCAAAAAATGGATCGACTTGCAGCTGCACCCGGAACGCATCCCCGAAAATCCCGTGCTCGAAACGAAGCTGCGTCCGCTCGACACCTTGGGCATGAGCACGGCAAAGATGGTTCAAAGCTACCCTCCGCCCGCGATCGTCAAGGAAATGGTGCAAGGCAAGCTCCCATTTCCCGCTGATCCCGATAAGCGCATGATGGTCGACCGCGTGGCGGCGCGCATTCAAAACAAAACGGACAAGGACAGCTCCCCGGCGCCCGATCTGGCCGAGCTCCTGCCGCCGGAGCAGCTTCGCGTGCTGCGCTCCGGCGCGCCGCAAGAGAAGATCAATGTGTTCGCCTCCTTCTCCCCAGAGCGTCAGGACCAGTTGCTGGAGCACATGGGCCAGGATATGCGCATGCAACTCATGGCCGCCGCGCCGCCCGCCTTGCGCCGCCGCATCCAAAGCGCCAATGGACCCCAGGCCATCGTGGCGCAGGACCTCATGGCGGCCAAATTGTTTCGCGCCGTCTACAGCAACCGGCAATTGGAAGAAGTGCTCGCCGATTTTTGGTATAACCACTTCAATGTCTACATCGACAAAGGCGCGGACCGCTATCTGGTCACGGCCTATGAACGTGATGAGATTCGCCCGCGAGTGCTCGGCAAGTTCGAGGATTTGTTGCGCTCGACCGCGCGCAGTCCGGCCATGTTGTTCTATCTCGACAACTGGGAATCCGTCGGCGCGCAATCGCCTGCCGGCGTGAAGCGCAAGCGCGGCTTGAATGAGAACTACGGGCGCGAACTGTTGGAGTTGCACACGCTCGGCGTGGACGGCGGCTATACCCAGAAGGACGTCACCGAAGTAGCCCGCTGCTTCACGGGCTGGACCATCAAACAGCCCCACCGCGCGGCCGAGTTCGAGTTCAATCCGAAAATGCACGATGGAGGCGAAAAGATCGTCCTGGGCGTTCGCATCCCGGCCGGCGGCGGCATCGACGATGGGTACAAGGTGCTGCACCTTCTGGCCCATCATCCCTCCACCGCGCGCTTCATCTCGCGCAAGTTGGCCATGCGTTTTGTGGCCGACGATCCGCCCGAGACGCTGGTAAACCGCATGGCTGCCACGTTCTTGAAGAAGGATGGCGACCTGCGCGCGGTGCTGAAAACCATGTTCGATTCGCCGGAGTTCTGGTCGCGCGGCGCTTACCGCTCCAAGATGAAGTCGCCGCTCGAAATGGTCGCCAGTTCGCTGCGCGCGCTCGACGCCCAACTGGATTTCACTCTCGGCCTCAATAATCAGTTGAACCAGCTTGGCGAACCGCTCTACCGCAAGGCCGAGCCGACCGGTTACTCGAACTCCGGCCAGGAGTGGTTGAACTCGGCCGGCCTGCTGGCGCGCATGAACTTCAGCGTTGCGCTGGCCAACAACAAGGTGCCCGGAGTTATAGTGGACAGCGCCCAGACTGCCGAGGGCGTGGCGCTGGGATCCCCTGATTTTCAGAAAAAGTGACTCGGGTAAAAACTATGAACACCCGCAGATTTTTCCTTCGTAACTCGGCGCTGGCGATGGTGGGAGCCGGCACCGCGCCGTTATGGCTCGAGCGCGCGCTGTACGCCGCCGATGCACCCTCGCCACGCAAGAAAGTCCTGGTCGCCATTTTCCAGCGAGGCGCGGCCGACGGCCTTAATATCGTGGTGCCGCACGCCGAAAAACGGTATTACGAAATGCGGCCCACTATTGCTGTGCCGCGGCCGTCGCAGGCAGCGGGCCGCGGCGAAGACGCCGCCATCGATCTCGACGGCTTTTTCGGACTGCATCCCGCGCTCGCGCCACTCAAGCCCATCTGGGACGACGGGCGCCTGGCCATCGTGCACGCCGCCGGCTCTCCCGATCCGACCCGCTCGCACTTCGATGCGCAAGACTTCATGGAGGCCGGCACGCCCGGCCTGAAAGCCACCGCCGACGGCTGGATGAACCGGGCGTTGCCTTCGGCGGAGCCTGCCGCGCGCATCTCTCCAGTGCGCGCCGTGGCCATGGGCAACGTTTTGCCGCGCGCCATGCGGGGCGGCAATCCCGCGGTCGCGGTCCAGAACCTGAGCGACTTCCAGGTCCGCAACGCGGAGGCCTCCGGCGCTTTTCAGGCTCTCTATGCCGATAGCCAGGACCCCAAGCTGCACGCCGCCGGGCGCGAAACATTCGAAGCCGTGTCGCTCATCCAGGCCATCCAGAAGAAGCATTACGAACCGGCCGCGGGCGCCCATTATCCCAAGGGCCGCTTTGGCGACTGCCTGCGGCAGATCGCGCAGCTCATCAAGGCCGATGTGGGCGTGGAGATGGCCTTCGCCGATGTGGGCGGCTGGGACCATCACGTGAACGAAGTGGGCGCGCGCGCCTCCGAGGGTCAACTGGCCGCCCGCCTCGCCGACTTTGGCCAGGCGCTGGCCGCCTTCTGGCTGGACCTGGGCGACCGCCGGCAGGACACCGCCGTGGTCACCATGTCGGAGTTTGGCCGCACCGCGCGGGAGAACGGCGACCGCGGCACCGACCACGGCCACGCCAACTGCATGTTCGTGATAGGCGGCGGTGTGCGCGGCGGCAAGGTCTACGGCAAATGGCCGGGCCTCCAGCCCGAGCAACTCTATGAAGCGCGCGATCTGGCCCTCACCACCGACTTCCGCGACGTCTTGGGAGAACTTGTGCACGTCCAGATGGGCAACCGAGACCTGAGCCAAGTCTTCCCAGGCTACACGACCAAACCGCGCGGTCTACTGATTTAAACTCCCTATTTCCCGTTCAAATACCGTTCCACCTTCGGATTCCCCCGGTTCCACCCGGGCGGGCTCACGTTATCCGCCAGCATCAAAACTCCCAGCGCGATCATGCGGTCAACCTTGGCCATGTTGGCGTAATCTATCTTCTGCCACACATCGCCCGTTCCATGATAGTCGGGAAACTCGAACGCCACCACGAGCGTGTGCGCCGGGATGCCGTGCTCCGCGAATGTCAGGTTATCGCTGCGGTCGAAGAAGTCGTCGCCGTTGGGCGTTTCATATACTTTGACGCCGGTCCGCTCGCCCGCCTCAAGTAGTGTGCGCGCGATGGTAGAGTATCGGAAACCCGTCAGCGTGGCACTTGAAATCTGCTCTCCGCCGCTCGCATCTATCCGCCCAACCTGCTCCAGATTCAAATCCGCCACGGTCTGCGCCAGTGGAAACAGCGAATGCCGCGTGTAGTAGCGTGATCCCAACCCGCCCTCCTCCTCGCCGAAGAACGCCATGAACACGATGCTCCGTTTGGGATGCACGGGCAGCGTCGCCAGAGCTTGCGCAATCTCGATCACCGACACAGTGCCGCTGCCATCGTCGTTCGCTCCGGGGAAGGCCTCGCCGGCGCTGCTGCGGCCAAGGTGATCGTAATGCGCCGTCAGCAGAATGTATTGGCCGCGCAACGCGGCGTCGGACCCTCGCAACACCGCGGCCACGTTGCACACGGTCGTCTGCGTGGCAGTGGGCGCGGACAGCTTGAGCGAGAGGGCGATCCCGGTCTCGCCGGTTTTCGCGTCTTCCAGCAGCTTCACCGCTTCGGTGTCGCGCACAATGAGCAGCGGAACGCCGGCGAATAGCGTGGGTTCTACGTCGGTGTCGATCAAGCGAGCCGGCGCCGGCCCGCCATCTTCATCCGCCGTTTCGAGAAACGCAGCCGGCACTAATAATGCAGCCGCCTCGGCCACCGCGCGGATGCCTTCACGGGTCCGGCCCAAATCCACGACTTTTCCTTTCACGTCGGAAAGTCGCAGATCCGCGTGTGCCGCGATCTTATAGACCGGCGCGCCGGAAAGCTGCAGCGGCCCCAGGCTGACGACCCTCGTCCGGTCTCGCGAAACGTCCAGCATCCGGTCGCCGCTGCGCAGACGCAGATCGAAGGACTCGGCGGGCGGCTCGACGCGCAGCATGTTCGCGGTCTGGCAGTATCCGTCGCCGGCCGCCGGTTCGAGACCCGCGCGCCGGAACTGCGCCGCGATATAGAGCGCCGCGATGTCCAGCCCGCGCGATGGCGTGTCGCGTCCTTCCAATAGATCCGAAGCAATGAAGGATAAGTTGCCGCGCAGGGAATCCGCGGAGATAGAGGCCAGCGCGCGCGTCTCTTCCTCAGTAGGGGAGTAGCTCTGAGGTGCAGCCACCGCGGCCACCAGAAAGAACACCAGCGATTTGGCAATGTTAGTTTGCACTTGTTTCTGATTATAAGCTGTTAAATTCGCTGCGCGCAGGCTGTTTTATATTGACTCGGCTTACCGCACCGCGTAAGCTCAACTACAGTACGCTGGAGATTGAATGAAGAACATCTACAAATTGACGATTGTGTTACTGGCATCCATGGCCGCGAGCGCGCAGGATACGACCACTAATAGTTACACTCAGACCAACCTGGTTTCAGACATTGCGGGAATGGCGACCTTCACGGACGCGCACCTGGTTAATCCCTGGGGCCTCTCCCGCAGCGCCAGCTCATTCTGGTGGGCCGCCGATGAGGCCACTGGCGTTTCAACGCTGTATAACGGCGCCGGCGCGATTCAGTCTCTGGTGGTGACAGTCCCGCCAGCTAAAGGCACGGGGGCTGGTACTCCGACGGGCACCGTCGCGCTCGGATCGGAATTCATATTTGTTACTTTGGATGGAACCATCTCGGCGTGGACCTCCGGCACGAAGGCCGTTATCAAAGTAAACAACTCGGCCAACGGAGCCGTTTACACCGGTGTCACGACGGCTAAGAACGGCACCGTCGAGGAAATTTACGCAGCTAACAGCGCCGGTGGCGTGGAGGCCTATACGACCGCGTTCAGCCGCATCACTCTGCCGGCGGGGGCATTTGAGGATCCCAGCATTCCGGCCGGCTATACGCCGTATGGCATCCAGGCCATCGGGACCAAGATTTACGTTACGTTCTCCGCGGCGCCAGGGGCGGGCGGCTACGTGGACGTGTTCAACCCCGCGGGCACGCTGCTGCTGAGCCTGGCGCAGGGGGATTTCAATCAACCTTGGGGCATCGCGCAGGCGCCAGCCGGCTTCGGCAAGTTCCAACAGACCGTGCTGGTGGGAAATGTGGGTAGCGGAGAGATTGGCGCGTACAACCCCACCACTGGAAAGTTCCTGGGCTTTCTGGAAAATTCATCCGCCAAGGCCATCCGGATTCCCGGTATTTGGGCGCTTTACTTCGGCGCGGGCAACGCGGATTCTGGCCCCACGAGCTCGCTCTATTTCGCCGCCGGCATCGACAACTACCTGCACGGACTGTTTGGCACGATCACGGCGAATTGACTTGGTTCACCCGCTGGCTTTATACTTCTGTAGCGGAGCAACGAGAAGGCGAAATTGTGAAAAATTTGTTACAAGTGTTTGTGCTGGGTTATGCCCTGCTGTTTTGCGCGGGAGCCAGCGCTCAAACGAACAGCTACACCGTGTCGAATATCGTGACTAACGTTCAGGATTCGCGCATGGTAAATCCGTGGGGCCTGTCGCGTCCGGCGAAATCTACTCTGGTGGAAAATGAGTGGTGGGTAAACGACCAGGTCACCGGGCTGTCCACTTTGTACGATGCCAACGGTACCATCGCCGGCTTGGCTGTAACGATTCCGCCGGCCGCCGGTTCCGGCACGGGCAGCCCCACGGGAACCGCTTTGAACCCGACTAACAATAACTTCGCGTTCGCGACCCTGGATGGGACCATATCGGTCTGGAGCCCTACCACCGCGCCCGTCACGGCGGGCACGGCGTGCGCAAAGTGCCATATCACCGCCGCGACCATTATGGTGAATTACTCCACCACCGGCGCCTCTTATCAAGGTCTAACCATAGCCAAGAACGCCACCAGCGGCGCCTATACATACTACGCGGCCAACGCCAATGGCGGTATAGAGGCTTATGATGCGACATCCTTCAGTCCGGTGACACTCACCGGGACCTTTACAGACCCTAAGGTACCGAAGACTTATTCGCCCGTCGGCATTCAGGCCATCGGTTCGAAGATCTACGTGACGTATAATGCTATCGCCGGCGGCGGGACTGGTTACGTGGACGCTTACAATACCAACGGCACGCTAGAGTTGCGCCTGGCGCAGGGGTGGTTCAATCAACCCTGGGGAGTGGCGCTTGCGCCGGCCAGTTTTGGCGCGTTCAGCAATATGATTCTGGTGGGGAACACCGGCAGCGGCTGGATCGGGGCATATAGCCCTTCGACCGGGGCGTTCCAAGGCTTCCTCGAGACCTCCACCGGCGCGGATCTTACCATCCCTGGACTCTGGGGAATGGAATTCGGCAACGGCAGCACCGAGTCCGGCCCCACCGATGTGCTCTATTTCAATGCCGGAGGACCCAATTTGACAAGCGGCGTTTTCGGCGCTATCACGGCGAATTGACTTAGTTCACCGTTAGGCCTATAATTCTGAAACGGAGCACGAAAGGGGACAACGTATGAAAAACATCGTTTCGCTCGGCACTGCCTTGCTGTTCTGCGCCAGCGCCGGCGCTCAAACGAACAGCTACACCGTGGCGAACATCGTGACCAACGTACAGGATGCGCGGATGGTGAATCCGTGGGGACTGACGCGTCCGACGAGCGCCGGCCAAAAAGAGAATTCGTGGTGGGTCAACGACCAGGTTACCGGCCTTTCCACTTTGTACAATGCCAACGGCGCGATCGTCAGCTTTGCTGTAACCATTCCACCAGCCAGCGGCACGGGCACGGGAAGTCCGACGGCAGCCGTTTTGAACCCCACGAACTATAACTTTACGTTCGCGACTCTGGATGGAACCATATCGCTTTGGAGCATAACCAGCTTGCCGGCGATGCCGGGCACAGGGTGCTACGAGTGCCATGTCACCGGCGCCACCATTATGGTGAACAACTCGGCAAAGGGCGCCTCTTATCAAGGCCTGACGATTGCCAAGAACGCCACTAGCGGCGCGTATACGTACTACGCGGCGAACGCCAACGGTGGCATCGAGGCTTACGATGCGACTTCGTTCAGTCCGGTGACACTGACCGGGACCTTCACGGATCCCAAAATACCAAAGACCTATTCACCCGCCGGCATTCAGGCCATCGGATCGAAAATCTACGTAACATATAACGCCATCGCCGGGGGCGGGACCGGCTATGTGGACGCTTACGATACCAATGGCAACCTCAAGTTGCGGCTGGCGCAGGGGTCGTTCAATCAACCCTGGGGAGTGGCGCTGGCGCCGGCCACTTTTGGCGCGTTCAGCAATATGATTCTGGTGGGAAATACGGGCAGCGGCTGGATTGGGGCATACAGTCCTTCGACCGGAGCCTTCCAAGGTTTCCTGGAGACTTCCACCGGCGCGGATGTCACCATCCCTGGACTCTGGGGGATGGAATTCGGCAACGGCAACACCCAATCCGGTCCAACCGATGTGCTCTATTTCAATGCCGGAGGGCCCAACCTCACGACCGGCGTATTCGGCTCGATTTCGGCGAACTAGGCGAACTAAGGCGAACTAACACGTTGGAGCGCGGGCAATTCTGCCAGGCAATTCTGCCGGCGAGCTTGCCCGCCCTCCAAAAACGCTGTTATGCTTTGCTTCATGAAGATTACGCCGCACTTGGCCTGTCTGACCCTGCTCTTAGGCGCCGCACTCGCGCCCGCCGCCGACGCCCCCGTCCTGCGGGGATACTCTCCTGAATCAGCGCGCGCCGAGCACGACTGGGAGGTACAGTTCCGCGCCATCCCCAGCGCCCAGAACCTGCACGATTATATGCAGCGCCTGTCCGCCCGTCCCCATCACGTCGGATCGCCCTACGATAAGGACAACGCCGAGTGGATGCTGGCGAAGTTCAAGGAATGGGGCCTGGACGCGCACATCGAGACGTTCGAAGTGCTCTTCCCCAGTCCCAAGAGCCGCGCCCTCGAACTGGTCGCGCCGGAGCACTTCACCGCCAAACTGGCCGAGCCCACCGTGGCGGGCGATTCCACTTCCGGCCAGCACGACGAGCAGCTACCCACGTACAATGCGTACTCCATCGATGGCGACGTCACCGCGCCTCTGGTTTATGTCAACTACGGCGTGCCCGAAGACTACGAGCAACTCGCGCGCCTGGGAGTGTCCGTCAAAGGCGCCATCGTGATTACGCGCTACGGCGGCTCGTGGCGCGGCATCAAGCCCAAGGTCGCGGCGGAGCACGGCGCTATCGGCTGCATCATTTATTCCGACCCGAAGGAAGACGGCTACTTCGAGGGTGAGGTCTTCCCGCAAGGCCCCTACCGGCCCAAGGATGGCGTGCAGCGCGGCAGCGTGATGGATATGCCCGTTTATCCGGGCGACCCCTTGACGCCCGGCATCGGCGCGACCCCCAACGCCAAGCGCCTGGCCATCAAGGATGCGCAGACGCTGACCAAGATCCCGGTGCTGCCCATCTCCTACGGCGATGCCCAGCCGCTGCTGGCGGCACTCACCGGGCCGGTCGCCCCGGAAGCCTGGCGCGGCGCGCTGCCGCTCACATATCGCATCGGCCCCGGCCCCGCGCGCGTGCACCTGAAGCTGGAATTCAACTGGGACATGAAAAAGATTTACGACGTAGTGGCGCGCATTCCCGGTGCGCCGTATCCGGATGAGTGGATCGTGCGCGGCAACCATCACGATGCCTGGGTGAACGGCGCCGAAGATCCCGTTTCGGGCACGGTGGCGCTGATGGAGGAAGCCCGCGCCTTCGCCGAGTTGGGGAAGCAGGGCTGGAAGCCGAAGCGCACGCTGATTTACTGCGTATGGGATGGCGAGGAGGAAGGCCTGCTGGGCTCCACCGAGTGGGCCGAGGAGCATGATCAGGCGCTGCGGCGTCACGCGGCCATGTACATCAACTCGGATGGCAACGGCCGCGGCGTCCTGTTCGTGGGCGGCTCCCACTCGCTCGAGAAGTTCATCAACGGCGTGGCGCGCGATATCGAAGATCCGGAAAAGAAAATCCCGGTATGGAAGCGCGAGCAACTCTCCAGCATCTCCCGCGCGCCGTCCGCGGAACGCGACGAAGTGCGCACGAGGCCGGACCTGCGCATCGGCGCCTTGGGCTCCGGGTCGGACTTTACGGTCTTCATCGACCACCTGGGCATCGCCTCGCTGAACCTGGGCTTCGGCGGCGAGGATGGCGGCGGCATCTATCATTCCATCTACGACGATTTCTACTGGTACACGCATTTCGCCGACGGCGATTTCATCTATGGGCGCGCGCTGGCGCAGACCGCGGGCACCGCCATGATGCGCTTTGCCGACGCCGACCTGCTGCCTTACGATTTCACAAACTTCGCCGCGACCATCCGCCGCTACGGGGATGAAGTGCAGAAGCTGTGGAAGACCGAGAGCGATGAAATCCGCGAACGCAACAAGGAGATCGAGGAAGGCGTTTTTAGTGCGACCGCCGACCCGCGCAAAACTTCCGTGCCGCCGCCGGCCGAGACTCAGCCGCCCTTCTTGAACTGGGCGCCGCTCGAGAATGGGATGGCCGCGCTCACCCGCGCGGCTGAAGGCTACGACAAGGCCGAACAGAAGGCCAAGCTCGACAAGCCGGGCCTCGAAGCCGTGAACGAAAAGCTCATCCAGGCCGAGCGCGGTTTGACGCTGCCGGACGGCCTGCCCGGGCGCCCCTGGTTCGAGCACCAGATCTACGCCCCCGGCTTCTATACGGGCTACGGCGTGAAGACTTTGCCCGGCGTGCGCGAAGCCATCGAGCAGAAGCACTGGAAGGAGGCCGATGAGCAGATTGTGCGCGTGGGTAAAGTGCTGGAGAAGGAAGCCGCGCTGATCGAGGATGCCGCCGGCGGGTTGCGGTAATTTGTGGGGCAGGGCTCCATTCGTTAGCGGGCGCGGGTGTCTACTGTACAATGAAGTTTCCCCGACGCCATGGCAGCCCACACCCTCTCCATCCTGATCCCTCTGTATAACGAAGAAGAGTTCGTCGGAACACTGCTGGAAAGAGTGCTCGCGGCGCCTTTGCCCGACGGGGTAACGCGTGAGGTCGTGGTGGTGGACGACGGCTCCACCGACGGCTCGGCGGGGATCGTCGAGCAGATCGCGGCGTCCCACCCCACCGTACTGCGACTCATCCGGCAACCCCGCAATCAAGGCAAAGGCGCCGCGATCCGCACGGCTATCGAGCACGCCACCGGCGAGTTTTGCATCATCCAAGACGCCGATCTGGAATATGACCCGCGCGAGTACGGCCGCATGCTGGCGCCCCTGCTGGAGGGCAAAGCCGACGCTGTTTATGGCTCGCGCTTCGTGATCGCGGGCGAGCGCCGGGTGCTCTATTTCTGGCACTCGGTGGCCAACCAGATTCTGACCCTGATGTGCAATATCGTGGCGGACTTGAATCTGACCGACATGGAGACTTGCTACAAAGCCTTCCGCACCACGCTCGTGCAGAGCATTCCCATCCGCAGCAACCGCTTCGGACTGGAGCCGGAACTGACCATCAAGGTGGCCAAGCGCCGCATGCGCGTCTACGAAACATCCATCGATTATCACGGCCGCACTTACGACGAAGGCAAGAAGATCGGCCTGAAGGACGCCTTTGATGCCGTCTATGTGATCCTGCGCTTTGCCTTCACCAGAGACCTCTACAAGGAATCCGGACCCAACATCCTCGACGCGCTGGCCGGCGCCCGGCGCTTTAACCGCTGGTTGGCCGACGCCCTCCAGCCTCACATCGGCCAGCGCGTTCTGGAGACCGGAGCGGGCATCGGCAACCTGACCCGCATTCTGTCGCCGCGGCGCGAACTTTATATCGCGGGAGACATCGATCCTGAATACCTGGCGCGGCTGCGCGCGCGTTTCCAGCACCGCCCCAACATGGAGGTGCGGCATTGCGACTTGTCGCATGCGGCCGATTTCGAGGAACTGGCAGGCGCGGTGGATTCCGTGGTGTGCGTGAATGTCCTCGAGCATATCGAAGACGAGATGGCGGGCCTGCGCAACATCTATACGGCGTTGCGGCCTGGCGGCCGGGCCATCGTCCTGGTGCCGCACGGGCAAGGAGTCTACGGCTCCCTGGATAAGGCGCTAGGCCATTTCCGCCGGTATTCCCGCGAAGAACTGCAGCGGAAGATGGAGCTGGCGGGCTTCCGCGTGGAGCGCATTGTGGACTTCAACCGCATCTCGTATCCGGCGTGGTACGTGACGGGCCGCGTGCTCGGGAGAAAGACCATCAGCCGGTTCCAGTTGCGCATATTCGACAGCCTGGTGTGGCTATGGAGACGGATCGACCGCCTGCTTCCGTGGCCGCCGACGTCCATCATTGCGATCGGGGTGAAGGGGGAGTAGGGAGCAGGACCAAGCCGGCCTTTGGCCGGTGGACCGGCGAGGGCGCCGGTCCGCAGGCGGAGCGCCTGCCCCACTACTGCACTACGATGGTGACCGTGTTCGAGGTTGCCGCGTTCACGGAGATAGTCAGCGGTACGGCGCTACCCGCGGCCACGGTGGATGGCACCTGGACGTTGACCTGGTACAGGCCCACGTAACCCGGCGCCAGTCCGGAGAACGATGGAGTGGCCGCCACTCCGCCGATGGACACGGTTGGCTGGGTGACCGTGGGAGCCAGATTGGTGAGGGAAGCAGCCGCGCCAGTGGCGGGCTGATTCGCGCTCACCGGGCCAAGACCCGTACAGTAAATCAGGATGGTCGTGGTGCCGGCGATGGCCGGGTTCGACGCATCGATCAGGTTGAAGGAAGAGTCCTGGATGGCGCCCGGACCGCTCCCCTGGGAATTGGTGGTGAAGATTGCCGGAGCGGCGGACGCCAGCGTCAGGGCCTGGGTCGCGCCGGTCGTGCCGTTCAACGTGGCGGCCAGTGTGGCGGTGGTTCGTCCGGCCAGCTCCCACGGAACTTGCAGATTCACTTGCCCGCTGGACACAAAATACAAGGGAGCCAGAGTACCGCCGCTAAACTGGAACGAAAGCGACTGCAGGCTGGTTTCAAGCGGAAGCGATGTGTCGATCGAGGTGGAAGTCAGGAAAAAATCACCGTACACGGAAGCGATACTGCCGGGAACCACCGGAGCCGCGTAGCTGGCCCCGTTCACCACGCCACCCGCATTGATCAGGGGGACCTGCAGCGCGGGGGTCAGCAAACGGATCGCGTTATTCTGGGTGTCCGCAACGTAGAGGTTGCCGCCCTTAACCGTAACGCCGGCCGGAAAGTTCAGCTCCGCGCTGGTAGCCAGGCCCAGGTTCCCGGCCGACCCCGGCGTACCCGTGCCGGCAATCGTATAAATAGTGCCGTTCGGAGCGCCTGTCGGTCCGGGGGTCACCATGCGGATCACGGAATTGTCCGTGTCCGCGATGTAGAGATTGCCGGAGGAATCGAGCGCGATGCCTTTCGGGTTATTGAGCTCAGCCTGGAGGGCCGGGCCGCCGTCGCCGGTATAGCCGGCTTCGCCATTGCCGATCAACGTGGTGATGATGCCGGCCGGGTTCACCACGCGGATGGCATTGTTGCCGGAATCGGAAATGTAGAGATCGCCCGCCGCATCCAGAAGCACTGCCGACGGATTGTTGAGCAGCGCGCCGGTGGATTGGCCGCCATCGCCGGTATAACCGGCGCCACAGACTTGGGGCGCCACACACGAGTTGACGTCGCTGCCGGCGAACGTGTTAATGTCGCCGGCAGCCCATGTGACATAACCGCCAGTCTTGCCGACGAAATCGCTGTTCGTGCAGGGGATGGGCGTTTGCGTTTCGCATACCACGCGGACCACATTGTTGTAGGGGTCGGCGATGTAGACATTGCCGGCGGAATCCACGGCCACGCTGGAAGGATTCCAGAGCTGAGCGCTGCTGGCCGCGGCCAGGTCTCCTGCGAAGCCCGCGCCGGAGCTGTTATGCCCGGCCAACGTCGAGATCGTGCCGCCCGTGATCTTACGGACTTCGAAGTTGTCGGTGTCCGCAATGTAGAGATTGCCGCTGGTGTCGAAAATCAATCCGCTGGGGTGGTTCAGCCCGGCGCTGGTGGCCGTCGCTCCGTCGCCCGAGAACGCGCCCGTGCACGGCGTGGTGGGGCACATCCCGGCGATGGTGCTAATGGTGCCGGTGGAAGTAACCTTGCGAACCAGATCGTTGTCGGCATCCGCAATGTACATATTGCCGGAGGAATCGAAGATAACATCGGCGGGTCCCCAGAGAGATGCGCTGATGGCCGCCCCCCCGTCGCCGGTATAAGCGCCGGCCACGCCGAGTTGTCCAGCTACCGTCGAAATCGTGAATTGCACCGGAGCCTGGGCCGGGCACAAGGCCGGCACGAGCGCCGAGATGAAAGCGAAAGCGCACAAGTAACTTCTGTGTAGTCTATCTGAATGAATCAATTGACAAATCACCTTTCTGGGCCGCTGTCCAATAACTCCATCATAAGCCTTAAGCCCGCCGGCCTGCGGGGGAAACCGCTCCCTGACGGTCGCGGCTCGGTAACAGGCGCGTTGATAGCCCGGCTCATTGCACCGCGATCGTGACCATATTGGAGGTCGCGTCCCCGATCGAGATCGTCACGGGCACGGCGCTACCCGCGGAAACTCCGCTGGGCACCAAGGCGTTGACCTGGTACAGCCCGACAAAGCCCGGCGCAAGGCCCGAGAACGAAGCATTTTCCGTCACTCCGCCGATGGTCACGGTGGCCTGGTTGGCCGTGGGAGCCAGTTCGATGAGGGACGCAGGCGAACCCGTCGCGGGCTGATTCGCACTCACCGCTCCCAGACCGGTGCAGTAGATCAAGATGGTAGTCGTGCCGGCGATGGCCGGATTGGAGGCGCTGATCAGATTGTACGAAGAGTCCTGAATCGCTCCGGGGCCGGTGCCCTGGGAATTCGTAGTAAAGATCGCCGGCGCGAAGGCGGCGACATTCACGGCCTGGCTTGCCCCGGTCGTACCATTCAACGTGGCCGCCAGAGTCACCGCCGACTGTCCGCTAACCTCCCACGGCACTTGAATATTTGCCTGCGTGCCCGACGCAAAGTAGAGGGGAGCCGCTCCCTGGACCCCGCTAAATTCAAACGAAAGATTCTGCAGGCTGGTTTCGAGCGGCAGGGTCGTGTCTATCGAAGTGGAGGTCAGGAAAAAAGTGCCGAAGACATCGGCGATGCTGCCGGGAACCACCGGCGCTGTGTAACTGGCGCCGTTCACCACGCCACCGGCGTTGATCTGGGGGGTCTGGGCCGGGGGAGTCAGCATCCGGATCACGTTGTTTTGGCTGTCCGCGATATAAATATTTCCGCCGTACGCCGCTACGCCGGAAGGAGAGTTCAGTTGGGCGTTGGTGGCCGGACCTCCATCCCCGCTGTAGCCAGCACCTCGAATGTTGTTGCCGGCTATGGTGTAAATCGTGCGATTCGGCGCGGGCGTCACCATGCGCACCACGGCGTTAACGCGATCCGCGATGTAGAGATTGCCCGAGGCATCGAGCCCAATGCCTTTGGGATTGTTGAGTTGCGCCTGGGTGGCCGGTCCGCCGTCGCCCGAGTACCCGGCGGGGTTGAGGCTCGCGGGGCTGCCGGCCACGGTGGTGATGATGCCGCTGGGATTCACCATGCGGATGGCATCGTTGCCGGAATCGGAGATGTAGAGGTTGCCGGCCGGATCGAGCAGCACGGCTACCGGATCGCTGAGCAGAGCGTTGGCCGCCGGGCCTCCATCACCCGTAAAACCGGCGCCGTCCGCATAGTTCCCGGCCATCGTATTGATATCCCCCGGAGGCAGTCCGTGACACGCAACGGGCGTCTGGTTGGCGCACACTACCCGCACCACATTGTTGTCCGGGTCCGCGATGTAGATATTGCCGCCGGAATCCACCGCCACACTGGATGGGCGCGAGAGCTGCGCGCTGGTGGCAGGCCCGAGGTCCCCGGTGTAGCCGGCGCCCAAGGTGTTATCGCCGGCCACTGTCGAGATGATATCCGTCACCGCATTCACCTCGCGTATCACATAGTTGAAGTAGTCCGAAATGTAGAGATTGCCGTTGCTGTCGAACGTAATCCCACCTGGGTTGTAAAACTCGACGGTGCTGGGGGTGGAGGTGACCGTCGTTCCGTCCCCGCCATAGCCCGCGGTGCCATCGCCGGCAACCGTCTGAATGTTGGTGGTGCCGTTGGCGGTATAAAGCTGCCGAATCCGATTGTTGACGGTATCCGATATGTAGATGCTGCCGGAGGAATCGAGTATGACGTCGGACGGGCCAAACATGTAAGCGTTGAGGGCCGGTCCTCCGTCACCGCCATAATTGCCCGGACACGGGTTGGCAATGGCGGTATTGCAATTCCCGGCAATCGTCGAGATGGTGTACGCTGGCAGAGCCTGCGCCTGGCACAAGGCCGGCGCCAGCGCCAATAAAAATGGGAGAGCGAATAAACAGCTTCCGTGTGCTCTATATGAACAGATCAGTTTTCGAATCACCTGTATGGGCCCCTTGTTTGATGGCCCGCTATTCAACGGAACCGGTACTTGCGCAGCAACTGCGCTACGGGCGTCAGCCGAGCATGCACGCGCTGCTGTTCCGGCAGGGAAAGCGGGACGAGCCGAATTTGCTCTAGAACTCTATCATAAGCCTTGACGAGCTCAACCGCTGCGCGCGCGGCGGCAAGGCGCTCGCCGGCGGCCGAGAGCGTCTGTGTCGAGCGCGCCAGCGCCAGGCAACTTTCGACTTCATCCGGGGCGTGGGCCGTGGAATGGCCCATGGCGGTGGAGAGCTGCACGCCTTTCACGATTTGCGAATTCATCCCTCGAAGGGTGAACGCGGCCCGGCGCGCGCACGTTTCTCCTTTGCTGTTAAGGCTTTGTAAAATCTGTGTGGGGCAGACCTCCAGGTATGTCAGGATGCGCCTGCGGCCCACGAATGGTGATGAAAGCCAGGTTGGAGGGCGGGCAATTCCGCCCGCAGCCGGCTTTTTAGCCGGCTCCGGCCGCCTGGAAAGGCGGCTGCGGCCAAGATCGGCCGCCTTCCAATTTTAATTCAATGGCTTACAATTCTTAGCCCGGACGGCAGGGCCTCGCGTCACAGTGGGCGCCTGAGGCAACGCGCGGAACGCTACGGCGGCCAGCGCCGCCAACCCCGCGGCGCAGGCAAGCATGGCGGAGTATCCGAACTTCGCGATGGTGGCGCCGCCGGAGAGCGACGCCACGAATTGCGCCGCGAAGGAGACCAGCATCATCAGGGCGGATGCGCCGGTGCGCTCCGGCTCGCGCACACGATCCATTAACAGCGTGTTGACGCCGGGGTCGGTCATCCACTGGCAGGATGTGTAAGTCATGAACACGGCCGCGGCGGCCCAGCCTGTGGGACCGGCGGCCAGACCGCCCAGCGCCAGCGCGGTGGCCAGCAGCATGGCTGCGGTGCCGGTCACGAGTCCCATTTTGCGCAGGATCAGCGGCGCGAGGATCAGCGCCATGACCTGCGCCAGTTGCGAGCCGGACATAATCAATCCGATGCGCGCCACGGGCGTATGCAAGCGCGCGAAGAAAGTGGTGAAGAATGGATTGAAGGAGCCTGTGGCCAGGTTCCAGATGGCCCACACGATCAGGAATCGCACCACGAAACGACTCCGCGGATAGAGCTTGACGCCTTCGGCAGGCGCCGGTGGGATGCCCAGCAGCGCCGATGGCCACAGCGCCAGCGCCATCAGCGCGCATCCGGCCAGCATGGCGGGGCGCTTGCCTCCCAACCAGCCGGG
>Ga0181534_10000234_pt1 | contig 40318 bp, 24 predicted proteins | sample PEATcosm2014_Bin_37_FD_119758 | JGI IMG/M metagenome (GOLD analysis project Ga0181534, IMG submission 119758) | Peatland microbial communities from MTU Mesocosm Facility, Houghton, MI, USA - PEATcosm2014_Bin17_10_metaG | ecosystem: Environmental > Terrestrial > Soil > Wetlands > Peat | place... | reverse complement strand
TGACGAGTGACACCCTGCCATTCGGCGACGCATCTTTTGACATCGTGTATGCGGGAAACGTACTTGAGCATACTGAAGATCCGATAAAGGTTGTGACGGAATCCGTGAGAGTTCTGCGACCCGGCGGAATATTCCACGCTGAAATCCCCAACTTTCTTTCCTACTTTGAAGGGCACTATTTTGTGCCGCAGCCGCCGCTTATTTGGCATTGGGTGCTGCCGTTCTGGGTACGCATCCTGGGACGCAATCCGGCATTTGCATATACTTTGCGTACAGAAATTAACCCGATTTGGTGCAGACATACAGTCAAAAAAATCAACAGGCAGTATCCCGCAAAGTTGATTTCAGATGGATCTGAGATTTTCCTCGACCGGCTCAAGCAACCCATTGAGTACGATATGGAGCGTACGGCGACCCAGCTAGGCACCTTACTCAAGTTAGTGCAGCGTTTGAATGTTGGAAATTGGATTGGGCGAACTATTGTCCTGGCGCAAGGGCATTACCCGCTTTATTTCACGGTGCAGCGCAAGGCTTCGTAGAACTTCGAATATTATCCGGCTCGACTGAAAATAACTCCCTTGCTGATCATCGATCCCGGGGTGACCTTGTTCTGCCGGTTGACGCGGTTGAGAGTATAATCCTCCGATACCCTATGCCTTTATCGCGAGCCGGGCGGCCTTTCGAGGGTTGATTGGCAATGTTGCTTAGATGCGTTTCGATGCCTCGTCTCATTTGCCGATATTCTTGACAACTATGGCAACGCATCGGGAGTATCTGTAAAGAGGGAACACAATGAAAGCTGTGATTCTGGCCGGCGGGCTTGGCAGCAGGTTGAGTGAAGAGACCACGCTTCGCCCGAAGCCCATGGTGGAGATTGGCGGCAAGCCGATTCTCTGGCACATCATGAAGATCTACTCGGCCCATGGAATCAATGATTTTGTTATCTGCCTTGGCTACAAAGGCAATACCATCAAGGAATATTTTGCCAACTACTACCTGTACTCCTCCGATGTAACCTTCGATCTGGCCACAAACACCGCTGAGTACCACCGCATTGGCTCGGAGCCGTGGCGTGTGACGCTAGTTGATACCGGCGCGGAGACCATGACCGGCGGGCGCTTGAAGCGGATCTTGCCGTACGTGCGGAATGAAGAGATGTTTTGCTTCACCTATGGAGATGGCGTGGCTGATATCGATGTGGCCGGGTTGATCGAGTTTCACAAGCGGCACGGCAAGCTGGTGAGCTTGACCGCGGCTCAGCCTACAGGCCGCTTCGGTTCGTTGAGCATTGGCGAGAATGACTCGCTGTTGTCTTTTTCGGAGAAGCCCAAGGGCGATGGAAGATGGGTCAGCGGCGGTTTCTTTGTGCTGTCGCCCCAGGTCTGCGAGTACATCGAGGGTGACGCGACGATGTGGGAACGGGAGCCGATGGAGGTATTGGCCAAAAGCGGCAACGTGATGGCCTACAAGCACTCCGGATTCTGGCAGGCGATGGATACCGTCTATGAGAAGACGGTGCTGGAAACACTCTGGCGCAGCGGCAAGGCTCCTTGGAAGGTATGGGAATGAACTGGAGCGGAAAGCGTGTCCTGATAACCGGGCACACCGGATTCAAGGGCGGTTGGCTGTCGCTTTGGCTTCAGCAGAAGGGTGCCGAGGTGTGCGGTGTGGCGCTGTCCCCGTTGTCTGGTCCCAATCTCTTCGAGGATGCCGGAATCGGCTCTGGGATGCGCTCGGTGCTGGGCGACGTTCGCGACATCGATCTGCTGACGAAGGTCTTCGCGGAGCATCGCCCGGAGGTAGTCTTTCACCTTGCAGCCCAGCCCCTGGTGCGAAATTCGTATGCAGACCCACTGGGCACTTATACAACCAATGTGATGGGCATGGTGAATGTGCTGGAGGCGGCGCGCAAGACAGACGGAGTGCGCGCCATAGTCGCCGTTACAACGGATAAATGTTACGAAAATCGCGAGTGGGATTGGCCTTACCGGGAAACCGACCGGCTGGGCGGCTACGATCCCTACAGCAGCAGCAAGGCGTGCGCTGAACTAGTGGTGTCGGCTTACCGGAGTTCGTTTTTCAATCCTGCCGAATACGGCCGCCACGGTGTGGCTCTGGCCACGGCGCGCGCCGGCAACGTGATTGGCGGAGGCGACTGGGCGGAAGAACGGCTGATTCCGGATATGATGCGCGCTTTCATATCCGGAAGCCCGGTACGCATCCGCAACCCCCATGCCATCCGTCCCTGGCAGCACGTTTTGGAGCCGCTGCGCGGCTATCTGGCGGTGGCTGAATCGTTATGTGAAGGCATGGAGAGCGGCCAGGCCTGGAACTTCGGACCAGAGCAATCCGACGCGCGGACAGTAGAGTGGATTGTGCGCGAACTGGCCGGCATTTGGGGTAAAGGAGCGCGGTGGGAACTCGAACAAGCTACTCAGCCGCACGAGACGCAGATGCTCAAACTTGATTGTTCAAAGGCTGCCGCGCGCCTGGACTGGCGTCCGGGACTGCGCTTGCGCGATGCCCTGGCTATGACCGCTGTTTGGTATCGTGAGAGCATCAAAGGTGGAGATATGCGCACCTTTACGTGTTCGCAAATCCGCGCTTACGAACAGCTCTTGGAAGATCATTCAACTCATCGCGCACCGAGCGGCGGAGGAAGCGATTGAGCATCGAAAGAAAAGATGCGATCAGAGCCGCGATTCAGCAGCTGACCCGTGAGTATTATGGAGAGGCATTCGCGCCGCAACCTTTTCAGCCTGGAGTATCCCCTGTTCCGGTCTCCGGCAGGGTCTTTGACGACAAGGATCTGTTCGCCATCGTAGATTCGGGCCTGGACTTTTGGCTGACGGCTGGCCGCTTTGCCGATCTTTTTGAGAACAAGTTTGCCAAGTTCATTGGCGTGCGCGATGCGCGACTGGTCAACTCCGGCTCGTCTGCCAATCTGTTGGCTATTTCCGCGCTTACCTCGCCGACACTGGGGGCGCGGCAACTCAAGCCCGGCGACGAAGTGATCACGGTAGCGGCGGGCTTTCCAACCACCGTTAATCCAATCTTGCAAAATCGCCTGGTTCCAGTCTTCGTGGACGTGGAGTTGGGAAGCTACAACGCGGATGTTTCGCAGTTGGAGAAGGCGCGCAGTTCGCGGACCAAGGCGATTCTCCTATCCCACACCCTGGGCAATCCGTTTTCCATCGATGCTATCGTCGAGTTTGCCCGCCGCCACGATCTGTGGCTGATCGAGGACTGCTGCGACGCGCTGGGCTCGATATACGCGAGCCGGCAGGTGGGTACTTTTGGAGATATTGCGACTTTTAGTTTTTATCCCGCGCACCATATCACCATGGGTGAGGGCGGATGCGTGGCCACCAACAATCCGCGACTAACCAAACTCATTGAGTCCTTCCGCGACTGGGGCCGTGACTGTTGGTGCCCGCCGGGACGCGACAATACCTGCGGCAAACGCTTCGCATGGCAACTGGGCAGCCTGCCTGAAGGCTACGACCACAAGTACACCTACTCCCACATCGGCTACAACCTGAAAGTCAGCGATATGCAGGCAGCGGTTGGTCTCTCTCAATTGGCCAAGCTGACCGGGTTCATCGAGCGGCGCAAGGAGAACTTCAACTATCTCAAGGCGGCTTTGCAACCGCTGGAAGAACATCTGATTCTGCCCCACAACGAGCCTGAGGCCGACCCGTCGTGGTTTGGATTCCCCATCGGCGTGCGCGCGGAAGCGCCTTTCCGGCGCGACGATCTGACCCGCGCCCTGGAGGATGCCCACATCGGAACCCGCCTGCTCTTCGGCGGAAACCTGCTCCGCCAGCCGGCCTATGCGGAATGCGAACGTCGCGCCATCGGGAATCTAGAAAATACGGACTTCGTAATGAAGAACGTCTTCTGGATCGGTGTCTATCCCGGTTTGACCAGGCCGATGCTGGATTTTGTTGGCGAAATGATGCACAACTTTGTTCAGCAAAAATCTTCCCGGAAGTGATCGCAATGCAATCGGCTGCCGATAAATCACTCGAACAGGTATCTGCCTAGATGCCAACTCGATGCGATTTGGTTGACCAGTCCGGCAAGCACCTGTAAGCATGACCTTTGGGGCTTTTTCATCGACCGGCGCAGAAAACTCTAATCAAGGGCGGAACGAACAGGAGCGAATCCATGAGCACCATGAAGATTGCAAACCGATTAGTCGGTGATGATCAGCCATGCTACATTGTTGCCGAGATTGGCATCAACCACAACGGCGATCTGGATCTGGCGAAAAAACTGATCAGCGTAGCCGTAGCAGCCGGATGCGATGCAGTGAAGTTCCAGAAGCGCACGATCGATGTTGTATACACGCCGGAAGAGTTGGCCAAGCCGCGCGAAAATCCCTTTGGCGAGACCAACGGCGATCTGAAACGCGCCCTTGAATTCAGTCTGGAAGAGTATCGGGAAATTGATGCATTCTGTAAATCGATCAAGATGACCTGGTTTGCTTCGCCGTGGGATGAGGACTCGGTCGATTTCCTCGAGCAGTTCCATGTGCCGGTCTACAAGATTGCTTCAGCGTCGCTGACCGACGACGACCTGCTGCGTTACATCCGCAAGGCGGACAAGCCGGTCATCCTTTCCACTGGCATGAGCACTGTTGAGGAGATCGATCATGCCGTTGAAGTTCTTGGCAAGCGGGATCTGCTTTTGCTGCACGCAACCAGTACCTACCCGGCCAGTTACAACGAACTAAATCTGCGCGCCATTCCATCGCTGGCAGCGCGCTATGGCGTGCCGGTGGGCTACTCGGGACACGAGACCGGCATTCCCACCAGCGTTTGCGCGGTTGCGCTGGGCGCATGCTGTGTCGAGCGGCACATCACTATGGATCGCGCCATGTGGGGTTCCGATCAGGCGGCGTCCCTGGAGCCGAACGGTATCTCCCGGCTGGTGCGCGATATTCGCCTCTGGGAACAGGCCAAGGGCGACGGCGTGAAGCGGGTTTTCGAGCGCGAGATTCCCATCATCAAGAAGCTGCGCCGTGTCGGCGCGGCAGTGTAGCCACAGATGACTCATACCTCACAAAGCCCCCTGAAGAATATCCGGGCCATCGCCATGGATGTGGATGGCGTTCTCACCGATGGCGGCCTTTGGTGGGGACCCGGCGACGAGGAATGGAAGCGTTTTTGCTTCGCCGACATCATGGGTATATCTCTGGCGCGGCGTGCCGGAATCGAACTCGCGCTGATCTCCGGCGAAGATAGCCCGCTGGTGGACCGTTATGCGCGGAAGTTGCACATTCTCCATGTAACAAAAGGATGCCGCGACAAGGCCAATGCGCTGCGCGATTTTGCAGCCGCCACTGGGCTGGAACTGACCACTATCTGTTTTATGGGGGACGACATCAACGATCTGCCCGCCATGAAGATTGCCGGTTTTTCCGCGGCTCCGGCCAACGCGGCGCAAGCGGTTCTTGAGCATGTCGATTTCATTGCAAAAAGCGCCGGAGGCAATGGCGCAGTGCGCGAGTTAGTCGAAGCGCTGCTGGCGGCGCAGGACCTGCAGACACAGGAAGTCTTTACCCGCCCTTGAACCGGCTCCGCATTCTCAACCAACTTACGGATCATCGAAACTTATGAAGCTCTCCGATTATGTTGTACATTTCATCGCAGAACAGGGCGTCAAGCACGTCTTCCTGGTTGTTGGCGGCGGCGCCATGCACCTCAACTATTCGTTGGGCGCTGAGTCTGCCCTGACTCCGGTTTGCAATTCTCATGAGCAGGCCAGCGCCTTTTGCGCGGAAGCGTATGCCAAAGTTACAAATCATCTCGGCGTCTGCATGGTTACCACGGGACCGGGCGCAACGAATGCCGTAACCGGCGTTGCCGGCGCATGGCTCGACTCAACACCCACGCTCTTCATCTCTGGACAGGTGAAGCGTCCCGATCGCATGTTTCATTCCAGCGGACGCCCGCTCGGTGTGCGCCAGCTCGGGAATCAGGAAGTGGATATCGTCTCCATTGTAAAGCCGATTACAAAATATGCGGTCACCGTGCTTGATCCGCTGGAGATTCGCTACCACATGGAGAAAGCCGTCTATCTCGCGCTGCACGGACGTCCCGGCCCGGTATGGGTTGACATTCCACTTGACGTACAGGCTTCACCGCTCGACGATCCTTTCAAGCTGCGCGGATTTGATCCAGCGGAGTTGCAAGAGTCAGAAGGTTCTTTCGATTTGAAGCAACAAGTCAGCCAGCTGATCGAGAAGCTGAATCAGGCGGAGCGGCCACTGCTGTTTGCCGGCAACGGCATTCGCCTCGCCCAGGCACAAAATGAATTCGAGCAGATCAGAAATCTGCTTGGAATCCCCACCGTGGCCACATGGTGCGCTGCCGATCTGGTCCCGAGCGATGATCCAACCTATGTAGGCCGTCCCGGAACCGTCGCCGCGCGTGGCGCCAACTTTGCCCTGCAAAACTGCGACTTCCTGCTGGCGCTGGGCGCACGTCTGGATTTTGCCATCACCGGTTATGCGCCGCAGAATCTGGCCCGCGAGGCACACAAGGTTGCCGTGGACATCGACCCGGCGGAACTGGCCAAGCTCCACCCCCACTTGCAGCAGCCCATCTGCGCCGATGCCCGCGCCTTCTTGCAGGAGTTGCTGCGACAAAAAGAAGCCATCCGCCTGAGAGGCCAGAGCGCCTGGAAAGCGCGTTGCACGGATTGGAAGACGCGTTATCCGGTGGTCACCGCCGAGCACCGCGACCCGCAAACCAAGGTCAGCATCTTCAATCTGGCGGAAGTAATTGGCCAGGAATCGAACCCCGACGATCTGCTGGTATCGGGCAGTTCCGGCGCAGGCATCGAAATCTTTCTCCTTGCCTGCCCCACCCGCAATGGCCAGCGCATCTTTCACACTGCCGGACTGGGGGCGATGGGCTATGGACTGCCGATGTCCCTGGCCGTCTGCATCGGAGGCGGAGGCCGGCGCACCATCCTCGTCGATGGCGATGGCGGCTTCCAGTTCAATATCCAGGAACTCGAGACTGCCTCTCGGCTGAAACTGCCTGTCAAGTTCTTCGTGCTCAATAACAACGGATATGCCTCGATTCGAGCCTCGCAGACTGGCTACTTTGGCCAGCCCAACATCGGGTGCGATGCCAGCACTGGCTTGACTGTCCCGAATCTCAGCAAGGTTGCCGCAGCCTACAACATCCCTGCGGTAGTCATCGAGAGCCAAAGTAATCTGCGTGAGGAGGTTCGCCGCGTACTGGCCATGGAAGGCCCGGTACTGGTGGATGTGCGGGTCATACCCGACGAGATGCGCGCGCCGCGTATGCAGTCCTACCAAAAGCCGGATGGTTCCATCGTCTCCAAACCGCTGGAGGATATGTTCCCATTCCTGCCTCGCGAAGAGTTTTTAGCGAACATGATCGTCAAACCGATACCGGAATAATGGAGGGCCTTCGAATGCAGACGAAGATTGGGATCATGCAGGGACGCCTTAGTCCTCCGGAAGACGGACGATTTCAGAGCTTTCCCCGAAATTCCTGGAGGCAAGAAATAGCCGATGCTCGCGATACTGGCTTCGACTACATCGAGTGGATCTACGATGCGTATGGCCACGCCGCCAACCCTCTCACGAGCGAAGAGGGCATTGTCGAATTGAATGCACTGAAGGAACAGTGTGGCATTGCTACTCCCGCAATCTGCGCGGACTGGCTGATGGATTTTCCGCTGATTCGTTGCACGGAGCAGGAGCGATTGCAGCGCGAAAAGGCTTTGCACAATCTATTTCGCTGGGGTCAGAGAATCGGCGCGGAGCGGCTCGTACTGCCCTTTGTCGACGCGTCATCAATGCACACCGAAGATGAGAAGCACAATGTTCTTCAAGTCCTGGGGCGTGCTCTGCCGTTGGCGGAGGAGACAGGGATCGAAATGCATTTGGAAGCAGACTTTGGCCCTGATGAGTTTGCACGATTTCTGGCAGCTATCCCCCACACGATGGTCAAGGTGAACTATGACACGGGAAACAGCTCCGGCCTGGGATACATTGCGCGGGAGGAATTTGCAGCCTATGGCGAGCGGATCGGCAGTATTCACATCAAAGACCGCCTGCGCAGGCCGAACGGGAGCGTGGCGACGATGCCTCTGGGACAAGGCAGTGCAGACTTTGAGGATGTTTTCTCCAGCATTCGCGGCATCAACTATCTAGGAGGATTCACCCTGCAGGCGGCCAGAGGAGTGGCAGGGGATGAAGTAAACTGGCTGCGTCAACAGATTGCCTTTGTGAAAAGCCATTGGGACTGAAAACAGATGAATCTGGAAATGCTTGATCGCGTAGCCCTTGTAGCTGGGTCATCAAGGGGAATTGGTAAGGCCATTGCCGCCGCGCTGCTGCGTGAAGGATGCCGGGTTTGTATTACGGGGCGCGATACCCCCGCGCTGGATGTGGCCGTCCAAGAGCTGCGCGTATCCTATGGAGATAAGGTGCTTGGGATTCCGGGAGACTTTGCGCAATCCTCAGTGATTGAGGCTGCCCTGAGTACCGTGAGTCGAGTTTGGGGCAGACTCGATATCGTGGTTGCCAATCTAGGTAGCGGCAGAGGCAAGCCTGGATGGAAGCAGGAAAACGACGACTGGGAGCGGCTATTCGGCGTGAATTTCTTCGCCAGCGTTCGCTTGGCACAAGCTGCCATCCCATATATGCAAGCGCATGGCGGTAATATCCTGTTTATTGCATCGATTGTTGCTGTGGAAGCTACGCCGGCTCCCTTGCCCTATAGTGCGGCCAAAGCCGCGCTTATCAATTACAGCAAGAATTTATCGCGTATCGTCGCAGCGGACGACATCCGTGTGAATTGTCTGGCTCCTGGGAATGTTCTTTTCCCCGGAGGCTCGTGGGAGCAGCATCTTAAGAACCGCCGCGAGGAAGTGGAACGCTATATTGCCTCGGATGTTCCGCAGAAACGTTTTGGCGCGCCAGAAGAGATTGCCGATTTTGCTGCATTTTTGCTTTCCCCCCATGCAGGGTTTGCAACTGGAGGATGCTACATCCTGGATGGCGGACAGACTAAAAAAATCTGATTTGAAGGGATTTCGCTTCTTATGCTTGATGCAAAAAACAGCCGCGCCGCTGAACTGTTCGATATGACTGACCGAGTTGCGATCATTACTGGTGGAGCTGGACTTCTTGGATACCATCACGGCGCTATTCTGGCATCTGCTGGAGCGCACGTTGTTCTGCTAGATCTCGCCGCGGCAAACCCGCAGACGCAAGCAAATCAGATTACCGGGGAGTATGGTGTTGAGGCCATGGGTCTGGAGACCGATATCACCAGCGAGGACTCTCTGGAAAAGGCGCTTTGTCGAATTCTTGAAAAGTTTGGCCGCATCGACGTGCTCATCAACAATGCAGCCAATAATCCCAAGGTGGAAGACGCCAAACAGAAAAGTTGGTCGCGCTTGGAGAACTTTCCCCTTGATGTCTGGAACGCCGATATTCGCGTTGGGCTGACCGGCGCATTCCTTTGCAGCCGAGTGTTTGGCGCTGAGATGGCCAAGCGTCAATCAGGCGTCATCGTCAACATAGCTTCGGATCTTGCCGTGATTGCCCCGGATCAGCGGCTCTATCGCATCGATGGCCTGGACGAGGACAAGCAACCCGTAAAGCCGGTGACGTATTCCGTCGTCAAAACGGCGCTTCTTGGGCTGACGCGCTACCTGGCTACCTATTGGGCAGACAAGAACATTCGTGTCAACGCCATTTCTCCAGGCGGTGTATTTAATGATCAGCCCGAAGTCTTCTTGAGTCGGCTAATTCCATTGATCCCCTTGGGGCGAATGGCCAACCGGGATGAATACCAGGGCGCAATCCTCTTTCTTTGTTCGGACGCGTCGTCTTATATGACAGGAACCAATCTTGTGATCGATGGAGGCCGCAGTTGTCTTTGATGCCATCCAGTCTGAAAAGCTCGGAGTTGTTTTCTGTTGCGGGTAAGACTGTCGTGCTCACGGGCGCTTCCGGGTTTCTGGGCCGTACATTTGTTCATACTCTACTGAGCAATGGGGCACGGGTCGTTGCGCTGGGACGGTCTGAAAGGCTACAGAAAGAAGCCGAGAAATGGGTTGTGGAATACGGCAAGGAAAACATCGCAACTCATCAAGTCGATATGTACGATCATGCAGCTTTGCAGCAGTTGCTGGATCGGATTGCGGCGGAAGAGAGTTCCATTGATGTATTGGTGAACAATGCACATGAACTCGGGCCTGGCACGGGCTTTAATGTTCCCGAGGGTTCGCTGGATAACTCCACGCTGGATACCTGGATGCGCAATCTGACCGGCGGGGTGTACTGGGCGGCGCTGACAACTCAGAAGCTCGGTGTGCGCATGAAGCAGCAAGGATCGGGCAGCATAGTGAACATTTCCACGATGTATGCTCTGGTTGCTCCGCGACCTCAACTATATGCCGGAACAGATTTCATTAATCCTCCCGCGTATTCGGCCTCCAAAGCCGCATTGCTCAGTTTTACGCGGTATGTTGCATCCTTCTGGGGAATGCATGGCATCCGCGCCAACGCCATTCTTCCAGGCCCCTTCTCCAATACTGAGGACGTTGGCGGCACCAATGCCGTTGATCAGGACAGCCCTTTCCTGCAACGACTCAAAGGCTACACTTGTTTAGGGAGGATTGGCCGTCCTTGGGAACTTGCTGGCGCACTCTTGTTTCTAGCCTCAGATGCCTCCAGCTTCATAACAGGTCAAGCCATCACCGTGGACGGTGGATGGACTGCGGTTTGATGGGAGGCAGGCCGGGGCTCTTTCAACGACGGTCACGATGCTTTTGGGAAATCGTATAAAGGAAGGTGTCTATGAAACATCTGATTCACCAAAAGCTGGGAAACAGCATTGCCACCCTGCAAAAGGTCATGGCGGACGAGGCTCTGCTTGCGACTCTGGCCGAGGCTGCGGCGGTGACCGGCAAGGCGATGCTGGCTGGGCGCAAGTTAATGATTGCCGGCAACGGCGGCAGCGCAGCCGATGCGCAGCACCTGGCCGCGGAGTTTGTCTCCCGCCTGACTATTGATCGCCCAGCCCTGCGCGCCATGGCGCTGACCACCGACACGTCCATCCTCACAGCGGTGGGTAACGACTACGGTTACGACAACGTCTTTGAGCGCCAGATTGAAGCGCTGGGGCAAAAGGGCGATCTCTTCCTCGCCATCTCCACATCTGGTAACTCAAAGAACATCCTGAAGGCGCTTGAGGGCTGTCGCAAGCTCGGCATCTCCACCATCGGATTCAGCGGCGGGAACGGCGGCCGGATGCCGCCGCTGTGCGACTACAACATCATCGTCCCATCCGTCATCACGGCCAATATTCAGGAGGCCCATCTGGCGTTGGAGCACATCTTCTGCCACCTAGTCGAGCTTGAGTGCTTCGGCGTGGAGTTCTTTCGCGCATCAAAGTAGAGTCAATTGCCAATGCAACTCCAACCGGCCGGAGTATTTCTTCGCGAGGTCGTCACAGGCAGAAAACTTCTCTTGAACACCAGCGCAAATCAGATGGGAGAACGAATTGGCGAAGCCGTTATCCGCGGAAGATCTGAATCTTATCCTCTCCTGCACCCGCAATCTTTGGACAGAGATGCGCGGAGAACAGATTTTTATCACTGGCGGCACAGGATTCTTTGGCTCCTGGCTGGTGGAGAGCTTCTCCCATATCAATCGCGTAGAAGGACTGGGAGCACGCGCGACAATCCTGACCCGCAATCCCGCAACATTCCTGGAGAAGAGTCCTCATCTGGCCTCTGATTCCTCTATTTCTCTCTTGACGGGGGACGTGCGGGATTTTGCATTTCCTCAGGGTCATTTCAAATTTGTGATTCACGCCGCGACAGAATCGGTTACCCGCATGACTCCTCTCAGAAGAATCGAAATGCTGGGCACCATTCTCCGCGGGACGGAGCGTGTATTGGATTTTGCCAGCACGCACGGAACGAGCAAGTTTCTCCTCACCAGCTCCGGCGCAATCTATGGAAGCCAGCCGTCCGATCTGATGCGGATTCCAGAAGACTTCAATGGCGCTCCTAATGTACTGGATTCGGCTTCCGCTTATGGCGAGGGAAAGCGCGTTGCGGAGCATCTTTGCGCGCTCTATGCGGCGGAGTCAAACCTGGAGTGCAAGATAGCGCGCTGCTTTGCTTTCGTCGGCCCGCACCTGGCCTTGGATGCCCACTTCGCCATCGGCAATTTCATTCGCGATGCCATGCAGAACAGACCGATCCGCATCCAAGGGGACGGTACGCCCATACGATCCTACCTCTATGCGGCCGATCTTGCCCAGTGGCTATGGAGCATACTTTTCCGGGGCGTATCAGCACGTGCGTACAACGTCGGCTCCGACCAATCAGTCTCCATTTTTGAATTGGCCCAGCAAGTTGTGGCTGCCTTACGGCCTGAAATCCAGATTGAAGTTATGCGGAAAGCTACTCCTGACGCGCCGATTCTTCGCTACGTTCCGGAGACAATAAGAGCTCTTGAGGAGCTTGGTTTGAAACAGCAGATCGACTTGCGAGAAGCAATTCTTCGCACAGCCGTCTGGCATGGATATCAAGGGAAAAGTGCATCCTGAACGACGACGAGATACAGTCCACGACTTGATGGCGGCCACTTATCAACCATCACCGCTCAATCCAAAACCACGCACACAAGATTTGTTGCGAAAGGAACTTTAAGCGCTTTCCGCTCGGAACAATATTCGCTCGACTGACCAACGCCGTCTCTCAACTGTCTCAAGCGCATCTGGCTTCGCCAGAGCATGAATGTGGCCGTTACGCGGCAGTGACGATCATCGCGGATCGCTCCTTTCGCGATTGGGGTGGGCAGTGACTGTTTCAGGTTTCAGTTGTTCTCCAAACCAACCGACGATGCCGTCTGCGCCCAGCGCCTTCTTTTCTGCCGCACTATCTCGATAGCGCGATATATCGCCTGGTCTTGGCGCTACGTCAGCGATCTTGTCACGCGCAGCTATCGGCGTAACCGGATCAGTGTCGACTTGCTGAATGCGAAGCGCCTTTTCCTTCAACCGCGGCAGGAAAACTACTGGATCGAGACCGGAAACCCGTCCGAGAAACTCCGGCTTAAGATATGCGGCTCTTTCAGCCTCAGGTATCTGTTGCGAGGCCTTCAACCAGTCAGGCCAGTCACCCCAGGGATCCATCAGGTCTAGCGCACCGATCCGAGAATCGGCCGCGGCAGCAAGAATAGCGACAGCTCCGCCCGACCCCTGCCCGAAGATGCCCACATGCTTCACGTTGAGGTCGTCGCGTGTTGCCAGATAGTTCAGCACCATTTGCACGTCGTGCGTAGATTCCGCCAAGGCTTCTTGCAATTCGCTGACGAACCACTCCTTCATCGGCCGCGGAGCGTGCAGCCTTGGCCAGGAAAGGGCAGATGCGAGGCCAGCCACGGCAAATCCGTTTTTTCTGGCGACATCGCACCAGCGATCTTCGCGAAAGACATCTGTGTCGTAGGTGTAGTTATATAAGAACAAGACCACAGGCGGTTTTTCAGTACTGCCGGGCCGGATAACGTAGAGATCAATGGGATCGTTGCGACGCCACTGAAAGCGCAGCAGCTCACGCGTGCATCCCTGCAGTTGAACCTTGCTCAGGAGTATGCCTTTTATTGCGTCGAGCCGAAGACCACTTTTGGCGAGGTCGATTGTTGTCCAGTCTTCTTCGCTTGGTGCTGGGCTTGGAAGCGCCACCGGCGCGCCGGGAGACGATGATTCCGGTTTTGACGAGGCTTGCCAGGATTGTGCGGCAGGAGTTTTAGTCTGCGCGCATAGATTTATAGCAGCGAAGATCACGCATACAACCAGCAGTGTAAGTCTGCGATACATTTCCGGCTCCTGTTAAATTCCGTGAAGCTCGATGGCGAAGCCATTCGCAAGAAATCGGCAAACCCGCAATTCAATGCGGGCCTGCCGATTTAATAAGTGAGAATTGAAAGTTAGGATTCGACGAGAAGCGCCGATATTTAGCGGCGATGTCCAGTCTGTCCGACCGTGACATGGTTGGTGGAGCAGTAGCTGGTATCGCTCAGGGTCAACGGACTCTCGGTGAAAGTGGCGCTGCGGAGGCCAATGACCACGCCGCCTACATCGCCGCCGGCATCCAGCAACGTGGAGCAGGCATTTCCGGCGTTCAAGGCGCCGCCCAATTCACGATCCCCGTTGGCAGGCGTAACCGTCTGCAACGGCGGCGTGAAGTGCGAGCGGACAACATTCAGCTTGGCCGGAATCACGAAATCGGGACGAGCGGCAGTGGTGCCCGTGGGGACGAAGCCCTGTGCAGCGGTGGCCAACTCGGTGAGCGCGGTTGGCGCGGAGCCGACGGTGACCAGGCGAAGCAGCGACCAGATCGGATAGTTTCCATCGGCCGTGGTATGAAGATCAACGCAGGCGATCTGAGCGGTGCCGGCATTGGGAAGAACGCCTGTTGTGCATGTGGTGCCGGTCAGTGAGGCCTGGAGCAGCGGGTCAACGCCATCAACGGTCAAGTATTTGGCGTTGGCAGCCGATCCGGCGCCAGTATAGTTGGCGAAGTTCGCGGTGCTCCAGAAGCCATACCCAAGGCTGTTCGGGGTCGCAAGCACTTCCGCGAGTTCCTGGCCAGTGCCGATTGCGCGCTTACGCGCGCCGCCGCTGGCTGTGCTGATGTTCATCGCTGTGGTGGGAGCAACTGTGCCGTTGCAGTTTACCTGAGCGGAGAGCTGATTTGCGCCTACATCCTGCGAGGTTGCGAATGTCGGGCTGCTGCCGCCAACTGTTCCTACACGGTTAGGTACGTTATATTCCATAGTGTTGTAGGTACCGGAGAGCGGCTCACGAATCAGCACTGTCGCCGCGTCGCCTGTTCCCGTGGGAGAGAGAACTTGCTGTGTGTAGGAGTAGGTTCCATCCAGGAAGTACGCGAGCGCCTGGCTGGTGATATTGGTGATCGAGGTGTTGCTGAATCCACTGGAAGTTCCGTCGCCGTTGACCACTACCACGATCGGGGTTGCGCCGACCGGAGTGACGGTAAAGCTCGAGGGAAGGCTGAAGCTGATCACGTGGAAGACGCTGCTGCTGAAAGCGCTCAGGATGTTGCCGCCGTTGCTATAGCCGAGTCCCAGGTATTGCGAGCCAGTGGTTACCGGGCTGCCGCAGTTTGCAGTCGTCACGAGCGCGCGTGTAACGGCGAACTCGGCGTCTTCCGGGCGAATATCGGTTCCGGCAAAGTTGACAAGCTGCGTGGTGCTATTGAGCGCGGTCACAACGGAGGAGGGAAGGGGGCATTCTCCAGTAGTTCCGCAATTTGCGGTTCCACCAGAGAGGATGAGGCCCGCGGGAGAGGGAGGAGTGGTTGGATAGGTGGTAAAGCACTCACGCGTGGAGAGATTCGAATTAAAGAGGCAGCGGTTGCCGACTACGGAGTCCGTCTGCAGGTAGGCGTAGATATTTCCCGCCGTGGCGCAGGTTCCGTCCGACCCCGTCGTCCAGGCAACCCATGAGCTGCCTTTGTCGGTCTCAGTGGAACCCGTGCTGCTGTCGCTGGCAAGGGATGCGTTGGTATTGTCGCTCCACACGCATGGCGCGTCGATGGGGCCGGAGCTGGAGTTGGCGGCCAGACCGAGCTGGAGAAAGAGCGCGGAAGAGCCGAGTCCATCGAGCACTACTGTTTGCGCCTTGGCTTGGGTCGACAGGGCGACGACTACCAGGCCAATTGCGAGTGCTGTCCTGAGGAAATTCTTCATGATTGTTACTCCTTGGATGATGCGCTGGTTGCTGGATAGCTTGGCTTGGGTGGTCCGCGATGGGACTCAAGCCGAGGCTGTTTACTCAACTTGCCTCACGGGAATTGAGGCTCGCCGAGCGCTTCAGTGCAACGCTGGGGGAAAGCGGTTCGTCTCGACGCTTTGATCGGAATCACCGTCATCTGTATCGAGCCTTCTCTGCTCTTCCATACAGGTAGACAATGCCAATCGACCGCTCTCAACAGCGCAATTTTCGAATTCACTGGAATGCAACTAGGGGTTCACGGCGGAGCAATAGTGATACGCGCAAACGACAATTTCGGCGCCTCCAAGCCTTGATCGCCGCGATAACATCTGGCGCAGAAACATGCGCTTGGAAAGATTTAGTTAAAAAGTGTCATGAGGCGAACCCGATTCGCTGTGTTGGCGCAGACAACCCCGGTTCGCTTGCGCCATGACATAGCAGCTTTACGGTAACGCGCGCTCAAGCCAACTTGGAGCAAGTTAAGAGCTTGAGGTTTCCATCAATGTACGGAAGCCATGTATTGTGCATTTTTATTTACATCCCCTTAACGTGGCGAGCTTAATCCATGTGTGAGGATAAACTCAACCGCTTCACCTCTTGCCTATCAATATATATTCAAATCCCATATCTCTTGAGACTGGGACCAAGGTATTTCTGCCGCGACAAATCAAAAAAAACTTCACTACAATGTTGAGAACGATGGCACTCGATTGTCAATTGATTGAGATAAGACTTGTCGTCGGTTTCCTTTGCCGTACTTCCCGGATTGCGCTCCAGGCAGCGCTTTAAGCTCCGCGTTATTGCGAAGGATCACGGAGACAAAAGTGTGGGAGGCCTCGGTGAGTTTTCTGAATCCGGTTGGACGTTGGCTGTCAATTGTTGGCTTGACTATGGTGACAGCATTAGCGATGGTGGGATGCGGCAGCAGCTCATCGTCTTTATCGAAAAATCAAACCGCCACTCCCACATTTAGTCCTGGCGCGGGAACATACACGACGTCCCAGACGGTGACAGTCAGCACCGCGACTCAGGGCGCGGTGCTCTATTGCACCACGGATGGAACCACGCCGACGACCGCTTCTCCGCAATGCGCCGAGCCAACCACGGTCTTTCAAACGGAATTCCTTCAGGCAATTGCCGTTGCGCCGGGCCTAAGCGCAAGCGCAGTAGCTTCCGCGGCATACACGATCACCTTGAACGCCGCGGCGACACCGACCTTTTCGCCGGCGGGTGGTACGTACACATCGGCGCAGCAGGTGACGATCAACGATGCCACCACCGGCGCGAACATCTACTACACCACAAATGGCGGCACGCCGAGCGCATCGTCGACGCTCTACACCGGCCCGGTCACAGTTTCTCAAAGCGAGACCCTCAGCGCGATCGCAATCGCATCCGGCTACAGCAACAGCGCGGTTGCCAGCGCGGCCTACACAATCCAACCGCAGGGTTCTGGCCCAACGATCACCAGCCTGTCACCGGCCTCGGCCACGGCAGGAGGCGCCGCGTTTACCCTCACCGTCAACGGGGCAAACTTTGTTTCGGGCACGACAGTTCAATGGGGCAGCACCGGGTTGACGACCGCGTATGTGAGCGCGACGCAGGTTACAGCCGCGGTTCCCGCAAGCCTGATTGCAACAACCGGTTCAGTGAGCGTAACGGTCACGACTCCGGCAGGAACATCGCCGGGGGCGGTATTCACCGTATCCAGCGGCTCGCTGGGGGCGCCAACGATTTCCAGCGTCTCCCCTTCGTCGGCAACCGCCGGCGGCGCCGGATTTACGTTGACAATTAATGGCACGAACTTTGACTCAGGCACAACCGTGCAATGGGGAGCCACGGAGTTGGCCAGGACATATGTGAGCGTAACCCAACTGACTGCTGTCGTTCCCGCTAGTCTGATCGCGACACCCGGTTCCGCGACCGTGACTGTAACCAGTTCCGCCGGCACATCGCCAGGGTCCACATTCACCGTAAATGCCGCTGTTGCCGTTCCAACTATTACCAGCACCTCGCCGGCGTCGGCCACGGCAGGAGGCGCCGCGTTTACCCTCACCGTCAATGGCGCAAACTTTGTTTCAGGCGCGACGGTGCAGTGGGGCAACACCGCGCTGACGACATCTTTCGCGAGTGCGACACAGTTGACTGCTTCTGTACCAGCCAACCTGATCGCGAGCGCGGGCACCGCCAGCGTAACAGTGACGGATTCCGGCGGCACATCAACTGGAGCGACGTTCACTATTAACGCTGCTGTGCCAACCATCAGCGGGATCTCGCCGACTTCGGTGACCGCGGGTGGACCGGAGTTTACCCTGACCGTCAACGGCACAAACTTTGTTTCGGGCGCAACGATAGAGTGGGGTAGCACCGCGTTGACGACCACATATGGGAGCGCTACTCAGCTCACAGGCGATGTTCCCGCCAGCCTGATTGCGACCAGCGGTTCAGCCAGCGTTACCGTGACAGAACCGGCTGGCACATCGGCCGCGGCGACGTTCACCATCAGCGCGCCGAATGTGCCGACAATCAGCAGCCTCTCGCCCAACACGGCTACAGCGGGCGGCGGGACGTTTACCGTGACGGTAAACGGAACGAACTTTGTTTCCGGCGCGACCGTGCAATGGGGCAACACTGCGTTGACAACCACGTATGGGAGCGCGACGCAGCTTACAGCAGCGGTTCCCGCCAGCTTGATCGCGACGGCGGGTACTGCGAATGTAACTGTGACAGAACCGGCCGGCACATCTTCCCCGGCAACCTTCGCGATTACGGCTCTTGCGCCGACGATCACCACTATTTCTCCGGCTTCGACCGCGCCCGGCGGAGCCTTGTTCACCCTGACCGTCAACGGCACAAACTTCGACTCCAGCGCCATAGTGGAGTGGGGAAACACCGCGCTGACGACATCCTTTGTGAACACGACGCAGTTGACAGCGCAGGTTCCCGCCAGCCTGATCGCGACAGCCGGCTCCGTCGATGTGACAGTTATGGATACCGGCGGAACGTCGGGAGCGGCAACATTCACGATTGCGCCAATAGTCAACGGCACGGTCTTCAGCGGCGCGTTACCAATCTCAGGGGCGACAGTGCAGTTGTATGCCGCGGGCATCACTGGATATGGCGCAGGTTCAACCGTTCTTGCGACAGTGCCCACTGTGGTCACAACGGATGCGGGTGGAAACTTCTCGCTTCAATATGCCTGCCCGGCGTCCGGCGCGCCCAGCGACCAGATGTATCTGATCGCCACCGGGGGCAACAGCGGAAGCGGGGCCAACTCAAGCATCGCACTAATGACGACGCTGGGAACCTGCAGCAAGCTGCCTTCGTCCATCACCGTCACGGTCAACGAGGTCACTACCGTAGCTTCGGCGTATGCGCTGTCGGCATTCGCAACCGTCAATTCGAGCGGCGGAGGGATCACGGTAGGCGCGCCCGGCGGCGGTTCTTCCTGCTCTGCCGCAAGCAACTGGCAAAGCTCTGGACCATCCACATGCAACTACATCGGACTGGCCAACGCGTTTGCAACAGTTTCCAATCTTGTGAGCCTTTCCTCGGGACAGGCGCTCACCCAGACGCCTGCCTACCCGGCAAACCTCGCCAACGATCCGAATATCGTCAACAACAGCACGGTGCCACAAGCGCGCATCAATGCACTGGCGGATATGCTGGCATCGTGCGTGGAGAGCAGCGGCTCGGCCTGCGGCAGCGGCCTGTTCAGCGCGGCAACAACCACGGGGGGCGCAGCGCCGGTGGATACCCTGCAAGCGGCGCTGAACATTGCGCAGAATCCCGGCAGCAACGGCATCAGCGTTAGCACACTGCTTGGCCTGGTTCCGGCGTCCAATCCGCCTTACGCAACAACACTGAGCGCCACGGAAAGTACACCGCCCACGGACCTGACATTGGCGCTTACCTTTACCGGAGCAGGGTTGGGCGTCGCGCCGGGAATCACGCTATCGGACGGCAATACCGCGATCGTCAATTCAGCCTTGGGCATCGACGCCGCGGGCAATATCTGGGTGGCCGCGTCTCGGTTCAATAACAACGGATCCGGGTATTTCAGTGGCGATATGCTGGCGGGCTTCAACGCTCTGGGCGCGCCGCTGACTCCCGCGACAAGCTTGAGTTCGGCAAATCCGCCGGTCCCAACCTATGGCGGGTACAACCCATATCCGAACCATACGAGCGATGCGGGGATGACCATGCTGGCCATTGACCAGTCGGGAGACTTATGGACGGACGATGGCGTGCCGAATGTGCTGGAATTAAGCTACAACCCCGCCTCCAATCCCAGCTTTTCCCTGCTGCAGACAATTCCGGAGATCTCTTCAGCCAGCGTTACCATCGATGCCGCCAGCAATGCGTGGTTTACGGAGAACACTACGCAACTGGTGGAGCTTCACAACAACGGCAGCGCTGGCGCCAGCTTTACTCTTAGCCCCTCGCTGCTCGATTTAACCTTTGACTCCGGCGGCAACCTGTGGGGGGCCGGCATCAGCGGCAGCGGAAACGGAATGGACATCTACGAGTTCAACGCTTCGAATGGGAGCATCGCCTACGATGCATCTCCCTCGAGTATGAATTTTTCAGAAACGACCCTGGCTGTTGACAGCGCCGGCAATATATATGGATGCGATCCAGCCGGTGCAAATCTGGACGTGTTCAACGCGAATGCCACTACCGCTCCCAATCTACTGATGAACTCCTATCCGATCGCGACGGGAAGGGCCTGCGGCACTCAGTTGGTGCTCGATGGGCAAGGCCACCTCTTTGCAGTACTGAACAACGGCGGCGCCTTCCCATTCAGCGCGTTTGGCGCGCTGATCGACGAATTCACGACCGGTGGAAACTTGATCTCGCCGGTGGCAAACGGCTACACCGGCAGCAGTAGCGCAGAAGCACCCACGCTGAACCCCGACTCTACCAATACCTTCTCCTCGCTGTTTACCGGAACCCTTGCGGCCATCGATGGCTCCGGGAATCTGTGGGTTCTGAATCTAGACGCAGACGGCACGAATCCGAGCACCTTTAGCGCCCAGCCGTGCAACGTGCTTGTAGAGTATGTGGGAATCGGAGCGCCGGTGGTAACGCCCGCATCTGTTGCCCTGACGAACGGCGTGCTGGGGGCGCGTCCGTGAAGGACGGCGGAGATGTGGAAATACTCGGAGAAATAACGTGGTGGTCATAGCCAAGCTAAACAAGTGTGCAAGACTCGATTCTGCTTTCATCACCCTCTCTGCCCGTGACCAACACGGGCATGAAGAGGAAAGGATATCTGTCTTCGCGCGAAACGGTGAAGGCTCAAGCTCAAGTAGCGCCCGAGGGCAAGGGAGGAGCGGCGAGGATGCCGATCTGTCAAGAAGCTCAGCCAGATGCTGGAGAAGATCGCGGATCGAATGCTGTCGCAGAGCAGAAATTGCAGGAAGAGGACTCTGCCGATCAGGCATTGCGTTTGTACCGGGATCAAGGCACGTCAGAAAGGAAGGATCGGGAGAGTGGCAAACCAAACCTCAGCGACGAGGCGCGAGAAAGGATTCTAGCGCTCTATGACGAATACCGACCACGGCTCTACAGGTATATGCGCAGCATGCAACTGGGACGCGATCAAGCGGAGGAAGTGATTCAAGAGACGTTTATGCGTTTGACGATGGAATTGCTCGATGAGAGAGGGATCGAAAATGTCCAGGGATGGATTGTCCGGGTGGCACATAACCTTGCAGTGAATCTGATGAAAAAGGAGCGGCGCCCCACCATGGTTTCCGAGGCTTCTACTTTCTTGATTGAGAATCGCGCGGACCCCGCATCGAGTCCCGAAGAGGTCTATTCGAAAAAGGAGCGAGTGCGTCGGATCAACGCTGTTCTGGCAACTTTGAAACCGCAGCACCGCCAGTGCTTTCAAATGCGGGCGCAGGGTTTTCGCTATAGAGACATAAGCCTGGCTCTTGGCGTCAGCGAGCAGCGGGCGGCCTTCGTGGTGAAGCAAGTGGCGGTGCGCCTGGCGGCGGACTGCGAGTAGCAAGAGGATGAATTCAGCAAAATGGTGGTTAGATTGATCGATGAACTGTTAGGGCGGCTCATCCCGAACTCGAATCAGCATCTCTCGGACAAAGTGCTGGCGGAATTGTTTTGCCGTGAGTTGCCCGTCACAGGGAGTTGGGTCGCGCGACGTCACCTTGCAGCGTGCGCAGATTGCCGTGCTCGTCAACAGAGCTTAGAAGGGCCACGTGCCGAGCGCATGTTGCAGCTTTATCGGGAAAGCATGGACAGCGCGGAAATGATCTTGCCGGAAAAACCGCGGGCCGCATTCGCCGTGTGGCTGGAGCTTCAAATGCGGTACGAGGCTCTGCAAAGCCGGAATATCAAGAACTCGCTGCGGCCTCGCCTCCTGCCAGCCATTCCATCGGTTTCAATTGGAATTGCGCTGGGGCTTTTTACCGGAGTAACTGTTGTTTCATTTCTGTGGTGGCAGCATATGCCAGGCATTACCGCCAATACCCTGCTGGTGCGCGCAGAGGAGTCGGATATGCCAGGTTCCGGCGCAACCCCCGGTGTTGCGCATCAGACCATTCAGATCAAGACTTCAAAAAATGCGATAAAACGAGCCGTTAATTGGGATTTGCAAGGCATACGCAGGCCAAAGCATCCTGCGTTGTCCGCCACGGAAGAACAACTCAGGTCCAAACTCGACACCGCAGGAGTGGACTGGGATGAGCCTATCTCCGCGTCCTCATTTCAAGCCTGGCACGATCATCAGCATATGCGCGCGGATCGAATCGTCCGCAGTGGGCTGCATTTGCTCACGCTCACTACAACCGTGCATGACGGCGCGGTTGCGGAAGAGTCGCTCACTGTCCGCGACACGGATTTTCATGCAATCGAGCGGAGAGTAGGGTTTCGCAACGACGAGACCGTAGAGATTGCCGAACTCGATTTCAAGGTGCTCCCTTGGAACAATGCGGACACGAATGACTTCGAACCCGCAGGCAGTCTATCGAGCAACCCCTTGCATGTTCTCCCTCCGGTTTTTCCGCTTCCCCATATCCAGGAGACGCCAACTCCGGAACAAGTGGATGAGACCGAGCTTGCCGCAAGGCTCATTCTGAATCAGCTTCAAGCAGATACCGGCGAACAAATTGAGGTTCACAGATTGCCACAGGGAGTCGAGGTGGTTGGCCTGGTTGAGACGGAAGAGCGCAGACGGGAGCTGACCACCGAGTTAATGACCGTTCCACATCTGAAGGTCTCCATCCAGAGTGCCGCGCATTTGAGAGAAACTCCGTCTACCGGCAGCGTCCGCGTGGAAGCAGCAGCGCTGCCCGACCAGCCATCCGCGTTGGACGGATATCTGCGGACGCAGGGACGCAGTGTGAAAGACATCAACGGCTTGGCTAGCCAGATCTTTAACGGCGCGCTTACTGTCAGCCAGGAGAGCGACGCGCTCATCGACTTGAAGACGCACTTTGCTTCTACAAAACAGACTCGTGTCCTGGCATCGGCGACTTTGGATGAGCTTCTTTATAGCCACCGTGAGCGTCTTCGAGAGGCGTTGCGGCAGGAGCGCATTTTATTAGCAGAGATACTGGACACGCCCGTATCCGGAGAAACGGACGCGGCGACCGTAGAATCCTCGCTTGCCGATGAGGCGGCCAGGAATCTGGCTCTTGCAAAAGAGCTCACGCAGACAAATGTTCCGGCTTCGCGAAACGCGGAAGCAATCATTGCCGATATGTCGGCGGCCGTCGAGCGTATCACCGCCGGTCTCGAATCAAACGGGAGCTTTGAAGCCGACTCAGCCCGAATAACAAAGAGGTAAGGAGTTTCTGCTAATGCCGCTAATCGCCACTCAAAGATCGCCGTTGAACTCCATGCCTTTTCGGCAAGTTTCGCGTCGATCGGGCCGGTTTGAAACAGGCTGTCTTTTCTGCGCGCTGAGTATGGCATTGCTGGGCCTGAGCATAGCTGGCTGCAGCAACACTTCAGCTACCCAGGTAAAGGCCGGCGCTATTTCCATTACCAACGCGAGCGGCAAAGCAGAAAGCATCAGCACGCTTGCGTTGGCTTCCACTATGAATCTGAGCATGATGCCGGTGGGCGACATCATGAACGCCGGAGTCGATTGGACCGTCACATGCGCCGGCAACCCGGTTACGGGAAGCGTGACGAATGGCGCATGCGGCACGCTGGCTCCGGCTCATACCACGGACGGCGGCACGACCCTTTACACTGCTCCGTCCGTAATTCCCATCAACGGCTCCATTACCGTCACGGCGACGGTGACCAGCAATCCGTCGCAGAGTAAGAGCGTTAGCATCACCATCGTTGCAGCGCCTATTGGTGTGTCTCTCGCGCCTACCGTCAGCTCCATCGAGATCGACACCACACTGACTCTGAACGCCCATGTGAGCAACGATCCGTTGGATGCCGGCGTGGTCTGGACGGCGGCTTGCGGATCGAATGTCTGCGGTTCGTTCAATCCGAATGTGTCTCCGGGGTCCGGTACAGTCTTCACAACATATACAGCGCCCACCGCCGTGCCAACGGGCGGCACGGTAACGATTGCAGCCACTTCGCTGACCGATACGACCAAGTCGGCAAGCGCAACGCTTACGATCACCGCGCCTCCCCCTCCGATTCCGGTTACGGTCAGTGTTTATCCAACGAAGGTATATGCAGATACCGCTGGGTCAGGACATACCGTATTGCTCGTAGCGGTCGTCACCAACGATACGGCGGCGGCCGGCGTGGACTGGTCCGTTGCCTGCGGCGCTTCGAACTGTGGATCCATTACGCCGAAGCACACGGCGAGTGGCGCTTCAGCAAGTTACTCTGCTCCTTCCACTGTCCCTCCGGGCGGGAACGTGACCGTTACGGCGGCGTCTACCACCAATCCCACAGTATCTGCCTCGGCTACCGCAGAAGTAGTTACGACGGCGCCGATTGTCGTCACCATCTCCACCGCGCCGCCAGCAACGATGACGGCCAGTTCTCAGGCAACGATGGCGGCCAATGTCGCCGGCGATACAGGCAACCTCGGGGTGAATTGGACGGCTAATTGCGGCAGCACAGGGGCATGCGGCAGCTTTAATCTCTCTCCCGCGCATACCGCAAGCGGAGGGCAGATCATTTACACGGCGCCGGCGGCAGTCCCATCGGGCGGCCTGATTACAATCACGGCTTCCTCGCCGGCATCAACGCCATCGGATGCGGCGATCGCCTTGACCACCATCCTCGCTCAGCCGCCCTCTCTCTCGTTCACGCAGGCTCCGCCCCAAGCCATGGTGGCCGCAACGCAGGTTCCGGTGGGTGTCACCGTGAAGAACGATGTTGCTCCCGGAGGCGTCAACTGGGCTGTGCAATGCAGTAGCACGGTTCCTGGCGGATGCGGCTGGATCTCCCCTCTACGGACGGCAAGCGGCGTTGCGGCAACCTATACCGCGCCTCCGGTTACAGCCGATGGAACCTCGGTGACGGTGAAGGCGACTTCCGTCGCGGATTCCAGCGTGAGTATCAACTCGAGTCCCATTGCAATCAATCCGTCCACGACTCTTTCAGTAAGTTTTATTCCTTCGCTGCCGGCGCAGATTGCGTCGAATGCAACCGTAAACCTGACGGCGGCGGTGGCAAACGATGCAGCGGATGCCGGTGCCGACTGGCAGGTCTGCTCCAGCGGGTGTGGATTCTTTACCGTGAAGCCGGCGATCCCGGCGATCCCGGCCACGGCCACTACACCCTACGTTCCTGCCGTTCCCGCAGTGACAGCAACGACTGTCTCCGGCTGGGCCAATGGGTTGGCCATTCCTTATACAGCGCCGCAACAGTCTCCCTCATCCGGCATGGTCGCGATTGCCGCCCTGGCCCATGCGGATGCGACCAAAGCCATCTCCGGAACCATCGCCATCAGCGCAGTCTTGACCGGGCCTGCGCTCAGCGGGACGGTTCTGGCAGGATCGCAGCCGGTTGCGGGAGCCTCCGTCTCTTTGTACTCCGCGGGCACCACAGGATACGCGTCCGCTTCCGCGCAGATCGCCTCGGCCATCACCGACAAGAGTGGCAGCTTCACGGTGCCTGCCGGATACACCTGCCCGTCCTCTGCAAGCCAGATGTATTTGGTTGCAATCGGCGGCAAAGCCGGGACAAATTCCGCGAACCCAAACCTAAGCCTGATGACCGCGCTCGGTAGCTGCAATGGCCTTGGCTCGAGTCCGGTGATTGTGAATGAGGTCACCACCGTCGCTTCGGCGTGGGCAACAGCGCCGTTCGGAGCCAATGACGCCCTCAGCGGCAACAATACGTACCTCTATCTAGGCGCCAGCAGCGGAAATCTCACCGGACTGGCAAATGCATTTGCCGCAGTGAACAACCTGGTAGACATCTCCACAGGGCAAGCAAGGTTTGTGACGCCGGCGGGCAATGCGGCCGTGCCCTACGTCGAGATCAATACACTAGCCGATGCACTGAATGCGTGCACCGCCACTTCGGGCGGCGTTGAGGGAGACGGGAGCGCCTGCGGCGTGCTGTTCGCGGCGACGGATCTGCTGGGCACAGGGAGCTACAGCGGGTCCATTGCCCCCTCCGACACCCTGCAGGCGGCATATAACATTGCACAACATCTGATCACAAACTATGGCTATTCTTTGGATCCATCCGGCTCTCTCTTGGGGCTGGCCACTGCGAACTCTCCCTTTCAGCCCATCCTCGCCGCATTGCCGAATGACTGGTCGATCTCGCTGAACTACACCGGCGGAGGCGGTCTCACGAAAACGAGCACCGTCGGTTCATTTGCCGTAGACGCGGTGGGCAACCTCTGGATTACAGACACCGCGGCCGGTACCGTCATCGAGTGGAACAGCATCGGCGCAGCGCTTTCCCCCTCCACCGGATTCCCCGCCGGAGGCGGCCCGATCGCAATCGATGCCGCAGGCAATGCGTGGGTCTCGGGTAACGGAGTTCTCTATGAATTGACGCCTCTCGGCGATCCCGCGCCGGGAACTCCTTTCGGCGGAGTGGCCGGCGGCGGCAACGACATGGCCTTCGATTCCCAGGGCAACCTATGGATCGCCAATGGCAATGGCGTGAATGAGTTCAACGATCTCGGCGCGGCGCTCTCGCCCGCGGAGGGGTTCACCAACAGCGGTATCGCCGGCATCGCCTCCGTGTGCGTCGATAGCTCGAACAACGTCTGGGTGGGAAATGGAGCGTTTTCCAACTTCGCGGAACTCACCAATCCCGGCGGCCAGTTGATTGTCCAGAGCACGAATCAAGGAGTGGGCACCGCTGTGCCGGAACTCAGCGCCGACGGCAATGGGAATATCTGGGGCTTCGACAACGGCAGTTATCTTTTTGAAGTCCCGCCCTATGGCGGAAAAGGAAGCGAACTGATACCGGCCTTTTACTCTCCTGGCGGAGATAACGGCGAGACGCCGAATGGACTTAACTTTTTCGCCGCCGCGGGCATGGCCTTGGACGGCTCCTCCGTCCTCTGGGTTGCCAGCCAGGGTGGAGGGACTGGGCCGGTGATTCCACCCAGCGTGCTTCCCATCGCCCCGAGCATGATCGCGAACGATAAGCCGCATCCCCTTGCGTCTGCCAGCCTTGCTGCCGGGCCGCTACGGGTTGCCGTGGACGGCTCGGGGAATGTCTGGGTGCTTCTGGCGAATAACACTGTTACTGAATATGTCGGAGTCGCCACTCCGGTGGTGACCCCCATTGCTTTGGGCGTAGTGAACCACAAGCTGGGAGCAAAGCCATGAAACTCATCAATCGACCGTTGCCTGTGAAACCGAATCAACGCTCTGAGGAATTGAAAGGGATGAAGATTTTAATGCGGATGCCGAAGATAATTTCTGTTTCTTCTTTCCAACGCGAGGTCCGCCGCGCGGACCTCGCGTTGCTGGCCGCTGGTCTCATGACATTCGCAGGTTGTGCTTCAAGCAACTCTGCCGCGAACATTCAAGTGGGAGCGGTTACCTTCACTGACATTAATGGAACGCCTCAAAAAAACCCGCCAACCTCCCTCACCGCAGGGCAGGGAACCTATGTCGATGTAACGGTGGCGAATGATCCCCAACTACTGGGCGCGAACTGGGGCGTGTACTGCGGCAGCGCATTGCCCCCGGGAACGCCGCTGCCTCCCGGAGAGCCCCAGGATGAGTCATGCGGGATCTTTACGCCGGCGCACACATTCAGCGGCCCGATACCAAGCTACGTGACCAGCGGCGAGGGATATGTCACGTTCTACACGGCGCCCGCCGCTCCTCCGAAGAATGGAGTCGTCACGCTCTATGCCTCCTCGACCACCAATCCCAGCAAGTACTCGAGCGTGACGCTCACCATCGGCGGCAATCCCATTTCTGTTGGATTTGCGCCTGCGCCCCCGTCCACGCTGCAGTTGAGCGCGAGCGCTCCGATCAGGGCGGTGCTGAGCAACGATATCACCAACGCTGGAGTCAACTGGGCCGTCCTGTGCGGATCTAGCGATTGCGGTTCCTTTGATCCGGAACAAACCACCAGCGCGGAAGCGACCACCTATACCGCGCCTGCTGCTATCCCTACGGGAGGCACGGTGCAGATCACTGCCACCTCCATCGCGGATCCGACCAAAGCAGTGAGCGCCACGATCTCAATCCAGTAGCCATCCCATTTTTCTTCCGCACCGGCGAGATCAATCCAAGGAGAATCGATGCACCACACTCTGAAGACGATATTGGCAGGCACGCTTCTGGCAACATGCATGAGTGTGCAGGCGCAGAACCAGGCGGCTGGCCCCTCAACGAGTCCTGCCAAGCCAAAGACGAGCAAGACCAGGCCAAAGACGCAGGAGCAGATTCTCCTGGAACAGCTGAACGAAAAATTCCACAAGCTCGACGAACTGAACCAGAAGTATGACGACCTGCAACAGAAATTCGATGACTTGCAGAAGCGCATGGCAATACGCGACAGCGAACTGGAGCAAGCTCAGAAGAACGCCGCCGAGGCGCAAGCTGTCGCTGCCGAGGCGAAGAAGAAGCTCGACGCCGAACAACTGGCTATCGGACCGGACGGAGCTGCGGTGACCAAGTTGCAGAGCGCGGTTGCCGACCTGCAATCTGCTTCAAGCACACTGTCAACGAAGGTAGAAACGGCCGAGCAGGAGACGAAGAAGCTGGAAAACCCCGAGGCGATCCACTTCAAGGGAGCGGATCTGACGCCGGGAGGCTTCATTGCCGCTGAGACTGTGGACCGTCGGCGCGCCATCGGCGGGGACATCAACACTCAGTTCTCAGGCATCCCCTTCGCCGGCCAAACTGCCGGCGAGTTGTCCGAGTTCAACGCCAGCGGCCGGCAGTCGCGCGTTTCCCTGCTCGCCGAAGGCAAGATCTCCGCGGCGATTCTGCGCGCCTACGTGGAGACGGATTTTCTTTCCGCGGGCACAACCTCGAACGACAATCAAAGCAACAGCTACACGTTGCGTTTGCGTCAAGCCTGGGCGCAAACGGCATTGCATAGCCGGTGGTTGCTCACCGGCGGGCAAATGTGGTCGCTCGCCACCGAGTATCGGCACGGCTTGACGAACAACACCGAAGCGACCCCGTTGACGATCGATGCGCAGTACAACGTCGGATTCACCTGGGAACGGCAGTATGGCTTCCGCGCGGTAAGGGAGTTGGGGAACAGGCTGTGGATCGGCGGTGCGGTCGAAGAAGCGCAGACACTCAATATCGGGGGTCACAATCTGCCTACGATCGCCTATCAACAGGCCGGTAACGCAGGGGGCCTCTACAATCCGACAGCCAACTACAGCTTCAACTACGCGCCCGATCTGCTCGCCAAGGTAGCATTCGAAACCAATTGGGCGCACTTTGAAGTTTTTGGCCTTGCCCGGTTCTTCCGCGATCGCGTCTTCCCCAACGGGCCGGCTCCGGCCGGCGCGCCGCAGCCGCCAACGCCTTCGGCGCTCGGAGCCTTCACGTCGAAGGCGACCGGCGGAGGCGTGGGGGCCAATGCGCGGGTATCGCTCTTCGCAAAGAGGCTCGATGTCGGCGCGCACATTCTGGCCGGAGATGGCGTGGGTCGCTACAGCACCACGCTCCTGCCTGACGCGACTGCGCATCCGAACGGCTCTCTGGAACTGCTGGCAGGAGGCTCAGCGCTGGGTTCAGCCGAATGGCATGCCACCCCCCGCTTCGATATGTATGGCTACTATGGCGGCGAATATGCCAAGCGCGCGTATTACGCAACCGGCGACTACATCACAACCTCCGGGCCGACGCTCGGCCTGCCGATCCTCACCGGTTACGGCGCACCAACCAATATCGTTTATGGCTGCTCGGTAGAGGTGTTGCCCGTGACCTCGCCGAACGGTGGCGGCAATGTGCCCGGCAGCGCGGCCAACTGCAACGCGGATACGCGCAATTTCCAGGAAGGAACCCTCGGCTACTGGTTCCGCTTCTACAAGGGAGTGCATGGGACTGTGCAGCAAGGCATTCAGTATTCGTACGCTGAGCGCCGCACGTGGCAAGGCATCGGCGACCCGGCGGCGGGGCTCACGAATTCTCCCAAAGCGATTGACAACATGTGGTTCACATCCTTTCGCTACTACCTGCCGTAGTCGCAAGCTGGCATTGAAAGCGGGAAATGGAGATCTGGGGGAGGAGTTTTTGTGACAATGTTTCAATCGGTTTTGCGGCTGCTGTTCGCGATGGCGCTCATCTCGGTGCTCGGCGGGCTCTCAGCGGCCGGGCAAGGAGACCAGGGACGTCTCTCCGGTCAGGTCACCGACCCGGACGGCGCTGTCATTCCAAACGCTTCCGTCCAAATTGTCAATCAGGACAGCCTGGTGCGGCGTGAGGCCAAGACGGACACGTCGGGCCGGTACACCGTCCTCGGCCTTCCCGCCGGACGCTACCAGATCATCGTCGGCGCGGATGGATTCAGCCGCCGGTCCAGCGACATCATTACACTCGGGGCTGGGCAGTCGATCACATTCGATGCTCAGATCGCGGTCAACACTGTGAATGAGGACGTCAATGTCAGCGCCGGAGCGCCGACTACGGTCGAGACCACTTCGGCGTCGATATCCACGACTCTGAATACCCAGGAGGTCACAGGCTATGGACTCAATGGCCGCAACTTCCTCTCATTCAGCGCTCTCTCCGCCGGCGTGAGTAACCAGACTGGCCAAGATGAGGCGAAGGTCGGCGTAGCCGGAAGCGCCAAGTTCAGCGTCAATGGCGGCAGGGTGGAATACAACACCTTCGAAGTGGACGGCAGCGATGTGCTCAACACCAGCATCAATGCCAGCCGCGGGCAGGGGCAACCGCTTGTCGTCTATCCCAGCATCGACGCGATCCAGGACATGAAGATCATCACCGCAGACTACAGCGCCCTGTACGGCAAGAGTGCTTCGGGAAGCATCCTGGTCACGACAAAATCGGGCACCGACAAATTTCGCGGCGGTGCTTACGGCTTTCTCCGTAATGAGATGTTCAACGCCCGGAACTTCTTCGACCAGCCCAATCCTGTTCCACTGGGTTATCAGGGCAAGCCAACTTACAGGACGCCACTCTACCGGCGGCTCGATGCGGGCGGCACACTGGGCGGCCCGCTCTACATCCCTCATTTTTACAACGAGAAAAAAAACAAGACATTTTTCTTTTTCTCCGAAGAGATACGCCGCGAAAAGACTCCCGTCGATTACAACCAGGCGGTGCCAACGATGGCCGAGCGATCAGGGGATTTCTCCGATGTCTGCCCGCCGCTTCTGCCCGGCGGACCGCTTCAGTTCAATCCCACCCAGGGCTTTCCGGACTGCCCGGAGGGACTTGGAGCAGCCGTTGCAAGCGGAACACCCGGGTTCTATGGCATCGGCCGTCATGTGCCGGTGGACTATATCAGCGCGGCAATCCTGAACTCCGGCCTGATACCCGCGCCGAACTCCGCCAGCGGCTGCAACTCCACCAGCCCCTCGCCGCTGTTTCATTGCTATGTCGGCTCGGTCTCGCCGCCCACGCACTGGCGGGAAGAGCTGTTCCGCATCGATCACAATCTGACCGACAACCAGCGCCTGTCGTTCCGTTATGTCCATGACGCCTGGGACACGGTTACGCTCGCCCCGCAATGGGGCGTTGTGCAGAACAGCTTTCCCACCGTCGAGAACCAGCTCAACGGTCCTGGCCTTGATCTCGTCGTCATTCTTGCGCAGGCTCTGCCGCATGGCTTTAATAACCTGTTGTCGGCCGGCTATTCGATCGAGCACATCTCGCTCATCCCTCAGCCTGGGTCTGGAGTATCGTCGCTCGACAGGCCTGCGGTTCTGGACGATCCTGCGTCGCAGGGCGGAGCACCCATTGCCGGATCGCCGCTCTGTTCGCAGTTCTTGACTCCTCAGTCCGGCAATTCCCCTCCATCGATCATCGAGTGCCCCATGGGCTACATTTTCAGTAACGGCTACGGAGGCAACAAGCTGCCCGGACTGCGCTTTTTGGGCAGCAACGGAGCCTACGGTGGACACGGCTTTGCCGCCGATACCGGATACGCTCCCTGGAACCAGAACAATCCAACCTTCAGCGTGCGCGACGACGCCAGCAAAAATGTCGGAAAGCATCTTTTGCAATGGGGCTTTTGGGGAGCTTTCATCGAGCAGAATGAACTGAGCGCCGTTACTGGCGCGAACTCCGGCGATCTGCAGGGATTGCTCACCTTCAGCAACCAGCAGTCGATCTATACGACGGGCAACGCCTTCGCTGATTTTCTCTCCGGTGTCGGCACGTTGCCCAATCAATACACCGCAGCGGACACCGCCTTTGGCGGGATCAAGAGTTACACCCAGGACAGCGGGCAGGTGAGGTACTACACTCGCTACCGGACAGCCGATTTATACCTTCAGGACGATTGGCGGATTCTTTCCCATCTGACAATCAACGCCGGCGTACGCGTGAGCCTCCTGGGCGCTTGGTACAACCCGAAGGGCACAGCCTACAACTGGCGGCCCGAGGCATTCAATAATTCCCTGGGTTCATCCATTTACATCGATAAGAACAATGGCAATCTGGTGAAGACCAATAGCGGCACTCCTGTTCCACTGAGCCGGACCGGACCGTACAGCCTCGCATCTCTCGATCCCGCAATCACGAATGGGCTGGTGCAATGCGGCGTCAACGGAGTCTCCGACTCTTGCATGTCGAATAGTCTTTTTCATCCCTCGCCGCGCGTGGGCTTCTCTTGGGATCCAAAAGGCAATGGCAAGACCGCCATCCGCGCGGGTTATGGCTTGTTCTGGGAACACGGAACCGGCTATGAGGCCAATGTTGGCTCTCTCATCGGCAGCGCCCCGTTGGTGCTGAGCGAGACGCAGTCGAACCTCCAAGGGGCGAACTTGAGCCCTCCAGGCAACGACGACTACAACCTGATCGGCCTTTCCTGTCAGGAAGGCAGCACGCAATGCGGCAACGCAACCGTTCCGGCAGGCGGCGCTACATTTCCGCTCAACGTAACCTCGGTTCCGACAAAGGCCGTGTACTCGTATACCCAGCAATGGAGCTTGAGCGTACAGCAAGAGCTGCGCAAGGGCATGGTAGGTCAGCTTGCTTATGTCGGAGCCAAGGGCACTCACCTGACCGCGGTGAGCGACCTCAATCAATTGCAACCGCTCAGTAACGGCCTTAACCCTTTTGCCGCGGGAGAACCCATTACCGCCAGTGTTTGCGCAAGCGGCGCGATCAGCAATTACTTTTCCGTGGCGGGCCTGAACAGCACATCTCCGGGCTCGGGGACCACCATCCCCAACTCACCGGGCATCGGCCCAAATGACCCCGGCTATGCCAATCTGTTCGTGGCCTGCAGCGGAAATCCAGGATTCGCCAACGCCGAGGGAACAAAGCTGGGCGTGAGCCCGGATATCTTGCGGCACTATCTCGGTTTCAGCAATATCATTTCGGTCCAGAACATAGCCGACTCCGAATACCACGCGTTTCAAGCCACGCTCCGCCAGACGACCGGCCCCTTGACCGTCGGCCTCGCCTATACTTACAGCCATTCGCTCGACGACTCCTCTGACCGGGCCAGCGCTAATTTCGCCAACTCGCTTGACATCCATTCCAACCACGCCAGTTCGGACTTCGATCAGAGACACCTGCTCAACATCAGCTACATCTACGATCTTCCCTTTCTGCGGCTACTCGACGGCTTCACGCATCTGCTGGGAAGCGGCGACGATAGCGGCGCGGCCACGGCATCGGAGTTTGCGCCGTTCGTGAAATCCGCGCTTGGAAAATGGCAGATCAGCGGCATCACCACCTACCAGACCGGGACACCCTTCAGCGTGATCAACGGTGGCGGGTACGATGGCACCGGCGCGGCGGACAATGCCGGGGTGGGCGACGGACTCGGAATCGGCTCCTACGCCGATGTGATCGGCAAGGCGAACACCGGCAGGCCATTCGTAACTCAAAGCGCAAACAACGTTGGACCGCTTCTGCTGAACCCCGGCGCTTTTGCCCCGCCGCGCGGCCTCACTTTTGGCAACTCCGGCCGCAACTACCTGAACAATCCTTCGCGAGTCAACTTCAATATGTCGCTGTTCAAGCACTTCAAGCCGGTCCACGAACGCCTCGATATCGAGTTTCGCGCCGAGGCCTACAACATTTTCAATCACACGCAGTTCCGTATTACCGACCCATCCAATCCGGGCAACACCGGCAACAATGTCATTAACTGCTACGGAAGCCAGGTTGAACTTTACTCGGCGGGAGCGCAGGGATGCCTCGCGGGAAACTCCTTCTTGCATCCGGTTGATGCGCATGATCCGCGCATTCTGCAGTTCGGCCTCAAGGGAAACTTCTGACACAGAGAGAGAAGCTATGCAGCGTATTGCACCCGAAAACGACCGGCCTCACGGTTTGGCCTGGACGGTTGTCCTGCCAGGGGTAGTACTTTTATCTTGCTGGATCGCTGGATGCAGCAGCGTTACCCCGACGACCTCCACAAGCACCAAAACCTCATCAGGCCCGCAGACCTATTTCGCGCCACTGGTTGCTGGAACCAGCGATATCAACCTTGTGTCGCAGACCTATGCCATCGACGATGGTGCGGGAACATTCTCCCAGTCGATCTACAAGCCCGTGGCCCCGCCCGGACCCCAGGTGATCAACGCCGGCGTTTTCACTCTCGCACAGCGCGGGCTGCTCAGCCTGGGAACCACGACTCATTACGTATTCAACGGGAGTTCCAATTACCCCGCATACGTAGCGACGGCGTACAATCCGCCGCAAGCCGGCAGTTTCGCCGTGGAACTCGCGAGCCAGGCGGGAGCATTGGTGCAGATGCTCGGGCAGCCGGGAGCGCCCTTGGCGGCCGCGACACAATGCCCGAATCTGGCATCTGCGCAAACCTATCAATTTGTCACCATTCCCGCGGCTCTGATACCTTCCAGCCAAGGCCAACAGCAATACGCCTGGGATCCCTCAAACGATACTGCCTATGGGAGCGTGGACATCAGCTCCAACGGCAGCACGGTCACCTTCGCGAACATCTCGCAGTACACTCTGCCTTCTCCGGGCCAAACAGGAGCGCAGGTCCACTCTGCTCCTACTTCCGCTATAGGCCTCTGCGGGCCAACCTTCTTCGGCAGCACCACCAGCATTCCTGGGCAACTCGTCATTACTAATCCAGGGGAGGGTTCTCAGACGATTCCACCACAAGCAACGGTGGGAATTGGCCCGACCGGCCTGCTCGTGGAAGACAACGGGGATTCAAGCGGCGGCACTCTCCCACCCCCGTCTCCCGCGCTTTTTTATGACAATGTTCTAGGCGCCGGCACTGGGGCAGTGGGATTGCCGAAGCCATTGAACACGCTCAACACGGGCGCCATCGCCGGCGCGCAGTATCTCGGCTTCATCTACGGCGCCGGCAAATTTGGGGCGGTCAGCAGCTCCCCTACCGGCTGGTCCTCGCATCTTGCGTCGTTTGGTCTTTTGAACACGCCGTCGAGTTGTCCGCCGGGGGTGGCCAGCACAGGCACACTGATCCTCGGTGGAGACTTTCCCAACGACGACCCCTCGACGTATGCGAATGGTTCCGGGAACTGCGACTTCACTATCGATCTAGGCCCCGAGGACACTGTGAATTACGGCCTCTATACCCAAGCAACCGTGACAATTTACCCCGCCTATGGCGGTGGCAAAATTATCAGCACGGTCGATAGCTTCCCGGCCGTCGCCATCGCCGGAGAACTCAACGGCAAATACGCCATCTTCGTGCTCGGCGTCGACTCCACCCAGCCCTGGGCCATCGACCTACTGCAATCAAATTGAAGCGCGGAAAGGGTTCCGCGTACTGTAGCGCGATGGGAAAGCGGATTCACCAACAGTTAATTGCAGCTGTGTTGGGAAGAGGTCTGCTGAACGGTTACTACCTGTAGATGGAGCAGAGTTAACCTGCGACGCCTATGTTAAGTCCATGCCGCGCTTCGAGCGCATGAGCCGGCAAGGGCCAGCATGTTATTGGCGGAAAGCAAGTGTTCCCCGCGCGCAGCAGCAACCCGCTTTTCGCACAGCGTCAATCAAGTTCAAAGTCACAATCAGACTTCAACCCGACATAGGAGATTCTCGATGAGAAATCAGTTCTGCAAATTTCTGACCATGGGCGTGCTCACCGCGGTTGTTTCGGCTGCAGCAAGCGCGCAATCCATCAAGACCCAAATCGCAATCCCCGGCGCCACCCTTGGTATCGCGGCAAATCCTGTGACAAACAGGATCTATGTGGCTGCGCCGACGGGCGGGACAACAGATAACCTCGCCGTGATCGACGGTAACGCCGACGTGCTGCTTGAGAACATTGCCGTTCCTTCGGGCGCGGAATTCGTAGCGGTGGACTATTTCGCCAATCGCATCTACGTGGCTGGGTGCAACTTCAACGCAGATCCGACTCCCTGCACGGTGACTGCAGTCAATGGCGCAACCAACTCGGTCCTTTCTACTATTCAGGTCACGACAACTCCTGGACTCGGCCTGACGGGCGTCGTTGCGGATCCGCTGGATGGGCGCGTTTATGTAGCCAATGCAAGCGATAATGTCATCAACATCATCGACGGCTTTAAGGCGAAGCTGCTTCCCAGCACAATTAGCCTGGACGGCAACTCTCCCGCGGCGATCGCCATCAACCCGTTTCTGGGCCGGCTCTATGTCCCCTACGGTACCAACCAGACAGCCGTGATCTGTCTCCTTAAAAAGGAGATCCTGTCTACGACTGACTTTGGAAGCTCGACTGTTGGAGCAGCCGTGAACTTTGTGACTGGAAAGGTGTATGTTACCGACCAGGAACTCGGCCCTTCAGCGACGGGAGTTCTGAATGCAAATGGCACGCTGCAGACATCCGTTCCTGTCGGGGACGCTCCATTGGGTGTGGATGTCGATCCGGTAACCAACCTGGTCTTTGTGGTGAGCACGGCACTCGATAATGTTGAGGTGATTAACGGCTCCACGAACACCGTGACGGCAACAGTGGGAGGCGTTCCAGCCTTTTATGTTGCAGTGAACTTCGTTTCGGAGAAGGTATACGCATCGGGCATCAATGGCGTGACTGTCTTAACCGAAAAGTAGCCTTGGCTGGTGATAGAGATAAGGCGCACCACAGCGGCGGAGGAGACCAACCCTCTTGCTCTTTTCTGGGGGGCCGCTTAGCGGCCCTTGCCAGTCGTTCGCGCCACTATAGGTTCAACAAGATGCGAGCGGGATGGACTGTGCTCGCTATATGCATCGCGGCATGATCATGACAATCGCGAGTTGGTCATCCTGGCCTGCTCTGACTAGGTGTTTCGGCACTGTTGCCGGTTTCATCTCTGGTTGCGGCTTGGACAATAAGAGCGCATAACCGATGCTGACTTCATTCCTGGTGAATAGCGCGGTGACGGCGGCAATCTCTGTCAGCTTGACGCGCTGCGGTATCGCAGGTAGAAAACGGCCGCAATCCGATGGATCGCGACCGTTCTACCATGCGGATTTTTCGCCGCTACTGAGCAGCTTTCACGCGGTCGCCTGTCTGGAAGCCTGATCCGGAGACCACCGTGCACACTGCGGAAGCATCATCTACATCGGTTGCTTTAATGATCCCGATTGAACTCGTCAATCGGCGGATCACTTTGCCTGTCGCCGGGTCTTTGATCTCTTTGGTCACGCGAACCACTTCCAGATTGTCGCCCACGTTCACGCCGGCCTTCTTGCCCACATTCAGGACAATCTGCCCACCATCCACGGCGGCCACCAGGCCATCAATCGTAATTGCGTGAACGGAGACCTTGCCCGCGCTCGAAACCAGATCGGCAGATAGCTTATCCACGGCAATCTTGGTAGCCTCGCCGATAATCGTCTCCTGAAAGTTGCTGCTGCCAAAGTCCACGTTGCCGCCGCCGCTGCTCCAGCCGTGGTTGCCGCCGCCCAGCATTGAAGTGCTCGACCGGCTTGATTGCCCCGCGCCCTCGGCCACCGCCAGAATCTCACCGGTATCAATGTTCACCAGCCGCGCGCTGATGCCCACGTTAGCCTTGGAGTTCGAGTGGCCGATACCGCCCAACGCCCCGCCGCCCCAGTTACCACCGAAGCCGCCAATATTGGTCTTCTTCGTCTCATTGCCAAACTGGGTGATGCTACCCACCAGAATTGCGTCCACACCCAGCAGCTTGCCGATCTTCGCGGCGCTGTTCGGATCTGCACGATCCGAGTTAGAAAAATTCTGCTCGGCCATCACCTTCTCAATCGCCTTGCGCTCAATGAGCGTATAGGTACCATTCTTTACCAGATCAGTCACCAATAGATCGGCAATTCCCTTGCCTATATCTACGTTGGTGCCAAACAGCGCTGAAGAGGCGCTCTGCACTGTCGCGTAGTCAAAATCCAGAATGGCAATGCGAGGCTTGCGCGCCGGCGCTTGCGCGTCCGCGGGCTTCACAACAACCCCGGCAACAGTGGCCAGGAGAAATACAAAAATGGACAGGGTCTTAATCGAAAGGGTCTTGCTCAGTTTCATATCTCTTCCTTGCAGATGGAAATGGTGGATGAATTCAGGTTTACCCGTTCAGATGCATCTGTCAAGGCAAATCGGCGCAGCAAACGGTGTTCAAGCGTGGGCCGTTTTTTTGACATGCACCTCCTGAGTTGATAGCCTTCAGTAGGGCGTGGATGGCCGGAGCCATATCCAGACACCCCAGTTCAGCGTCCCCGTCGTCTAGCCCGGCCTAGGACACCGCCCTTTCACGGCGATAACACGGGTTCAAATCCCGTCGGGGACGCCAATAGAATCAAAAGCTTAGCGATTTTCCCAGTTATTTCCGCGGAGCAGTTTGGGGAGCACTTAAGCGCTCCTTTGAGACGTAGATGGCAATACCGGCGTTCTGACCATCTCGACAACCTTATGCTGCGCTGCACGTTTGGCGGGCATCTGCGCTTGGGCATAGACATCCATCGTGACTCGACTAGACCCGTGTCGCAGTAATTCCTGCACGACCTTGATGTCTTCTCCGTTCGCCTTGAGAAGAGTTGCATAGGTACGCCGGAATGTGTGCCAGCCGACCTTCTTGACGATTCCAAGACCCTCAATCACCGGCTTGATGTGATATCGCATCACGGTTTCCAACCAGATCGGTTGTTTCCCGCGCTTTTTGCCAGCTCGGCTGCTGTTCGTAGCGAAGACCCAATCTTGCAGGTCTCGATATGGCGTTTCACGATACCAATTCAGAAGATCCCCCATGGTGAATTCGTCAAGCGGCACCGGCTTTTGCGAGGCTTCCGTTTTGCACCGACCGACAACTTGGTTCACCACGGATCGCTGGACATCAATCTCCAATTTCTGAAAATGGATGTCCTGCCACTTCAAGCCAGCAAGTTCGCTACGGCGCAGCCCTGTCACCATGCTTAGCAAGACGAGAGTCCGGTCCCGAGGCTGGAGACCCGCAAGGATCTCCTGCATTTCTGACACTTCCAAAATGTCAGGAATGCTCACCCGCTTGGAGCTTTGACGAACGCCAGCTCCACGGGTCAGGCCCTTAATCGGGTTCCGGTCGGTGAACTCCCACCGCATCGCGTGATTGAAGAGCACACTCATGATATTGCGAATTTTCGCCTTTGTCCCAGGAGCGAGGGGCTTGTTGCTCTTGACTGTTTCTCGCTCCTTGACCTGCACGGGAGAGCTCTTCATTAATGGTTGGAGATGCTCCAGCCATTCCTCCACGATAGGAGTCCTGATTGCAGCGAGCTCTTGCTTGCCCCACCTGGGCTCGATCCATTTCCGGAGGTAAATCTCGTACCGGTTGCGGGTCGACCAGGCCCGACCGTGCTGGCCGGCGCCATCAAGCTCCTTCAGACGAAAATGCTCGATCAAGTCCTGCATCCTGATTCCGCTAAACGCGTGTGCTTCGTTTGAGTTAATGGCCAGTCGCCAACCTCGGACTGCGCGCTCCGCAGTAGCCTCTGTTTTGTACTGGTCAAGTGTGCCTACCTGCCTTTTTCTGCGAACGCGCTGTCCAGTCGGAAGAATGT
>Ga0181534_10000232_pt1 | contig 40543 bp, 21 predicted proteins | sample PEATcosm2014_Bin_37_FD_119758 | JGI IMG/M metagenome (GOLD analysis project Ga0181534, IMG submission 119758) | Peatland microbial communities from MTU Mesocosm Facility, Houghton, MI, USA - PEATcosm2014_Bin17_10_metaG | ecosystem: Environmental > Terrestrial > Soil > Wetlands > Peat | place... | reverse complement strand
GTGTCGAGCACGTCGGGGTCTTGGGTGAAGCCAACTCGCTCCAACTCGCGTGCTTCCAAATCAGATGTTGTTGCAGCAAAAACCCAACGCGCTTGGCGATCCATTCGAATCGCACCTTTTTCCATTGTTCCAAAACTAAAAAATGTTTCGTCGTCCGATTTTCCAGATAGAGAAACGGTAATGCCGTCTGACAATTCGCCTCGAAGACCAAACGAAGCCAAGCCTGATGGTGATTTTGCGATTGAAGCTGGCTCAATTAATTTATCCGCGACTTCGGGCTTCAATTTGCTTTTCACATCATCCGTAAAATAGCCTGACCAAGTCGGAATGCGATGCCCCCACCAAAGTTGGCGGCTGACGCACCAGTCCTGCAAGCCGCCCATCCAGTGATCATAAACTTTCGCCCAGCGGTCGGGATGAAATTTCATCTCGCCTTTGGCCACCACTGCGCGTGATTTTTCCACGCTTGGATATTTCAAAAACCACTGTTCGCTTAAGCGCGGTTCAATTGGCACGTCGGCTCGCTCACTGAAGCCGACTTTGTTCGTGTAAGGCTCTTCTTTTTCCATGAAGCCAAGTTCGCCAAGTTTTTCAACAGCAGCTTTCCGAGCTTTGAACCTGTCCAAACCAAACAAATCTTTTCCAGCTATTTCCGTCATCATTCCCCGTTCGTCAATTACTTCAGGAAATCGTGCTAGTTCTTGATAAATGGGAGAAAGCTGTTTTCCGTTTGTCGCTGCTGACATTAGCCGCTGGAGTTGCTTAATAATAATTTCACAATCCGCTTTGTCATGCGCGGGCGTCACTTTCAAAACGCCCGTGCCGAATTCAAAATCCACATGCTCGTCACCGATGATCGGAATGAGTTTCTGTTCGCGCGGCAATTCCACCGGCAGCGGACGCAGCACATGTTTGCCGATGAGATGCGCATAACGCGGATCTTTCGGATTCACGGCCACAGCAGTATCGCCGGGGATTGTTTCCGGCCGCGTCGTCGCGATCGTCAAAAAAGTTCCCGGCGCCTCGGCGACTTCGACCTTGAAGTAATACATGAAGCCGCGCTGTTCCTTCATCGTCACTTCTTCGTCGGACAAAGCCGTGAGCGAAGCGGGACACCAGTTCACCATGCGCTTGCCGCGATAAATGAGGCCTTTCTTGTAGAGGTCCACGAACACGCGTTGCACGCAGCGCGAATACTCCGGGTCCATCGTGAAGCGTTCGTGCGTCCAGTCGCACGAGGCGCCGAGCTTCTTCAACTGCTGGATGATGATGCCGCCGTGCTTTTCCTTCCATTCCCAGACGCGTTCGAGAAATTTCTCACGGCCCAGATCGTCGCGATGCTTGATCTCACCGGATTTTTTCAACGTGCGCTCGACGACCGTCTGAGTGGCGATGCCTGCGTGATCCGTGCCGGGCAGCCAGAGAACTTCCTTGCCGTCCATGCGCGCCTTGCGGCAGAGAATATCCTGGATCGTATTGTTGAGCACGTGGCCGAGCGTGAGCACGCCGGTGACGTTCGGCGGCGGAATGACGATGGAATACGCCGGCTTGGCGGAATGCTCGTTGGCGACGAAAAACTTTCCGTCGAGCCAGAATTGATACCATTTGTCCTCGACGGACTGCGGTTCGTAAGCTTTGGAGATTTCAGACATTTTGAAAATTATTTTCAGCCACAGATTTTCACAGATGAAACACAGATTTGATTAAGACAAATTCTTTATTTGTGTTTCATCTGTGCTTATCTGTGGCTCAAATTATTTCTTTAACAGCGCGTATTCCATCGAATCCACCAGCGCCTGCAAGCTGGCTTCGATGATATTTTCGCTCACGCCGACCGTGCCCCACTCGCGCTGGCCGTCGGTGGATTGGATGAGCACCCGCGTTTTTGCACCGGTGCCGGTCGCAGTATCAAGAATGCGCACTTTGTAATCCGTCAGCGTTACTTTTTTTAGTTGCGGGAAAAATTTCGCCAACGCCAGTCGCAACGCGCCGTCAAGCGCGTTCACCGGGCCGTCGCCTTCGGCAACGGTTTGCGCGCGTTTATTTCCGACGCTGACTTTGATCGTCGCTTCACAAACAGATTCCTTCACGTCACGCCGCATCGAGACGTGATATGCGTCCACGCGGAACGGCGGTTCGCGATGTTTCAGCGCCTTGCCGATGAGCAATGCGAGCGAACCTTCGGCGGCTTCGTATTCGTAACCCTGATTTTCCAGTTCCTTGACACGATTCAAGATCGCCTTCAACTCCGGCGTGTCGTTCGTGAGCTTGAAGCCGAGTTCCTGCGCCTTGATGACGATATTGCTGCGGCCCGCGAGGTCGCTGATGAGCACGTTGCGCGCGTTGCCGACGAGTGACGGGTCAATGTGCTCATAGCTCGACGCGAGTTTCTGCACGGCGTTGACGTGTGCGCCGCCCTTGTGCGCGAACGCCGCCGCGCCGACCCACGGCAGTCGCGGATTGTGCCGCATGTTCGCGACTTCATCCACGAACCCGGAAAGTTCCTTGAGCTTCGCCAAGGATTTCACCGGCACGGAAGTTGTTTTCAGCTTCAACGCGACGCACGGAATCACGCTCGTGAGATTGCAATTGCCCGTGCGCTCGCCGTAGCCATTGATCGTGCCCTGAACGTGAACCGCGCCAACTTCGAGCGCGGCGAGAGCGTTCGCGACGCCGAGGCCGATGTCATCGTGCGTGTGGATGCCGATTTTGCAATTCAATTTGCCCAGCGCCGTTTTCGTGATGGCGGCGATTTCGTTCGGCAGGCAACCGCCGTTCGTGTCGCACAACACGACAAAATCCGCGCCCGCTTTTTCGGCGGCCTGCCACGTCGCGAGCGCATAATCGGAATCCAGTTTGAAACCGTCGAACGCGTGCTCGGCGTCATAGATGACGAATTTGCCGTGGTCTTTCAGGAAACGCACTGTGTCGCCGATCATCGCGAGATTTTCTTCCGGCGTGCAGCGCAAAACTTCTTTCACATGCAGCATCGAAGTCTTGCCGTAGATCGTGACGACGGGCGTTCCGGCTTCGATGAGCAGACGCACCTGATCGTCCTGTTCGACGGGCGTATTTTTTTTGCGCGTCGAGCCGAACGCGGCGAGCTTCGCATTTTTGAATTTGCGTTTTTTGGCCTGCGCGAAAAATTCGATGTCCTTGGGATTGCTGCCCGGCCAGCCGCCTTCAATGTAATGAACGCCAAAAGAATCGAGCTTCTCGGCGATGCGGAGCTTGTCCGCGACCGAGAAATTGATGCCTTCGCCCTGCGAACCGTCGCGCAAGGTCGTGTCATAGATTTCGACTTGGGGTTTCATAAATGCCGTAAAAACGGACGAGCAGTATCTCTCAATTTTGAAGGACTGGCAAATCGTAAAACAAAGTCTGAAAGAAGAAAATGCGAATTATTTTCTAATCTGGGAATTTTATGTCGAATTCTTTGCCATTAATAATTCCTCGGATTTTATTTTCGGTCTGTTCTGAAATTTCAAGATTGCCGTGGTCAAATTCTTTGTGATGGTTGGGACACAAAACCAATAGATTTCCTGCCGCCAACATTTGTCCAGAACCGATTCGTCAGTTTGAACCATTGCACTTTGTTCCCGCGCGGTTAGATTTTGCGCGTGGAAGTTTGCGAATCCATTTCCTGTCCGTTTTGCGGGCAGGCGTCCGAGGTGGCCATTGACACGAGCGTGCCGAGCCAGCGGTTCACGACGGATTGCGAGGTGTGCTGCCGCCCGTTCGAGGTGACGGTGACGTGCGAGCCGGGCGAAATTTTAAGCCTGGACGTGTCGGGCAACTGACGGAAAAGGATTGCCCGAATGGATTTTCGCGCGTAGATTCCCCGCCCTTTGGTCGCACCCATAGCTCAATTGGATAGAGCGGCTGACTACGGATCAGCAGGTTATAGGTTCAACTCCTATTGGGTGCACCAGGGGAATCAAACGCGCCCCGGCATCAATCCATGGCTAAATTATTTCTAGGGCTTGATTCCAGCACGCAAAGCTTGAGCGCGGTCGTCATCGACCTCGATACGCGAAAAGTCATCCACGAAAAATCGCTGAACTTCGACCGCGCGCTGCCGCATTACAAAACGAAGAACGGCGTCCTGCCGAACCGCAATCCGCTCGTCAAACACAGTCCGCCATTGATGTGGGCGGAGGCGCTGGATTTGATTTTCGCCGAAATGAAACGCGACGGTGTCGCGCTTGGCAAAATTCTCGCCGTCAGCGGCAGCGGCCAGCAGCACGGCTCGGTTTATTTCAACGACCGCATCGAACCGGCGCTGGCGAATCTGGATCCGCAAAAAACTTTGGTCGAAAACCTGCACGGCGTTTTCGCGCGCAAAACTTCGCCCATCTGGATGGATTCCTCGACCGCCGCCGAGTGTGCCGAGATCCGCAGGAAACTCGGCGGCGTCAAATACACCGCCTCGCGCACCGGCTCGGACGCGTTCGAGCGTTTCACCGGCCCGCAGATCCGGAAATTTTTCAAGACCGAACCAAAAGCCTACGCAAAAACTTCCAGCATCGCGCTGGTGAGCTCGTTCATGGCGTCGCTGCTCGCGGGAAAAATCACGCCGATCGATTTTGGCGACGGCGCGGGCATGAACCTGATGGACATCCGCAACAAGGTCTGGGACATGGAAGCGCTCAAGGCGACGGCGCCAAGCTTGAAATTGAAATTGCCGCCGCTCGCCGCCCCGGGAAAAGTCATCGGCCTGGTCGGCGCGTATTTCACCAATAAATACGGCCTGAATCCCGAAGCGCTCGCGACGGCCTGGACCGGTGACAATCCGGCGAGCGTCATCGGCCTCGGCCTCATCAAACCCGGCCACGTCGCCATCAGCCTCGGCACGAGCGACACATTTTTCGGCACGATGGAAAAATGCCAGACCGACGAAGATGGCGAAGGCCATGTCTTCGGTTCGCCGTCGGGCGGCTACATGACGCTGGTTTGTTTCAAGAACGGTTCGCTCGCCCGCGAAAAAATCCGCGCGCTTTATGGGATCAAAGATTGGGACGAATTTGGAAAACTGGTCGCCTCGACAAAACCCGGCAACGACGGCGGAATTCTGCTGCCGTGGTTCGAGGCGGAAATCGTCCCGCGCGTCAACAAGCCGGGCATCCACCGCTTTGACCTCGACGCAAAAAATGCCGCCGCGAACTGCCGGGCGATTTTCGAGGCGCAGATGATGTCCATGCGGCTGCATTCGCAGTGGATGAACGTGTCGCCGAGACAAATTTTCGCCACGGGCGGCGCGTCGAACGATCCGGCCTTGCTGCAAGTCATGGCCGATGTGATGAACTGCCGCGTCGAGCGGATTGAAGTCTCCAAGAGCGCGGCGCTCGGCGCGGCGTTGCAGGCCGCGCACGGCTGGCTCGCGGCCGCCGGCAAAAATCCGAAATGGGAAAAGCTCGTCGCCGGTTTCACAGCGCCGATTCCGGGCGGTGAAATCCGGCCGGACAAACAGGCCGCCAAGATTTACGACAGGCTGCTGGAAAAATACGCCGCGTGCGAATGCGAGGCTCTGGCGCAACTTTAATTTGCGGCCGCGATTTTCAGCGGTACGCGCAGCCGGATGTCGTCCGAGGCCGCGCCGACCATGATTTCGTAATCGCCCGCTTCGACAATGTATTGCTTTTTGTCCGTGTCCCAATAGCGGAGCCGTTCCGCCGGAATGTCCACAGTGACGCGCGCGATCTGGTTTTGGAGCAGATGGATCCGCGCGAAGCCGCACAGCGCGAGCCTCGGCTGCGGCACTGCGGAATTGACGTGCCGGAAATAAACCTGCGCAACTTCGTCGCCGTCGCGCGCGCCGGAATTTTGCAGCGTGAACGAAATTTTGACCGTGTCGCCCGCGTTGAAATTTGTGGAATTTAATTGCGCGTCGCTGTAATCAAATTTTGTGTAGCTCAAGCCGTGGCCGAAGGCGAACAGCGGCGTGCCGCTGAAATATCGGTAAGTGCGGTTGCTCATCGAATAATTTTCAAACGCGGGCAAATCTTCCGTCGAACGGTAAAACGTGACCGGCAGGCGTCCGGCGGGATTTGCGTCACCGAACAAAACATCGGCCACGGCGCGTCCGCCTTGCTCGCCCGGATACCACGCCTGCATGATCGCGGGCAGGTTTTCCGCCTCCCACGGCATCGCGACCGCGCTGCCGCTGCAATTCACGAACACGACGGGTTTTTGCATCGCGTGCAGCGCCTTGAGCAATTCGGTTTGCTGCGACGGCAGTTCAATTTTCGTCCGGTCGCCGCCGCTGAAACCGTCGGCGTTCACTTTCATTTCCTCGCCTTCGAGTTGCGGGCTGATGCCGCCGACGTAAATCACCGCGTCGGCGGTGGACGCGGCTTCGATGGCCCGCGTCCATTTTTCAAGGCTGACTTTTTCGCCCGCCGCGTTCGTGGACAGCGCAAGCGGGCAGCCGCGTTCATAAACCACTTCGATGTTTGTGCCCGCGACATTTTTGATTCCGTCAAGGATCGTCACCGGATGCGACGGGACGCCGTTGTAATTGCCGAGCAGCACCGGGACGGAATCGGCGTTCGCGCCGATGACGGCGATGCTTTTGATTTTCGCGCGGTCAAGCGGCAGCGCGCCATCGTTTTTCAGAAGCACGATGGATTCGCGCGCGACTTTCAACGCGAGCGCCTCGTGTTCCGGCGAGTCGTTTTCGGAGATTGAAATTTTTGCATAGGGATTTTTGTCCGGCGGATCGAACATTCCGAGTTGAAACCGCGCCTTGAACAGACGGGAAGCCGCCGTGTCAATTTCCGTTTCCGAAACCAATCCGTCCTTGACGGCGCGCGTGAGCGAATTGTAATCCGTGCCGCAGCACAAATCGTCGCCGGCCTTCACCGCGTCCGCCGCGGCTTCCTCGGACGAGCCTGCGAATTTGCGGTTCGCGTAAATGTCGTAGATCGCGCCGCAATCGGAAACGACGTGGCCGTCGAAGCCCCACTGGTTGCGCAAAATCTCCGTGAGCAGGAGCGGGTTCGCGCAGGCCGGCTGGCCATAGACTGAATTGTAGGCGCCCATCACCGCGCCGACTTTTCCCTCGCGCACGGCGGCTTCAAAATGCGGCAGATACGTTTCGTAAAAATCTCGTTCGCCCGGCGCTACGTCGAACGTGTGCCGTGCCGATTCCGGGCCGCTGTGGACGGCGAAATGTTTTGCGCAGGCCATCACCTTGACATGATCCGGATCGTCGCCTTGCAACCCGCGAATAAAAGCGACGCCGAGCCTCGCCGTCAAAAAAGTGTCTTCGCCGTACGTTTCCTGTCCGCGTCCCCAGCGCGGATCGCGGAAAATATTTATGTTCGGCGTCCAAAACGTGAGGCCGTAATACTTCGCGCTGTTGCCATCGTGGTTGGCAACGTAATCATTGTGCTTCGCGCGCGCCTCGGTGGCGATGGTGTCGGCTTCTGCGTGAACGAGCGGCACGTCCCACGTCGCGGCCATGCCGATGGCTTGTGGAAAAACGGTGGCTGTGCCCGCGCGACCGACGCCGTGAAGACATTCGCTCCAAAAATCGTAGGCCGGAATGCCGAGCCGCGGGATCTCGCCTTCGCCGTTGCGCATCTGCTGGATTTTTTCCGCGAGCGACAGGCGGCTCACCAAATCTTTCACGCGGGCGTCCACCGGCTGCGAGGTATCCTTCCAGATTTCCGGCGTGCTGACGGCTGGGATTTTCAATGCGGTCGCGTCCTCGGCGTCCAGCAAATCCGCCGCGTGCATGGAAATGATTGAAACGCCGTCTGCGTCGCGCAGTTCAAACGTGTTCAACTTTGCCGCGTTCGTGCGGCCGGTGAAGTTGAGCGTGAGCGGCCCGCGTAATGCGTCTCCGGGAAAATCGACCTGGTTGGTGAGGTAAAGCACCTTGCCCGCGCCGCCCGCCGCCGCAAAAATATCAAGGTTGGTTGCGAAAACCTGGTCGTCACAAACGATGTCAAACGAGCGCTGGCCGGAATTTGTGAAAACAATTTCCGCAAGGCCGATGACGGTGGTGTATTTGCCCGCCGGAAGGTCGGGGACGGAAACCGCGAAATTCGTTCCATAAATTTCCTCGCGAAACCATTCTTCGCCGCGCCGCGCCGCGCCTTCAATCAGCAGATTTTCGTGGCCGCGCCCGTGGCTGAACTGGCCGCTGACGAGAATTTTTTTGTCGCAGACGGCGCAGGTTTCCTCGTCGGCGAACGCGGCGGGAATGTTCAGGCTGAAAATGGCGAGAATCGCGCCGACGAAAAGGCGTTTGGACGGAAACTTGATTTCCATGAGCCCAGAGCTAGCCAACGCGGCGCGGAATGGCAATTCCAAACAGCGCGCGCCGGATGAAATTTTTTGCGGGGAAACATGAGTCCGCATTGACATTTGGCGGTTTAGGTGAAAACTTCTCGGCGCGCTCCATGACGAAAATATTCTGGCGCAAACACCGTGGCTGAAAAAGACGATTATCTGTTGGACTTGCTTGTTGACCTCGGCTTCACCAATGCCGAGCAGGTCGCCAGCGCGCGTACGGAGGCGAAGGCCGCCAGCGTGGGCGTGGTGGACCTGCTTGTGGCGAACAAGGCCATCCGCCCGTCGGACGTGACGCAGGCGAAGGCGGCACAGTTCGGCGCGGAGGTCGTCCAGCTCAACGCAATGAGGATCGAAGATGAAGTCATCGCCATCATCCCGCGCGATATCGCGAAAAAATACCGGGCGATTCCGATTTTCAAGGCGGACGGCAAAGTCGCCGTCGCCATCGCCGACCCGTCCGACCTGAACACGATTGATTCACTGACGCATTTACTGGGCGCGGAGATCGAACTACGCGTCGCGTCGGAGCAGGACATCGAGAACGCGTTGAACAAATATTACGGTGCGGACAAAAAGAACGTGGCGGAAGGCGCGTTTGCAGACGTGATCCAGGAATTGACGGAATCCGAGGTCGAAGTGGGCGCGGTGGACGACGATGGCGGCGCGGTGGATGCAGACGCACCGCTCATCCGGCTCGTGAACCAGATCATCATTGACGCCTTCAAGCTGCGTGCGTCGGACATCCATCTGGAGCCGCTGGAAAAAAGATTCCGCCTGCGTTATCGCATCGACGGCATGATGCAGGAAATGAAGGCGCCGCCGAAACGGTTGCAGGCCTCGATCATCGCGCGGCTGAAACTCCAGTCGAACATGTCCATCTCCGAGCATCGCATCCCGCAGGATGGACGCATCCAGACAAAAGTCGGCGCGAAGATGATCGACCTGCGCGTTTCCTGCCTGCCGACGAACCACGGTGAAAGCATCGTGATGCGTATCCTCGACAAGGAAGGTCTGAAGCTCGGTCTGCCGGAACTGGGATTTTTTCAGGACGACCAGCAGACGTTCGAGCGCGTCATCGCCCTGCCGGACGGCATTTTGCTCGTGACCGGCCCGACGGGTTCCGGCAAAACGACGACGCTTTATTCCTGTTTGCATTTCATCAACCGCCCCGACCGGAAAATCATCACCGTTGAAGACCCGGTGGAATATGTTCTGGCCGGCATCAACCAGGTGCAGGTCAGCGAAGCGGTGGGACTGACGTTCGCCGCCGCGTTGCGCGCGATTCTGCGCCAGGCGCCCAACGTCGTGATGCTCGGGGAAATCCGCGACTTCGAGACGGCGTCCATCGCCATCAACGCGTCGCTCACCGGCCATCTGGTTTTCTCCACGCTGCACACGAACGACGCGCCAGGCGCGGTCGCGCGCCTCGTGGACATGGGCGTGAAGCCGTTTTTGGTCGCGTCCTCCACGCGCTGCCTCATGGCGCAACGGCTCGTGAGAAAAATCTGCAAAAAGTGCGGGCAGCCTTATGTGCCGACGGATTCCGAAATGCACGCCTTGAGCCTGACACCGGAAATGTTGAAGACCGCGACGCTGGCGAAAGGGCGCGGCTGCGCGAATTGCAACAACACCGGCAACCGCGGGCGTTTCGGCATCTTTGAAATTTTTGTCGTTGACGACGAGGCGCGGAAATTGATTTACGACCATGCACCGACCTCCGTGCTGCGCACGCGCGCGCGGGAAATGGGGATGCGCACGTTGCGCGAGGACGGCATCCGCAAGGTGCTCGCCGGCCTGACCACGCCCGAAGAAGTTATCCGCGCGACCGTGGGCGACGAATCATAACGCAATTTTTTTATGTCATACTCAATGTCCGATTTGCTGCAGTTGGTCGTGTCCGAGGGTGCGTCCGATCTGCACATCCGTGTGGGCGTGCCGCCGGTGATCCGTGTCCACGGTATTTTGCATCGTGTCGAAGGTCCGACTCTCAAGCCGGAGGACACCGAGGAATTGATGCGCAGCATCACGTCGGAGGAACACATCCAAAGCACGCGTGAGCGCGGCGGCGCGGACTTCGGCTTCGCGTTCGGCGACGTGGCGCGTTTCCGCGTCAGCGTGTTCAAGGAAAAGGGAAATTTTGCGATGGTGCTCCGGCAGATTCCCAGCAAATTGCTGACGATGGAGCAGATCGGCATTCCGCCCAGCGCGAAGGAACTGCTTTATAAACCACGCGGCATGGTTCTGGTGACGGGGCCGACGGGTTCTGGCAAGACAACGACACTGGCCTCGATGATCAACATCATCAACGAGGAGCGCGAAGAGGCGCACATCATCACCATCGAAGACCCGATCGAGTATTATCACAAACACAAGAAGGCGCTGGTCACGCAACGCGAAATCGGCGTGGATGTGCCGAACTTCGCCGAAGGTTTGCGTCGCGCGCTGCGTCAGGATCCTGACATCGTGCTCGTCGGTGAAATGCGCGACTTGGAAACCATCGAGGCCGCCGTCACCGCCGCCGAAACCGGCCACTTGGTCTTCGGCACACTGCACACCACCGGCGCGGCCAAGACGATTGACCGTCTCGTGAACGCTTTTCCGGTGAACCAGCAGGAGACCATCCGCATCCAGCTTTCCACGGTGTTGCAGGCGGTGATTTCACAATTGCTGGTTCCACGCGTGGACAAGCCGGGCCGCGTGGCGATTTTTGAGATCATGGTCAACACGCCGTCCATCGCAGCGCTGATTCGCGACAACAAAACCTTCCGTCTCCAGTCGGACATCCAGACCGGCTCGAAATACGGCATGGTGACACTCGACAGTTTCCTGCTCGACAAATACCAGCAGGGATTGATCGCGCGCGAAGAGGTGGTCAACAAGGCGCAAGACCCGACGACGATTCTGGCGAAATTGCAGGAATTGGAACTGGCGCAGGCCGTGAAGGGTGGAGGCAAAGCTTCGGCGCATAATCCGGCGAAATAATCTTTTAACATGGCACAGGAAATTTCAGATCCGTTGCTGACGCTTGTCAGGGAGCAGGGGTTGATTGACGACCTGCAATACGAAGAGGTCATCGCCGAACACCAGCGCAACGCCACGCCTACCATCCAGATTTTGCAGGATTCCGGCGTGATGAAGCTCCACGACATCCTGCAGGTGATGGCCTCCACGCTCGGCACGGAAGTTGTCGCATTGCGCGACCGTGAAATTTCGCAGGAACTCCTGAAAGCCATTCCGGCCAACGTCGCGCGGATGTATCGTTGCGTGCCCATCGCGCTGAACGGTGAAATATTGCAGATCGCGCTGGCCAATCCGCTCGACCCGGCGCGCGCCGATGAAATCCAGTTCGCCGCCAAGCGCGAAGTGCAGGTGGTCGTGGCCGATCCGGCGGAAATTGACAAGACGATTGACCGGCTTTACGGGCAGGACGAGTCGGAAAGTTTCTCGGAAATCCTCAAAGAACTTGGCACGGACCCGAACATCGCCCGCGAAGTCAGCGCGGCGGCCGACAACGAACAACTCATGGCCGAGCAGGCCAACGCGGCACCTATCGTCAAATTCGTCAACCTAGTGCTGCAACAAGCCGTGCAGGACCGCGCGAGCGACATCCACTTCGAGCCGTTCGAGACGGAATTCCGCATCCGCTACCGCGTGGACGGCGCGCTTTACGAAATGGCGCCGCCGCCCAAGCATCTTTCGCTGCCCGTGATCTCGCGCCTGAAAGTCATGGCGAACCTGAACATTTCGGAGCGCCGCATGCCGCAGGACGGGCGCATCAATTATCATATCGGCAACAAGCAGGTTGACCTGCGTATGTCCACGTTGCCGACGCAGTTCGGCGAATCGGTCGTGTTGCGCGTGCTCGACCGTTCGTCGGTCAGTCTTGAATTGGAGTCGCTCGGTTTTCCGAAGTCCGTTTTTGAATTTGTGTCCGAGGTGATCCAGCGGCCCAACGGGATTTTCGTCGTCACCGGCCCGACCGGTTGCGGCAAGACGACGACGCTTTATTCCTGTCTGCGCCGCGTCAACGCGATCGACTCCAAGCTGCTCACCGCCGAAGACCCGGTGGAATTCGACATCGAAGGCATCATGCAGGTGGCCATCAACGACGCGGCAGGCATGACTTTTGGAAAAGCCTTGCGGTCGTTTTTGCGACAAGACCCGGATATAATAATGGTCGGTGAAATGCGCGATCTTGAGACGGCGCAGATTTCCGTGCAGGCGTCGCTGACGGGGCACTTGGTGTTGAGCACGCTGCACACGAACGATTCGCCCGGCGCGGTCACGCGCCTCGTGGACATGGGTGTCGAGCCGTTTTTGATTTCCTCGACCTTGATGGCCGTGCTTGGCCAGCGGCTGGTGCGGACGATCTGCAAAAATTGCCGGACGCCCTTCGAGCCGACGGAAGCCCAGCTGGAGCTGCTCAACCTTTCGCCGCATGACGTGGGCGACAAGGTTTTCCATTACGGCCGCGGCTGCGCGACGTGCCATGATACGGGCTACAAGGGGCGAAAAGGGATTTTTGAATTGCTCGTCATCAGCGAGGCGGTGCGCACGCTCATCAATGAACGCGCGCCGACCGTGGTCGTGCGCCAGAAAGCCGTCGAACTCGGAATGGTCACGTTGCGCGAAGACGGCTTGCGTGGCATTTTCGAGGGTGATACAACCATCGAAGAAATCGTCAAATACACCTGAACAAAACCGCTATGCCGAAATTTGATTACGTGGCGCTGGACTCTCACGGGAAAGAGACAAAAGGTTCGATTGATGTCGCCAGCCAGAACGAGGCCATTGGCCGTGTGAAGGAAATGGGGCTGTTCCCGACAAAAATCATCGAGGCCGACAAAGGTCAGGACAAATCCGCCGGAAAAAAAGCCAAGTCCAAGGCTTCCGGAAAAGCAGGCGGCAAAAAAGGCGGGATGAACCTGAACATCAAGATTCCCGGGTTTGGCGGGAAAGTTAAGCCGAAGGTTTTGACGACATTCACGCGGCAATTGGCGACGCTGGTGGACGCGGGACTGCCGCTGTTACGCGGATTGCGCGTGCTGGAAAAACAGGAACGCAACGCAACGCTCAAGGGCATCCTCGGCGAACTTGCCCTGGCGATTGAAGGCGGCAGCACGTTTTCCGAGGCGCTGGCGCAGCATCCAAAAGTTTTCAACCGCCTGTTCGTGAACATGGTGAAGGCCGGCGAACTGGGCGGTGTGCTCGAAGTCGTTTTGAAGCGCCTCGCCGAATTTTCAGAAAAGGCGCAGAAGATCAAGGGCAAGGTCAAGGCCGCACTGTTTTATCCCGTGGCCGTGATGATTGTCGCGATCGGCATCCTGATTTTGCTGATGGTCTTTGTCGTGCCCAAGTTCAAGGACGTTTTCGCCGGCATGCAGATGAAGCTGCCGGCCTTCACCGAATTCGTGTTCGAGGTCAGCAACGCGATCAAAGACCATATTTTGGAGACGATGGGCGGCGCGGCCGTGTTCGTGGTCTTGTTTCTGTTGTTTATCAAGACGAAGTTTGGCCGCCATGTCTGGGACAAAACCAAACTCAAGATGCCGGCTTTGGGGCCGGTCATCAGCAAGGTGGCCATCTCGCGTTTCACGCGCACGCTCGGCACGCTCGTCAGCAGCGGCGTTCCCATTTTGCAGGCGTTGACGATTGTGAAGGAAACCGCCGGCAACGTCATCATCAGCAATGCCATCGCCAAGGTTCACGAAAGCGTCAAGGAAGGCGAAACCATCACAGCGCCGCTGGAATCTTCCGGTGTTTTTCCGCCGATGGTGGTCAGCATGGTGGACGTCGGTGAACAGACCGGTGCCATGCCTGAAATGCTCCTGAAAATCGCCGACAACTACGACGAAGAAGTGGACAATGCCGTTTCCGCCATGACCTCGCTGCTCGAACCCATCATGATTGTCTTTCTGGCCGTCATCGTCGGCAGCATCGTCATTGCGATGTTCCTGCCGTTGATTGCGATGATCACCAATTTGAGCGGAGACGAGGGTGGCGGCGGTGGCGATAAATGATTCTGGTGTCCTTGCAATTTGAGTTTTATTAAGGCAAATGACAAAAAACCATTGACAAACAATCATGCTCATGCGTAAATACATTGTAATTACATTGCATGGGCGTTCTATTTACAACTGACCCGTTATGGAGTTCGATTGGAATAATCCGCCCTTTGAGTTGGATGGTTCTTTGACTCAACGGGAAATTGAAGAGTCGTTTGAGGATCCGTTTGCCGTGCGGCTCCTGCCCGACTCTGCGCGCTTTGGCGTGCAGGCGCGATTCTTCAATCTGGGGATGTCCGCCGGCGGTATCGGAGTTTTCAGCGTTTACCGGACGAACGGCAGTTCCGTCCGCGTTTTGCACGCGCGCGCGTTCGAGCCGGAAGAAAGATTTTTTTACCAGCGAAAAATGGACCAGACGCTCGCGCAGTGATGCGACGGAAGCAGAAATAATTTTCAGCCATGCGCGCATTTGCCAATTGGGAAGACGTGCCGCTCTTCGACAGCGAGGGCGCCGAGGCTGATTTTTGGGCGGAGAACCGTCCCGACCTGCGCCTGATGAAGGCCGCCGTCGCCGGCGGCGCGGAAGCGTCCGAGTCCGTGACCATCACGCTGCGGATCGATCCGCGGATGCTGGCGCGCATCAAGCGGCTCGCGCGCGCTCGGTTTTTGAATTACCAGAGCATGATCAAGCAATGGTTGAGCGAACGCATGGAGCAGGAATTACGGGACAAAGACAGATGAAGACGACCGCCATGAAAAAAATCGCCGCAGACAAATTCGCAACGCGCCTTGCGTTCACGCTCATCGAGCTGCTCGTCGTCATCTCCATCATCGCGATCCTGGCGGCCTTCACCGTCCCCGTTTTGAAATCCTTGAAGCGGCGGGAGTATATCAGCAAGACACAGGCGGAACTCGCGCTGCTGGAGACGGCCATTGACAGCTACAAGGCCACCTATGGTTTTTATCCGCCGGATAATCCCAACGATACTGTTAGTCCTGCGGGCTATCCGTTTATCAACCAGCTTTATTATGAGCTGGAGGGAACGACCAACAACAACGGCAATTATCTTACTTTGGATGGCAGCGTGCAGATCCAGGCCGCCAAGGTGACGATAGCATTTCCGGGCGTGGCTGGTTTTATCAACTGCACCAAACCGGGCGCGGGTGAGGATGCGCCTGCCGCCAAAAGTTTTCTTTCAGGTTTGAAGCCGAATCAGTTTGGGTCGGTGTCGAACCACCTTGTTCTGGTGACCGCGCTGGTGGCTTCGGTCGGTGGCCCGGATGACAACTACAGGCCGTACTTTAATGTGTCCGGGTTTAATCCATGGCGCTACAATTCCTCAAATCCAACGAACAATCCCGGCGGCTACGATTTGTGGGTTCAACTCGTCATCAGCGGAAAGACAAACCTCGTCTGTAACTGGAGCAAACAGGTTCAGATGAACAACCCGCTGCCCTGAAAATTTTTATGTGTCCCGATTCAAAATCTGAGAACGCGCGGCGCGGAAATTCCGTCGCCGTGGACTGGCGCGAGTGCGCGTGGTCTCCGCTCATAGTCGTGCAAACCCGGGCGACAAAACCATTGCCCGCGCCGCCGCTGTTTCTGCATACTCCGCGCCGCAACCTGATTTTTTCCGAAACCATGAAAACCATCTCTCTCCACCCGCGCCGCACCCGCGCGGCTTTCACGCTCATCGAACTGCTCGTCGTCATCTCCATCATCGCGATTTTGGCGGCGTTGCTGCTGCCCGTGATCTCGAGAGTCCAGCAGGCCGCGCGGAAAAACAAGGCCAAGCTCGAAGCCCAGTCCATCGCCACGGCCATCGAAGGGTACGATTCGGCTTACGGGAGGTTTCCCGTTTCCGGCAACGTGCAAAATCAGGCTTCACTAAATGCTCAGGCTAATCTTAATCCGGATTTTACCTACGGCGGTACATTTCAAAAACCGGATGGCACGCCTTATATCGTCCAATCGCCGGGGCTTTTTTTAACGAATTCCGAGGTCATCGCCATTTTGATGGACTTTACCAATTACCCGAATAGTTCGGGCTCGACGATCAACACCAATCATCAAAAGAATCCGCAGCAGACAAAGTTTCTCAACGCGACGATGGTGGGCGACACCAGCTCGCCGGGGGTCGGCACGGATTTGGTTTATCGCGACCCGTGGGGAAATCCCTACGTCATCACGATGGACTTGAATTACGACGAGCAGTGCAAGGATGCGTTTTATTGTTTGGACAAAGTGTCGGGTTTTAATCAGACATCGGCGAATCCCGGCTTGAACGGTCTTACAACAGATGGCACTGCAAACAATTTTGAATATCACGGCAAGGTCATGGTCTGGTCTGCCGGGCCGCTGCAGGTGAACAACAAGGCCGTGGTTGACCAAAATTCGCCGGCCAATACGGGTTTCAACAAGAACCATGTCTTGAGCTGGCAGTAAAAGTTTTTTGAAAGTTGTGACGTTGTGAAAGCCGTACGCCCAAAATCCGGGTTCACGTTGATCGAGATGCTCGCCGTGATCGCGATCCTCGGCATCCTGGCGGGACTGGCCGTGCCGGCGCTGAAGGACCTCGGCAAGTCCAACTCGAGCCTCGGCGCGTCGCGGCAGTTGCTCGACGACGTCGGCCGCGCGCGGCAACTGGCCATGGCCAACCGCACGACGGTCTACATGGTTTTTATCCCGACGAATTTTTGGGGCAATCTTACCACGGCGGAAAAGGCCATGAGTGCAACCACCAACTTGATCGACAAGCAATTGACCGGCTATACGTTCGTTAGTTTACGCTCTGTCGGCGACCAGCCGGGGAATCCATCCAGACAATATCTCGCCCCGTGGCAATCGCTGCCGGACGGCACTTTTATCAACGCGCAGAAATTTTCCACGCCCGGCACTGTGATTAACAATTCTGTATCAGACCCTGTTTTCAACTCGTGGGATAGCGATTATCCACATTCCGATCAAAACCAAATGTATGCTTTCACAAACGTGGCGTTGCCATTTCCAACACAGACAAACAATAATTTTTTGCTGCCGTGTATCGCCTTCAATTATCTCGGCCAGTTGACTTCCGACGGCGTCAACCTGGCCGGCCACGACGAATATATTCCGCTCGCCAAGGGCAACGTGAGCTACGCCATTGATCCCGTGACAAGGGCATCGCAGTTGACAGCCGTGACCGCGAGCGCCATCACGGAGAGTCCGCCCGGCAACAGCACCGGCATTTCCTACAACATCATCCACATCGACGCGCTGACCGGTCGCGCCGTGTTGGAATTTCACAAGATCGGACCATGAACTTTCGCGCGCGACATTTTCATCGGGAATCGTCCGGCTTCACACTGGTCGAGATCGCCATCAGCCTGGCGGTCATCGGCATCGCGCTCGTCGGCATCATCGGCGTGCTGCCGCTGGGCATGAGCGTGCAACGGGACAACCGCGAGCAGACCGTCATCAACCAGGACGCGACCGTCTTCATCGAGGCCATCCGCAACGGTTCGAGCGGGCTGGATGACCTGACCAATTACGTCTATGCCATCACGAACATCGTGACGGAATTTGATACATCGGGCAAAATCATCATGGTCACAAATAACAGCTATAATTATTCCGGTTCCGCGGTTTTCCTGCCTTTCGTGCCATCGGGGCCGGTTCCCATCAACAGCGGGCTTGCCATCGTGGGTTTGTTGAGCATGCCGGAATATGTGTCCCTCGACGGGCACACCCCGACCACCAATGTTTTCGGCGGCGGTTTCAGCAACCACGTCTTCGCCTACGTCCGTTCGATGAGCGGCCCGGCGGTGGAAAAACCGCCGCAGGATAATCCGATCATACATGGCGATCAGAATAATCCGCTGGGAGATGCTTTTGGCTATCGCATCCTTTGCGTCAACGCGCCGGTGGCGAACACAAACCTTAACGTGCCGCAGCTTCCGCCTGCTTATGACCGGCAGCTTGAGGCAAACCTCCACGAGTTGCGCCTGACTTTTCAGTGGCCGGTTTTGCCCAACGGCGGCATCGGCACCGGACGCCAGACGTATCGCACGCTCGTCGCCGGGCAAATCGCACAGACCAACTATCTGCGTTTGAATCAGTGGCTTTATTTTTACCAGCCGCAATCATTCACCAACGCGCCGTGAAAATTGGATTTCAAATTTCGAATTGCGAATTCCGAATTGGAGAACGGAAGCGCGCAGCTTCTTTCCCGTTCGACATTCGGCGTTCGACATTCGGCGTTCGCTCCGCCTTCACCCTCATCGAGGTGCTGGTGGTGGTCACGCTGCTCGCGTTCATCGTCATCGCGCTGATGGCGGTGTTCAACAGCACGCAGACCGCGTTCCGCGCCAGCGTCACGCAATCCGACGTGCTGGAGGGCGGGCGCGCGGTGATGGATTTGATGGCGGAAGATTTGAAGGCGATGTCGCCGTCGCTCGGTTACAGCAACGGCGCGGTGAATTTTTATGCCAACAACAATCAATTCCAATTTCAATCCCAATCCGCGCCGCTCATACAATCGCTGGTCGCCAGCACTTATTTGCGGACGAACGTCCTTGAGAATTTTTTTGTTCTGAGCCGCGAAAACCAGACATGGACCGGCGTTGGCTATGTCGTGGACACGACGTCGGCGAACACGATCAATCCGCTCTACCGTTTTTCCATGAGCACGAATGTCGCGACGTCCAACCCCGGGTCGCTTTTCGACCATTTTACAAACGATGTGGCCACCAGCGCCTTCACCAACATGAGCCATTTGATCGACGGCGTGGTGGGTCTGCGCGTGCGCGCCTACGACACCAACGGCGTCTGGATAAACCGGAGCTGGCAGACTTTTGTGAACACGAACGGAAACAACATTTTTCTTTTTCCGGCCTCCCCCCTCGGTGAGACTGGATTTTATATGTTCAGCAACACGCTGCCCGCGTCCGTGGAGGTTGAGATGGCCACGCTCGAGGACCGCACGTTGCAGCGCGCCGGATCCTTGGGCGGCTTTAGCCAGAGCAATTACCTTTCGCAACAAGCCGGCAAAGTCCACGTTTTCCGCCAGCGCGTCTCGATCCCCAATGTTGACCCCGCCGCCTACCAATGACAATGAAACTGCCATTTACGATTCACGGTTCACGATTCACGATTTGGAAAAAATCGTCACGGGCTATCGTTGCCGGTCGTCGTGCTTGCGCGTGCGGCAATCGTAAATCATCAATCATCAATCGTAAATCCGAGCGCGGCATCGCGCTCGTCATCACGCTGATCCTGCTCTCCGTGACGCTCGTCATGGCCATCGCGTTCCTCGCCATCAGCCGGCGCGAACGCGGCTCGGTCACCACCTCCACCGACACGACCACCGCCCGGCTCGCCGCCGATTCCGCGCTCGCGAGCGCCGAGGCGCAGATCATCGCCAACATGCTTTCCACGACCAATCCCTACAGCTTCGGCCTGCTCGTCTCGACGAATTATATCAATGTGAATGGTTTTGATCCTGCCAATTTAAATCCTTTAGAGAACGTCAATTACGATTTTGTGGCTGGCGGCGGCGCGCTTAATCCGAACCAATTCGAACAAAATATCGCCAACCTTTATTATCTTCCGCGCCCGCCGGTTTTTGTCCAGACCAACACCGACACGACCAAACCATTTGATTTTCGTTTTTACCTCGACCTGAACCGCAACGGAAAATTTGACGACACTGGCAGCGGTGTGCCTAACGTGGATAATTTTGGCAACACGAACGGCACGATTAGCGAAGTCGGCGACCCGCAATGGATCGGCGTTTTGGAACGGCCCGACACGGCGCACGGGCCGAACAACCATTTCCTTTCGCGCTATGCGTTCATCGCGTTGCCTGTCGGAAACTCGCTCGACTTGAACGCGATTCACAATCAGGTTTTTGATGAACCACCCTCACCTCTACCCGGGACAATAATATCCGTAAACCCAAACTTGGCGGGTTTGGACGGGTTTTCCCGCAACCAAGGTGTCGGCTCGTGGGAAATAAATCTTGCCGCTTTTCTGGCTGACTTGAACACGAATCAATGGGATCTGCCAGCACCGGAGCCTTATCAATATCCGGGGGTTGTCATCGGCGGCAGCTTTGCCTTTGACGACGCCCGCGCGTTGCTGGCTTATCGTTACGCGAACAATTACAACTCGCTCGCCAGCGTGCAAAATCTTTTTGGCGCGAACGGGCAATCGGCGTTTCAAAACGACAACATTGACGGTTACAGCGATGGGCCGCTTCAGACAACAATGGACACCAATGCCGATTTTGTTGTGGCTGACAAGTCTGGTTTGCCCTGGGCGGGCGCGGATAGCACAAATCACTTCTTTGACCTGACGGCCGATTTGTTTAATCCGACGAAAACGGAAATCAATGCGACGCTGCCGGGTTTCATCGAACGATTGAATCAAGCCGGAACGAATGCTTCCACCTACGACCGCTACACGTTTTACCGGCTGCTCGCGCAGCTCGGCACGGATTCCTTGCCCGAATCCGGCAAGATGAATTTGAATTACTCGAACGCAGTCGCTTATATGGATGCCAACGGAATTACCACAAACATAGTTTTCATTCCGAATGGAGAAACCAATTTCACTCCATGGACGCCCGTCCAGTTTTTCACGATTGCCGCCGACCAGATGCTGCACCTTTACACGAGCAACTGGTTTCAGGCAGACCCATCAAACTTTCTGGCGACTTATTACGGCATCGCAAATTTCAACTATTACTATGTCAATCCCGACGGCTATGTTCTTACGAACGACCCGACGGGGCTTGGCCTGACGAACGTCCCGTATTATGGCATCACCAATACCATTCCCAGTTTCGGCATCACAATTTCACCGGGTGTTACGAACCCAATTCCGGTTTATGTGAACGGCCAGTTTGTCTATTCGCCAGCGATCAATCGCATACTTCAACTTGCCGCGAACATTTACGACGCGACGACGAACAACAACACACCTGTGTCGGGCTTTGATTTCCCGAACGTGTTCCGACCGATTTTCAATTTTGTTGCCGAAAATGGTATCACCAATGTTTATGTCTCTGGATTTAGCGAGGTGACGAGCGTGAATCCCTTCGTCGAATCCGATGCGCCTTTATCACGCGCATTTGACTTGGGGAACCCAGTTGTTTTGGCAAGTTTCTCGCCGGGAATTCATGCTGGAAATCAAGCCGTCAACTTGTCTGGCGTGCCGATGATTATTGGCGCAAAGAAAGGCTTTCCAAACTTCAACCAGTTTGCGATGGAAGATGAGTTTCTCATCACGCGCAAACTTCAGATAAATCGCCAGACCACAAACAGCCTGCCAAAAACATATACAGTCAACGAGCAGTTCACCAGCACCGTCACGAACCAGCTTGCGATTGAATGTTGGAATTCCTATGCCTCAAGCTACACGCGGGCTGTGGATATTTACGCGACGAATTTTCTGACGATGACGCTGACGAATGATGAGGGATACAGTCTCAATACAACCATGATTGTTTGGGGAGTCGCCAACATACCTGCCAACGGCTGGCCGGGATATGATTCGAGTTCCACAACTTCCTTCCAACTTCCATTGAATAACACGAACAAGACTTTCTTGCCGGAGTCGGCATACGTTTACAATTCAGGAAGCCCGTATTTTACAAATAATTTGTCAGTGGCATGGGAAAACACATGGCCCACGCTCCCGCAACCGCACTGGTGGTTGATAGTGACGAACAACATTCAGGTTGCGATGGTGGATCACCTCACGCAGAGGCTGGTTGATTATGTGCAGTTGCGCGGGCCAAACAGCACGCGCGACATCACCGGCGATATTTGGGGAAATACAGGTTATACAAAATATGCCTCTATGTGGCTCACAAATCCTATCGCATCGTCCATCCCTACCAATTTGCCGAGTGGAGTCTGGAATCAAATCCAAACAGAAGCGCAAAGCGATCCGAACCTGAACGAACAGTATGGCCTGTGTAATTTTTATAGTGTTAACGGGATAGAGTATTTGCCGGGAGTTACCTCTCATAAAGGCCTGGCATTCGGCTCGACGAATCTTAACATCCAAACGGAGACAATTACTGCGGTTATTGTAAAGTCTACCAGATTGCAGGCAAACGATCCGCTGGTTCACTATCTGGCGAATGACCTGGTAGATAATGACGATAGCACGAACATCCAACCGACAATGGATACAACTGTAATACCTACAGTTGGTTCCAAGCCCAGTTTCTTGAATAACAGCTATAAACCATGGGGTGGCAATCCCAATTTTAATTTTCCACCGGGTGATACGAGTCAGGACTTTAGCAATCGTTGCAACACGGCAATCAAAGATTCGATGGCCACAAGTTCGGATGCCTGGGATTTTCCGACGAATAAATTCCCGACGGTCGGCTGGCTTGGCCGCGTGCACCGCGGCACGCCGTGGCAGACGGTTTATCTCAAGGCCACGGACGTTGCCGCCAATAATCTTGCCAACTGGGAGGGCTGGACCAAAGACACGGATAATTTTGACGCCACCAATTCCGCGCCAAAGGAAGACCGCTTGCTGTTCGATTTGTTCACGACCGCGCCCAACGACAACGCGACGCGCGGGCAGCTTTCGGTGAATGTGGATGTGAACACAAGCGATCCGGCATCAGGCCTTGCGGCGTGGTCGGCGGTGTTCAGTGGAATTGTCGTGCCAATAAATTATGCCGGTGGCTATCAAGTCATTAATCCAGCGGGTGCGAATGGCGCGAGTTCGCCGCTAGGGCAACTGGTAGCGAACATCAATTACACGCGGACGGTTTTCACGAATGCCACCAGCACGGGCGGCGCGTTCAAGCACGGCGGCGATATTCTGGCCGCAACGAGTTTGACGGAACAATCGCCATTTTTGGGAAGTTTTGCGAGTAATCCGGGCGGCACCAACGACGAATTGTATGAATGGCTGCCGCAGCAGACGATGTCGCTGCTGCGCGCGGGCAGTGCGCCGCGTTATGTGATCTACAGCTACGGCCAGACGCTCGCGCCCGCGCCCAACGGCATCGTGACGGGCGGCGGATCGTTTTTCGGGATGGTGACGAATTATCAGGTCGTTTCGGAGATCGCCACGCGCGCGGTCGTGCGCGTGGAAGACGCCAAAACGCCGCACCCGCACATCGTGGTGGAGAGCTATAACATTTTGCCGCCGGATTGATTAACAACAAAGAAACGAAGGACACGAAGATGAAAATGGGAAAACAATTTTTGAAAAGTGAAAATGAAAGTGTAGTTTGGACAAACACAACGCTTGGTGTCTTTGTTCCTTTGTGGTAAAAAAATTATGCGTTCGCGCCGGACATTTTTGATTTTGATGACCCTGCTGCTGGCGGCGGGCGCGTGGCTGCTTTGGCGCAATACAGATAGGGACGGATCGCCGGGCCGTCCGCAACAAACGGTCGCCCCGGCGGTGCGACCCCACCTTCAATCGGGCATGGTCACGGTCAAATCCGCCTCGACCGCGCCCGGACTTTTTGCCGCCGGAAAAATTTCAACCAACACGGTGGCGAAGGTTGACCCGTTCGCCCATCGCTTGAGCAACACGGCGAAGACCATCGGCGAACTGGCCGGCAATCCCCGCGCCATTTTGCTGGCGAACGCATTCATTGACACGCGCGCGAAATTAAACCTGTCCATCCCGAAGAATTTGCAGTCGCAGGGCGACCCGGGCGCTTACATCGTGCAGGCGAATGGGCCGATTGACAACGCGTTCCGCGCCCTGCTCGCGGCGGCGGGCGCGCAGATCGTTTCCTACATCCCGAACGACGCGTATCTCGTGCGGATGTCGGCGTCCGGCGCGTCAGAAATGTCGGGCGACCCGATGACGGAAGCGGTGATTCCTTACGAGCCGTATTACAAAATTTCTTCGGCACATGTAAATGTTCAGCAAAAAATATCCGCGTGGTCGCCGATGGAAACGAATCAGGTAGCCAAGCCGACCCTGCTTGACCTGGCGGTGAATCAAAAGCCTCTGCCGGCGGGAACGGATTTGAAGCTTGGACTTTTTTCTGACAACGCGGCGGCGACGATCCAGCAAGTTCAAAAACTTGGCGGGAAAATTTTGGCGCAAGACCGTTCGCCGTTCGGACCGGTCGTGATTGTGCAGCCGCCAGAAAATTGGACTGGACTGGCTCAATTGGCCGGTGTGCAAATCGTTGAACCTGCGTCCAGGCGCGCTTCGGGGAACGATCTGGCGCGCGTGACACTGGGCATTTCAACAGACACGGTCACGGCAACGAATTATCTCGGCTTGAGCGGTTCGAACGTGCTGGTGGAAGTGAACGACACGGGCATTGACGCGAATCATCCTGATTTTAGCGTCACGGGAAGCGCTAAATCTCCCGGCACCGTGCCGCCGAGCCGTGTTTTCGGCGATACCAATTTTTTTAGTTTAGTGGATACGAATGGCCACGGCACGCACGTTGCGGGCATCATCGCAGGGAATGGTTCCAAATCATACTTTGTCACCAACGCGCCGCAAGGCTCGGTGACGAACGCGGATTTTCGAGGCAAGGCACCAGCGGCAGATTTGTATTCCGTCGGATTTCTGGATGCGAACGGCAATTCGCTGGATGTCCCCGACAGTTATCTGCAGGAAACTCCCGCGCGCACCAACGCGCTCATCTCGAACAACAGTTGGGATTACACGGGGGACAGCGCCTATGACCTGGCGGCGGCGAGTTATGATGCGGCGGTGCGCGATGCGCTGCCGGGAACGACCGGTTCGCAGCCTGTATTGTTCGTGTTCGCGGCGGGCAATAGCGGCGGTGGCGATGACAGCGGCGACGGCGGCGATTCGGACACGATTTTGTCTCCGGCAACGGCGAAGAACGTCATCACGGTCGGCGCGCTGGAGCAGTTGCGCAACATCACGAACATCGTCACGGATTTTAACGGCAACTCGAACGCCGTATGGCAGCCGCAGACGGATTCAAGCATTCAAGTTGCGGGCTATTCGAGTTGCGGCAACGTGGGCATAGGAACGGAGGGGGCATATGGACGTTTCAAGCCGGACGTGGTTGCTCCGGGCTCGTTCGTGGTTTCCACGCGCTCAAGCGAGTGGAATCAAATCGCATATTACAATCCGACGAATTATTACTTCGACGAGTTTAGCGATGTTTTGGAATCCAATTCGTTCAACGGCTATTTGCTTTCCCTTTCTTTTTTTCCGCCCAACACCACCTTTAATTCCAATGTCGTGGGAGTGAGCATCGAGATCGTGACGAACGCGCTTTCACCGACGAATTTTCCCGATCTGCAAATCTATGTCAGTCAAAATGGCCCGCCCGATCCGACCAACTCCAGCACTTATGATTTCGTGACCTTCACAAACGGGGTTTCCATACCCCCTGATGGCGGCGGTTCGTATTTGTCGCAAATACAGAATGGAAATCTGTATTACACCATTGTCAACACCAACAACGAGACGGTGAATTACGACGTCATCACCGAAATCACAACGACGAATGAAAATGGGAATTATTTCACGGTATTGAGCAATCTGAACAACACGCTGGGGCCGTATTACCGCTATGAATCCGGCACGAGCATGGCGACTCCGGCGGTGTCGGGCGTGCTGGCGTTGATGCAGGATTATTTCACGAATTCACTGCACTTGACGCCGAGTCCGGCATTGCTGAAGGCGATGCTCATCAACGGTTCGCGGGCGGTGGGCAGTTATAAATTTGCGGTGACCAACGGGGTTAATGTGGAAGGCTGGGGGTTGCCCAATTTGCCGGATTCACTACCGCCCGGGGTCACAAATAAAATCAGCGCGGGCTGCTCAAGTTTCTTCCTCGATCAAAGCCCGACGAACGCGCTGGCGACAGGTGACAGCCACACGTTCAACGTGGCGGTGGCAAGCACCGCGCAGACGCTACCGCTGCGCGTGACGCTCGCGTGGACCGACCCGCCCGGCAATCCCGCCGCCGCCATCAAGCTCGTCAATAATCTTGACCTCGTCGTCAGCAACGAAACGACGCACGCGGTCTATATCGGCAATGACATTTCGCCGGGCAGCACATTCAATCTGGCATGGAACACGAACAACGCGCCAAATCTGGATTCCATCAATAATGTTGAAAATGTTTTCCTGTCCTCGGCGTCGGGTACGAATTATTCCGTCACGGTCATCGGGCGCGATGTGAACGTGAACGCCGTCACCGCGCAGACCAACAGCGTCGCAGGCGTCTATGCACCGAATGTCGTGCAGGATTTTGCGCTGGTGATTTCGTCCGGCAACGGCCAGGTCATCAATGCGTTGATGGTCACACCCGCGCCTTTCGGCGTCAACGGCGTCGTTTCCAATCCAACAGCCGATCAGGATATCACTTCCATCGGCACGACCAACTCGCCGTTGCTCGACCAGTTCGTCGGAGCCAGCTCGCCGTTGCTCGGCACGAACACGATCCAATATGGCTCGTCGAACGTGTTGATCACGATTGGCCAGACGAACCAGTGGCATTTCTACGTCGTGGCAAACACCGGCGCGTCCAATGCGGTGAAAAATGCCGCGTTCATCACGTTTTTGCCGGACACACTTTCCATCCCGCGCATGGGCGTGTTTGCGGATTCGGACGCCAACTCCACAAGACCGGAGGCGGACATCGACCTTTTTGTCAGCACCGACCCGGCGCTGACGAACCTGGATCCCGTCGTCATTTCCAACTGCGTCAACGGCGTGCAACAAGTCGGGGCATCCTCTGGCGGTGTTTTCAACGGCTCGTCCCTGAGCCGGGGCGGCACGGAGTTCGTCGCGGATACGAATTCCACGCCGGGGCAGGTTTATTACATCGGTGTGCAATCGGAAGACCAGAATGCGTCCGAATACGGTTTTCTTCCGGTGTTCACTGCGACGCCGTTCAGCCAGCTCAACGGAAACGGCACTGAAACTGTCAACGGTGTGCCGTTGCCGGTCAACATTCCCGACGGCAATTCGGCGCATCCGGGCATCGGCTACGTTTTCGCACTCGCGCTTTATCCGATGGATGTGAACAGTGTCACTGTAACGAATGTCATAGCGCATCAACATTTGGGCGATCTTATTGGCACGCTCGGACACAACGATATTTCCGACGTGTTGAACAACCACGATGCGCCCGACAATCCGCCTTCGGACGACCTCATCACCAACGCATTTTTTTACGATGACAGCCCTGCGCCCGCTGCTGGTTCCCAACCGTCCGACGGGCCGGGCAGTCTGCTTAATTTCACCGGTACGCAGGCCACCGGCCCGTGGATTTTGAGTGAATTGGACGATGGACAAAGCCAGACCGGCAACGTGGCAGGCTTGACGCTGTTGATCTCGCCGCATCAGAATTTGCAAAACGGCTTCGATGTTGCCATCGCGCCGGACTCGTGGGCTTACGGCTACATTGATGTGCCGGCGGGCTACACCAATCTCAACGTGTCGGCCACGAACGTGTCGGTTGAATTCGGGCTTTCGATCGCGACCCCGCCGCTGGAACTCTTCGTCGATCAAGGTTCGCTGCCGACCGCGGCGGACACGAACGAGGTGTTCCTGACCAATTGCCTCTCCGGCATTTTTCCGACCGGCATCGATCCGGGCAACTCGATCTCCACCGGGCCGCCGTTGACGCCGGGCCGTTATTTTGTGGGCATCTTCAATCCAAGCGCCTTTGCACAGGAAGCGTATGTCATCGCCACACTGGGTTTTTCAGCGAGCGCGATCGCGACGGTGGATTATGATTCCAGCGGGCCGGTGCCGATCCTGGACGACGCGGTGACGACGGACTCGATCGTGGTGACGAACACGGACATCATACAGGATTTCAACGTCGGGCTGCGCGTGGACCATCCGCGCATCTCGGACCTGGTGTTTCATCTCATCAGCCCGGACGGCACGCGCTACCTGCTGATGGAGAACCGCGGCGGCACGAGCACGAACGGCTGCGGCGCAACCATCATCACAACCAACACCGTCAACACCTCATCTTCCGGCGGTCCGGCCGCCAGCACCAATTTCATCAACGTCGGCGAAACTTCCGGCACCATAGCCATCAATTACGATATGTTCACGATTCCCGACGAGATGACGGTGTATTACGGGACGAACCCGCCGGCCAACGTCTTGACAAATTTTTTCACCAGCGGCATAGGTCAGACCACGGTGAGCTTCGGGCCGGGCGCATCCACTTACCTGACCATCGTGATGAATCAAGGCGGCAACATGAATTCAAGCACTGCGTGGACTTATACCGTCGGCGGCGTGCAGACGAATTATCTTTACCTCGCGTTCACCGAGGACACGAACCTGACGACGACGCCAATCAAGTTTGCGCCGCTGCCGTTCGTGCCGTCCACAGTCTACGGTCCGGTGTGGGCGGATAATTTTGATACATACCCGACGAACATTTATGTCCAGGGCGTGAATGGAAATATTGGCGACTGGCAGGTGCTGGTCAACCAGGTGGAGATCACGACGAATCCGCCGGCGTTCAGCCTTATGAACCTGCTGTCACTGGACAACGGCGCGGTTTTGACCAATCTGCCCACCGTGGCCGGCCAGAGATACTCCTTGAGCTATGAACTGGGGAGCAGCGCATCAGATACCGGCATGCCGGCAACCAATGCCAACTGGCAATTTGAAAACACGACCTTCACCGCCTCGCAGGACAACCAGCCGCTGGTGCTCAACGCGTCCGGCGACGCCAGTTTGCCGGAGGCCGCGACCAACACGCTGGTGTTCACCTTCGGCACCAACACGCTGGTGGACAGCTTTGCTTTAAGCACGGTGCCCGGCAATCTTTACTACCAGCCGGAGCAGGACATGAGCGCGATCAACGGCCAGAGCGCCGCGGGCACATGGACGCTGGAGATACAGGACGACCGTGCCGGTGCCGGCCTGACGAACTCGCTCGTGAGCTGGCAACTGGCATTCACCTTTGCCAACACCAACTTCACACCGATTCCGTCCGTCCTCACCGCCGGCCAGCCGCAGACGAACATAGTCGCGGCCAACAGCATCACCTGGTATCAGATCAACGTGCCGGCGAACGCGGATTATGCGACGAACATCCTGCTCTTCGCCACCGCGCCGGTGAACCTGCTGTTCAACCAGACCGCGCCCAGCACAAACGGCAGCATGGTGTTGCTGTCGAATTCCACGGGCAACACAAGCGTGTTGAGTGCGTATAGTGGTTCGCCGTTGCTGTCTCCGGGCAACACTTATTATCTCGGCGTGCAGAACAACAACGGCTTTGCCGTGACCAGCGCAGTCGAGGTGAATTTCCATCTGACCTTCTTGGCGACCCTCAACGATGGCGTGCCGCAAACGAACTCCGTCGCGGCCGACAGCATCAACTGGTATCAGATCGACGTGCCGGCGAACGCGGATTATGCGACGAACCTGCTGCTTTCCGCCACCGCGCCGGTGAACCTCTGGTTCAGCGCGAATTATCCGCCGACAACCGATTCCGAATTGCTGACCAGTCAGACCAGCGGTTCCGCCGTGCTGGCCACGAATTCCATTCCGCCGCTGGTTCCCGGCGGGACCTATTATCTCGGCGTGCAGAACAACAACGGTTCTGCCGTGACCAACGCGATTGAGGTGATTTTCCATCTGAACTTCCCGCCGTCACCGCCCGGAGAGCCGACGCTGCCGAGCATCGACACGAACAATATCATCATCATCACCAACGCGCCTTACAACGCCGTGGGCGACGGCGTGACGGATGACACCATCGCCATCCAGGAGGCCATAGACGCGGCGGGGGCGGGCGGTGCGACCAACGGCGCGTCCGGCGGGACGGTGGAAGTTCCGTGCGGCGTTTATTTGAGCGGGCCGATCACGTTGACAAACAACGTGAACCTGCAGATCGACGGCTGCGCGATTTTGCGGATGCTGCCGTTCGGAACGTATCCCGGGACGACAAGCGGCAGCCCTTTCACCGCGCCCAATTTTATTTCGGGCAAAAACCTGCATGATATCGAGATCAGCGGTTCGGGCGCGATCGACGGGCAGGGCTCGCCGTGGTGGCCCTACGCAGGCAACGCGTCGGACACCCGGCCGCACATGATCAACACGGCCAATTGCGACCGCCAGTTGATCGAGGACGTGACGCTCTCCAACTCGCCCATGTTTCACATTTACATCGCCGGCAGCCTCTCGGGCAATTCCACCATCCGGGGCGTGACCGTTCTGGCGCCTCCGTCCACAGACCCTGTCGACCCGTCGCACAACACGGACGCCTGTGACGTGAGCGGGACGAACATCCTGGTGGAAAATTGCAACATCAGCGTGGGCGACGATGATTTCGCGACCTCGGGCGGCACCTCCGACATTCTGCTCACCAACAACACCTACGGCAACGGCCATGGGGTTTCCATCGGAAGCGGCACTTCGCCGGGCGTGTCGAACATGACGGTCATCAACTGCACGTTCAACGGCACGCAAAACGGCATCCGCATCAAGTCCGACAACGACCGTGGCGGCATCGTCCAGAACATTTCGTATTTGAACCTCGGCATGACCAACGTGAACATCCCGATCCAGATTTACAGTTACTACAAAGAAGTCGGCACGCCGGTCGGCATCACCCCGCAGACGGCGGCCTCGGAACCGGTCGCGCCGGTGACCAGCGCCACGCCGATCTATCGCAACATCACCTTCAGCAACATCACCGCCACGTCGGTCAGCGGCTATCCTGTCGGCATCATCTGGTCGCGCACGGAGATGCCCGCGACCAACATCGTCTTCGACAAGATCAACCTGACGGGCGACCAGGATTTCTGCCTCTACAACGTGAGCGGGGCGCAGTTCATTGATTCAAAAATCACGGTGTCGGCCAACGCCACAGCGTTCACGCTGTTCAACGCGCAGGTCATTGTCACCAACAGCGCGCCGACCAACACGCTGTTCACTTTCGACGGCCTGGCCGCGGACGGCTACGGCAACGGGTTCGCATTTTACAACGCGCTGGCTTCGCTGGAAGACACCAACGCGCTGGCCCTGGACTCGTATGTCACGCTGGGCGCGGCCACGTTCACGGTGAGTAATAGCTTGGCGTTGTCGCCGGCGAACACGTTGAATTTTGTCCTCGGCACGAACTCCGCGACGATTGCGGTCGTGGGCGACCTCGTGCTGGGAGGCACCGGCAACATCATCGCCGGCGGCGGCTTTACCAACGGCACTTACACGCTGATGACCTACACCGGAGGTTTGAGCGGAAGCCTGCCTGCGCTCGGCGCGACGCCGGCGGGTTACGCTTTCGTTTTCGACACCAATACGGCCGGCCAGGTGAAACTCGTGGCTTTGCTCGCGACCATCCTGACCAACGGCGTGCCGCAAACGAACATCGTCGCGTCCAACAGCATCGCCTGGCAGCAGGTCAATGTGCCGCTGAACGCGGACTTCGCCACGAACCTCCTGCTCTTTGCCAGCCTGCCGGTGAACGTCTGGTTCAGCACCAATGTGCCGCCGACAACCGATGTCGAGCTGTTGACCAATTCGACCGGCGGCACAAGTGTGTTGAGCGCTTATGGCGGCTCGCCGTTGCTGGTTCCGGGCACCACCTATTATCTCGGCGTGCAGAACACCAACAGCGTCGCCGTGACGAATGCGCTTGAAGTTGATTTCCACCTTTTATCCACGACATCGTCGCCAAGCATTTTCATCTCCAGCATCGTCTACACGAACATCAGCACGACGAACGGCTTTTTGCTGACGTGGTTCGCGCCGAGCAACGACCTGTTCCAGGTGGAATGGACGCCGAGCCTGACGCCGGCAAGCTGGACGCTGTTCACCAACATCGTCGGTTACAACACCGGCGCGTTCACCAGCCCGACGAACACGCAGTTCAATTTCTTCGACGACGGTACGCAGACCGGCGGGTTCGGGCCGATGCGCTTTTACCGGCTGATACTGTTGCAGGCGACCAACACGCTGACACTGCCGTTCCAGGCAAATCGCGTCGCCACCGTGTCGGCGCCATTTGCCGTCACCAACACGGCGACCGATTCGGACACCAGTTTGGTTTTGAATTACGATTTGACCAGTTCACCATTCACATCCGCCGCGATTGACAACAACGGCATCATCACCTGGACGCCGGATCCGACGAATGCCGACAACGAATTCAAATTCACCACCGTCGTCACCGACAACGGTTTGCCGTTCGTGAGCGCGACCAACAGTTTCACCGTGTTCGTCGTCCAGTCGCCTTCATCGTTCCCATCCATCACCAATGTCATCGCCACCTCCACCAACACGACCCTCCAATGGTGGGCACCGACCAACGACCTGTTCCAGGTCGAGTGGACGCCAAGCCTTGCGCCGCCGAGCTGGACACTGTTTCCGGAAATCCTCACTTCAACCAGCGGCTTGTTCATGTTCACGGACACCAACGCGCCGCTGGCCATGAAATTCTACCGGCTTGACTGGCTGCCCTTGCCGTAGCGCGCAAATTTTTTCCGCGCGACACTCCGTTTTTGCCTTCGTGAAATGTTTGTGGTAGGCTTGCCGATTGTTTGATTCTGGAAATTCGCAATTGTGAGCAAAGAATTCATCAAGATCGGCGGCGCGCGCGAGCACAACCTCAAGAACCTCACGCTGCAGATCCCGCGCGACAAGCTGGTCGTCGTCACCGGCCTGAGCGGCAGCGGCAAGTCGTCGCTCGCGTTCGATACGATTTACGCCGAGGGCCAGCGCAAATACGTCGAGTCGCTTTCCGCCTACGCGCGCCAGTTTCTTGACCAGTTGCAGAAGCCCGACGTGGATTTCATCGAGGGACTTTCGCCGGCGATTGCGATTGAACAGCGCAGTTCCGGCAGCAGTCCGCGCTCCATCATCGCCACGACGACGGAAATTTACGACCACCTGCGCCTGCTTTACGCGCACATCGGAAAATCACATTGCCCCGAAACCGGCGTTCCAATCTCAACGCAAAGCACCAGCGACATCGTGGATAAAATCCTCGCACTGCCGCCGAAAACCAAAGTGATGCTCCTCGCGCCCGTCGTGCGCCGGCAGAAAGGCGAGTTCCGCGACGTGTTCGAGCGCCTCGCGCGCGAAGGTTTCGTGCGTGCGCGCGTGGACGGCGAATTGCTCGAACTCGGCGATGAGAACAAGCGCATCAAGCTCGACAAAAAGAAATTCCACAACATCGAGGCTGTCGTTGACCGGCTCGTGATTGACGACAAAATCCGCGTGCGTTTGAGCGATTCGGTTGAAACCGCCCTGCGCTGGGGCGAAGGCGTCATGTTCACGCTGCATCAAGAGCCGCAAACAAAGCCAGAAACGTGGATTGAAACCTTACACTCGAACAAAATGTGCAGTCCGGCGACCGGCAAAAGTTTTGATCCGCCGACGCCAAAACATTTTTCCTTCAACGCACCGGCGGGTGCGTGTCCGGTTTGTCACGGACTCGGCCAGAAAATGATTTTTGACGAGGCGCTCGTCGTGCCCGATCCCGAACTGCCGCTCGACGGCGCAATCCAGCCGTGGCGTCGCGCGGGCAAGCGGCTCATCATTTACTATAAGGCCATGCTGCGTTCCGTCGCGGCGCATTTCAACGTCAGCACCGAGACGCCTTACAAGGATTTGCCGGACGATTTCAAAAAAGTTCTGCTCTACGGTTCCGGCGAAGATGACATCGAGTTCAAATTCTGGCGCGCGGGCAAAGTCAGTTCCATCAGCCGCCCGTTCGAGGGCGTGCTGCCGAACCTCGAACGGCTCGCGAACGACAGTGAAAGCGAATTCATCCGCAACCGGCTCAAGGCTTACATGAGCCCGCAATTTTGCGACGCGTGCCGCGGCAAAAGATTAAAGCCTGAAATTCTGGCCGTCACTTTGGGTGGCGAACAATTCGTTTCCCAGTTAAAAATTAAAAACTCAAAATTAAAAATTCCGGGCCTGTCCATCATGGACGTTTGCGCGCTGTCCGTTGAAAAAGCAGATGATTTTTTTGAAAAGCTCAAACTCACCGAGTTCGAGCAAAAAATCGCGAACGAAGTCGTCAAGGAAATCCGCGCCCGTCTCGGCTTTCTGAAAAACGTCGGCCTCGGCTATCTCACGCTCGACCGCGAGAGCGGCACGTTGAGCGGCGGCGAGGCGCAGCGCATCCGGCTCGCCACGCAGATCGGCGCGGCGCTCGTCGGCGTGCTTTATGTTCTGGACGAGCCGAGCATCGGATTGCACCAGCGCGACAATGACCGTCTGCTCCACACGCTGAAAGGCCTGCGCGATCTGGGCAACACGGTTTTGGTGGTCGAGCATGACGCGGACACGATCCGCGCGGCGGATTACATTTTGGATTTGGGTCCGGGTGCGGGTATTCACGGCGGCGAACTGGTGGCATGGGGCACGCTGCCGGAGATTTTGCAGTGCCGCGTCTCGCTCACGGCGAAATATCTTCGCGGCGAACTTTCGATTCCGATCCCGAAAAAACGGATTGTGCCGTCGAAGGAACACAACTGGCTGGAAGTCCTCGGCTGCAGGGAAAATAATCTGCAGGACATTGACGTGCGGATTCCGCTCGGCACGTTCACCTGCGTCACCGGCGTGAGCGGTTCGGGAAAATCCACTTTTGTTGACGACATTTTGCGCCGCGCGCTGTTCCGCAAGTTTTACGGCTCGAAGGAAAAGCCCGGCGAGCATCGCGCGCTCAAGGGTTTTGAACATCTCGACAAGGTCATCGTGATCGACCAGTCGCCGATCGGCCGGACGCCGCGCAGCAATCCGGCCACTTACACGGGAATGTTCAACCACATCCGAGATTTGTTTGCAAAATTGCCAGCCGCGAAAATCCGCGGCTACGAGCCGGGACGTTTCAGTTTCAACGTCAAGGGCGGGCGCTGTGAAAAATGCGAGGGCGACGGCGTTTTGAAGATCGAGATGAATTTTCTGCCGCCGGTGTATGTGACATGCGAGGCGTGCGGCGGCAAACGCTACAACCGCGAGACGCTTGAGATCACTTACAAAGGCAAAAACATCGCCGAGGTTCTCAATTTGACGGTGGACGAGGCGGTGACATTTTTCCGCGCCGTGCCGAAAATCTTCGACCCGCTTCAGACGCTCGCGGAAGTCGGGCTTGGTTATATCCATCTCGGCCAGCAGGCGACGACGTTGAGCGGCGGCGAGGCGCAGCGCGTGAAGCTGGCGACGGAATTGAGCCGTAGGGCGACGGGCAAGACGCTTTACATTCTGGATGAGCCGACGACCGGACTGCATTTTCATGACGTGGCTAAACTGCTCGAAGTCCTTTTCAAGCTCCGCGCGACGGGAAACACGCTGCTCGTCATCGAACACAATCTGGACGTGATCAAAACGGCGGATTGGATCATCGACCTCGGCCCGGAAGGCGGCGGCGCGGGCGGAAAAATCGTGGCCGAAGGTCCGCCGGAAAAAATCGTCCAGTGCGCGGAAAGTTTCACCGGGCAGTATTTGAAAAGTGTCTTGAATTGAACCGCCAAGATTTCCGCTTTTTTCATTTCGCAATGTCGTTTAGATTCCACGCAATGGTTTTCTTGCGGCAATCGTTTTTGATTTTGTTCACGCTCATTTTGAGCGACGGGCAGATTTTTGCCGCGAGCGCCGCGAAGGAGCAGCGTGCCTATGCCGCCGCCGTGAGCGCGTTTCAGGACGAGATGTGGAGCCGCGCGGAAACGGAGTTCGCGCAGTTCGCCCAGAAATATCCCAAGTCCACCAACGCGCCCCAGGCGGTGCTGTTGCAGGCGCAGGCGGAATTCAAGCAGGGGAAATTGCCGCCCGTCGTCGCCTTGCTTTCCGCGCGCAAGGCGCAGGCGGGAAATCTGGCCGACCAATATGCTTATTGGACCGGCGAGGCGCAGTTTCAGAACGGGGATTTTACCAATGCGGCGAAAACCTTCGCATCGCTCGCGCAAAATTTTCCCGAATCGCCGCTGCGGTTGCGGTCGGTCGTCGGCGCGGCGTCGGCGCACGCGCAGCTCGGCGAATGGCCGCAGATCATCGCCTCGCTCGACGACACCAACGGCGTGTTCCAGCGCGCCGCGCAACTGGACGCGGCGAACGATCTGGTCTCGCGCGGACGGCTGCTGCTGGCGCAGGCGAAGTTCGTGCAAAACGATTTCACCGGAGCAGCGTCGGTTTTGGAATCGCTCGATTCGCAGACGCTCCAACCGGAACTGGACTGGCAGCGGGCGTATCTGCTTTGTCAGGTCAGGCTTGCGGCGGACGATGCAGACGCGGCATTCGCGTTGACAACAAACATGCTCCAGATTGCGCATCTGGAAAAGGACGGCGATTTGCGCGCCGAAAGCATGGCGTTGCGCGCGGACGTGCTGGAAAAAATGGACCGCCCGGCCGAGGCCATCGCCGCGTATCGTGAAAACCTTACGAACACCGCGCCGGTCGGTCGGCAGCGCGAGGCGGTTCTGAAGATCGCGGAACTGGCGCTCGCCCAGAAACAATTTTCGGACGCGGAACTGGCGCTGGGAAATTTCCTGTCGCAGTTCCCCGACTCGCCGTCGGCGGACATCACGCTGTTCACGCTGGGCGAATTGCACCTGAAGGATTACGTTTCACAACCGTCGGCGACCAATCATCTGCAGGAGGCGGCCGCGCGCTTCGACCAGTTCACCGGCACGTTCACCAACAGCCTGCTCACGGGCCGGGCCTATCTGGACCGGGGCTGGTGCGACTGGCTGGCTAGAAAATTTTCAGACAGCTTCGACAATTTCAAGATCGCCGCGCGAAAATTGCCGCCTTCGGAAGAACTGGCGGTGGCGAGGTTCAAGATGGGGGACGCATTGTTCGCAGAAAACAATTTCACGGGCGCGCTGACGAACTACCGCGCGGTACTGGACGATTTCACGGATTTCCCTGCCGTCGGCCAGGTGCTGGGCAGCCGCGCGCTTTACCAGAGCCTGCGCGCGGATCTGGAATTGAACGACGTGGACGGCGCGAGCGATGTGCTGGTGCAGATTTTGAAGATTGATCCGGCGGGCAACCTCGCGGACAGCAGCGAATTGCTGGTCGGCGAAGGTCTGGCGGATTCGAATCAGCCGTCTGTGGCGCGGGCGTTGCTTGAAAAATTTGAGTTGCAGTTCACGAACTCGCCGCTGCTGCCGCAGGTGGAACTGGCCATCGCGCGGACTTACGAGCAGGAAACCGACTGGCCTTCGGCGATCGGCAGATATGAAAGCTGGCTGACAAATTTCCCGGCGGATTCGCTGCAGCCGCAGGCGGCCTACGCGCGCGCGTGGGCGGATTTTCAGGCGGGCAACGAGACGAACGCGTTCATGCTGTTCACAAATTTCGTCGCGCGGTTTCCGACGAATGAACTGGCGCCGATGGCGCAATGGTGGGTGGCCGACCATTTTTTCCGCGCGGGCGATTTTGTGAACGCGGAAAGAAATTACAAGTCGGTTTTTCAAAACACGAACTGGCAAAATTCTTCGCTGGTTTATCCGGCGCAGATGATGGCCGGGCGCGCGGCGGTCGGGCGGCTGGGCTATTCGGACGCCATCGGATATTTCACGGGGCTGGTGGCGGACACGAATTGCCCGGCGGAATTGAACGTGCAGGCGCGTTTCGCGTGGGGCGCCGCGCTGATGCAGATGAATTCAGCCGACACCAATAATCCGTCGGCGAATTTCCAATCGGCGACGAATGTGTTCGGCCAGATTTGCCAGTTGTGTCCGACGAACGAGTGGGGCGCGCTGGCGTGGGGCGAACTGGGCGACTGCTGCCTGCAATTGAACAATTTTGACGCGGCAACGAACGCCTACGCGCGGGTCTTCAACTCGCCGTTCGCGGATATTTCCGCGCGCAGCCAGGCGCAGGTCGGTTTTGGCATCGCGCTCGAAAAAAAGGCGGCCTTGATGTTCGGCGGCAACCAGAACGCGCTGTTCCAGCTCGCACTGGAAAATTATCTCGACGTTTTTTACGGAACGAACCGGCGCGACGGCGAGCAGGCGGATTTGTTCTGGCTGAAAAAGGCCGGATTGCAGGCGCTGGGCGTCATGGAAACGTTGCAGCAATGGCCGCAGGCGGACAAATTTTTTGGCCGGCTGGAGGAGGAATTGCCGCAGTTGAAGGATTCGCTCGAAAAGAAAAAAGCCGCCTTGCAGCCGGAAAAAAACTGACGCGCCGTTTGACATGTGCGCGAGGCAGGTCTAGCTTCACTTGGAAAACAATGACCGGAACCATCACAACCGAATCCGTCGTCGGACTCACTGCGCGCGCCGCCGAGGAATGCAAGTCGCTGCTGGCGTCGCCGGAAAATGCGGGCAAAAATTTCCGCGTTTATGTCGAGCAGGGCGGCTGTTCGGGGATGCAATACGGCATGGTTTTCGATGAAAAACGCGACGGCGACCTGACGGCCGAGCAGCACGGCGTGGAAATCGTGGTCGATCCCATCAGCGCGCAATATCTCCGCGGCACCGTGGTGGATTTCAGCGACGCGCTGGTCGGCGGCGGTTTCAAAATCTCCAATCCGAACGCGAAGCAAAGTTGCGGTTGCGGAAAATCCTTTGAGGCTTGAGCGGTCCCGATCAACCTGCGCAGGCCTGACAATGCCGTCCCGTGCGATGCGGGACGGCTTTTTCGTCATGTCCTACTAGATTGTTGCTGGATTGACAACGCCAGATTTCCTTGCAAAATCCTCTGATTGAGGCGCGTTCCGTCTTTGACGGGGACACAGACAGGCCAGTTTGTGTCGGGGCGTGGCGACTTATTCCCGCCATGCCCTGCCCGCCGCAACTGAATAAGAGTTGCGATGAAACCAAAGAAAAATAAAAATGCTGTCGTTCCATCTCCGGCAATTACGCCGCCCTCTGAAGTCCCGCCAGATCAAAAGAAAATACTGGAATTTCGGCAACTCACCAATCAGGCAGCGTATTTCGCAAAACTTTCCGAATTTGAAAAGACTGATCCCGGCGGCAAAAGGTATGAGCAAACGATAAAATTTATCCATGAATTATTTGAGCAGGAGGAATGGTTTTCCGAAAACACGCCTTACGATTTCAAGCGACATCATTGGTCTAAAATCGCTGACCTTGCTTATTTGATTTGCGGCTACCTGAAAAAGATTGCATTAGCCGATAGTCCGCAGGCAGTTGAACAACTCGGTTTCCTTACTGTGGAAATGACCGAGACGTTGACGCAACTTCTAACGGTAAAATCGGATGCTTGCAAAAAAAATGAGGCACTCATAAAAGAGATTTCAACCAAGTTTGATGCTTTTTGGACCGAAGGCATCAAAAGCAACTCTGAATTGATGAAACGCACTTCGCGCGGCATTCCTTATTGGCCGATGCTGCGGTTTCTAAATACATCTGCTAACTCCAAAAAACAATTTAAGCGCATTGCTGGCGATTTAGAACTTGGAAAAGATTGTCCAATCAATGTATCCGAAAATGCGAATTACAGTCTGGAAACTCCGATAAATTCTTTCGTTTGGAAATGCTTGAGACATTTCCAAAATGCGTGTTGGGTTATTGAACATAATATGTTGCCAACCCGAAGACCAATTCAAAGCTTAAATCCGGTTTGGGAATGGGTTGATGTTCCTGCAAAAACATTTGAAGAAGCCGCTGAAAATTATGTCATAAAGAAAATTCCATCCCCAGCGACCGGAAGACCGATCACGGCTGGTTTTATCAAACGCGAAGGCATTCCGATTTACAAAGAAATTTGCAAGCTTGACCCACTGACGAAATCCAATGCAGAGACTTGGGCGGACAAGGCTGTCATGCCTTATGTGAAAATTGAATTTCCAGATTTAAGGAAAGTTCCAGAATTGAGTGCAATTAACACTGGGCGCGATGGAAAACGATATTCGCCAGTGCGGAAAGCTGTAATTCAATCACTTGAACAAATGGCTCGCAAAGCGTGAGATAACTCACGGCTAGGCTAACCCAGCCTACTCTTACCCCAGCCATCGGTTAGCCTACGTCTAGGTTATGTCATTCCACAACTAGCAGATATGCAGATTCTTTTATTCGTGATTCACTGGCAATGATGAAAATAATACAGGGCGGGGGTTCGTGTCACCGTAACGAATCGCCCACAAAAGAAAACGACTGGCGCGTGAGAGCCAAATCAAAAGCGCGCCAGCCGGAAAACGGTCGCAGAGTTAGTGCAACCCTGTTGCGGGGTTAAAATCCCGCAGCAGGGCTTCTTTGTCAACTGAAAATAATTTCATTTTCCGCTTGAATACTACAACCGCTTGCCGTATATTTAGCCTGTGAATGAAAAATTGAATCGTGCCGCGCAAATTCTTGGC
>Ga0181534_10000231_pt1 | contig 40685 bp, 33 predicted proteins | sample PEATcosm2014_Bin_37_FD_119758 | JGI IMG/M metagenome (GOLD analysis project Ga0181534, IMG submission 119758) | Peatland microbial communities from MTU Mesocosm Facility, Houghton, MI, USA - PEATcosm2014_Bin17_10_metaG | ecosystem: Environmental > Terrestrial > Soil > Wetlands > Peat | place... | reverse complement strand
CTGCGCGTTGTGGTCAATGCCGGACCCGGGGAGGAGCCGCTCTCCGAGCCAATCGTCCAGCAAACCGGTGGAGATGCTACCGCGTTCACCTGCACCCTCGACCAACTCATCGCCCTCACCCGCCGCGTCCGCCTGGCCATTGCCGGCGATACTGGCCCGCTGCATCTGGCCTGCGCCCTGGGCAAACCGGTCGTCGGCATCTACGGACCCACCGACCCCAGCCGTAACGGACCCTACGGTCCGCGCTTCAAAGTCCTGCGCAGCCCGGAAAGCCGCCGCGACCACACCCGCTATGAGGCTCCCGAGGCCGGGTTGCTGACCATTCAGCCCGATCAGGTGCTCACTGCCGCTGAAGAACTTCTCAGCACCATAATTAAGGAAGCGACCGCATGACCCCGCCCTCGCAACCTCTTCCGCAAGACTGGATCTCCCGTTGGCAGCGGATTGCCCGCCGCATCCGCGTGCCGCTGGGCTTTCTGGCCGCGGCTCTCTATCTCTACGAGTTGTGGCAGCGCGCCCCGCGCCCCGCTGCCGTTGCCTGGAGCCTGGCGCTGGTGCTGCCCGGCCTGTGGCTGCGTGGCTACGCAGCCGGTTACGTCAAAAAGAACCGCGAACTTACCCGTACCGGTCCCTACGCGCACACCCGCAACCCGCTCTATCTCGGTTCCATATTGATTGCCTTCGGCTTTGCGCTCGCTCTGCTCAGTTGGCCGGTGGCGCTGGTTCTCGCTCTGGGATTTCTGGCGATTTATGTGCCGGTCATCGCTTCTGAAGAGCGCTTTCTCCGCGCTACCTTTCCGGAATTTGACCACTATTGCCGCCAGGTGCCACGATTGATTCCACGGCTCACGCCTGCGCGGACCGATGCGGAGAAGGGCAGCTTCTCCTTCATGCTTTACCGCAAGCACCGCGAGTACAATGCAGCTATGGGGGCCGCATTGTTGTATCTGAGCCTGCTCCTGCTGCGGCCCGCTCTGGTTGCATTGTTTTAGTGTGCGTGCCGATGAAAGCGCATCCCAGACGCATCGTCGCTCAGAAGTTTGCAACTCAATTTTCAAGGAGCGCTGACCAACAGTGAAGACGCGCACAGCCGGAACAATCCTATTTTGCGCTTTTGCACTGGCCACAGTGGCCCTTAGCCAACAGACTCCAACCCTCACTCCTCCCCGCGCGGGCTACAGTTTTCCACAAAAGCAGACTCTCACTTACTCCGTGGACTGGCGTGTCTTCTCCGCCGGAACCGCTGTGCTCCACTTCGAGGCCGACGGCAACCGCGAGCGCCTCACCGCCAATGCCGACACCATCGGGGCCATCAATCTGCTCTTCCACGTCACCGACCGTTTTCAATCCTCCTTTGACCGCGAGAAGGGTTGCACGTATGAATTCGACAAGCAGACGGTCGAGGGCCGCCGCCAGATCAACTCGACTCTAAAATTGGACTACGCGCAGGGAAAATCGGTTCTCGACGAAAAGAATCTGCTCCTCAACCAGAGCAAGCATCTGGAGCAACCGATCAAGGGCTGCCTCACCGACCTGCTGACCGGCGTCTATTACGCCTCGTCACAGCCGATGGAAGTGGGAAAGAGCTTTGTCATCCCAGTGGTCGACGCGCTGCATACTGTCCCCGTAACCATGAAGGTGGAAGGCCGCGAAGAGATCAAGACCACGCTGGGCGCCTTCAAGACCCTGCGCGTGCATCCCACCGCCGATGCCGGAGTCGTAAAGAATCGCGGCGATATCTGGATCTGGTACACCGACGACGACCGCCACCTGCCCGTCCAGATGCGCGCCCGGCTCTTCTGGGGGACGATCACCTTCCGCCTTATCAGCAACGAGAACAAGTAACGGAAATCAAATTAAAATTAATTGAATCTTTGACTTGAGTGTGAGAGCACATCATTTTTCAGCGTATATTTTGAAGTTTGACAAGTACCTTTTTCCGGTTCCGGGTTCAAATCCATCGCCGAAATGGTAGATTAAATGGTAAAATACCATTATGAATGCCATTGTGGAGATTGACAAAGCCGGACGGATCGTCGTTCCCAAAAAGCTCCGCGACGATTTGCACCTGGTTCCCGGCACACGACTCACCATCGAGCGCAACGGCGACCGGCTGACGCTGGCGCCCAACGCCGTGAGTGCACAGTTGGTTATTGAAAACGGCATTCCGTTGATTTTTCCGGCTGACCGTTCCAATGCGCCAATTGTCACCGTCGAAATGGTGAATGAGGTTATCGCCCAAACCCGCCTGCAGCGCGACCGTCACAATCTTGGTCTCGATGACGATTCGGCAGGTGACTTGGCCACTGCTCAGGGCGAGGGCACTGCTTGAGATATTTTGTTGATACCTCGGTTCTGATCGCAACCGCCCAGGTCAGCCACATGCACCACACGCGCAGCCGCGAGCTATGGAACCAATGTACTCGCCAAACGACGGCGGTCAGCACACACACCATTGCCGAAATCTACAACACGATCACTGCAATGCCGCCGGCATTGCGTCTTGCACCGCGCGACGCCGTACTTGCTGTGGAGACATTTCTCAAGCGCCTTACCCCAGTTGAACTCTCCGCCGAAGAGTACATAGAAACCCTTCACCTTACGGCGAACCTCGGCCACTCCGGCGGAGTCATCTACGATGCCTTGCTCCTGGCCTGCGCCCGCAAAGTCAACGCCGAGCAAATCTATACCTGGAATGTGAAGCATTTCAAGATGGCAGCTCCCGATCTCGCCGACCGGATCTTGACGCCGTAGGAATCAGTTTTTTTCTTGATTTTCAAAACGAGGACTCGGGGATAATAAAAGGAGTTCGAACCTGTTCTCGACGCTCGTCTATAATTCTTTGTGCGATGAGTCCAGGTGAAAAGATGACACTGTTTCTTGCGATCTGGGGAGCCTTTCTTTCCAGCGTCACGTTCGGCTGGAATCTTTTCCGCGATCTTCGGGACAGAGCTAAATTGAAGGTCCAAATTCGGGTTCGGCGCATCGGCGTTGGCCTGAATGGAAAGGGATTCGCAGTATCTCCCGACCTGCCAATAGCTGGAGCCAGTACTGAGCTTTATCTCGTCGTTAGGGTTGTGAATGTTGGCCGGCGTCCCATGCAATGGGAGGGGTGGGGAGGCGAATACTATGAGAAAAGTCATGGCAGAAATGGATTCAATATAGTTGGCGAAGATTTGCCCAAGATGCTAGCCGAACGTGAGTCGCACAGCGAACATACTCTGCTCGAATCGGATTGGCTCCCAAAAGTAAAAAAATTATTCATCTGGGATGCTTCAGGCAAGAGTTGGAAGCTTTCGAGATGGAAAATGCATGAACTGAAAATCGAGGCCGAGACCGCGTTGAGAGAGAACGCCGAAAAGCATACTGCCGAGTGAATCGTGCAGAATCTAGCATCTTTACCAACTGGCGTGGGCTGTCTTGCGCAATGTAATCCTCAATCTCTTCCAAGTCCACCGGCACGTTTGGAGATAAGCGGAGGCGCATTAGCGGCTCTTTGTCTCAGCCAGGCCTTCCAGTTTTCTTTCCAGGCGATCAAAGACTGGATATGGATCGAGTCCTTCGGATCTGTCGGCTACTGCTTCTTGCCACTGCGTGCGCAGATGGGAGATGCTTTGCTCCCGCAGGTTGCGCTTGTGCGTCCAGTCCCGGAGGGCGTCGCGGATGACCTCGCTGTTGGACGAGTATTCGCCGCCATCAACCGCACTGCGGACCAGAGCCGCCATTTCTGATGGAAGCGCAATGCTGAGCTTTTCGACGGTAGGCATAGAGAGTACCTCAGTAGGAATATATGCTACCACTCCTGCTCGAAACCCGCTGTGTCCCTACTCCCGTACGCTAATCCCCAGCGCCTTCATCTTGCGATAGAGATGGCTGCGCTCCAGTCCGAGTAACTCTGCCGCGTGGCTGATGTTATTGCGGGCTTCTTCCACTTTTTTGAGAATGAACTCGCGTTCGTAGGCATCGCGGGCCTGTTGCAGCGTGGAGAACTCCTCGGTCGAGCGCGCGGCTGTCTTATGCGTCAGCGGCGGCAGATGCTTGCGCTCAATGCGCAGCGCGCGGGGGTTGAGGATCAGCACGCGCTCAATCACATTCTTGAGCTCGCGCACGTTGCCCGGCCATTGATGCTGCGCCAGAGCCTCGACCGCCTCCTCGGCAATCTCCATGCGCGGGCGGCCATACTGGCGGCCAAACTCAGTCAAGAATTCTCGCGCCAGCAGCGGCACATCCTGCTTGCGCTCGCGCAGCGGCGGCACGAAGAACGGAACAACGTTGAGACGGTAAAACAGATCCTCGCGGAAATTTCCTTTGGCGATTTCTTCTTCGAGGTTCTTGTTGGTTGCGGCGATCAGGCGTACATCCACGCGCACCGGCAGGGAGCCGCCGACTGGAGTAAATTGCTGATCGTCGAGAGCGCTCAAGACCTTGGCCTGCGTCTTGAGACTCATGTCGCCGACCTCGTCAAGAAATAGCGTTCCTCCGTCGGCTCGCTCCAGCGTTCCGCGCTGCTCGGGCGGCCCTCCGGGCTGCGCGCTGTGCCGATAGCCAAAAAGCTCAGCCTCAATATACGCTTCGGGGATCGCCGCGCAGTTCAGCTCTACAAATACGCGATCTCGCCGCAGGCTCTCGGCATGAATAGCCCGCGCGATCAGCTCCTTGCCGGTGCCCGACTCGCCGTAGATCAATACGCGCCCGTTCGTCGGCGCCATCAACCGAATCTGCTGGCGCAGCGCCTTTACCGGTACGCTTTCGCCAGTCAGCACTGACCCGACGTTAAACTGCCGCTTGAATTCCAGATTCTCCGCTCGCAGCCTCCGTGAATCCACGGCGTTCTTGAGCACAATCAGCGTGCGGTCCAGCGAGAGCGGCTTTTCTAGAAAGTCATACGCGCCCAGCTTGGTTGCTTTGACGGCGGCTTCAATCGTGCCGTGGCCGCTGATCATCACCACTTCCGGCTGCATCTCGGCGGCAAGCTGGCGAATATCGGCGAGCAGATCAAGCCCATCGCGATCCGGCAGCCAGATGTCGAGCAGCACCACGTCATACGGCGCGTCCCGCAGCAGAATCAGCGCCTCGTCGGCAGTGGCAGCCGTAGCAACTCCGTATCCCTCTTCGCGCAGAATCTCTTCAAGGGAACTGCGAATCTCCGCTTCGTCGTCAACCACCAGAATGTGATTCATGAACGGATTCCTTCCAGCGATGTGGCCGAGGATACCGCCTCGGCGGGTTGCGTCTGCGCTGCTCCGTTCTCTTTCTCCATCAGCGGCAAGCGCAGCAAAAAGCGCGCCCCCTTGGGAGTATTCACTTCCGCGCGCAAGGTTCCGCCATGCTCCTGAGCAATCTTGGCCGCAATGGAAAGTCCCAGCCCGGTGCCCCGCTGCTTGGTGGAGTAGAAGGGCAGAAACAGCCGTTCGCGAATTTCATCCGTCAGTCCGTGGCCGGTATCGGAGACGGTAATCTCAACCGCATCGGCATCCTCGCAAAGCGCGCTCTGCAATCCCAGAACACGCAGCAAGCTGCCCTGCATCGCCTCGGCTGCATTGTCGATGAGGTTGGCCAGCGCGCGGCGGATCGCAACCGGGTCAGCCATTACCGGCGGTAGCGCCTCGTCCATATCCCAGCGCACGGTAATGCCGTCCAGACGCCCGGCAAACATGGCCATTGCTTCCTCCGCCACCTGATTCAAATTGCACAGCCGTGGCTGCGGGGCAGGGAACTCAGCCAGTGCCGAGAACTGATCAACCAGCGAGCGCAGCGTGGCCACACATCCCAGAATCACCTCGCTGCATTTGCGAATCACCTGATTCGAGTCCGTTTGTCCACGGTCCAGATGACGGCGGATGCGATCGGCGGACAGCGCAATCGGCGTGAGGGGATTCTTGATCTCATGGGCCACGCGCTGCGCTACCTCTTTCCACGCCAACTGGCGCTGCGCGCGCAGCAGCTCGGTGGTATCTTCAATCACCAGCACCGTTCCTGCTTGCCCGCGCGCAAGGTCCAGCCGGGCGCTGGTCACGGCCAGATGGGTGGCGCGCCCGCCGGCATGCAAATCAATTTCTGTTGAGGCCGCTCCCATGCGCTTGCCGCGCCGGATCACAGCCGCAACATCCGCCGCGCACTCCGGCGGCAGCAGTGCGTCAATGTTTTCCCCGCGGCGGCTAAGATCATCCTGCCGGCCCATCAGCGCGGCAAAGGCGCGATTGGCTTTCAGCACAACTCCAGCGCCATCCAGCGTCGCAACGCCGCTGGGGATGGTCTCGACAATCGTCTCCAATTCGCGACGGCGCTCTTCAATTGCCAGATTGGCAGAGGTCAATTGCGCCGACGAACTCTCCGCCAACTGCCGGCTGGTATCCAGATCGGCAGCCATGTGGTTAAAGGCCCGCACCAGCTCAGCCATCTCGCCTGTCGCCATCAGCGCCACTCGATGGTCATACTTGCCGGCGGCAATTTCGTCCATCGCATTCGCCAGCGCTTCTACAGGGCGCGTAATCTGATTCGAGAGAATGGACGCAACCCAGAGGCTGGAGAAGAAGACCAGGGCTGTTATCACCAGGAGAACCAGGATGAATATGGTGCGCCAATAATTGCGGGTGCGAAACAGTTCCCAATACTCCGATGCGCCGGCGCGAATCCGCTCAACAGTATGGCTCAGCCCCTGCGGCATCGGCAGCGCCACCACCACGACCCGGCCAGTAGAAGAGCTTGAGCTTCCAACGGTATATTCCTCGCCTGCGATCTCCAGCATCGGTTCGTCACTGCGTCCTGCCGTCACGGCTACGCTTGAAGAAAGCGGTCCACGCAGTGGAATCGCCGCCTCCCGCTCCCCCTCATCCAACCGGGGAAGCAGCTTTGCCTGCGCGGATTCCGGCGGTGCCTGAAAGCTGGCCAGCAGTTGCACCTGTTTGCTGTAGACCATCACAAATCCGCCCGCGAGCGTAAGATGGTGCGCGTTCAACAACTCATTCAATGCGGGCAGATCGCCATCTACGGCTCTCGAAACGGCAATCGACTGCGCCTCTTGGCGTGCGTTGCCGGTCACATAATCAGCCAGCTCCCGCACCACCTGCGTTGAATCATTGCGCAGCTCGGAGGTGTTGGGAGAAAACCAGCGGTCCATCGACCGGTTCATCAGGTTGAAGCAGAACAGGAACATGAAGACCGCGGGAGCCAGAGCAATCAGCACTGCGCCCAACATCATGCGCGTGCGTAGCCTTGTCCCCAGTCTGCTGCTGCCTTGCCCCACATAGACCTTGAGAATATTGCGCAGCAGCAGGACCAGCAGGAATAAGAGCAGCAGAAAGCCCAGCACGGTGATGCTGGTGGAGATCAGCGTTTCAGCAGCGGTCTCCGGATTCAAAAAACGCACACTGCTGGTGTTGAATGCCTGGAGTGCGATCATCACTGCAAGCACAATGACCAATCCGCCTGCCAGCAGGGCCACAGTGCGACGGCGGGAATTGCCCAGGAACGGCATGGGGAGATTATAGTGCCGGGGGTCGAGGACTGATAGATTGCAGCGCGGACGAAACGGCTACTGATACACCAGCGGGTCATCGATGCCGTTCTCGCGGAAACCCTTTTGCCGCAGCAGGCAGGAGTCGCACTGGCCGCACGGCGCGCCACTCAGCGATGGATCGTAACAACTGCTGGTCAGCCCGTAGTCGACGCCCAGTTCAATGCCCTTGCGAATGATCTCTGCCTTGGTCAGGGCGATCAGCGGCGTATGAATCTTCAGGTTCTGGTGGCCTTCGACGCCGGCCTTTGTGGCCAGGTTGGCCATCTTCTCAAAGGCGGCAATGTATTCGGGACGGCAATCCGGGTAGCCCGAGTAGTCCAGCGCATTCACCCCGATAAACACATCGCTCGATCCCAGCACTTCCGCCCAGGCCAGCGCAAACGAGAGGAAAATCGTATTGCGCGCCGGCACATAGGTGATCGGAATCCCATGCGCCATCTCTTCGGTCCCGCGTCCCTTAGGCACGGCAATATCGCCGGTCAGCGCGGAACCGCCAAAAGCGCGGAGATCAATCGTCGTGGTGCGATGCAGGGCAACGCCGATGGATTTGGCCACGCGGTCCGCCGCCTCCAGCTCCCAACGATGCCTCTGCCCGTAAGAGAACGAAAGCGCATATACCTCATAGCCCTGGCCGCGCGCAATCGCCAGCACCGTCGCCGAGTCCAGCCCGCCGCTCAAAAGCACTACCGCCCGTTTGCTCGTCGATTCCGCCATCCGCGACCCTCACCTGAGAGCCATCCGCAGGACTCACCGGTCTGCGCATTGCCCACTCTCTGATCATGCCATATCAGGAGTGTTGCGGATGCAGCGTCAAAGTCTCCGGCGCGGAGTCGCCACGCCCGCGTGTGCATTGCGCCCTGTCGATGCAGTTCTCTGAATAGCACTCGCCCTCATCGGCCTCCATATAGAGGCACCGCTCCAGCGAAGGAGGAGGGTCGCTCGGCCTGACCGCGTCGCTCCAGCGAAAGCGGCTGAGCGGCACAAGCGGCAACAGGGCCAGGATCAGAAAGAGCAGATCAAGCAGCATGGCAGCCTCACCTTCTTGCATTTCATTGCGGGTTGGGCGTTAGAGAGATGCCGGGGGGCAGCGTTTATTTTGAGCGTTGTGGTTGGACTACAGAGTCAGCGGGCAAGATTTCGACAAGTTTGACGCAGCGTACAGAAATCAGGCATTCGACCGGCGGCGCGCAACGGATTCGGGCTGTCGGCCCACGGCGCGCAGTTCTCGTTCCCGTTCTCGTTCCCAGGCCTCCGCCCGCCAATTTCGAGAGGAGAATGCAGGAGCGGGCGCGGGAGGCACGGCAACCGGTTGCGCCTGCGGCTCAATCGCCAGGCGAGGCAGATGCGGCGGGTTTTCAGCACTCGCTTGCGGAACCCGCAGCGGCGGGCGTTTAGGAACCATCGTTACCGGCGCAGGGATCAGCCGTGCCTCGGATTCAACCTCATCGTACGGCAAGCGCGATTCATAAGCGGCATTCGAGGTCAGGCTGGCATCGGTATTGTGTGCAACCGGCCGCACTTCCTGCTCCAGTTCTTCCGCCGTGGCCTGCTGCGGCTTCGTAGAGATTGCCCGCGCCATGAACTCATCCACCAGCTTGTGCAGACAGGTCTGCCCGCAGAGATGCTTTGACCCCGGACGCAGGCGGTTGCGCGAACTCCATCCGCTCACCCGCAGCTCGCCCCCCTGGTCGTAAGCCACAAACCAGTGGTTGGTCTGCTTCTTCTCTGTTCCGCAGATGTCACACGATATTGCCTGCCGGATCACAGCGTCTCCCCCTATATCGAAGACAGATCTGCATGGGAAAATAAGAGCCTGTTTCTGCGCGCTCGTTGAACTTTTCTCACATCTCTGCCCCCAATGCGCCCATCCATCCCAACAACGCCTTCGAGTTTCCCCGCGATCTCGCTGGCTTCGGCCATTTCCCCTCCACCCGTCTTCCGGCCGCGCTGAGTGCGCCATCAGGATCTTTCTGTAAGAGGTTGGTCGAAGCTGTCCACTCCATTTCATCGTGTATCAGCGTGGATTGGTGAGAAAACTACGAGAGAGATTGGTGGCGTGGGGCAAATCTGAACACAATTGCGCGGAATTGTCCTGAAACGGAACGAATGATTGGTTTCTTTTAGGAATATATGTGTGCGTTAAAATCCATTTGCTTAGTTTGCAGGCAGTTACACGACCCGCTCGTAGAAGTACTTGTCATTTACCAATAAAACTGGAGCGGGCTACTGCTTCAGAATCGGCCCGAGCGATCCTTCGTTATCTCCCAGTTGAGGATCGATACGAAAATCCCACACGGATTGATTGATGTCGGAAGCAGAGATGATCTCCACCAATGCGTACTCGCCAATCAGCAACGGTTTCTGCGGAGTCAGCTTCAGCCAGTGCTGCCCCGGCATCACTTCAACCTTGGTCGCAATCACGTCTTCATTCTGCGTCACGGTGCCCGTGGGGCTTACATGAATCGCGCCCACAATGCGCAGGGCCTTGCGCTCGTCCACATGCACAATCGCGAATCCGGACGCGGGCGAGTGCGCACCATGCTTGCCATTGGCTATTTCCTTGGCATTGCCGGTTTGTACGGTAATCGCGTGCGAGATCACCTTCTCCGCATCGTCGCGGGCATTGAGCGAAAGATAGATCGATGGATCGTTGACGTGCAAATGCACCTTGGCATGTGTCCCCTCCAACTCCAGGCTGGCCCGCGCTCCGGCCATCGGGTTTAAGGTCTCCAATCCATGACGGCTCTTGGCATTCATGCCCAGCTCCGAGGGCAGCAGCTCCACCAACTCAGGCGTTCCCTGGTACGTATCGAGAACAAAGACACTGTCCTCGTCCGGCAACTCCAGGCCCTTCGCCACCTCGGGCCGCCGCGCCTTCTGTTCGGCGCGCTCAGCGGCCTCCTCCTTGTCAATATCTGCCGCCTCTTTCATCGCCGGAGATTGATCATCTGCCGGGTGGTCCCGCTCCCACTTGCGCGTCGCCTCCCAATCCACCAGATCGTAGGGCAGTTCTTCCCAATCACCGCCGCGTTCAACGGAGATATACCGCACCCGGTCGCCTGCAATCTCATATTTGCGGACGATCTGATAACTGCCGTCCTTCAGAATGAGGCGATGGTTGGTGGTTGTGCCGGGAATCTCCGGCTTGAGCGGCAACGGTTTTTGCGTCTGCGACATAGCCACCCCACAGGGCAGCAGCATCGCGAGGCAAAAAAGCGCACAAACGCCGAGTACGCACCGAATCGGTCCGAATCGCCACATAGCTAATCAGTTTAGACGAAGGTGAGCGGTAAGCGTTTGGTTCCCAAATCCGGGGTGGAGGGCAGTTTGAAAATCAGGTTCTCAGCAACATCCACAAGCATGGCCTTTCCAGGCCGATCTGCCCTCCTTCACCAGGATGGGAACAGCCGCCAAAGCGGCAATGGAATCGAACCATGCGATATGGAATGCTGCATTGATGCCGACGCCCGCCAGTGCAATAAGCGCAAGATACGCACAAGTAGCAGATTGCACAGCATCGGCGGCCAAGGCTGCATTTTTGCTGCGACGAGCCTCACGACGCTTGAGGAAGGCCAGAACAGGCATTGCGATCAGCGCCGCGATGGTGATTGCAATGCCCGCGTAACTTGTTGCAGGCTGTAACCGCAGAGCCAATGATGCAACTGTGATCGCCGCAACCACGAAAGCGAGCACAAAAAGCAGAACTCCAGCTGTTCGGCTTGCCCTCCGTTCCGAGATAGGTATGCTCGGAATCCATTGCAAGAGCACGACAGTAGCAGACAGGACCTCTACCAGGCTGTCAGAGCCAAAAGCCAACATCGCAGGGCTGTGAGCTGTTACAGCCGCATATGCAGAGACGCCGAATTCCGCAAGCATCCACGCCAGCGTGACACCTTGTAGCCAAAATATTGAAGCGCGCGGCTTCGGGGCACCAGCGAAGGCAGGCTTTGGCTCCTGAAAACGGATCTGAACGAGTTCCGGCACTCGCATACATGATGTCAGGCTCTCGGAAGAGGCGCAAGGGCGAGGGTCAGCTTGCAGAGCTAACTCTGGGGTTTCGGACTGTTTCACTACCGAATCCGGAGATTTCGTAACCACACCGGGAACCGTAACCTCGATTTGCGCGTCTAATCTGTGTATTCTTACAGTAGGAGTACTTCGTTTGCCAGGGTACAAATCACAGACGCGAACGGGTCACAGCCAAACGCCTCGCGCTTTTGGATGGGCGGCGCTCTTGTGCCTGGCCCTGCTGGCCGTCTTCGCTCTGGTGCAGGTGGCGCACGTTCATGCGGTAGACAGCGACGCCGGCCACTGCCCGATCTGTATTATGATGCACTCGGCCGCGCCGGTCGTGGCTGCCGCAGTGGTTATTCTTCTGGTCCGCCTCAATGCTCCAGCGCCGCCGCTGCTTGAGGCCCGCGCTGTTATTCGTTACTGGCATCCCACGCTTTTTACACGCCCTCCACCCTCCGGTTGCTAGCGCATCGTTCCGGTTTCAGATTTATTTTGGTCTTTCGTCGCTGTCTTCAGCGGACGATTTGTTGCCGCATACTCGCAAGCTGATCTGAAGAACGAAACGATGCACTCTCTGTAACGCGAGTGCTGCGGAAATCCCGTCCGCAGCCTAGTCAAAGCATCTATCAGCCATCATTTGGAGGCCCATTATGCCGTACAATCGCGGCGCAATTCTTCGTATTCTTCCCCTCGCAGCGTTCCTGTTGGCAGCACTCAGCGCAACTGCGCAGGGCGGTAACGCCGGCACCGTCCGCGGCACAGTCACCGACCCCAGTGGCGCGGTGATTCCAGGAGCAACAGTTCATCTGACCAACTCGGTGAGCGGCCTCGACCGGACCGAGTCCTCCGACCAACTCGGCCAGTTTACCTTCTCCAACGTCCCCTTCAATCCCTACCGGCTGAGTATCTCCGCCGCTGGATTTGCTCCGCAGAGCCAGAGCATCCAGATCCACTCGATTGTCGGCACCACGTTGAAGCTCATATTGCAGATTGCCACGGCGGATACGACAGTCACTGTCGAGGCTTCTGGCGACCTCGTAGAGACTGATCCCACGTTCCACTCCGACGTAGACCGCGACCTCTTTATCAAAGTCCCAATGGAGAGCGAATCCTCAGGACTCAGCGCGCTGGTGACGGAAACTACCCCCGGCGTCTCGGCCGATTCCAACGGCCTCTTCCACGGGCTCGGTGACCACGCCTCCAACTCATTCTCGGTCGATGGCCAGTCCATCACCGATCAACAGAGCAAAGTCTTCTCGAATCAGATTCCGTCGGATTCAATTCAATCTATCGAGGTCATTAGCGGAGCGCCACCGGCAGAATACGGTGGCAAAACCAGTCTGGTCATTGTCGCTACAACCCGCTCCGGCCAGGGAGTTACCAAGCCTACCGGCAGCATCAATACCTCGTATGGCGCTTTCGGATCGGCATCCGGTGGCTTTGACTTGTCCTATGGCGGCAAGAAGTGGGGCAACTTTGTTGAAGTGGACGGCCTTAACAGCGGACGCTTTCTCGATCCGCCGGAGTTCGCCGTCTTTCACGACAAAGGCAATGAGCAGAATGTATTTGACCGCGTGGACTACAGCTTTACGCCGGTCGATTCAATCCATCTGGATCTGAATTACAGCCGTTCGTGGTTCCAGACGCCAAATTCTTACGACAATCTCAACGTCCAGAATGTAGTCAGCGATGGGACCACCTCCAGCCCCACCTTCAATAACGTAGGCAATGCCGATCAGCATTCTAAAATCGGTACCTTCAATATCTCGCCCACTTACACGCGCATCATCGGAACCACTTCGGTCTTCAACCTCGGCGCATTCGTCCGCAGGGATGACTACAACTACTATCCGAGCGGCAATCCCCTGGCTGATCTCGGTCCGGCGACCCTGCAAACCTCGTCCATTACGCAGAACCGCACGCTCACCAATGCCGCGGTCCACTCTGATTTCTCCTACGCCAAGGGCATCCATACCATCAAGGTCGGCGCGCAATACGGCCAGACATTCCTGCGCGAGAATGACAGCCTCGGAGTTGTCGAAGCAACCTATGACTCGCCCTGCGTTGACGCTGTTACGGGGACTTCCCTGCCGGGATACGCCTCCCCCACGGGCTGCGTTGGCACTGACTTGAGCGGCAACGCGGTGATTGCGAACGCCAACTATCTTCCCGTCCTTGCTCGCTACGACCTGACCCGCGGTGGCAGCCTCTATAACTTCTTAGGCCGTACCGACGTGAAGGAACTCGCCCTCTACGCCGAAGATCAGATCAAGACCGGAAACTGGCTCTTCAACCTCGGCATGCGAGAAGATGTTTACAACGGACTCACTGAGGCAACCCAGCTTCAGCCGCGCGTAGGCATCGCCTATAACATCAAAAAGACCAACACTGTTCTGCGCACTTCGTATGCGCGAACGCTGGAGACGCCGTTCAATGAGAATCTGGTGCTTTCCAGCAAAGGCTGCGCGGATGTCGTGCTCGCGCCGCTGTTGAACTGCACCTCGGGTGTTTCAGGGATTCTCGATCCCGGCTTCCGCAATGAGTTCCACGCCGGCATCCAGCAGGCCTTCGGCAAGCGTGTTGTCGTCAGTGGCGAGTACATATGGAAGTACACCCACAACGCCTTCGACTTCAGCGTCCTGGGCAATACGCCCATCACCTTCCCCATCGATTGGCATAACTCAAAGATTCCCGGCTATGCCATCCGCGCCGATGTCCCGCAATTCCATAACATCAGCGCCTATCTCGTCACCTCTTCCGTGGCCGCGCGCTTCTTCCCGCCGCAGGTTGCCGGAGCCGGTGCGACTGTCGGCCAAACCGGTTTGCCTTTCCGCATCGACCACGATGAGAAGTTCAACGAAACTACGCACCTGCAATACACCTGGTCGCGCGGCAAGATACTGAACGGTCTCTGGGGCGGATTCAACTGGCGGTATGATTCAGGTCAGGTCGCCGGTGCAACGCCTTGCTATGGCCTTACAGATCCCAATACTCCTTGCGGAAGCAGCTCGACCACGCTTAACGGCCAGCCGGCGATCGCAATGGTTGATACCAACGCCCCTCCCACAACCAACCCCGTGACAGGACTGCCGGTTTACCTTCCCTTGACCGCCGATGAAGAGTCTCAGGCGGGATTTGCCTGTAACGGAGTCAAGGCAACGCCCACGAGTCCCCTGCCGGCAGTTTGCCCGGCCTCGGAGTTTACCTCTAGCCTGATCAAGATTCCCGCCCCCAGCGCTGGCGACAACGACAAAAATCCGCAGCGCATTGCGCCGCGCGATCTCTTTGATGCAACCCTTGGCAAGGACAATCTCTTCCATGCCGACCACTACAAGGTCAACCTCGACCTGACTGCCATCAACGCCACCAACAAGTACGCGCTCTATAACTTCCTCTCCACTTTTAGCGGAACGCACTATGTAACCCCGCGCGCGCTCACGGCGAAACTTACGTTGAACTTTTAGCCGGAGCCAATCGTATCCTCTGGGCATGTTGGAACCGCGGAAATAGCTCTTCCGCGGTTTCCACGTCCTATCTGTGGCGGTTCCGGTTCAATTTCCCGCAATGCCACAGAAACTGACTTACCTTCCCGGAGGATACATGCACCGCAGATCCCGAAGTTCATCCACATTTTTCGCAATCGCAACGCTATTGGTTGCGATCAGTTCAACGTTTGCGAATGCGCAGGGCGCCCCGCCAGTTATCCCCGCTAAATTCGAGGGGAATCTGAGCACCAAGTCAGCAAAACTCGGCGATGTGGTTACTGCCAAGACTCTGAAAACCGCAAAGCTGAAGGACGGCACAGAGATTCCCAAAGGATCAAAGCTGATGGGCAAAGTGCTTGCCGCGCAATCCAAGGACGATGGCAAGGGTAACTCCTTTCTTGCAATCAAGTTTGACCATGTAGAGTTGAAAAGCGGCGCCAGCCTGCCAATTACCGGCCTGCTTGTCTCCATCGGCCCGGTTCGCGATGCGACCGGCCTGGGCTACAATTCCGTCCTGGGGCGCGGTGGAGTAGGTTCCACGCCGGGCCTTGATCCCAGCGTCGGCGCGGACGCGCCTGTGAACCGCGACGATACCTATCTGCCGCCGGGAAGCACTTTGCCGAATGTCGGCATCGGACTGCATCTGGACAAAGCCGGCGCCAACGCGATGCGCGGTGTGGGCATCGATATCAAGCTGGACTCTACAGTAATGATTCGTGTGGAGTTGGACTAAGGCAATTCGGCTTCGGTTGGAGCATTTAGAAAATATATGTAGACCTTGCTAAAACAGTAAAAAGTAGCTTTTTCTTGAGGAAAAAGCTACTTGAGCGTGTGCTTTCGGACTACAGCAATTTCTAAAATGCAATAGTTGCCTGCGGCCCCTATTGCTGTTGCTGCATCTGCTGCAAATCGATAAAAGCCACGGTCCGCTCGGGCGGCTGCTGTGCGCGCTCCACCAGCACACTCCAGTCATCGGGAATAGGCAGCTTGCGATCCAGGGCCGGAGCCTGTTCGCTGGCCTCTACATGCACTGCCACATAGAGCGCGCTCGCGGTTGAGCCGCGGAAGACGCCGTGCGTCGGCGGCACATCGGCATAGTCGCGGCCTACCGCAGTGCGAATATGCCGGCGGTGCGCGATAAGATTATTCGTCGGGTCAAAGCCCACCCACCCGAGATGCGGCAGCAGCGCCTCGACCCACGCGTGGGTCGCATCCGGGGTCGAGCGGTCGTGATCCTCGCGGCTGCGATAGAGATAGCCCGAGACATAACGCGCCGGTATGCGCACGCTGCGCAGCAGCGCGATCATCGTGTGCGCAAAATCCTGGCAGACCCCCTTGCCGCTGATAATCGCCTCATCAATCGGCGAGTCAACGCGTGTGGAGCGCGGTTCGTAATCGAAGTAATCGAAGAGCCGCTGGTTCAGCTCGCGCACCAGCATCAACGGATCGTCGCGCCGGCTCACCCCCATCTGCTTGGCGAGCGCTGTCAGCGCGGTAGTCTCCAGCGCAAAGGCGCTGGGCAGCAGCATCTCCCAGTAATCGCCTGAGTCAATCAACTCATCCAGCGCGCTCCAGGCATCGGGCGAAAGGAAATGCGGAATATCCGGCTGTACTTGCTGCTCTACCACTGACTCCGCGACGATCACCAGTTGGTTGTGTTCGCCCGGTATGTCAAAATGCTGCACGTTGTTTCCCAGATGGTCGCGATAACTGAAGACACGGCAGCGTGGACTCACCGACAGCGAAAAAGAGAGGCAATGCTGGCTGGAGTCCGAGCGCGGGTTCATGCGCGTCTCCATGATGCTCTCGCTGATGGGTTCCGAATAGCGAAAGCGGGTCAGATGCCGTATCGAAAAAAAGTTCATGCTCGCTCCCCGTCAGACCGCCAGCGCGGATTGAATTGAGTAGTGAACGTAATAGCGATAGATGAGTTCGTGAATGCGCAGGCACTGTTCACGGATCGTATGCAAAAAATGCGCCGGGTCATTGGCCAGTATCTCGTTGATCGTTGTAAAACCAAGCATCGCGTGCAGCTTGCCGATCCCGGCCGTCAGCTCATCCGGCGCGCGCCGCCCTCCGGTGCGCTGAATCGACTCAATCGCATCGCGGATGCCATCCACCGAGTAGCGAATCGCGTGCGGAAAATCCAGGTTGAGCAGCAGGAACTCCAGGATACGGTCCGGTGATAAATCAGCGGTGTAGACCTGACAATAAGCCTCGAACGAAGTGCAGCAGCGCAGCAGTCCGACTAACTCCAGATGCAGATAGCCCGAGTGTTCGTGTTCCGAATGTTGAAAGAGGTCGGGGTAATAAACCTCAAGCAGCGTCGCGGTTGAATAGGCGCGCTCCAGATGGCGGCCCAGGCGGATAAACTGCCAGCCCTGACCGTGAATCATGGTTGTATCGCTGATGCCTTTAAAGAGATGGATGCCGTCGGCAACAGCGGTAAGCGCGTCATTGATATTGGAGCGAAACTGGGCCTGCGCGTGCGGCGAGTGCATCTGATGATAGAGGCGGTTCAGCCGTTGCCACTGCTCGCTGGAGATTTCTTCGCGCACCTGCCGCGCATTTTCACGCGCCCCGTTAACGCAGAAAGTGATGGATGCTGGGTTGAGGCTGTCAAAAACCAGCTTGCGCGCCATCGCATCCAGATCGCCGTTCCACTCAATCGCTTCGGGCTTGCCCAGCGATGCCACTAGCCGCTGCCAGCGCGATTCCGCGCTCGCCCCGCCGGTATCGAGCATCAGGCTCATCGTCACGTCCAACTGGCGCACCGTATTCTCCGCCCGTTCAAGATACCGGCTCATCCAGTAAAGACTGTCTGCCACGCGCGATAACATCGTCTAACTCCCAAGTCTTCGTTCAGAGAACTGTTGCGCGAAACCTAAGTTGAATTGAAATGGCTGCAACCCCAAAATTACTCTTTCATCCTGAGCGAAGCGCAACGAAGTCGAAGGACCTGCATCTGCACTTCGTTCGTTACTCCAGCACCCATGTATCTTTACTGCCGCCGCCCTGCGATGAATTGACCACCAGCGAACCCTTATCCAGCGCCACGCGAGTTAGCCCGCCGGGCACAATATTTACTTTGTCGCCAAAAAGAACATAGGGCCGCAGATCCACATGACGCGGCTCCAGCTTATTGCCAACCAGGCATGGAGCGCGCGAAAAAGCCAGCGTCGGCTGGGCTATATAATTCCGTGGGTTGGCTTGAATCTGCCGCGCAAACTCCTCGCGTTGCCGCGCCGTCGATTGCGGCCCGATCAACATTCCATACCCGCCGCTCTCGCCCACGGCTTTTACCACCAGCTTATCCAGATTGGCCAGCACATGCTGCCGTTCCTTCTCGTCACCCAGCAGATAGGTCTCCACGTTATTCAAAATCGGATCTTCGTCGAGGTAGTAACGAATCATCTTCGGAACATAAGCGTAGACAGCCTTGTCATCCGCTAGGCCGGTGCCAAATGCGTTGGTTACCGTTACGTTGCCGGCGCGATAGGCATTGAATAATCCGGCGCATCCCAGCCCCGAATCAGCGCGAAAGATCAGCGGATCACTGAAGTCATCATCCACGCGGCGATAGATCACATCCACGCGCCTGAGTCCATCGGTGGTGCGCATGTAAACAATATTGTCGTGCGTCACCAGGTCGCGGCCTTCCACCAGATCGATGCCCATTTGCCGCGCCAGATACGTGTGCTCAAAGTAAGCCGAGTTAAAAACTCCCGGCGTCAGCAGAACGATATTCGGCTCCGGCCTTCCCTCGGGAGCTAGAGAACGCAAGGTAGCGAGCAGCAGTTGCGGGTAATGCTCAATCGGCCGCACGCCGTAACTATGGAAGAGTTGCGGAAAGGTCCGCTTCATCACCCGGCGATTGGTGAGCATGTAACTCACGCCCGAGGGAACGCGGAGATTGTCTTCGAGAACCACAAACTCGCCCGAGTCGAGCCGCAGTAAATCTGAGCCGACCACGCAGATATAAACATTGCGCGGCACCTGCAAGCCGCGCATCTGGCGGCGATAGTGCTTGCAGCTATAAACCAGATCGCGGGGAATCACGCGGTCGTTCAGAATCTTTGCATCGGAGTATACATCGCGCAGAAAATGATTCAGCGCCGTAATACGCTGCGTCAGCCCGCGCTCAATGCGGTCCCACTCTTGCGATGTAATCAGCCGCGGCAGCAGGTCGTACGGAAAGATCTTTTCCGTGCCTTCTTCGCGTCCGTAAACCGTGAAGGTGATGCCCTGATTCAGGAACGACAACTCAGCGGATTGCTTGCGCCGCTGCAACTCGTCATCCGGCAGTTTGGCAAGGGTCTCGGCCAGCGACTTGTAATGGGCGCGCACATCGCCGCTCGGCTCGCGCATCTCGTCGAAGGCTTGATCGAGCGGATAATCGCCGAACATCGTTTCCAGCTCTGCTGGAATTCCTGCGCTCATGAGCGGGTTCAGGCTTTCGTCAAAGCAAATTCAGGAGTACCGATCGACAGCGTCCGGTCCCTGTCCTCTTCTTCTACCATCTGGAACATAAGGGAACGATGAGGAAAGTGAAGGGCGTGGAGACGTCGCTCGGAGCGTCTTTCTTCCGTTGAGGCGATCTGGCCGTGTGCTTCCGCATGGATCTTTGCAAGCGCCTCATGCGAACCTGAAATCATGTCGAACCGCATTCCACAAGGGAGAAATGCAACTTAAGGGCAGTCGATCGCAACGATTTCAGGGGAAGCAGGAGTATTGCCGATGACTTTGACATGGATGACAATCTCCAGATTCTTGTTTTCCCAGTCTTTCGGAAGATTTTTAAGGGTAGCAGAGAATAGGCCTGGATTGGTAGCCATGGAAGCGGCGGCTTCAGTTCCGTATTGCGTTGCGCCGCTCAGCAGAATGAGCACGGAGCGGGTTTCAGGATCATGGACACGGGCGATGAGCGCGAAATCTTCATCCGTTGACAGGTCTTCAGCCAGGTGGTGCGGATACCAATCAGTTGGCTTGCCATTATCTGTGATCATGCCCAGGTTGGAGTCGTCGACGAAATAGCGGAGACTGCGGCTGAGAGCGCCCCACTTGGTGCTGGCATACCCGATCAGGATGACCGGGTGGGTGCTCATCTCTCTCAAGTTGATAGTGTCACTGGGCTTGAGACGGTCTGCAGCGCCGAGATTGCGCATGACGTTGAAGATTTGATCGCTGGCAAGTATATCGCCGCGGCCAATGAATTGGTCGTTTGTAAGGACATAATGACCACCGGTGGCGCCGCTACCCTGGGTCTCGTTTGCGTAGTAGACATAGACGGGCGCTGGTGAGGTCACGAGATAGACGGGGCCGGACTCGTTCAAAACCGGCCTCCAGAAGATTTCGAACTGGGAACGATGGGTTCTTTGCCATGCAAAGTAGGCGCTTATCGGAATGAGCACCAGGACAAAAATGAGGAGCGGGATGCGTAGCCTGCGCAGTTGCCTCAGGCCGGCTTGTTGTGACTCGCCGGGTCTGTGTGTTGCGCCCGAATCTTGCGATCGATTGTCAGCGGATTGCTCGCGCCGATGAAACTGCGGGGTGTAGCCGCCCGTGGGGAGAGAAAGGACGACCTCGGTAGGAGAGATGCATTCGGAGTAGTACATGGCGAGGCGCTTGCGGGTTTCTGTCGCCTTGATGCGTACAACGGCGTCTGAGCTGGTGTCGTATGTGGGTTCGCGGCCAAAGACGTTGATTCCTATGGTTCGCTCTTTCAGTTCATGGCCAAAACCAAGGAGTGTCTGCTCAACGACATAGGCAAGAAAGTCACCGCAGCGGCGGCTGGTGGAAAAAGCCTTATTGGCAAGGATCTCGCGCAGCGCGGCACGAATCTCCTCGGGTTGAATCTCGGTTTTGGCAGGACAACCAGATTGCTTTGAATCAACGGAGCCAGACTGCGGATTCATAGACCAACTCTACATTCGCGCCCTGTGCAGTGTAAACGAGAGCTTCCTTTGGGTTAGTGAGGTCCATTCGCCTTGGGCTGGGAACGGCGTGCGAAACGGGGGTTATGGCCGGTATGTAACCGGTTCGATGCGGCTCGAAACCTTCACAGCCGGGCGAAGAACGCCTACTATCTTGTCACCTCGCAAATGAGGTAAATTCAGCATTCCCCCAAGGAGCTGCACCGATGAGAATACACAAATATCTGACTGTGGCACTGAGCGCCATCTTGCTGTTGGCGGTTCGCGTAAACGCAGTTGAACCGATCCATTACCGTGGACAACTTCACGCTCCGGATGGTCAACCAGTGAGCGGCGCGCACCAGATCACTTTTGCGCTTTATCAGGACTCCTCCCTGAGCGGCGTTCCTTTGTGGAGCGGGATGCGGACAGTGGTTGCCGACCGCGAGGGCAATTATGCCGTTGAGCTGGCATCGGGTTCCGAAGAGAGCCTGCTCCAGGGCCAGAAGGCAATTTATGTGGTGGCTGAGGCGCGTGGCGAGGCGCCAGGGGCGATTGTCAAGAAGGCGACGGTCATTACATCGGTTCCGCAGGGAATTTGGTTGAATTGCAATCCGGATAACGGTTCGAGTGCTTGCGATAATGGCGCGACGATGAATACAGAGAGCGCGATCGCGACAATTGCCGCGGGGCACTTCCGCTACATCTTGAATGCGGATAATTTGTGGGGAACGCAGGCGGAGATTACTGCTTATGCGAATCAGGCCAATACTTCGGGGGTGAAGATCATCTGGTATCTCGGATCTGATTTTTCCATCTATTTGTCGTCGAAATCTTATTCCCTGATTTCCAATGACACGGAATTGCCAACAAGTTTTTGCAGCGGCTGTTCGAACTCATCTTTTACAACAGCACTGATCGCATATTTAAAAGAATTTCCAGCAACGGCGGGTTATCTGATCGATGATGAGGAGATTCAGGATGCCGCGAATGGGTACCCGATCAGCTCGTCGGGGAAGAAGGCCTCCACGACAGACGGGAACGACCTTGCTTCACTGGCCAAGTTGATTCGCGCGACGGACTCTGCCCATCCGATTTATGGCACGGAAGATTATTACAATTTGCCGGATGCGAGCGAGGCTGAGATGGCGGCCTATTACAGCTACATTCCCAATGGAACCCTGAGTTATTATGGCACGGATTATTACCCGGTTGGCGCGTTGAACAGCACTCCAACCGATGCGCAATTGAAGGCCGATCAGCAGGCAGATGGAGATTGGTTGGATACTGTAGCCACGAGCAAAAGCGCGACCGGAACATTTGAGGACCTGCAAGCTTATAACTGGAGCGATTCCTGGGAGGGCGGTTGCCCATCTTCCAGTTGCGCATTTCCGACAGTAGCTCAACTTGAAGATATGCTGACCGGCGCCACGACGGGTACAACAGCTCCGGCGCAGGTTTTCTGGTGGGAGTATACAGATGTTGTTTACAACAACCAGTGGAGCAATCTGCTGACGGCGGCAAATCCGCAGTAAGAGCGCGAAACGGCACAGAATACAAATTGATCTGGGTGTTTCTAAGGAGGGTCTCGCTCTACGCGGCCCTCCTTGTTTGATTCGGGAACCGGGATTGTTGCGACAGGTGGTTCCGCTATTCACTCCCCTCTGCAGGACCGCTACTCTGGCGGCTCAAATCGATTATTCCAGCTTGAAAAGATCAACCTGCGATACTCTGGACTTATCAGGAGACTCCGATACCAATGCCCCTTTCTTTTAGTTTCCCTCGAGTTGCACCGCTCGCATTGCTTTTTGCCGCGTCAATCTTTCCTGCACAAGCGGAAAAAGCCTCCAGTGCAGCTCCTAAATCTCCAATTCAGATCACCGCCGACCTAACAGATGCGCCTCGCAAGCTCTTTCATGCGGAGATCGATCTGCCTGTTGCCGCAGGCCCGCTCGCGCTGACTACCCCGAAGTGGATTCCCGGCAACCACCGCCCTACCGGCCCGGTCGATCAGATTACCGGCGTCGTTTTCACCGCTAACGGCCAGACCATTCCCTGGCGGCGCGACGATGTGGACCTCTATCAGTTTCATCTCATCGTTCCCGCCGGCGTCACGACGCTGCACGCTCACCTGGACTGCATCGTCACCGAGCGTGTCTCGCAGCGGCTGGCCGTTCTCGAGTGGGAGAAGCTTCTGCTCTATCCGGCAAATACCCCGGTTCGCGATATCCTCATTCAGCCTTCGCTTATCGTTCCCGCAGGATGGGGCATTGGCACTGCGCTTACCCCGAGCAGCTCCGGTGCATATCCTGTTCCCGCGGCGGGCGGTGTAACTCTTTTTGCCGTCACCAATGTCGAGCAGCTTGAAGACTCGCCCATCATCGCCGGACTCAACTTCCACGAGTTTGCGCTGGCTCCCGAGGTTACACCGAAGCATTACATCGACGTTGTCTCAGAAGCGCCGGAAGATTCAAACCTGCGCCCCGCCCTGCTCGCGGAGCTGAACAATCTCGTCCGGGAAACCGGTGCGCTCTATAACTCGCGCCACTACAACGTCTACCATTTCCTGCTCACTCTCTCTGACGGAGCAGGTGAAGAGGGCCTCGAACACGGCCAATCCTCCGACAACGGCGTGGACGAAAAAGGCTTCAACGACGAGGCCCACACCCTGTTCGATGCCGACTTGCTTCCGCATGAGTTCACTCATAGCTGGAATGGAAAATACCGCCGCCCCGAGGGACTCTATCAGCCCGAATTCTCAACCGCCGAGCAGGGCGGGCTGCTCTGGGTCTACGAAGGCATGACGCAGTATCTCGGCAACGTGCTGGCTGCCCGCTCCGGCATCCTCACCCCGCAGCAGTATCGCGATCTGCTGGCGCGTTCTGCCGCCTCGCTCGACTATCGCCCCGGACGCCTCTGGCGCACTACTGAAGACACGGCTATCTCCGCCAGTATTCTGCGCGACGGCCACCCCGGCTGGTCCAACTGGCGGCGCGGCCAGGACTACTACGATGAAGGCGAGCTGCTCTGGCTCGACGCCGATACGCTCATCCGCAAGCTCACCGGCGACAAAAAATCTCTCAATGATTTTCAGAAGATTTTTCTCGGCAAAGGCGGCAATACCGGCCCACTGATTGTGACGTACAACTTCGATGAACTGGTCAAGGATCTGAACGCGGTTACACCCTATGACTGGGCCGCCTTCCTGCAGGATCGCGTCGACAAAATCAACCCCCACGCCGATTTAGCCGGCATCGAGCAGGGCGGTTACAAGCTCGTCTACAAGGACAAGCAAACTGCGACCGCTGAGACGCTCAACGGTCTCTTCGCCGCGCACGGAGGCGGACTCAGTTTCTGGTATTCGCTCGGCTTCTACGCCAACGGAGACGGAACCCTGCGCGACGTCAGCATAGGTTCGCCGGCCGACAAAGCAAAGCTCTTCCCCGGAGAAAAAATCCTGGCCGTCAATGGGAATATTTTTTCAATTGACGCCCTCAAGTCGGCGCTTGGCAAAGCCAAGGGCGCAGCCGAGCCGATCCACTTGATCGTGCAGGCCGATTCCTTTGTCTCTCTCGTTGACATCGACTACCACGACGGCGAACGCTACCCGCATCTGGAGCGCGTCGATGGAACGCCCGCCTATCTCGATGAAATCATCAGGCCCCTCACCACGCCCGAGAAACCGCCCGCGGAGGAAAAGAAAAAAGAGTAGCTAGCCAAGAGCGGCACGGGCCGAATGAGAAAAATCTTATTTCCAGAAATGAGAACCGTGCCGGGAGTAGGCAAATGCGCATTTCCGTTTTTTTCCGGCAGGTGAAGAAATCTCACTCCCGACCGATAGATGCAGCATGGACTCATCAGAGTCTGCGCTGTATCTATCGCAAGGGGAGAAGTCGATGGCGTTATTCGGAAAAGAGAAAGAGAGTTCCCCGGAACTCAGCAGCGAGATACACTTACTGCGGTCCATGCTGGATCATGCCGACAACGTGATCATGCTCGCCGATACCACGCAGGACAACAAAATCTTCTACATGAACAAAACTGCGCGGGATTTCTTCGCCCGTTTCCGCACCCAACTGAACGAGAAGCTCCGTCACGGCGCGGATGTAACCAATGCAGATCATCACAGCATTCACCAGTTTCACCTCGACCCGGCCCGTATTCGCCGCATTCTGGCCGATGTGGCCTCAGGGCGCATTGACACGCACGATGCGTTGATTCCCATCGGCGATATAACCTTCAAAACGAAGCTTTTCCCTATCTGGGATAAAGATGATCCGCGCAAACTGCGCTGTTTTATGGCCTGCTTCCAGGATGTGACCGTGGAAAAGCACGCCGAAAAGCTGCAAATGGCAGGCGACAAGCGCAGGGAGATGCTGGAGGCTCGCATTGGCGAGCTATCGCGTGACCTGCACGATATCGGCGCGGCCATTGAGATGGTAGCCAAGGAGACCTCGCTGGCCTCAAGCTCAGCCGAATCGGTTCTGACTGAAACCGAGGCGGGCGATGCCGTGCTGACCGAGACTGGCGCAAGCATGAAGCTGGTCACCGAGATGGTCAACCAGACTTCTATCAAGATGAGCGAACTCGGATCCCATTCGGCGGCCATCGGCAAGATCGTCAACACCATTCAGGAGATTGCCAACCAAACCAACCTGCTGGCCCTGAATGCCGCCATTGAAGCCGCGCGCGCCGGCACCGAAGGCCGTGGCTTTGCTGTCGTAGCCGGAGAGGTTCGCAACCTTGCCGAGCGCACCACCAAATCCACCAAGGAAATTGCCGACATGATCAGCGAGATCCAGGCTGCGGTGCGGGCGAATATCGAGACCATGGAGCAGGGGCAGGGCCAGGTGCACGAGACCGAGGACAAGCTGACCATGGCGCAGCACGCGATGGGAAAAATCGTCGCCGAGATCAACAACATTCGCAATACCGTCGTGCAGATCGCCCACGCCACCCAGGAGCAGGCGATTACCTCGCAGCAAATCTCCAGCAAGCTGCACGATATCGTCGAACCGAATTAAAACAGCGCATTTTCTGGGATGGCGCAATGCAGGATGCAGTGGGTGCCCCAGGCCGGGGTCCCCACGGATAGGCCTTCATCCGAGGGGTGGAGATCGCTCGCATTTGGGAACCTGGGAAACCAGGACAGTGCCGATAGAAAAGAACAGCGAGAAATTCTCTACGCCGCCGCCCGCAAAACCTGTGTCGCCAGTGAACACAGCGCGCGCCGGAACCAAACCCGCACGGCATCTTCCGTCCAAGAGGCCGCTTGCGGCCCCCCGTTGGCTTGCAACATCTGGGTGGTCTCCGCAGGGCTGAATCCGGCAACCGCCCGCAGCACGAAGATGGTGCGCAATGCCGTCGGCAGGCTCTCCAGCCAGACGCGCACCCGCTCCCGTTTCCCTCCGGAAATCGCTGCTTCCAGCTCATCTCCGCATATGCCGGCGGAATCCAGATCGTCGCCCTCAATGCATTTGTTGGGAAGTTCGGCATTCGCCGGCGCGGCCAGGCATCCGGGGTTTCGCTCTTCCAGTCTCAGTATCGCTCCCGTGCAAAGCGCCAGCCGGCTATTCCTGCGCCCCTGCTCGGGGTTGTTGCAGTCGGCGAGTTCTGCATTCGCAATTGTCGACTCAACCAGCCGGATGCTTTCCTCGCCCTCGCCCACCAGCATCGATGCCTGCGTATAAAGCTTGGCTGCGATCATATCCAAAAAATCATCCATGCCGGTCAGCGCCTGTGCTACCGTCGCATCGTCCTTGGGTTGGCCATCCAGCAGGCCGTGAATGCGGTTGGTAAACACCTGCGCGCTCGGCGGTACCGGCTGCGGGGGAATCAGGCTGTCGATAGTGCTTGTTTGCGATGCCATGCTGCAAACTCCTTTCCGGGAGGGGGGAAGAGGCTTACTCCGGTTTGGCTTGACCGGTCGCGTTTTCCTGTTTGGCCAGCTTCACGCGCGCGGTTTCCAGCTTGTGTTCCACCTTGGAGACTTCACCCGGTTCAACATCGGTTGCAACGGTCTTGGCGTAGAGCGACAGTGAAAGCTCCCACTGCGCTGCGGCCAGCCGGATGCGGCCTGTCTTCTCATACAAATCGCCAAGATGATCATGCACCGTCGGATCGGTCTGGTCCCGCTCCACTGCCTGGCGCAACTTCTCTTCCGCCGGCTCATACTGGCCCAGCTTGAAGTACGTCCAGCCCAGCGAATCCAGATACGCGCCATTCATAGGCTCCAGTTCGACGGCCTTTTGTGTCATCTTCAACGCTTCCGGCAGCCGGTTGCCCTTGTCGGCCAGCATGTAGCCCAGGTAGTTCAGCGTTCCGGCATTCGCCGGGTCAATCTCCAAAGCCTGATGGAAGAACTGCTCGGCCTGCTCGTAGTGTTTCTGACGCTCGGCAAGCGCTCCGTCCAGGAAAAACACGATCAGCCGGTCTTCCTTTTTGGTGGTCGCCGCATCGGCCTTGGCCAGCGCTTCTTCGGCATCCTTCCACCGATGAGTACGCGTATCGATCTGCGCCAGTTCCAGCCAAACCTGCCGGTCGTCAGGGGAGTTATTCAGTAGCCCCTTGGCCACCGCTACCCCCTCATCGGCCTTGTTCGCGCCCACCAACTCGTCCGCCAGTATCAGCGTCAGCTCACGATCCTTGGGATTGGCTGCAACCGCCTTTCGCGCCACATCAAGGGCTTTGTCGTACTGCCGCGCATCGTGGTACGCATCGACCTCGCCGCGATAGCCGCTGACCGCCGCTTCGCCGCCCATGGCAATCATCTTCTCGTAGGCTGCAATCGCCGCGTCGGTCTTGTTCTCCTCGTGATAAACCGCCGCCAGCCGCTCCAGAAACAGCCCGCGGTTGTTTTTTTCTTCATTCGTGTATGCGCCGTTGGCGTGCGAGGTCAGGTCGGACATCTTCTCAAAGACTGCCGCCGACTCGTCGTAGCGACCCAGAATATCCAGCAGCAACCCTTCGTTGTAGCCGCCTTCAAGGTCGTCGGCGCTCTTCAGCCGTACCTTGCGAATCGTTGCCAGCGCGTCCTCATACTTCTGCTGGCGGCGCTCAATCTCGCTGATGCGGATGAGAGTGCCTGTATCCTCGGGATCTTCTTCGGCAATCTGCTTGAAGGTCTTCAGCGCCTCATCCAGTTGCTTGTCTTCAAGCAACTCCTGGCCCAGCGCGCGCTGCGAGTCCAGATCGTCGGGTTCCAGATCAATCGAGCGCTGATAGGCCGCAATCGCATCCTTTGAGCGCTTCAACTGGCCGTAGAGCGCGCCCAGCGTAAACTCCATCCGCGCAGTGCGATTGTTTACCGGCACTGCCGCAATCAGCTTGGCTGCGTGCTCCGCGTCGTTGCTCTCGGCGTAGAGCCGAGCCAGATTCAGCACTACCTCTTCGGAATCCGGCTCGATGCTCTGCGCAATCTGGAACTGCTCTTCGGCCTTCTTGCTCTCATGCTTGACGGTATAAAGCTGGCCCAGCAGCATGTGGTCTTCCACGCTCTTGGGGTCGCGCTTCGGCTCCAGCGAGACAATCTTTTCAAACTCGGCAATCGCCTGCTCCAGCACCCCGCTCGAAGTTGAAGCAGCCCCCCCCGGCAGGCTCCCAGCCCCGCTGCTGCCGCCCGCATTGCCCAACTGGCGCAGATAAACTCGTCCCAGCAGCTTGTGGGCTTCAAGATCACTCGGCGCGTTCTTCAGCAGTCCCTGCGCCGTGGCAATCGCCTCGCGAATCCTTCCGGTGCGGAAATAAAGATCGGCAAGCCCGTTATTCAACAGCGGAGAATTCGGGTCGGCATTCAGCGCCGCCTTATACTCCTCAATGGCATGGCTCACATCCTCTGAGCGGCCCATCGCGCCGGCTTCTTCCTCATAAATCCCTGCCAGCGCCAGGTGATAGTAGGCCTGGGCGCGGTCCGCGGTTGTAGCGTCGCTGGCTGGTTTCGCCGGGGTAAGCTGAAGCGGTGTAGCCGCTGGAGAAGACTTAGCCGGAGCGGTTGGCTGATTCTGGGCAAAGCTGGACGAAGCCGCCAGCAACAAAAAAAATGTGCCGGCAATCGTATGTCTAAAGATAAGCAAATCTGATTTCTGTCTCATCATCCTTGGGATTCCCTGCCTCCTGAGCATTCGTGAAGGGGAAAAGACCGCAATGCACCCGCAAAGGCAGTTGAGGCAGCTGCCAGAGGCGACGCTGCCTACTGTAAAGACGATTTTACCCGGCAATTGTCTCAGTCGCGCAGGAGTTTGTTCGATTTTCGCTTGGAGTAACCCGGATGGGGCCGCGGAAAACCAATGTCAAGCCAGCCAGATCAATGAATTCCCGCGCCCGGTATCCATCCATATTGCTGTAATGATAGAAGTTGCCGGTAGAGAACCTCAATCTGGCGCTCCAGCCGCTGCAGCAACCGCTCGCCGGGGTGATCCTGCGGCGGCGCGAGATTCGGCGTCGGCGACTGCAGCGCGCGGAAGTCAGGCTCCGGCCAGGCCGAGTCCCCTGCATTCGCAGCCGTATGCTCTTCCAGCCACGCAAGCCGCTTGTCCAGCAGCTCCAGCCGGCTCCGCACCTTAAGCGATTGCTTCCAGGCGCCCTCGCCATCCAGAGCCGCCAATGCGGTAACGCTCTGGGCAAACCGGCGCATGTAAGTAACAAACGCGGCGACAAACCGCGCAAACGGCTGTCGTCGCGGCCATGCCTCCGCCAGCAAGCGCTCCAGCGACTCCTCAGTATCGTTATGGGCCAGTCCAGTGCCGCGCCGGGCGCTGGCCAGCAGGCGCGAATTCCGCCCGCGCGCGCCGCTCTCCCAGCCCGCGGTCAGTTGCTCCAGATAACGCCGGTTTGCAGCAATACTGGCGCGCAGAAACTGCGGTGTCCGCTCCCGCTCCCACGCGGGGAAAAGGAACGTCATTGCCGCCAGCGAAATCAATGCCCCCGCAATCGTGTTGCCAATCCGCACCAGCGCCAGTTGCCAGTCGCCCGAGTGAGGCAGCCAGGCCAGCACAAAGGCCGGCGTCAAAAAGAAGGAGAACGCCGCATAGCTCACCGGCAGCACCGCCAGAGCCAGCAGCGCCAACGGAAACAACACCGCCGCTGTCGCCAGGTCCGAGTGCAGCGCCACCGCCAGCACCGCCGCCAGAATCCCTCCCGCCACCGTGCCGCCAATCCGTTCAAGGCCCCGCCGCAAGGTGCCCGACACATGCGGCTGCAGCACAATCAGCGAAGTCAGCAGCAGCCAGTACCCGTGATCGATACGCAACAGATGGATCAGCGCCACATCTAGCCCGCAAACCAGCGCCACCCTCACCGCATGGCGCAGAATCAGCGAGTTGCGCGTAAAGTTGGCCCTCAACTGCTCCAGATTCCACCCCTGCCGCAGTTGCCCCAGCCGCTCGACCATATACCCAACGTGGCTGGCCGAGGCGGTTATCGGAACCTCCAGCTCCTTGCCCAGCCGCAGCAGCGCCGCGCTCTCAATCGCCGTCTCCAGCTGCCCGGCCGATTCCGTCACCTGCGCCAGCAAAAACCTCTTGTCGGCATCCGCCTCGCCCAGGCGCTCCAGCAGCATCTGCGGCAGATTCTCCATCGCCGCCCGCGCCGCTCGCGCAGAAGCCAGCGTCTCCCCGCGGCGGCGCATCAGCAGCGTGGCAACCCAGCGCTCGGCAACGCGCAATTCGTCCAGGCCCGTCAGGTTGGAAATCCGGCGACCGCTCTCGGCGCTCACGCGCGTCTCCAGATGCTCGGCCAGCGCCACAGTCCTGGCAATCAGCAGGTCGGCCACCTCCAGCAAAACCACCAGATGCCGCCCCTGTGCGGTCTCCGCTCCCCGCTCGGCGCGGACGGAGGCCACCGCCTGCCATCCCTGCTCCACCGTCCTGCGCACCCGGTACTGGTGATGCTTGGCCAGCCGGTGCCACAGGGCCGCGCGCTGCTTCTCACGGCCGGAAAGCTCCGTTACCGAGCCAAGAAACGAAGCCAAATCCGCATAGCAGGCGCTTACCGCTGCCCGCGCTGGCCGATAAGGGTCCAGCGGCCACAAAAACAGCGACAGCACCGCCGCCCACGCCCCCCCGGCCAGCAGCAAAAGCGCATAGCCCATCGCCTCGCGGGCCGACGAAGTCGGCGCGCCCACTCCGCAGACAAACAGCACCTGCACCAGCAGCCCCGCCGACGAAAACGGCTGCTCCAGCACCGCCAGATAGCTCCACAAAAAGCAGAACAGCACGGTAACCGGCACCGCCACAGCCAGATTCCCGCCCGTCAATGAGCCGAGAAAGCATCCCGCCGCCCCGCCCAGCGACAGCGTGGCCAGGCTGCCCAGCCGCGTCCTGTAGGGCCCGCCGGTATCGGCCAGAATCGCCTCAAAGCCGCCCAGCGCCGCCCATCCCAGGTTCGGAATCCCCGTCAGATCCCCCAGCACCAGCGGCGCGCACAGCGCCACCGCCGCTCGCAACCCGCGCAACCAATCCATCTCTCCGGCAAGCGCAACAAATCGCGCGTGCAACTGCATCCATCTGTGAGACTGGGAGGGCATAAATCAATTACATCATTTGCCGCCCGGCAGGTAGTTTGCTGTATTGACGTAGTGCGTCATTTTTGCGATAGTTGCCTATTCGAGGCCTTGAGCAGAGACCGCAAAGGGCAGTTCAGCATCCGCATCAACAGCCGGTGGCGGGTCTGTTTCGAGTGGCCGGAGGCACACAAAAGGCCATTCAACATTGAGATTACCGATTACCATTAGTGAGGAAGACCAACATGTCGCGCGAGCCAATCCATCCCGGCAAATTGCTGGCCGATGAACTCGAAGCCCTCAATATGAGCGTTTCGGAAGTAGCGGAAATACTGCATGTCCCCGCAAACCGGATTTATCAGATTCTCAAAGGCCAGCGTTCGTTGACCGCCGATACAGCTTTGCGCCTGAGCCAATGGCTGGGCACCTCGGCGGAGATGTGGCTCAACCTGCAAAAACTCTACGAACTCCGCCTCGCCGAGCAACAGGCTGGCGAAAAGATTAGAAAAACAATTATTCGGCGGGACGCAGCGCGCGCGGCATAACTTAATTCGCATCATCCTCACAAAGGCCGTCATCCTTGCTGAGTGACCAAAACGAAGGGAGTCCATGAACCTGCATTTCCGCAACCCACGTCCGCTGGGTATCCCCCTTGACCGGTCACTATTGAGGGTGCCCCATCCATTCAGTCTCATCGTGAATGGGTGGGAAAGCACGAACTTCAACCCGCCAGGCCCAAGCCAACCAGCCGCACCGCAGGCGCCGCCTAAAGCCTATGTATAAGTTGGTAGCGTCGACAGGCGGCGCGAACGCCGCCAAGTACAGCCGGATGCCCCATGCCCCTCGCTTTTGGGATCTGGGAAAGTACGCCAGCTGATTTGCCACGCCGAAGGCCGCCAGCCCCACCGCAGGTGGCGCAGGTGCTCAATGGCGGAAATGCCGAATCCCGGTAAACACCATTGCAATGCCCAACTTGTCGGCTGCGGCAATCACTTCCTGATCTTTTACCGACCCCCCCGGCTGAATCACCGCTGTCGCTCCAGCGGCTGCAACTGTTTCCAGGCCGTCCGGGAAGGGAAAGAAAGCATCGGAAGCCGCCACGCAGCCGGCCAAGGGAAGCACAGCCTTCATCGCGCCAAACCGCGCCGCATCCACCCGGCTCATCTGCCCCGCGCCCACGCCGATCGTCTGCCCGTCCTTGGCGTAGACAATCGCGTTGGATTTAACGTGTTTGCAGATCCGCCAGGCAAAAAGCAAACTGCGCAGCTCCTCGGCCGACGGTGGACGCCAGGTCATCACCTTCAGCTCCGATTCATTCACCCGGCCCGTATCCGCATCCTGAATCAGCAGCCCGCCGGAGACATGCTTCACCACCGTCCGCTGCGGCGCGGCGCTCACCTCAACCAGCCGCAGATTTTTCTTGGCCGCAAAGCGCTCGCGCGCCTCGGCCGTAAATCCCGGCGCAGCAATGGCTTCGACAAAGAGCTTGGCAATCTCCACCGCAGCCTCTCCGTCAACCGTCCGATTGATTCCGATCACTCCGCCAAAGGCCGAGATAGGGTCCGCCGCCAGCGCCTTCTGATAGGCTTCCAGAACCGTTGCGCCCGTAGCCGCTCCGCAGGGGTTGGTGTGCTTGACGATGATCACCGCAGGCTCGTCAAATTCCTGCGCCAGCTCCCAGCAGGCATCCAGATCGACGAGGTTGTTGAAGCTCAACTCTTTGCCCTGTAACTGCTTCGCGCCGGCAACGCCCAGGCCTGTGCCGTCTGAGTAGAGCGCAGCCCTTTGGTGCGGGTTCTCGCCGTACCGCAGCGGCTGCGCCAGCGGAAAATGGATGCGCAGCGTTGTGGGCAGCGCCGTCAGATCCGGCGCGGCGGGCACCTCCGGTGCGGGTGCCTCTTCTATTTTCTCCAGATGATCAGCAATTGCCGAGTCATACGCCGCCGTGGTGGCAAAGGCTTGCTTCGCCAACCGCCATCTCATTTCTCGACTCAGCACCCCATTGCCGTCCTTCAATTCTTCGATGAGTGCCGAGTAATCGGAAACCCGCGTCACAATCGCCACATCTTCAAAGTTCTTCGCGGCAGACCGCACCATCGATGGACCGCCAATATCTATATTTTCAATCAGATGGCCGAAGGCGACGCCGGGCCGCGCAGCAGTTTTCTCAAAGGCATACAGGTTCACCACCACCATGTCGATTGGCTCGATGCCATGCGCCGCCGCCGCTGCCTCGTGCTCGGCATTGCCGCGAATATAGAGCAGCCCGCCATGCACCCGGGGATGCAGCGTCTTCACCCGCCCATCCAGCATTTCCGGAAAGCCGGTCAGATCGCTGATGTCTTTGACGTTGAAGCCGGCCTCGCGCAGCGACCGCGCGGTCCCGCCGGTAGAAACAAGCTCTACTCCAAAACCAGCGAGTGCCTGGGCAAACTCCACCAGCCCCGTCTTGTCTGTCACGCTCAACAGCGCCCGTCGAATCCTCTTTTCCCCGCTCACGTTTCGCTCCTTACTTTCCAGTCCCGGCTTGCCCGCATCCGTACGGTGAGCAATGCCCGCCCAGGGACCAAACTCCAGACTACATCCTATTTTTCCCCGTCAATAGCCGTAGAGCGCGATTGCAGTGCCATCGAATGGAATTTCCGGTGGATTTCCTCCGCGAAAAGCTCCGCATAAACAGCGACATTTCCAGAAATGTTCCTAAAAATGCTTTAAAGTTAACTAATGGGAAGCAGTCCCTCCACTCCACAGCCAGAGATTCTGTCACCCGACACCGAATACCAGTCCAGTGCTGATCGGGCAGATCGAGGCCCGTCGCCAGCGGAGCGCAAGCCCCGCCCCTCCTGGGTGGTTGCGCCCGCTACCTATGTGCTTATCGCGATCAACTGCCTGGTTTTTCTGGTGATGGTGGCCAATCATGTGAGTGCTTTCAGTCCGGCGCCTGAGCAATTGATGCGTTGGGGAGCGAATAATGCGCAATCTGTGCTGCTTGACGGCGAGTGGGTTCGCATTGTTTCGGCCATGTTCGTCCATGTGGGAATTATCCATCTGGCGACAAACATGTGGTGTCTGTGGAATCTAGGCCTGCTGGCAGAGCCGCTGCTTGGCTCAGCCGGACTGGTGGCTGCATACGTCCTGACCGGCGCGGCTGGCAACCTGCTTTCCGTGGGTGTCAATTGGACATGGCCAGATCACGACTCGCTGGGCAACGTCCTCTCTTCTGTCGGAGCTGGAGCCTCAGGCGCGGTCTTTGGGATTGCCGGCGTTCTGATTCTCTTGCTTAAATCGAGTCGTCTGCCCGTACCGCTGGAAGAACTGCGTAGTCTGCGCAGGTCGGTAATCTACTTTGCCGGACTCAATCTGGTGATTGGATTTTCAGTGAATTTTGGCTCCAATCATATGGGTTCCGCTCTGCACATCGACAATATGGCGCATCTCGGCGGTTTTGGAGGCGGCCTCTTGCTGGCCACTCCGCTGGTGCCCCGCATTGGTTCGCCTCGCCAGACATTCCTCACCCGCCGCTATCTCGCCGTGGGAATGATGGTTGGCGTCTTGGTGCTCTTCGGCTTCTATCTGGCGCAGTTGCCGGGCTAGCGCGTCGCCGTCGAAGCAAATTTCTTCACCATCGTCAGCAGCAGCCGGCGGTCGCTCTCGTTCAGGTTCGAACTGTAGCGGCGAATCTGCGTCAAAAAGCGCAGCTCTTCATCCGAGAGCTTCTGCAAATTGAACTTGCGGTTCACCGTATCTTCGGCAAAGAACTGGACGATGGGCAGATCGAGAGCCTGGGCAATCTTCGACAGCGTGTCCAGCGAAGGCATGGTGTGGCCGTTCTCCACGCGCGAAAGGTAGCAGCGCAGCAGGCCGGTCTTCTTCTCGATATCCCCTTGGGAAAGCCCTTTTTGCAGCCGTTGAGCGCGGATGGTGGTGCCGATATTCATTGTGGAATGACTCCTGTCCCGTCCGGCCGGCTTGGAGACGCTCGGCTATTTACTCCCAAGCCAGCTACCAGAAGGTTATTGACTCAAGAGTTAACATGCTTTGCGGCGGCGCGCAAGAGGATTCTTGCTTATTTATGCACGGCGAGAGGAACTCCTCTTCAGTCGTTCAGTAAAGTTCTGGCCGGGCTGCCGCGGGGAGGACTCTCAGCGTCTATAGCTGCTTCACAAAATAGGCAATTCCCTCCACCGGATTCTCGTTATACGGCTCGCAAGGCTGGAAGCCCAACTCCAGATAGATGCGAACGGGCGCGGCCATTGCCGGCGGAACCGTATCCAGAAAGACGGCCTTGCACCCGGCGGCAGAGAGCTGGTCCAGTGCGGCCTGCATCAGCGAGCGGCCCAAGCCGAGGCCTCTTCCGCGGGGGCGAACCCAAAGCCGTTTCAGTTCCCACGCGTCAGGGGAAACAGAAGCCGGTAGCGCGCCAGGCGATAAATCCGGCTGGCTCATCCTGCACCCTTGCCAGCAGACAGCCTCCTTGCTGCTCGATGTAGCTGGCCGGTAACCGCTCGACTTCTTTTTCCAGCGACCCAAAACAAAACCGCGCCGCGCCCGGTTGGGCAATAACAAAGCGGCCATATTCCAGCAACAGATACCGAGCCGCAGCCAGCGTGGCGAGACTCGCGTCTGGAGTAATTTGTTCCAGTTGAATTTGCCCGGCCTTGGCCGCAGATTGGCTGATGCCCAAGTTTACGACGAGCTTGCGGCGAGTTGCGCCGGTAAACTTTAGCTGTGTTAAACCCGTCTGAGAATGTACAGATGGGAAGCGGAGAGGATTGAGGCATGGGGCGTACAGCAGGACTGGGAGCAGTGATGATCGCCGCGCTTCTGGGATGTGCGGGCGCTGCCTGGCCACAGTCGCAAACCGCATCTAAGGCTCCGCAGTCGACTACACCCTCGCCTGAGTCCACGCCCGCAGCCCCCATTAGCGGCGGCAAGTTGCACGGAGTGGTGAAAAGCGGTTTAATTCCACTGCCCGGCGTTACCGTAACCGCAGCCAATACTCTTACTGCCAAGCACTACTCTACTGTGTCGGATATTAGCGGCGCGTGGTCCATGACGATCCCGCAAAACGGCCGTTATGTCCTCCGTACCCAGTTTGCAGCCTTCGCCCCCGTGTCGCAGGAGGCTCTGCTCAATGCCACAAACCACGAACAGACAGTGAACTTCGATCTCCTCCTGGCTTCACGCGCGGCCGCTCAGGAGCAGCGCGAGAGCGCCTCGGAAAATCCGGCGCAGGCCATTCGGCAGTTGGCCGCAAACGGCGCGCAGAGTCTCAGTTTGATGAGCGCGCTCGCCGCTGGGACTGACACACAGGCCGGAACGGCAGGAGCCTCTGGCGCTGCCTTGCCCTCGATTGCCGGCAACAACGACTTCAGTAGCGATTCGGTGGCCATCAGCGGCCAATCTGGCACCGTCAGTCCGCTGGCTGGAGTCGACATGGATCGCATACGGGACGCCATTGAGACAGCGCGCCAGAGCGGCAACTTCGGCGGAGGTGGCGGGTTGTTCGGCGGAGGACCGGGTGCATTTGGAGCTGGCGGCTTTGGTGGAGGCGGATTCGGCGGGGGTGGTTTTGGCGGGGGCGGGCGCGGCAACTTTCGCGGATTCAAACCAGGCCAGCCTCACGGCGCGATCTTCTGGACAGGCAGCAACTCGGCGCTCAACGCCGAGCAGTTCGCCATTCGCAGCCAGGATGAACAACAACCCGCCTCCGGAACCAACCAATTCGGAATTACCTTCATCGGTGCGCCCTACCTGCCCGGACTGACCAAGCCCAGCGGCAAAGATACGGTTTTCTTCACGCTCTCCGGCCAGCGTGGTTCCAACCCAATCAACGAATTTGCCACCGTACCGACAGATGGTAGTTTCGGCACATATGACGAGCGGACAGGCGATTTTACCGGTCAGAATACAATTTACGATCCCGCTGGCTCGAATTGCATTGCAAATGGAGCACAGCCTGGCCAGCCATTTCCAAAGAACATGATTCCCCAAAGCTGCATAGCGCCTCCTGCGACTTCACTGCTCCTCGGAAACAAGAATGCAACACCAGTCCTGACCCAGTTCTTCCCTGCGCCCAACCTGCCCGGCGACACCCAGAACTACCACTTGCTCACCACACAGCAATCTAACTCGACCCAGGCAGGACTGCGCTATCTGCGTAGCTTCGGCGCCAACGCCACGCAGCCCGGCGGCGGTCGTGGCGGTGGATCTAGCGGAGGCGGTGGACGCAGATCTCAACAGTCGCAGGGCCTGCGTCAAAGCATGAATGCCAACTATAACCAGGGCCACACCGCCAAGGATAATGTGAATCTATTTCCTGAGTTAGGCGGAAAAAGCTCGACTGACTCCTACTCGCTGCAAGCCGGTTACACCGTCGGCTATCATAAAATTACAAATATATTCAACGCCAACTGGAATCGTAACAACAGTAAGGCCACTAATTTCTTTACCAATGTTTCAGACATAGCGACTACGACGGGAATTCTTGGGCCAAACAGTCAGCCGCTGAACGCAAGCCCGCTCAATTTCGGCCTTCCGAATATTGTGCTTGGCAACATATCTGGCCTGAGCGAACAGCAACCCAGTTTCTCATTATCTCAAACCATCTCATTCTCCGAAACATTGAGCTGGATTCACGGCAAGCATAATCTGCGCTTCGGCGGGGATTATCGTCGCGTTCATCGCGACTTTCTCGGCGGCTCAAACGCCACTGGAACATTCACTTTTTCCGGTCTCTTCACTGAAGATCCGGCCAAAAATTCCACTACCGGATCGGCTCTGGCGGATTTTCTTCTTGGACTACCGCAGGAAACGACGATTGATTCGTCAGCATCAAAGAGCTATTTACGCGATAACGTATGGGATGGGTATGTTACCGACGATTGGCGCGCATCGCCATCTCTCACGCTGAATTATGGCCTGCGCTATGAGTTTTTCGCGCCTTATACGGAGAAGTACAACCACCTGGGAATGGTGGATACTGATCCAAGCACAGCGTTTACTGGCGCCCCCGTCGAAGTTGCGCCCGGCGGCCTCTCTTCAAGCGGTAATCTGCCAATATCCCTCATCTTTCCCTTCCGCAAAGCATTTGCGCCGCGCATAGGAGTTGCATGGCGTCTGCCGAAACAAATGGTCATCCGTGCCGGTTTCGGCATTAACTACACCAACGGCCAATATGCAACCTTTGCAACCACAATGGCGCGACAGCCGGTTGCTTCCCAACCTTCCTTCGTCAATGAACAGACCAATGAGGCAGGCTCTGCCTGCGCCGCGCTCACGCTCGCAGATGGATTCTGCCCTGCGGCTACGAGCGCCACGCCTGGAAACTATGAGTTAGATCCGCACTATCATCTGCCCTATGTGCAGGCATGGAACATCGATGTGCAAAAGAGACTTCCCTGGGGTGTGGTTCTGAATGCCGGCTATAACGGATCGAAGGGGAATCATTTGGATATCACCAGCGCGCCGCGCGCCTCAAAATCCAGCCCCTTGACGGATGCTACAGACCTGATCTTCAACTATGAACAATCCGTGGCATTCTCAAAACTCAGTGCCGGGACGTTGAGGGTGAACAAGCAGCTTGGCAGTGGAATCCAACTGGGAGCAAATTATCAGTACTCCCATTCAATCGACGATGCCGGCTCTGTAGGTGGGACTTCGACTGTTGTCGCGCAAAACTGGCAAAATCTAGGAGCCGAAGAAAGCAATTCAAGCTTCGACATGCGCCACCAAGTCAGCGGGAATTATCTTTACGAGTTGCCGTTCGGGAAAGATAAATATTGGCTGACTTCAGGTACGCCTTCACATATTTTCGAGGGCTTCTCCATTTCGGGCAGCTTTACCTTCTCGACCGGTACGCCGCTCACGCCAAGCTACCAGGCGCTCGCCGTCGATGTAGCGCGCGGTACGGCAGGAACACTGCGGCCAGATCGCGTCCCAGGCTCTTCTCTTACAGCCGGAGGGGGTTCGCTGAAGCAGTGGTTCAATACAGCGGCATTTGCCACGCCGACAGGCTCCTTTGGAACTGCTTCGCGCAATTCGATCCCAGCGCCCGGAATCATCCAAAACAACATGTCGCTCTCAAAGACGATGCAACTCGGCGATACCCGCAGCATGGAGTTCCGCGCTACAGCCAAAAATGCTTTCAATACCGTGCAGTACTCTGGCGTGGATACGAATGTGACGTCGCCGACCTTCGGGCAGGTAACTTCCGCCGCATCTATGCGCTCGTTTACCTTTCTGGCGCGCTTCCGGTTCTAGCGAGTAAACATTAAACAAGCGAGAGGGATGAAATGACGCGTTGGAGCCAACAGGCCGGAGCAATAATAGCTGCGTTCGCACTTGTATTGCAGTGCGTACATGTTGCTTCTGCCCAGGATACTGGGCAGGCTACTTCGCCACCTGACACGGGCTTCGTCCTTAAGGTGAATGCCGATCTGGTTCTTACTAACGTCGTCGCTCGCGATGCAAAGACCGGCGAACTGGTGCGCGGACTCAAAGAAAGCGACTTCAGCGTCTTTGAAAATGGCAAGCAACAGAAGATCGACAGCTTCGATTTTGAGAGCGTCGATATGGCGACGCCGCTGAACGAAGCAACAATCAGCGGTCTCTCGGCAGGTCCGAGTGGTAGCAAAGCGGTTGTGGTAGCGCGTCCCGAGGAGTTGCGTAATCACCGGCTGATTGTTTTCTTCTTTGATCTTACGTCGATGCAGCCCGAGGATCTGGACCGCAGCGTGGATGCGGCCAAGGATTTCCTTAAGGCCAAGATGCAGCCCGCTGATCTAGTTGCGCTGGTATCCCTCGGCGATACGCTCAAAGTCGATCAGGATTTTACCGCCGACAAGCAGGCTCTTATTCGAGAAGTCGGCATCTACAACGGAACCGAGGGCCAGGGCTTTGCCCAGGGAGCAACATCTAACTCAAATCAGGTGGAAGATGCAACCGGATATACGCCGGACGAAAGTGAATATAACGACATCAACACCGATCGTGAACTCTATGCGCTGCGGGCGATTTCAAAGTCGTTGGAAAAGATTACGGAAAAGAAATCCCTGCTGTATTTCTCCGGCGGAATCTCGCGCGATGGCATTGAGAATCAGGCTTCGCTGCGATCCGCAATTAACGCCGCGGTGCGCGCAAATTTAGCGATTTACAGCGTAGATACGCGCGGGCTGCAAGCCATTTCAGCGATGGGAGATGCTTCTACAGGGAGCCTGCGCGGAACCGGCGCCTACAGCGGCGCGGCATTGACGAAT
>Ga0181534_10000229_pt1 | contig 40789 bp, 60 predicted proteins | sample PEATcosm2014_Bin_37_FD_119758 | JGI IMG/M metagenome (GOLD analysis project Ga0181534, IMG submission 119758) | Peatland microbial communities from MTU Mesocosm Facility, Houghton, MI, USA - PEATcosm2014_Bin17_10_metaG | ecosystem: Environmental > Terrestrial > Soil > Wetlands > Peat | place... | reverse complement strand
TTTACACCGTTGGGGCACGTTAAATTACAGAGGCAATACCACTTTCTTTTTATTGTCATGGATGTACATCCATACTATGCAGTCATCAGTGAGTGATCGGTAACCGATACGGTCACCGTGTCGCTAGCGTGTCGGATACTATTTGATTTAATTTGAATTAACTTCTGTTAAATACTTCCCCTTTAGAAACAGATCTTCATAGAAGTTGAGTAAGTACCTAAATTTCCGCCGTTTCCACAGTTCTTCGCCTCACCTTCCCCATTGCGGCCCCGTTCACATCTCGGCTATAAACCCTTCATCCGCAAAACCTGCGCTCGCAGACCGTGGATCAACAGCCGGGGGTAGCTCCCCGCGGTTAGATACGAGGGGCAGTCACCTCTCCTGACCCCTCGTATCGCCCTTGGGGCAGAGAGCGAAAAAAAGTTGCCGAAGAACAGGAAGAAATGGAAACGACGCATTCCAATCGACATCGACGCCATTACCGGCAGTGCGTTCGTCCAAGCCCTACACCCCACAGCCAGGGCGGGTTACGTTTGGTTACTGCTGCGCGAATGGGATTCGGAAGACTGCACCCTCGCAGCGGATCCAGCCCAGCTTGCAGCAAACGCCGGCCTCTCTCCGGAAGATTGGGCCATCCACGGCCCAGTGATCCTCAAAAAATTCGATGTTCTTGAAAACGGGCGACTTCGGAACGAGGTTTGCTTCGAAGCCTGGACGAACGTCGCAGCCGCCTACGAGGCCCAGAGATTGGCCGCAGAGCGCACCAACGCTGAGCGATGGGGGAAACCATCATCGCCTACCGACGCGCTCACTGTATCGCCTACCGACGCGGGCAGCGATAAAAGCCCACATATCCACCAGAGTGGAAAAGCTGTGTATACCTCGGCTGCAATCGGCGAGGAGATGGACGCGGCGACCAGACTCTTTGAAAAGCTCGGCGTGCCCGCAGACTTCGGCACCCGCGATCTAGCAGCTCAGACAATCCGCCACCTTTCAGCCCACGACCTGACCAGCGAAGGAATAGCGAAAGCCGCAGACAAGCTGCTGGCGATGGCTCAAACCGACAAAGCGGCAGGCGAAACCATCAACCGCTTTTACTTTTCCGACCAGAAATACCTCCACAAAACCAACGGCAAAAAAGCCGCTCTCGATGCCGAGGCCAGGGTTGGCAGATGGGATGGACTTTCAGACATCGATCGCGCGAAGAAGAAGCGGGTCGAAGGAAAGCCTCTCACTGAAATCGAGCGGGAGCTGCTCCAAGAGGAACTCACGCAATGAAACGATTCGCCTGGACGAAGCAAAAAATCGAAACCACCGTGTCGATGACACTCGACGGGAAGACCCTCGATCAAATCGCCGCTAGAATCGGCTGCACCGAACCGCGAACGGTCCGGAGGCTACAGATCGAAACCGGAATCGGCAAGAGCAAGAAACCATTGATCGCGAGGAAGGAATGGAAGGCGCGCGAGCTAGCTAAAATCCGTCGTGAATATCCCACCGTCCCAGGTCTGCTCTTGGCGCGCTCCCTCGGCTGCACGCTCAGCCAGTTGTATCGCGCAGCGCATCAGATGCGACTCAAAAAAAGCGATGAAGTGATCGCCCAAATGGCGCGTGAGCGCATCGCCGACCCCAACCACCCGAGCCGCCGCTACCGGTACCCCAAAGGGAACATACCCGCCAATAAAGGCCTGCGCAGGCCGGGTTACGCGCCAGGGCGCATGGCTGATACACAATTCAAAAAGAACGAGCGCAGTGGGGTCGCGGCTGAGAAGTGGAAACCGATTGGAACTGTCGTCGCCGACGCTGAAGGATTTCTCCGCGTCAAAATCGCCGAGCGAATCAATGGCGAGCCCAAAGGCTGGGCGAAAGAGATCTGGCCGCTGCTGCACTGGAGGACCTGGGAAGAACACCACGGCCCGATCCCGCCAGGGCACAAGGTAGTTTTCAAAGACGGCGACCGCGCCAACTGCGCGATCGAGAATCTGGAGCTGCTGTCGAATGCGGAGATGATGCTGCGCAACTCCATCCACAACCTCCCGGAGGAGCTGAAAGACACCATCATGCTGCTTGGCCGGGTGAAACGAAAGGTGAGAGAGAATGCCGAAAAACACGATGACCGATCTGCGCAACCATCTGTTCGAAGTGATGGAGTCGCTTAAGGACGAAGATAAGCCGATGGACCTGGAACGCGCCAAGGCTGTGATCGGCGTGGCGCAGGTGCTGGTGGCTACAGCCAAGGTGGAAGTCCAGTTCCTCAACGCAATCGATTCGAGCGACGCAACCGAGTTCTTCGACATGCAGCGGATCGAGAAGCGCCGCAGCCTGGCAGGTGGCGCGGGATTGGAACCGATACCACGCAGGATCACAGGTTGAATGAAAGGGAGGAAATGTTATGCAACTGTGGGTAGTGGGAACGCTTGACGGCGCGGTGAAGCCGCCGATGTTGCTGGAACTTTTCGAAGCCGAACGGCTCGCGACCGCGATTGCAAAGGAGCAGCGAGATTCAAAGCTCACTCGCCAGGAGTCAATTTCCCAGAAGCCAACTCCCGGCCTGCGGCGGCCAGTGCGACCCGAACGAGCCAGGCGTTCATACTCAGCCGCGCGTGCTTCGCGGCGCGTCTGACCAGGCGGTGATCGGCCCCGGAGCCGAATCGGATCTGGAGCAGAATAAATTTTCTTTTCTTCTTCACGTTCGTCATCGTAGGTGTACTATACCACTAATGCACATCGCCTACATTGTCGCCGCCTTCGTTCTGGGCCTTGCTCTCGGCGTCTGGGCTGGGATCGAGATCCAGGAATCGCGGACCTTTTACCGGCTCGTCGATCTCAAAAAGCGGCTGGAACATGAGTAACCGGCTCGACTTCATCATGGATCTGCTCCCGCCGTCGGTTAATCACTACGTGGATCACGCGAAGGGGCACGGCAAAACGCCGGAATCGATTTTCTTTTGCGACTCGTTTGCCCTGCTGATCCGGAAGTTAAAAACTCCACAGCCGTACGTGATCGCGGATCGCTTCCAGGTCGAGCTCCACTACTGGCCCGGCCCGAAAGGAAAGGGCGATGTGGACAATCGCAACAAACTCCCCCTGGATTGCTGCGCGAAAGCCTGCCTGTTTCGCAACAGCAAGGGAGATGTGCTCTCCGACGCATGGGTGAAACGGCTCATCGTCGAGATCCACGACGAAGGAAAAGAGCGGCAAACCGGCCCTGAAATGCGGGTGATCATTGAGGCCTTATGAGCGACTGCGGCGTGTGCGTCGGCGGCAATTTCGATTTCGACACGACAGGTTACAGGTGTGTGATTGTTCGCGCCCGCCGAGAATGGGAGTGCATCGAGTGTGGCTGCAAAATCCCCAAGGGCGCGCGCTACGAACTAGCCAGTGGATTCACCGAAGGCTCGCACTGGAATTCAAAAACCTGCCTCATCTGCGCGGAAATAGCGGCGGCTTTCTGTTGCAATGGGCGCATGCATGGCAACTTTTGGGGAGACTTCGACGACGCCGAGGCATTCTCGAAACTGACAACCGGGTGCTTCAGCAACCTCCAAACGCCGGAAGCAAAGGCCGAGTTGCAGCGGCGATGGATCGAATGGAAATTCGAGCAAATATGAGAGGAAAGGGGAATCAATGAGCGCACCGAAGACTGTGCCGGACATCCGCGCGATGACGCCGGAACAGCGGATCGACTTCACGCGCGAGCTGCTCGCAGTATGCGAACGGCTCCTTCGCGAGCAGCTCTGGGAACTTGAGGAGCTGCGCGAGATGTGGTACTGGACCAAGGATGCCCTGGCGCAGTTGGAAGCCAACAAAGCGGAGATCGACGCGCGGAAGAAAGCCGGTGTGAAGTGAAGGACACCGCGCCGGTCCCGGCAGCTCTCTTTTGCCAGATCTGCCAAGATCCGATTCCCAATGACAGCGCCAAGCGGCGGAGCAACACCTGCCGCAAGACAGAATGCGTGAACGCGCTGCGCAGGTTCCGCGTTGCGGTGATGACCGCCGGCAAATGCCCGCACTGCTACCACCCCTCGACGCCGGAGGAGTGGGCCGAGTTTCGCCAGTGGCGCCAGTGGAAGGCGAACCAGGACGACACCACGCTCCAGAGCTTCATGAAGGCCACGCACGGCCTCACCCTGCGCGCCCTGGCCCGAAGCCTCGCCAAAGCTCTCGGCGCGGCTGTAGCCCGGCTGGAGGAGCGGCGCAAGGTCATTCTCGGCCAGTCCGCGCTCTTCAAAGCAGGAGAACCGGACATGAGCACACTGCCCGAAAAGGAACTCGACGAAGTGATCGGCCTCGACAAGCTCACGGGAGCCTGGCGGCAACTGCTGATTTCGGCTCATGAGTTACTTCCGGAAAAAGCTGTTGACCAAAAAGCGGCGGAGTGAGTTAGACTTGTCCGCGAGCGTCATCCGCCAAAAAGGAGCCCTCCCCCATGTCTCTTCATCAAAGGCCGTTTGGCCCCGCCTCGAATCTGCCCAATGTCCAGAACACAATTGCGCAGAGCGTGCAGGGAGAAGGTCCAGGGCCGATTCCGGCGCTGCAATCGATCACGTCAACGGCGGAAACGCTGCTCACCAACCCCGCCAACACCGCTCTCGCTCTTTCCTGCGCCATCCCGCCGAATACCAATCTCGAACAGATCCCGTGGGAATTCGAATGGTCCGGCTACATCAAGACCACCGCCAACGGAAACATCACCCTCAAGGTCTACGAAGGCACGGCTATCGTGTCGGGGAACCTGATGGGATCGAGCGGGGCCATCGCCCAGAACACCGCCAGCGCGCCATTTTGGGCTAACGGCAAATTTATTTTCGATTCAGTTTCAGGCAAGCTCGAAGGCACGATCGGCTTCTTCATCAACGGCAGCCTGGTTGCCACGGTCGCGATTTCGAATGTGCTCACCGGATTTTCGAACACCACCAGCGATCCGGTGGTGCAATTCTGCGCTTCGATCACATCGAGCGGCGCCGCCAGCGGCACGCCGACAACCATCAACACGCAGAATCTCACCTGCGGCTAACGAGGTTGAAACCCTGGTTCCTGGCAAGAGGTTCCGTTTCGGTGCGAACTATTCAGGTAATGCGCACCGCCGAGGCCATCGGTTACAAGGCGAGCAACCGCGAATCCCACAATGGCACAGCGGTGACGGCCGGGAGAGACCGGCAACAATCGAGGAGCGGTGATGGCTGAAGAAAAAGAGACGAAGCCGAAGGCAGCGAAAAAGCACCTGCACCGCGTCATCCATGAAGTCGTGCGCGACAAGCACGGCAAGCCAACTGGCGAATCGGTCATGCACCACCAGTACAAAACCAACCCCACCGACCACCACGCCGAGCCCGAGCGCGTCGCCGGAGTCCACAGCAACCCAGAAGACGCCGGCGAAGCCACCACAGGCGCGCTCCAGGAGGCGATGGGCCAGGGCGCAGGATCAGGCGAGGCCGAGCCAGGCGAAGGCGCTCCAGCAGCCGGTGGAGCAGCTCCAGCACCTGGCGGCGGCGAGCCAGGGATGTAGGCTAGCCATGCCGCATCACTTCACCAAAAACACCACGCAAGCAGAAGCCTATTGCCCCACATGCAACAAGAACACGCCGCATGCTGTCTTTGATGGGCGCTTGGGCCGCTGCATGAATGACCATCCTCACCCGATTCAGGCGGCAAGGAAGGCAGAGCCCACACCTCAGCTCGAATTATTCAAATGATCGAGGCGATCGTCGACTCAGCCCGGCTGGACACAGACCCCGCTTATCGCGAAGAGATGCGCTTCCGTTTCGAGACGGATCATTTTTTCGCAGCCGCGGCGATGGGCTTCAATCAGTTCAACCGCAAATTGCACGGCCCGGCTGTCGACCTCTTCTTTCCGAAAAACCGATCCCTCCCGATCGAGGAGCAGGATCCGATCCACTTTCGCATGCACTTGGATCCCCGCGGAAGTTTCAAAACCACCCTCGGCCTAGTCGACACCGCGCAATGGTTCGCGGCCCACTCAGAAAGGCTCACTGCGCTCTATGAGACGGCCACGCAGCCGCTCGCCGCCGGCATGATGGAAGTGACGGTTCAGCACTTTGGTCGCGGAATACTTGGTCGGTTGTATCCGGAAATCGGCTTCAACAAGCGCAAACGAGAGGATTGCTACGACTGCTCGACCAGGCGCGACCCGTCGATTGATCCCTCCATCGGTTACACTTCGCCGAAGACAGCGCAGGCTGGTTGGCATCCCTTTCTCTTGAACTGCGATGATGTGGTGGATGCCATCAATTCGGGCAAGCACGCGAGTCCTGAATCCCGCGAGGCACTTATCAACATGCACACCACAAACAAAAACACACTTCGCATGGGCGGCTTTCTCAACATCCGTGGTACCCGCTATAGCCCCGAAGATTTATATGGTCACGAGCTCGAAACGATGAATCCCAAGAAGTGGAAAACGCTCATCCGTGGATCGATCACGGTCATTAGTGGAGCCCCTTTGGTCCCCGGCGAATTCCCGCTCGAAGACGATGTGATCTGCAATTTCGCCGAGCTACCCGGGATGGATTACGATTCCTTGCGGGATCTTTTTTACGCAGATTTTTACACCTATCTCTGTCAACAGCAAAATGATCCTTTGACCGCATCTCTATCCCCGTTTCCGGAAAAGATGTGGCAGGCTTCGCTCTATCCCGTCGACAAGATCCCCGCGATCGGCGACGGCACTTACGTTTGCTGGCGCCTGCCGTACGGCGGCAAGCCGTACATGGTTGACCAGGCGGAAGGCGCAGCGGCCCGGATCGTCGGCGGCAAAGTTTTCGTGCTCGACACCTGGCAACGCAGTTATGCGCCAAGCGGACTCGGCGAAAAGATCGTGAAGACGCTGAAGCTCCACGAACCCGACGCGCTGATCATCGAAGAGATGCCGGGCTCAGAGTACATGGGTTCGATCATCCGCACCGAAATGCTTCGCCGCAACGTCTCGACGCGGGTCGAGTGGGTTCCTTTCGAAGAAGACGACCATGTGCGGGCGCAGGCGATTTTGAACCTCGAACCGGTTATGAAAGCAGGGCGGCTTTTGATGTCGCAGGGCATGACCAACATGAAGGAGTGCCACCGGCAATTTACCCGTTTCGGCATGATCGGCCAGAATGGGATCATCGACGCGATACGCCGGATCGCCGAGAATTCGCACATCTCGCTCATCCGCGCGCAAATGACCGAGGAAGAGATCCTCTGGCAGCAGCAGCTCCGCGAGGAGCAGCAGTGGAACCAGATCTTCGAACAGCAGGGCGTGCCGCTCATCGATGAGCAGGCGAAGCAAATCGCGCAGGCGAGTATGATGGCCATGGAATCGGCAGTCACTTCAAATGGGCTGCCACCGCTGCCCGGAGGTCTCGATGGCTGATTACATGGATCTCGACACGCCACTCCTACGGCTAGGTCTGACGCCCGGCAGCATGCGCTTGTACATGAGAGCGCCGGACCCACAGAAAGCGGTCTTTGACGCCTTGAAGACTCGTTTCCCGGGCGAGATGGCCGCGGTGCTCCTCCACTTCACGCAGCGTGCTTTCGAGGCATACGCCACAGATAGCTTGCTGCCAATAAGCAATGCTTTGCGCGATTCGATGCGCGCTATCAGAACCAAACGGAGAACTCACGCCAATGGCTGACGTTCTCACTCTCGCCGCGGATATCAATCCGGACATTCAGCCCAGCCAAGTCACAACCAGCGAGGGCGGAGTTAAGGCGCCGGCGTTCGTCGACGACGCGGCGGCTTCGATCGTAGTTTCAAATTACGAAAAAGCGAAAGCCTACCTCGAACAAAATTCGTGGCTGCTGGAGTGGCAGGCTGCGGATATTCTCTACCAGTCGCCGGTGAATGACCGGTGGGTGCGCGTGGCGGACGGCCGGCCGGTTCGGATCTCACGTTTCCTGGTTGCGAAGAACACCGTCACCATGGCGGGCCAGGTCCACAACGGCGTATGGGGCAATCAAAAACCGTTCGTGCTGCAGCCGGAGGGCGATTCGACCGAGCTCCAGATGCAGGCCTGGACGCATCTGCTTTGGGTGCTGATGAAGCGCGCAAAAGCCGAGTACCACTTCAGCCTGGCGAACGAGTCGGCGGCGCTCTATGGAACCGGCATTCTCCGCCCCGGCGTCGAAACGAAGAAGGTCATCAAGAAAATCCGTAAGCGGCAAAAACCGGAGGCGGAAGTGAAGCTCCCGCTCGGTGGAACCGAATCCGTGCCGACCGAGGAGAGCGACGACTTCAAAATTGTGCCCGAGGAGATCGAAGAGACCTGGCCCTTCATCGAGTACATGCGCCTCGGCACCGCGCTATTCGATCCGGACTGGCGCACGCCGAATGCTCCCGAAGAGAGCGCACGTTATGTGATCGATTACGAGACGGTTGATTTCCAAGGCCTGCAGCAGCTCTCGAAGCTCTCGTGCTACAAGAACATTCCCAGCCGCGAGGAGCTCGAAAAGTTTTTCCTCGATCGGCCGCAAGGCGACGCGGCACCGGCGTCGATGACCGCCGATCAGTTCACGAATCAATCGAGCGTTGTCGCGCACGCCGAAGGCGAGCAGCGCCAGATGAGCGCGGACCCGTTCAAAAAGCCCTATGCCTTGATTTCAATGTGGGACGCCGAGCGCGTGACCGTGGTGTGGTGCGTCGAAGGCCGCTACATCGTGATCCGGAACGAAGAACACGACATGGGCGATCACGCGCTCCACTACACCATGAACTGGTGGAACATCCCGAATATGGGTTACGGCATGGGGATCGGCCGGCTCAACTCCGGCGACCAGCGCATGGAGCAGGGCGTCCTCAATGAAGTTTTGAAGATGATCGGGATGTGGTTTAACACCCCGCTCCTCATCCGCCGCGGCATGAATGCCCCGACGCAGAACGTCATTGCGGGCTTGGCGACCTTCCTCCAGGTCGATACCGCGCCGGGCGAACACGTGCGCGATGCTGTGGGCTACATCGAAAAGCCGGCGATCCCGAAAGAGGCGTGGACGGTTTACCAGGAAGCGAAGCAGGGCGGCCAGGATCTGGTGGGCGCGAACGCGACCACGATGCAAGGCAACCTCGGCGGCCCTGGCAGCTCGGCCATGCGGACCGCCGCGGGCGTCAATCGCGTGGGCGGCAAGGCCGATGAGAATGTCGCCGGGCCGGTGCGCTGGCAGGCGAATGCGCTCGAGCGGTTCATCTATTTTTTGATTGACGTCGTGCGACTGAAGATGCCGCCGGCCGAAGTGCGCAGGATTCTCAAAAAGAAGTACTCCGATGCGCTGATCGGACCCAAGGGCGAGCTGAACGTCGAGAAGATCTTCGCCGCTGAGTTCACCGTGAACGTGCTCGCCGGCCAGCGCATGATGGCGCGCCAGGCAATTCAGCAGCTCATTCCATTCTTGCTGCAGATCATCCAGCAACCGCAGGCGCTTGATGCGCTGCACCAGACCGGCCGGACCATCGACTTTACTTCGATCGAGGATCTGTTCATCCGTATGAGCGAGCTCGACGGCAACGCCGATAACATCTATCGCGACATGACGCCGCAGGAGATGCAGAGCTACAAACAAAATTCGCCGGGCGCGCAAAAGGTGCAGGGCCAGCTCCAGGTGGAAGACAAGCGCGGACAGAACAAACAGCAGGCGATCCAGGCGCAGGGCCAGGTGGATCAAACCAACAAGATTACCGAGATTGCGGCGGAGCACATGGCTGGCGCGATACCCTTGGAACGCGCCGAGGGCCTGGTCGAGCGCAATCAGGACGAGGGATTTTTGAAGGGCGGCGTGCCCGACGCGCTGGCGGAGTAGAAAGGGGAATCGATGCTTAGAACCTGGAAGGAAGTGGGGAGCCTTGGTATCGGGATTAGCTTTGCCGGAATCTCGCTGGGCCGAAATCAGGTGGGGTTTTGGCTGCGAAACACAGCATATCAGTTGCATTGGAGTGCGACTCGAAGGGTACCGAGCGTCATGGGCGGCGTGATTTCTCACTTACATCTCAGCTTTTACAGAGGCCCGTTATAGATGGCAGACGAAGAAGAAGTCGCCGATCGAAAGCCGACGCTAGAAAACTTCCTCGCCGGCGTGCCGCTGAATGCCGAGATGGAGCAGCTCGCCCGCGATGTGATGGAAGAGGGCGAGCCCGAGACAGCCGAAGCCGAATTGTCGACGGATCCGTTCGATCCCTTGCGGGCTCTCAATGACGCCGATCGCAATGCGCTCCGGAAACTGATCCAGGAGCCGGGCTGGGAAGTACTGTGCCGGCTGCGCAAAAGGACTTGCGCCGAGGCGGAGAAGGCGGCTACACTCGTGTCCCAGCAGGATCCGCTCAGAAATGCGGACAAAATCGCCGCCGGCTGGGCGTACATGGCCATCTACAGGCAGATCCTCGACAGTGAAAGTGGAATGATCCAGGCGGAGCTGCAAAAGCTCACGCCGAAGAAGAAGAGGCAGACGCAGTGAAAGCCTACTGGCTCACGGGCAAGAAAGGCGCGGAGCAGCCGAGCGACGAAGCGAAGCCGCTCGACGACGGCCGCTATTGCCGTGTGACGGACCTCGAAGACGGCTCGCAGGCGGTGAGAACTTATGGCAAGACGCCGGATGAGGTTTACGGGAAAATCGAAAAGACCAGCATGCACGCGCGCGCGCATCTTGCCAGTCCCGCCAGGCAGCCTGCAGGGCCGACTCCCGCGCCGATTAAACCTGCCCCCACCCGCCGGCTCACGCTGACGGCCGACGAGCAGATGCTGGCGACCAGCGAACTGACCAATCCGGCAAAGGCGCCGGGCGCGATCGTGAAACTTTTCGAAAATGCGACCGGCATCGATACCGAGCAGATCGCCGCCAGGGGCTTTGAAGCGACTGCGATCGCGTGGGCCGCGACACATCCGGAGTTAAAGGATGTTCCTTACAATAAAAAGCTAATTTTCGACAACGCGCGGAGCCGGACAGGGAACATCCGGCTCATCACCGCGGAGATCCTGGAGAAGTGTTTTCAGGAATTGAAGCAAGGGGGATACCTCTTAACGGAGGAAGATCTCCCCGACGGCATCCAACCCCCAGCTCTACCAGTGCTCCCGGCCCAAAATCCGGACTCCCGTACTCGGCAGACCGACGCGGCTTTTGCAACCAGCCACCGGATCAACCGGACCGGCTCGACGCAATTGCCTCAATGGAAACCCAAGTGGACGCGGGAGGAATTCGATAAGATGCCGCTCAAAGAGTCCGATCGCTTGCTGCGTGCGCGCGACAAGGACTACATCGAAGCGGCAAATTATCACTATCCGCCCCGCCAGGCGCGCGCGTAGCGGCCGGGAGCAGAAGCAGTGAAACATACTCAAAGAATGAAAGGGCCACGCACGCTCGATTTGAATAGCGTGAATGTGGCAGCGTGCGCGCTGGTACGCGGGATTCTGCTTCCAGGCGTGCGCTTGACTCTGGCCGTGGGCTGGGTGCTGTTGGTGCTGGGAATGGCCAGCTACACCGCCTCGGCTATGTCGCTGCGCGAGGCAGCGGCTTACGCCACCGGCGCGGTCTGTGGCGACGGCGCGTCGCCGGCCGCAATGCAGACCGGCAACATGCCGCAGGCTGGGCTAACCGTGCACTACAACAAAGCGTTTATGAAGTTTCTCGCGAAGAAGCTGAATAAATTGCAACTATGCACGCGCATGACGATGCCGGAAAAGAGCGGTCTGACTTTCCGTAACTTCATGCTTACCCCGCCGATCGGTCCGAACCTGACGCAACAGACACAGGGCACAATCGGTAACCCGATCACCATCGTCTGCAACTTCCGCGATATCGTGATGGGCCAGTGGGCCGACTATACAAACTTCAGCGATTTGACCTTCATGACATCCATCTCGGATGACTTGATGAACTATCGCCGCATGATGGCCTATCGGCTGGCACAGACGATTGACACGCTGATCATGATCAACCTCGACTATCTGCGCACCCTGGACACCAACACATCGAACCAGGATTCAACCGTGGGGCCGCTCTATGCCTTCACCAAGCAGATCATCGAGCAGATGCCGCCCTCGCTCTTCGGCCAGAATGTGGCGCCGATGCAGACCGGCTATTTCTACGGCTCGATCCATCCCTTCTTTGTCGGCGATGTGTTCGCGCTCGACAACACCAACAATTCGGTTGTCGACATCCTGAAGCACACCCCCGAGGGCCAGCTCAAACTCGAGGAGCTGATGGACGACGACGACGATGGCGAAATCAAAGTACTCGAGCTCGCCGGCACACGTTGGCTGCGTTCGACCAACCAGACGACCACGGCTAACTGGCAGGGATCGGGACTTACCGCCATCTCGACCTACTGCGCCGGCGAGGATGCAATGGTGTTCATCAACCTGCCGAGCGCCAAGCACACCGACCCGCATCCGAAGTGGGAGAACATGGACCTGTGGGCTGGCGAGTTCGCGCGATCGAGCTATGACCCGCCCGGCGTGATTGCCGCCGGCACGGCCTATAACACCATCCTCGGCATTGGGCCGAGCCCCGACAACGTGAGCCGCGCGCGCATTGCGAAAGCCGTGCCGCAGACCACCTAACAAGGGGAATTACATACTTAACTCCCCTGGAGCGAAATGACTGATTTGAGAGCACCGTTTCCATGGTTTAGTGGAAAATCGAAGGTTGCCCCTCTTGTTTGGGAACGTTTCGGCCACGTGCAGAATTACATCGAGCCGTTCTTTGGAAGTGGCGCGGTATTGCTCGGACGGCCAACAGAGGCAGGTATCGAGACGGTAAATGACCTCGACTGCATGGTGGCTAACTTCTGGCGTGCGTTGCAAAACGATCCCGATGCAGTGGCCGATGCCGCCGATTGGCCGGTAAACGAGGCAGATCAACACGCAAGGCATTTGTGGCTCGTCTCACAAGAAGAGTTCCGTGAAAACATGAAGACAGACCCGGAGTTTTACGATGCGAAAATTGCAGGATGGTGGGTATGGGGACAATGTATCTGGATTGGCTCAGGATGGTGCTCGGTGCAGCTCCCGCACCTTGGGGACGCAGGCAGAGGGGTAAACAGGCAACTCCCGCACCTTGGGAACGCGGGCACGGGCGTACACCGTAAGCTCCCGCACCTTGGGGACGCGGGCAGAGGGGTAAACAGGCAACTCCCGCACCTTGGGAACGCGGGCACGGGCGTACACCGTAAGCGCCCGCACCTTGGGGACGCGGGCACGGGCGTACACCGTAAGCGCCCGCACCTTGGGAACGCGGGCACGGGCGGTGCCCTTTGCTTAGAAGAGGAAAGCGCCCGCACCTTGGGAACGCGAGAGTTCCTGTTTCAGTACATGAACGAACTAGCCGAACGCTTGCGCCGAGTCCGGGTGTGCTGCGGCGATTGGTCTCGAGTCTGCGGCCCTACGCCAACGGTCAAGCTCGGAACCACTGGAGTCTTCCTCGATCCTCCTTACCTTGACGGTCGCACAGACGCGCTATATAGCTCAGACAGCCTTACAGTAGCTAACGAGGTACGGGAGTGGGCAATCGCACAGGGAGATGACCCGCGAATCAGGATTGCGCTCTGCGGATACGAGGGCGAACACGATATGCCCGATTCATGGGATACGGTGGAGTGGAAGGCGCGGGGCGGCTATGGTTCTCAGGGCGAGAACCAAGCCCGCGAGAACTCCTCAAAGGAGCGTGTTTATTTCAGTCCACACTGCTTACGGCCAGCGCAGGAAAGACTTTTTGCATGAACGCTTAACAAAAGGGACTCAAGTATATAAGTCCCCTAACAAGCTCTCTCGCACAGACGAGAGGGAAGCCAAAGCCTTCCCCGGCGAGTAATCGTGGATGACACTCGCCGGGGGATTTTTGAGGGACTCACGATGACGAACGAAGAACTGCAGCGCGAGATTTTGGAGATTGATCTCCAGACGCGAAAGCTGACTCTGGAGCGGCAGAAGGAAGAAAATCAAACCTTCATTCAGACCCGCGAACAGCGCAGCGCGCAAAACAAACAGCGGCAGACGCTGCTCAAAGAAGCTGAGAAGGTGCGCCGTTACATCCAACGCGAAGTCTGCCTCCACAAGCAGGGCGGAGGGCCGGACGATCGTTACGAGGGTGACGGGAAAAGCGTGCTCTATCTCTCCCGCGTATTTTTCTCCAATAACTTTTTGATCCAGTGCCCGCGGTGCGACCTGGCGGAGCAGCGGCCGCATCCCGCGCGCAAATCGCGCAAGCCGATTTTTGAGGGCGAGACGCAGCGCCAGATTGCCGAGCGCATCGAACTCTACAACAAGGATGTGAAGTGGTATGAGAGCCTGCTGAAAGACGCAAAGACGAACAAGCTGCGGCCCATGCTGGGACCGACGTGGGAGTTCCAAAACGAGGATGGAAACACCTTCATTCCCGAGTGGAAGTAAACCCGTAAAGATTCTCAAGACTGTGAAGTTTCAAGCGGGCTGTTAAGTTTCGAGCACCAATGTCGTGAGCGCCGCCGGCGCGGAAAGCAGGATCATCAATGTCGCAATTCGAGACACTCACGCAGGGACCGAGCAACGCGACCGGCCAGAACGGGAATGCGCCAGGCCTGGCGCTGGATAATAAGAACGGTCTACTGTCGGCGATCGGCGCGGGCGGCGAGCAACTGCTCACGGCAGCGATTCTCACTCTCCAGGAGCAGACGGCGCTCACCGCCATCACGACGGCACAGAACCTCATCAGCCAGGCGTTGAATAGCTGGCTTTTGAATCGCGTCAACCGGACGGTGCGGATCCGCGGCCGCGGCATTTACACCTCGCCGGGAACGACCGCGCCGGTCCTCACGTTTGCTCTCAACCTCGGGGCAACAAATCTGGTTTCGATTACCGCTGCGGCGCTGTCGACCATAGCCTCGGCCAATATGCCGTTTTCATTCGAATTGGTTTTGAGCGTCGCGGCCGCGGGCGGATCGGCAGCGACCATCGAAGCGCACGGCGAAGTGAAGTTGAATATCACCGCGAACACCCCGGCCGCGGCCGTGGCAACTTATCTCGACGGCAACACGGCGGTGATCGGTTCGCTCAATCTGCAGCAGGCGCTCACACTGGCTCTGACCATCGCTTCAACTTTGACCTTGACCAGCATGCAGCTTTTGTTTGCGCAAATCGAAGTGAGCGGCAGTTGAGTGACGGAGTTCACGAAGCAGGAATGGACCATCGAGACGGTCAAAGACCACGTCATCGCCCTGATGGATGAGCGGGACAAGCGATACGAGCAACGGTTTCAGTCTTCACAGAAAGCCATCGACGAAGCAAAGGCTGAGACCCAGAAAAGGTTTGAGAACACAAATGAATGGCGCGGCATGGTGGCTGACACGCAGAAGACCTATGTGACCCGCTCCGAAGTATTTGCTTTGGTGGGCGCGGCGGCGGCTATCATCGGAATTGTGATCGAGATTCTGAATTTCGCAATGTTTCAGCACAAGTGATTTTGGCTGTGCTACATTGACCATCGGCCTCTGCAGCGCCGAGCCGAGACTTAGAGGCGGAGGATTAAATGAGCTCGCATACTGACGAACAGACCGTTAAATTATTGGAAGCAATCCTCCATCTCCTCCGCCGGATTGAGCGCAAGCTCTTTCCGGACGACTCTTTCGTACCAGCAACCAGCGTGGTCATCACGCAGATTGGAACTACTCCCGTGCAAACCATCTCTCCCGGTAACTCGCCCACTTTCCAGGCTTCGCTTCAACCCGTCAACGCAGGCCCGTTCCTTGCCGCTAACGTGGCATGGAGTGTGACCGGCGATCCCGGCGCTTCGGTCGCTCCTATCAGCAGCGATCCTACCGGCCTGACGTCGACCCTCACTCTCAGCACCGCTGTGGCGCTTGGTGCGACCCTGGAACTGACCGTGGTGGTCACCAACCAGGACGGCTCGACTGTCACCAACACCGACACGCTCACCGTGGTTGCGCAGAGCACGCCTCCGCCTCCGTTCGTTCCGGCGACCGACGTCGCCATCCAGCGACTGAGCTAAGAACGCCGAAGGGAGGGAGGTGGCTTTCCGGCCATTTCCCTTTTTTCCCGCAAGTTCGCGCGGGCCGAGGGAAGCGGAACAGTCCGAATAATCCCTAACAATAACGGACCAGTTGCACAGAGGCTCGCGCGATTCAGTTCAATCAGAAAAGAGGAATCCGAAATGGCGCAAGTGCTTCCCAATATCGGCATCCGCCCCGTGGCCAGCGTGCCGAAACCGACCGGCTTCACCGAGGGCGCAGCGCCCGAGATCGCGAAACCGGTCACGGTCGAGGATCGCTTGACGGCGCTCGAAAAAGATGTGAGCGATCTGAAACGCGGCGGCGGCTCGGGATCGGTTGCGGATCTCACGCGGAAACTCGACGATGCCGGGCTGCTGCGCGAGCAGCCGGCCAAAGCTGCTGCTCCCGTCGCAACGCGGAAGTAGCAACGCCTGGCGCGCGCGGGGTTTCGGAGTGATTCCCCTTTCACCGTGCGCGCTTGGCTATTTTGTCAGGAGCAAACCATGTCAAAGCATCAGCATGAACAGAATCAGGAAACGGTATCCCGTGGCCAGCAGATCGGGTTTGTGGTATTACACGAAAGCTATGCCGAATTGATGCCTGAAGGCTGGACGCCTGGACTCGGAGACATTTGTCTGCCAATGTTCAAGGGGTCCCATTCCACGCTCTCTCGCCATGAGTGGATCAAGCAGCAAACCGCCTACATTGGATCGCTGCGCGAACAACTTTGCAGTATCGAGACCGAACGTGAACTCGTCGCCGATCGGTTGCGCGAAGCAGAAGAATGGCTGCGCAACTACGAGGAAAAAGCAGCCTAGATGGCGGGAAATTCCACATACACGCTGCGCTCGGTGCTCGATGGCTTAGTCGGCCGCGGGATGAAGGATCCGTCGAAAGCACCATCGGGCGTCGGGCTAACGCTGACCCTGGAGCTCGCCAACGACGCGATGGCGGATTTGATCTGCGACCGTTTCAACTGGAAATGGAATTCGGCCCTGGCTGTGCCGTTTCTGACTAACTCTTGGCAGCAGGATTACCCGCAGCCCGCGCAGCCGAATGGTGTGATTGGATGGGGCGAGGACTGCACCCAGACCGACATCAATAACACCATGATTCCCAAACCGAACTGGCGCGTGACCTGGCGCCGGGCTCTGCCGCGGATCTCCTCTTTTGAAAGCTACACGCCGCCGCCAGGCTGGCAGCTCCAGTGGATGTACAACCAGAATCTTAGTTTCGGCGTTTGGCCAGGCGCCAACGTGACTTTCTATCCGCTCATCACCGGCGGCGCGGTGATGGAAAACCCGATCATGAGCATGATCGACGCTAATGGGAATCTGCTCATCGTGACCGGCTTTGGTACCACCGGCAGCACCGCGCCGCTCGCGGCTGTTGATGCGGCCGAGGGCGTGACGGTCACCGATGGATCGGTCACCTGGACCGTAGTTTCGCCGACCAGCCAGGGCTTTCGCGTGTACCCGCTGCCGAATGCGACCGGGCCGGTTTATCAGATCGCGCCCACTTACCAATTGGACCCGCCAAAGATCGAGACGATCGGGCAGCTTCTCAATCCCATCCCCGACAGCTATGTTCGCCATTTCCGGCGCATCTTCCGGTATCACTGCCTCGGCGCCAGCCCCGACATGAACGACAAAAAAGAGTGGGAGGCCGGACAGCCGAGAAATCCCGAAGAGTTTCCGCCCTATCTCGTGCCCACGCTGCAGGCGGCGCGCCAGGGCGACAAGGAAATCAACAGCTATGGCCTGATTCCAGCCACGAGCCCCGTAGAGAACGTGTGGCCGAATTCGGCGGGCTACCGGACGGCCGACAACCCTTATTAGAATGGACGGGCATCCATGGCCGTTACAGTCAACCTGCAGCAAGTCATCACCTGGATCCAGACGGTGCTCCATCAGCAGCCGCTCAATGTGTCGAACATGGAGCCGGGCCTGACCTTCGCCAATTTGCTTTTGCAGCGCATGCTCGGGCCGCCGATGGTTTGGCGTTTCAACCGCAGCAATGCCACATGGGCGATCTCGACTGCCGGCGGCACGGACACATCGGTTTCGATTCCCACCCTGCTTTGGCCGGAAGTGTATTGGCTCGTCGATAGCAATGGAATCGTACAGCCGCTTGAGGGCGCGATCGCGCTGCCCAAGAGTGCAACGCAAGACCGGCCGACTTTGGTCGCGCCACAGTACGATGACAACGCCGGCAACATCACCATGCGCACCAACACCGTTCCGGACGCGAATTATTCGGCCTTCATGGATTTCCAGAAGAAGGCGCCGATCATGACCAGTTACGGCTCGACGTTCGGGCCGGTGCCGGATGAATTCGGTTACATCTTCCAGCGGCTCTATCTGGCCATGGCCGGCCAGCTCATCGGAGATCCGCGCACGCAGGCATGGTCGCAGGAAGGCGTCGCCGCACTGCTGGGCGCACAAACCGGGCTGAGCGTGCAGGCGATCGCAATCTTCTTAGGCGAGTGGGATCGCTTCATGAACACGCTCGCCAACAGCCAGGCGCTGCAGAAGCTGGGCGCTGCGGGGTTAGCAAAATGACTAATCGAAAAGATCTTCCGCCGAAGCAGCCATTCTGGGCGCATTGCGCCGATTGCTCCCACGAATTCATCCCGTTCTACCTTCCTCTTCAGCTCAGTCTCATGGCTAATTTCAAAAGAGTGTCGTGCCCGATGTGCGCGAGCAGGAACGTGATTTGCGGCAAAAAGGAAAGCGACGATGCCCGGACCGTTTGACGCAGCGGGTGTAGAGAAGCAGCCGACAGCGTTCGGCGCGCTCGGCATGGGCGCGCGCCAGATGACGGGCGAGTGGACGCAGCGCAGCCCCTACCGCGATGCTGCGGTGCCGTATCTCTACAGTAAATTTTATTCAGCGTCGCGCTTCGATTCGATCATCGACGGCATCAATCGCGAGATCTCGATGCGCCTCACCGACGTGCGCCGGCCAGGCTCGAGCGTCTACAACACCAACACATTTCCGCAGGTGTTGAGCTTCTATAGTTTCTCGTGCATTCAGAACCTGGCGCGCACGATCCGCGTGATGATGGACGGCCAGGACGGCAATGTTTACGACGGCACGGCTGCCGGGAAAGTAAATATATTTACAAAAACAGGGACGCAGAAAACCCGCTTTCTGGGCGTCGCCAATGAATTGTTTTTTACCGATGGCGTGGATCTTGAGGCTTGGCTCACGCCGAATCAGACCTGGCAAGCCTCGACGAACACGCAGCCGGGGCAGCTCATCAATTCCGGCGCTTCGCCCTACCATCTGCAGATGGCGCTCGGCGGAATCACCCTGCCGGCGGTTTCGACTTCATCGGACGGGACGCATATCTGGATTTACTTCGATCCGCAGGACATTTCCGACCAATTCGCGAATCTGCAGGGCGTCAATGTAAAGTTCACCGATTTCACTACCGCGACATCGCTGAACAACAACACCTATCCGGTGACAGTCGTCTCTTCCACACTGGGCATTTTGCGCGTGACGCAGGCGCAGAGCGCGTACGTCGAGACGGCGGATCCGGGCCAGGGAACGACGGGAACCGGAATCACCGGCGCAACCATTCCGACTTTCAGCGCCACAAAATTTGCAGTGACCGCGGACGGCGGCCAGCAATGGAAATGCTATGGCCCGGCGGTGATCGCGTGGGGATTGCCGGCGCCGACGAAAGCCCCGATCCTCACGGCAGCGAACGGGACCAGATGGTGGCAACCGAATTTTACCGTGACCGCTTATTACGCCATCCTCGACAGCAACGGGAATATCGAAATTCCTTCGGTGGGCGCAACCCTTACCGGCCGGGCTTATCCGACGTGGGCCGCGATCTCGACAACTTCCGTGGGCATCACATCGGACGGCGGCACCCAATGGCTGAATCTCGGCGTGCCCGGTGCGTGGACCCCATTGACGGTTTTTTATCTCTACCCTTCCGGCGCGACCGGCGGGACCGGAACCTGCGTCATCCTCGACTCAAACGGCAACCTCCAAAGGGTCACCAATGGCAGCGGAGGAACCAGCGGGGCGACCGTGCCGACGTGGGCGACGACGGCAGGCGTGACGACAACCGATGGCGGCCTGACGTGGACTTGCTTGGGGCCAGGGACGATCCTCACGACGGCGACCATTCGATATGCGTTCTCGACGCATGGCGTCGACGGCAGCGTTTCAACGGCTTCGCCCTTGGCAGTTGTCAACGGCCCGATTCTCGGACCGATGAACGCAGCGGCGGATTCGCCGCTCGATTATTTTGCGCTGCAGTGCATCCTTGTCGAAAGCCCGAATCTCGATCAGACCGACCAGGTGTGGATCTGGCGCACCGCGCAGGGTCAGGCGACGCTCATCCTCGAGGACCAGGTCCCGATCGATAATTTCCAGAATCACACCGGGACGCGGCCGGCTGACGATTATTCGTTTCTCGTTTACGACGAACTCGGCATCACCGACACATCGACAAACGGCAACGGCGCGCTCGATGCTTTGATCGCGGCGCCGGTTGCGCTTTCGAACGCGCCGCCGGCGCTGCAGTCGACCGCTCCCGTGTATCACCTCAACCGGGTGTGGATGATCCTCGGCAACAGCGTCGTCTACTCCGGAGGGCCGGACACGGTTGTAGGCAATGGCAACACCGCTTTCCCGCCCTTGAACGCGATCGGCTTTCAGGGCGTGCCCATCCGCATGGTCGCGGTGACGGTTGAAAACGGAGGTTTGCTCGTCTATACGACCGCCGGCATCGAAATCATCCTGGGAACGGGCACATCGGCGAATCCCTTCTACGCGACGACCTACTACGACAAAGTGTTTCTCGCCGGCTACGATGCGCTCGACACCCTCGGCACAGCGCATTACCTGATGGAATCGAACTTGAAAGTCAGCTCGATTGCGATTCAGTATCCGTTCAATCCGCAGAGCGGCTACACCGAAGTCGGTTTCCCAGTTGGCGATCAGTTCATCAAGACGACGACGGGCGGCATCTCCGCATCGCTCTACACGCAGAGCGGGACTTTCATTTCGTGGAACATCGCGAACACCACGGACACGGCGATGTACGTTGCCGACGGGGCCGTCGGATGGCGGCGCATGTCGAATGCCGCACCGCCGGAGAGCGGATTGCTCTGGAGCCCGCGGGCGGCCATCAATGGCGGCACATCGGCGGTGCAATCGATCGAGGTTTCGCCGGGCGTGTTTCAAGTGCTGATCGGACCGCCGAGCGGCGGCGGAGTCATCCGCATGCGCGACACCACGGGAGCAGTTTTTACCGATGAAGCGCCGAACGGAGCCAGCAGCGCGGCCTATCCGGCATGGGACGTCAAGGGCGTCATCCTGCTTTGCACGACGGGCCAGACGGCGGAGCTCGCGTGGGTCGCAACCAAGAGCACCGCGGTCGGTAAGCGGCCGACGATCGGAGTGTTGATGGATGAGATCCAGCCGACGCAGGCGCTCCCGTTTGCGATTCTGCAGCCGACTTCGCAGGATCCGCCGATTCTGCAGCCATCGACGACAGCCTACTCAGACAAGTACGATTGCCTGCAAAACAGCTTCACGCTGAAAGGGGATTGCGTCTCGCTCAAATTCGACTATGGGACGCAGGCCTTCGCCGACGAGCTGCTCGACTTCCAGATTTTGGGCAAGAAAGACGAATTGAAACTGGCGGCAACCGCGGGGTGAGACTCTTATGAGCATGGCTTACCGTGGAACAACTCGCGTTTTAGGGGCGTGCGAGTGGACACCGGAATTCATGCCGGTATGTCGATTGCTCCGACATGTTCCTAAGCTCGCGGCAATGCGATGCAGATGGCACGCGGTGAGCCAGCCCCTGAAAGGCGCGCGATGACGGCGACGAGGACGCTTCGATTCGATCCCGGCTATGTACTCGAACCGGCCAGCTTCGCGCACCGAGGCCTGGCCGAAGAGTGGACGGCACAGGATAAGGACCACGCCGGATGCGTCGATCCGCGCTTTTGGCTGGAGCAGGACGAATCGCGCGACAGCTACCTGGTTTCCGACAGCTTCGGTCCGGTGATGTTTTTCAAGATCATCATCTGGCATGCCTACCCGTCCGACGAAAGACACGCCGAGCTGCACATGCAATTCATGCCGGCGTCGACTTCGCACGATCACACGCGGATCGGCCAGGCGCTGCTCAAAGGGTGCCCCTGGCTGGAGCTGATTTTGATCGGCGCGGGGGCGAGCGAGATTTATTTCGACAGCACTTCTCCGGGGTTGGTAGCATTCACCACAAAGCGCATGGGATTTACCGAGGAGCGCGGCCAGCTAAGAAAGCGGCTGGAGCTATCGACGGCTGGCCGGAAATGAAATGGGAGGGTATCCATCGTGTGCGGCGCGACTTCGACACAGAATAACCTCCAGGCGGAGGACATGCAGACCCTGAAGGACTACAACTCCGCTTTCCAGCAGCAATATGCCAACCAGCAAGGTCTCTTTAATGGCATCACCTCCGTTTTGACCCCGATTTTCAACAAAGGCCCGAATCAGCAGGGATTTTCAACGGCCGAGGAAAACACGCTCGACTCGCAGGCCGTCGAAGGAACCGCCGAGAACTACGCCGGCGCCGCGAAAGCGGTGAATGAGCAGATCGGCGCCGAGGGCGGAGGAAACACGCCACTTTCGACAGGCGGGCAGACCGAACTCAAAGAGGAAGTCGCACAATCGGCCGCCAACCAGGAGAGCAGCGAAGAGACGCAGATCCAGGAGCAGAATTACGCCACCGGCCGCGAGAACTTTCAAAACGCCGAATCGGGACTTATGGCAGTCGCCTCGGGCGAAAATCCTCTCGGCTACGAGGAAGGCGCAACCAGCCAGGCGAACGCCACCGGGACCGTCGCCAACCAGATCGCCTCGGAAAATAACTCCTGGTACAGCGCCGCGATGGGCGCAGTCGGGTCGACCGGTTCGTCGGTCATCAGCGAAAACCCTGGCGATATCTTTGGCTGATAAGAATGGCATTGTTACCCGATTGTTATCGGGTTTTAAGAGGGTGAGAATGGACAGCGCCACAGCGGATCCCACGCAGCAGACACCGGCAGCAGCTCCGCCAGCGCAGCCAGCGGCGGGCGGCGGGAATGGTGCATCGACGCCAGGGCAGCAGCCAAGCGCGGGGCCAAACTGGTCTGACGCCGCGACGGGTGCCAGCCAGCCGATGACCGCAGCGCCGCCGCCGGCAGCTCCGCCGAAAAACGCCACCGCGCAGCCGGTAGCGGCGCCGCCGCCGACCGCGCAGCCGGTGCGCCCTGGCGGCTTGCGCGGCTTCGTCGATAAAATGCTCGACTCGATGGCTGGGACCGACACCAGCCGCGTGCGCAAGGAACCGGACGGAACGCTCTACCTGCAGCACGAGACACCAACCCGCGGCCAGCAGTGGCTCAGGATCGCCGTAGAAGGACTCAGGGGCGCCGCGGCCGGGATGGCGGCGGGGAAAGGGGCAGGCAACCAGGGCAAAGCCCTGGAGGCCGGCATAGAGGCCGGGGACAAGGCGCAGGGACAGAAGGAAGAAGACTACAAAAACCAGCAGCTCGCCGTCGCCAATTCGCAGGCGCTCAAACATCAGATGGCGGCGAACGCTTTCGCGATGACGCGTCTCCAGGTCAAGGCGGCGCAGGAAGATATCGAATTTTCGGAAAAGCGCGGCAAGGAGCTAGAAGGCGATGGAGGCAGACCGATGGGCCGTGTCTCGCAACTAACCGACCTGACCAAGCTCATGCGCGATACGCCTGGATTCCACGACGACCAGGCCCAGCACGACGTTTTCCAGCCAGTGCAACAGTATGACGAAAACGGCAAAGCGAACGGTTTCGAAATCTATCGCATGCCGCAGGGATGGGGCGAAGAGACCACCCCGCCGGGCACGGTGTTCCATGTCTTCAATCCGATTTTGAACGGCGGGAAAGGCGGCCTGGAGGAGCAGAAGACCACGGAGTGGACGCCGAAATCGAAAATCAATTCTTACGAAATGGCAGCCGGCACCGCGTCGCAGGATTACGCGCTCAAAGCGGCCGACGTGGCCGCGAAACAGGCTGAGCCGGGAAAAACCAATGCCGAAGCGGCCGAGGCGCGCGCTACCGCAGCAGTGAAGCCGAGCGAAGCAGCCAAAAATTACGCGGAGGCGGGCAAGGACAGGGCCGAAGCCGCTGCAGCGGGCGGCGAGAACGACCAAGGCACTGTCGACCTGATCGGCCAGGGCCGGGCTCAGCTCGCAACCCTCTCCCGCATGCTCTCGAAGAATCCGCAACTGCTCGAAGCTGTGACCCAGAAATATCCAGGGTTCGACGGCAACAAAGTGCAGAGCTATCTCAAGACTTACGAGGATTTCACCTCCGGTAAAACTTCGACGGCGCTCAATTCCGGCGGCGTCGCATTCAAGCACCTGCAGGAACTACGTGCGTTGAACACCGTCGGCAGCCACGTACCCGGAACGCCGGCCTACAATGCCTACCAAAACAAAGCGGACACCGTGGCGACGGAGCTCGCGAAGTTCTACGGGGATTCGACCGTTCCCGGCATCGCGGCGATCAAAAGCACGCTGACTTCCACGCTGCCGGGGACGCGCCAGGCTGCCATCAGCACACAATCGAAGTCGATGGGCGACAAGATGGATCAGTACGAACAGCAGTGGAAGAATGCCGCGCCTAGCGCAGCCTATGAGGCTCCGCTGCCGGGGATCGGACTCGAAGCGAAAGAAGCGCGAGCAGCTCTCGACCCTGGCTATGCGCAGCGATTGACCGTGCGCCTCAAAGCTCCCAATGGTGAAGTGAGCGACGTGCCCTATCTGCAGATGCGTCACTATCTCGATAAGGGCGCGACGGTGGCCGAGCAATGAGCACCGCAGGATGGTTCGCCCAGAATTCTCCTTCGGGCGCGCCGCCGCCTTCGGCGCCGCCGGTGGCGAAAACTCCGGCGGCCCCTGCGAACACCACGAGCTGGTTTGCGCAAAACGGTCCCGGCGCGGCCGCTCCTACCGCGCCAGCGACGCCTTCCGCGGCCGAAGCGCCCTCGACGAGCGGAAAAAGCGAAGGCGTCTACCAGATGAAATCGCCGGACGGCCGCCAGGTGCAGATCCCGTACTCAGGAGTGAAGACCGCCGGGCCGAATGGCTATCGATTCGTGAATCAGGGGGAGCTCGCACGCTACGCGAAGGATCATGCTGCGGATCCGATCGACGAGGGCGCGGTCGATAAATATCTCGACAAGGTGCCATGGTGGGACATGCCAGGCCACGCGCTCAATCTTTTGAGCGGTGTCGGTACCGGCATCGAGAAGACAGCCGCAGGCCTCGACCGCGCGGTGCGCGGTAGCGGACCGCTTACCGGACCCGAGGAGCAGCTCCAGCTCGACGCGGCGCGGCCGACTCAAGGTCTTCAGACGGCCGGGGAGTTTGGCGAAAACGTCGGGGAATTCTTTTCGGGCGAGGAGCTGCTCGGATTGGTCGGCAAAGGCCTGCAGGGCGCGGAGAAACTGAAGGCCGCGACGCAGGCGGCGCAACTGCTCGAAAAACATCCAATGATTGCGAAGCTGGTCAAGATCGGACAGAACGCGGTGCGCCAGGGCGGCATCGCCGGCGCGCAGACGTTCGCGAAAACCGGAGGCGACACCGGCGCTGCAGCGAAGACGGCAATCGAGACGGGCGCTGCAGGCGGCGCGATCGAGGGGCTGGGAGCGGCCGCGAAAGCCGGTGTGTCGGCACTCACACCTAAAGTCGAAACCGGCGCCGCAGATTATGCGGCCGAAGCGCGCAATGCCGTCAAGCCGCACCTTGAAGCTGCAGCGGCCGCGGTGAAGCCGCCGACGTTCGACGTGGACGCAGCACTTAACAAAGTGCACGATTTCACCGGCGCATCGGATCAACTCGGCGCGGCGAACAATGCCGTGTACGAGCACCTGGACAAAGCTACTGGCGGCACGTTCCGGACGTTGAACAAAGAAGTGCAAGCAGCGCAGAAGGCGGCCGCATACGGCGACAACGACGCCAAGGGCGCGTATATCGAAAAGCTGAACGAGATGGAGGATCTGCTCAGCCGGCACGATACCGGTATGTCGCCCGAGGATCTGGCCAAAGTCAAATCGAGCTGGACGCAGAGTTACATTTTGAAAGATTTCGGCAACGCATGGGATAAGGCACTGAATGGCGTGCCTGGCGGAAGCAACGTAAGTCAGGAGCAGCGCGGGATCAATGGCGATGTGTTGATGAACGGGCTGCGCCGCGCAGTTGCAGACCACGGCCGGCCGAAGGTTGAAGCCGCGCTCGGCCAGGGCCGGCTCGATAACCTCGAAAACATCGCACGGCTGAACCGGACCAACGCGCAGCGCGCGACATTCAATCGCGGAATCGGTGAAGTGGCCAAATACTTAGGTCCCGCATACATCGGCGGCCGCATCGGCTACCACGCAGCCGGGCTGCCCGGGGAGCTCGCGGGGAACGCGATCGGCGCGGCCGCGAAGCCGGCGGCTGAAAAGGTGATGAACGCGGTGAAGGCAAATCCGAAGATCGGCCAGTATCTGACTTACGCGATCGACTCCGGAGCGGATCCGAAAAAGTTTGGTCCATTGCTTGCGACTATGATTCAGCAGAGCAACACCGAAGCCAGCGAGCAACAGCAGGAAGAAGAGGGGAATCAGTGAGCGAAGAAGAGAAAGAACTCGACAAAATGGAAGAGGCCTTTTGTAAGGCGGCCGATTGGGCCGTCTCGCCGAGTCCGATACTGCGGAGCCGGCTGAGAGCGGCGCGGGCGGCATTGCTCGCGTGCATCGCGAAGGAGCTGGCGAGCCATGGTTGAGCACGGCGACAAATTGAACGTGATTATTCCCGTCGAGCACCAAAGCGCGCCGAAGGAGACGGAGGCCGACAAGGCTGTACGATCGGCGGCGCAGGAGATCCACGAAGGGAAGTGGGTTCCCGATCGGGAACACATGACGCAGCTCGACGACATGCACATCGCGCTCGGCGCCGGCGACGCGAAAGAAGTCAAACGCATCGCCGAAGACCCGACCTTCGACGACTTCGAGCGCACCCGTGGCTCGCTCATCCTTGGCCAGCACCCGCGTGTCATCGAAGCCCTGGCTAAGCTCGAAGAAGAAAAGCGCACCGCGCGCACACCGCAGGAATATCTCGAAAAGACGGCCATGCTTTTCGAAATGAACGCCGCCACCAAAGCCGGCGAACATTGGGACGGTGAGGCGCGCTGGCAAGGCAAAGAGAACGAGGAGATGCGCCGCGGACTGGTCCTGAAGCCGATCGACTTTTACGCGCGGCTCATGCGGGTGATCGGCGGCGGCATGCAATGGGACGTGCGCGATTACACCGTGACGATGCGGAAGCCCGATGGATCGGCCGAGTTAAAGCGCGTCCCGACTGTGGGCAGCGGGCGAGTACTCCTCGGACGCAACGCGACCCGAATTGGGGAGGAGGGCGCCTACCGCGTGCCGTTGCTCGCGGTGATGCGGCAGTCGATCGACCTTTCTCTGTCCGGCCGCGATTCCGAGGAGCCGGTGTATCTCTGCAGCCTGCAGTTCCCGCTTGCGACCGAATGGATGGTGATGCGCTTCGATGAATTTGGCGTGCCGACGAGTGCCAAGCACCTGGGCTGGAGGACGGCGCTGTTGACGATGATCCGCCTTCAGGTCATCACACCGAAGGAAGCGGAGAAGGCGTTTCCCCTTGGAACCGGACCGGCGAGCTCCTGGTACCGCGAACAACTCTTCGATTGGCAAAACTATCGGCCGGAGGCGGTGCATTGACCCTCAATGACATCCAACGCGCGGCTCTCGTGCTGTATGCGGCGCGCCAGGTGGGTGTGGACGGGAACCTCGAACAGATGAAAGCTGTTTGTTATATCCTGCGCAACCGGCAGCGCGCCGGATGGGGCGACGGCAATTGGCTCACGGTGATTGAAGAGGCGCCAAGCGTGGCCGGCAATGATCCACTCGACGAACGGCTGCGCCTGGAGGATCGCCGGCTGCAGAACCTGGCCCGGGATATCGACATGATTTTCTACAGCCAGGAAGATGATGAAATTTCGCGCGTGTGCGCACGGCAGGATAAGGACCGGCCGCCCATTTTCTATTGGTGCTTCATTCATCGGCCGATCCGGGATTGGTTCGCGAGAACGATCGCGAGCGACCCAACGAATCATAAGATGCGCGCGCAGATCGCGTTTATGATGCTGTACGAATAGGAGCAAGAGATGCCCGCGCCGACGCCCGATGTAACGCTGACTTTTACGCTCGTCGACTTCCAGGGGAATGAGCTCGGAAGTGCAACCAATCCGGCGTGGCTGCGTATTGCGCTTTGTAACTACGGATCGAACCTTCCCCGCGTCATCGGCGCCGGCATCATCGGCGAAGTTTCAAGCTGGTTCGTCGACATTCCCTACTTCGGCACGCCAGGCACGATCGACCTATGGGGAAACGACCAGATCACCGCTGGCGAAGTAACTGGCGACACTTACTACGCGATCTCCGTTCTCGACACCAACAAGAATGTCGTCCAGACGCAGCTCTATCAATTCTCGGCCGGCACCTACGACCTATCGGGCGCCATTCCATTCAACCCACCGAACCCGCCAGGCATTCCGCACCTCGAGCTCGCCGCCTGCAGCGGCGCCGTGCCGGGCTCGGTCTACACCGCGCCTGGCGTTATCGTGCCGGGCGGGGTTTTCTACAACGGCGCGCAGCTCCGGCCGGGACTCTCTCTGCCCTTCGTTAGCTACACGCAGAGCGGAGATTCTACAATCACTCTCAACATCACCACGGAAGCGGGAGATCGCGTCGATGCGCAGTGCATTGTCACTTAAACTCGGATTGCTCGGCCTATTAATAGCTTGCGGCGCGGCGAGCGCGCACGCGCAACTCAACCCGAACACGAACATCAAGTGGCCGAACTGCGCGGCAGGGTCGACGGTCTATAACATCCCCACGAATCAATGCGTGCCGAATGGAACCGGCGCCGGCGTGGGAAACGCCCAAGGCACAGCGCCGATCCGGGTAAACGGCCAGTTTTCGGTGCCGGCGACGGGAAACATCACCATCGATTGCCCGAATTGCGGACCCAACGGTTCGACGATTCAGATGCAGTACACCCCCGCCGGATCGGGACAATACGCGCTCGTGTTTGCGCAGGCCTGCGTGGTGACAGCCGGCAGCTCTGCCACGAGCTGTACTGCGAATTCAGGGAACCTGCTCGGCGGCGGGAACTCGGCGATCAACTGGAATAACTACACCCTTCCTTCCTACATCCTCGCGGCGAACGTGACATCGATCTACGAGTTCGCGATCTCTCAATCGAACATGGTGAGCGCCAGCCAGGAAGACTTTGGCATCGCCAACGCCGGCGGCGGCGGCGTGGGGAGCGGAACTTATTTCGCCGCACCTCACGACCTATCCGGGCCCGGACTCAACCCTTACCAGTTGGTCGAAGTTACTGCTCCCTTCACCGGCCTGCCCACAAATTATTCAGCGGTGAGCCTGGTCGCGAACCGATGCTGCAACGGCGGCGGTGCGCTGGCGATTGCGCTCATCGGCCTCGAAGTCCATTACACCGGCGCAGCCCCGCCGGCGACGACCAGCCTGCTGATCCAGCCGCCATTGGCCTACAATCCACAGACGAACGCGCTGGGCATTTCCGCAGGATGGCCGAATTTGCTTTATGTTTATCCTGTTGCCCAGCTTCCGAATCCCGCGCCCTTCCAGGCTGTCGCCTTTGTCTCCGATGGCGCGACGACGACAGATTGCTCGACGGGCGGCGGTTCGGATTTTGTGCTTTGCCATTGGAACGGAAGCGCATGGGTCGGCTCGGTACCCTAAAGAGAAAGGAAAATCATGAAACAATTTTTCGCATCCGCACTTCTCGCACTGGCCGGGCTCGTGGCTCATGCGCAGGCGCCGCCTGTTCCTACAGGAGCCTCAGCGGTAGTCCAAGACGGCACGATGGTCGCGTTCACGTGGAACGCCTCTCCTGGCGCGACCAGCTACAACGTCTACAGCAACGGCACCCTGCTTGGGAACGACCCTAACGTCGGATGGCTGGTCACGAACCCGGTAGCCGGAGCGTCGTACACAGTTGCTGCAGTCAATGCATCAGGCACTTCGGCACAATCAGCGCCCGTGACCGTGGGCGGTGTCACGCCGCCACCCACCCCGCCGATCACACCGACGAAGTTCTGTGCTACCGATCCCAATCCAGCATGCGGTGTGGCGCTCACTTGGACAGCCGGAGCCTCGACGCCAGCGACCGCGGCAAACCCAGCGCCACCGGCCGCAACCGGTTTTCTGGTGTTCAGAGGAATCCAGGGCGGGGCCGTACCGACGCAGATCACGCCCACCGCGTTGCCAGTTACCCAGACTTCCTACACCGACAACACCATCGCCGCCTCTACGACCTACGAATACTACGTCGTTTCAGTGGATGCGGCGGGAGCTCAGAGCGCGCCGAGCAACACAGAATCAGTGGTTGTGGCGGCAGCTCCTTCGGTACCCACACCGCCAACGCCTGTAAACCTGACCGGATCGGTCATCAACTAGAGAAATGGCCTGCGCACCCCGGCCGATGCGGGGCCGCCAGCCCGCACTCCTCCAAGCGGCGGCCGAAGCCAGCAGTTGTTTCCTTGGCGAGCGCATGCAGGACATTGAAGCGCTGCGGTTGATGGCTGCTGACTTGATCTGGGAGAGGCAGCAGAACGTGATCCAGGGCAAGATCATTCAGGCGCTGTGTGACAGGCTGAAGCTTGGCGAGACGGCAAAAAGAGAATTGATTAACTCACTCCGGGCACAGTAGGATGAAATGCGAAAGCGAGGCGCACTTTGGCCAGCCTTAAAGCGACGATCACGGACATCACCAAGGGGCCGTTCAACCTTTGGACACTGTTTCAGGGTGGAACGATTCTCGGAGTTACTCTCAGCCCGACGACTCCCCTCGTGCCCGCTGCGCCCGCGAGTTCGCTGATCGTGCAGAGCGATCCATCGAATGGTGGGACTTCGATTTACTACGGCGACGCCAATATCACGGCGACGGGGCCGGGATTGGTGATCGACGCCGGATCAAGTCTCGCCAAGCCGCTTTCGCCCACCTGGTCGATAGCCGCAGCGACAATCGCAAAAGGCTATATACAGGCGAGCGCCAATGGCGCGATCGTCAATGTCGAGGTGAGCTGATGAGGCCGAAGATCGCAGCTCTCGTGCTGTTCGCGATCGCGGCCGTCGCGCATGCGCAGGGACCAGGGGGCGGGATATCGAGCCAGTCGGCCTATCGTTTCCACGGCGCAGCCACGCTGCCGGCGACCTGCGCGGTGAACGATGTCATCGGCATCAATGGCACGCCCTATATTTGCGGGCCAGTGAATACTTGGACTGAATTCGGCGCCAGCGCAGGCGGCCCTCCCAGCGGTCCAGCAGGCGGGGATCTGTCCGGTAGTTACCCGAATCCGACGGTAGCTAAAATCAACGGAGCCGCAGTTCCTACGTCTGCGCTTTACGTCGCGACCAACAGCTCAAACCAGCTCATCGCCGCCACGACGCCTATCGTGCCCTCTCCAGCGGGCGCGCAGACCATCACGCAACCTGTCAATACAAATTTCACGGTCCTCGGCAGCGGGACCAGCATCGCCGACTTCAGCGGAATGCCTCAATTCAAGCTACCCGTGGTTGCGGGATACGCGGCGGCTGCATCGGGCGAAATCGGTCACGATTCGACCAATCACAATTGGCACATCTGGGCGAACGGTGCGGACAATTTCCTGGCGCTTTTCCCTTCAGCTACTCCGCCAACCAGCGGGCATGTCGCGGGATTCCTCGAAACCGGCACAACCTGGACGTTACAGGATTTGGGCGCGTTGCCTTCGTCGGGCTTTCCGATCACCATCGGTTCGACTTCAATTGGGGCTGGATCAACGACAACGAGCATTGCAGGGCTGACGCTCACGAACCCGACCTTCACCGCTCCCGCTCTTGGCACGCCCGCTTCGGGCGTCATCAGCAACCTCACAGGCACTTGCGCCGCTTGCACGGCAAACGCGGTTCCAGCGGCCAATCTGACCGGCACTACCCTTGCGTCAACTGTGGTGACTTCGAGCTTGACCACGGTCGGCACCATCGGTACCGGCACATGGCAGGGAGCAATCCTCAGCCCGACTTACGGCGGGACGGGCGCGAATAACTCCGCTTCGACAGGCATTTCGCAGTGGTCTTCCGGCACAATGTCGGTGAGCAATACGCTTGCCCAGAATCTAACTCTGAGCGGAGCCAATACGCTGAGCGGTTTGAACACGTTCTCTAACTCGCCGACCGGATCGGCACCCGGTACGCTGTTCAGCGGCACGCCGACGACAACCTCACTTTACTATCCGGTGCTGGCTATTGATACGAATGGAGCGACCAATCCCATCCGATCTTCCAGTGGGACGATGGAAGAAATAAACGCCCCCAATGCTTTTGCTGGGAATCTCCTTTGGTTGGGCACGAACGGCACGTCGGCATTTGTATTCGCTAGTACCGGTGGACTAACTTCTCCGGGGTGGAGTCTCAGCTCCGGGGGCACATTCAATGGAAACGGGGTGAGCCTTTCAACCACGGCGAAAGTCGCTTGGAACAGCGATTCCAGTCTATGCCGCCTCGGATCAGCCGGGGTGATGGGAGCTGAGTCGTCTGGAACATGCACAAACACCGTTGCGGGAGCAACAGCAGAATTCGCGGCTGGTAACTTTGTAACTACCGCAGCAGCACCAACCGTCGCGGCGTCGCAGATTGGCTATGGAAGCACGACAGCGGTGGCATCTAATTGCGGGACGACTCCCACCGCCTGCATCGTGGTCAACGTGGCAGGAACGACGCACTATATTCCGTACTACTGAAAAAGGGGAATCGAATGAAAATTGCATTGATATTTGTCTCGCTACTGGCAATGGCAATTCCGGCACTTGCTCAGGAGAAGCCCAAGGACCGAACGCTCGATTTCAGCGTGACCCTGAAGGGGATGGACGGCAAGCAGCCGCTGATGGACACCGCCGATGTGAAGACGCAGAAGCAAGTGACCCTCGGTGACGAGGTAGCGGTAGCTTTGATCGTGGGGTTGCCTTCGGATAATGGCGAATCGCAGAGCCACGAAGTAGCGCGGGCGAAGCTGGCGCAGAAGCTCCAGGGGTGCAAAAGCTGTGTCGTTTCTGAAACCGAGGTGGGCCTGATCCTCGATAGAGCGCATCAGATGCCGCAGGTGATCGCGGCATTCATCTTCGGCCAGATGGTAAAAATCCTCGACCCCACGGCATGGGAGAAAGCGGATTTATGAAAATCAGATTGATGCTGGCGCTGCTCTGGTTCGCACCGGCGCTTGCGCATGCCCACATTCTCCTCACCAATCCATACCAGGTAACCGGGCCGACGGGGATCTCGACGACCGCGGCGACGAGCGCGACCGCTACATCGAAGACCTTCGATTTCCTTGCGAACAATGCCTGCATCACCTACAGCTTCGGCACAGCGACGGTGTCGGGCGGGTTAGATACGGCCTTTACGGTGCTTCCCGGTGCGCCGACGGTGACGCTTTGCCTCAACCTGACTTCAGGCGCATGGAGCGCAGGGATAACCAATGGTCCATTGCTGCAAAGTGGAACTCTCACCGGAGCTTCCCTGACCAATGCCCAGGCGGTCTATACGGGTGCGAACACTCCTCTCCGCGATGCCGCGGATTTCTTCGCGACGAGCACCTTTCTACCTGGCACCCAGCCCGACCTTTGGGGCACTGGAGATCTGTGATGGCTGAGCATTTCATTCAGAAAGCCGCCGCGCGCATGAAAGCCAAAGGCACTGAAGGCAAGTTTGGAAAGGCGACGCCGAAGAAGATCGCGGCCGCAAAAAAACAGGGCGGCGTGCGCAAAAAGGAAGCGGTATCCGCCGAAAACATGAAGCACATCGCGCAAAAACGGAAGCACAAAAACGGGAATCACGAGCCACACAATGCGATTGGTCACCACGAATAACATCCAGCTCGAGCAGCGGACCAAAGAGATCCTGGCCAGCGTGTTGCTGTTCGATGAAGCGCAGTTCACGCCCGACGCGGCCCTCGAGGAAGATCTCGGCATGGATTCGCTCGACCGCATTGAGATCGTGATGAAGATCGAGGAAGAACTGCTGCCGGCCGGCGCGGCGATCGACGAAGAAGAGGCCGATGCCTGGAAGACCGTCGGCCAAGTGCTCGCAACAGTCCGGAAGGCGGCGCATCAATGAAGAGTTTCATCGAATCCCTCAACTCGATCAACTCGCAAGTATGGGCGTTCTTCATGCTTTTGACCGGGATCGTTGCGACGATCGTCTTCCATAAATCCGGACTGGACGCCGGGATCGCAGCCGGGGTGATCGGCGCAGCGGTACAGCTTTTCCAGTCCACGACCAAGAAAGAACTTCCTGACTCCAAGGTGATGACGACGCCGGAAACGCCCCTCCCTCTGCAGCCGGTAGGACCGGCGAAAGGAACTTAGATGAAACGGTCACTCGCAACACTGGCCCTCTGCCTGATGCTGACGGCCTGCACGCCCAGCTCAACCCCGCCGCAAGGACTGGCGCCGGGCTACTCGAACTCAGCCGATCAGCAGATGGGGGAGATCCTGGCCGGAGCTCACTCCTTCTACAGCTCGATCCAGCAGCAATCGGCGAGCGGGCAACTGACGCTAACACCGGCCCAGAAAGCAGCCTTCAACGACTTCGGCGTGAGCCTGAACGCGGCGCAGTCGGTTTACCTGGCCTATCACGCCGGGACAGCGACGCAGGCGGCGGCGCAGGCGGCAGTGAATACCGTGCGGACCAAGCAGGCAGCACTTCCCACCCCGGCGGTGAGCCAATGAGCACAGCACCCCTAACTACCGCGCCCACGACTTTCTGGACAAAGCTGAAAGGTATCCTGCCGGCGATTGAGCTGGCGGGCAACGTTGCGCTCCTTGCGTCCGGTCTCGGAGCGCCATTCGAGCCTCTTGTGGCGAGCCTCGAGACGGCGACGAATCCGCTTTTGCAGTCGATTGGCTCCGGAAATTCGACCCTACAGGAAATGCCGATTTTCTATAGCACCGCGATCGGCGTCCTGACCGCCATGAAACAGACGCCGGGCCTACCCGCTGCCACGCTGAGCGCGATCGATGCGTACCTCACAGCGGCAGAGAACGGCACGGCAGCTTACACGCGAGCCCAGACGGGCTACAATCCAGGGCTCTACGCGCCCGTTGCGCCGATAGCATGAACTTTGCAAAAGCAGATGTATTGATCGCGTGCAACGAAAACGGGCCGAGCCTGAAACTGGACCCGACCGCCCAGCTCGACGGCCGCGGAGTGATGGCGGCGATCGCGTCGAACGAATCGAGCCTCGGATTGAATTGCGGTCCGCGCCACGAGCCCGCGTACGATGTGGGCGGATCTCTCGCCGGCGGCAAAGGCCAGCGGCTGCTACTGCAGCAATTCGGACGAGCGGCCGCCTGCAGCTATGGACCGTGGCAGATGATGTTCGACAATTTCACGACCGAGGATCCGGGAGTACTGGAAACGCAGCTCACCGTCTGCGCCCAGGAATTCGTCGACTTCTTCAACAGCTACGTGATCGGGGCACGGCATGCCGTCACCCTGGCTGATATCGGCGAAGTGTGGAACCTCGGCCACATCGCCCCGGATCCCGCCTACACGGTCAAATTGCACCTAGCCTACGGTGCGTGGGCGGCCGGGACCATCTAGGGCCAGAAGTGCCATGGAGGGGCAGCCATCGCCTTCCGTGGACGATTTGCGGAGGGTTTGCCATGCCGATGAAGCCGGGAAAGAGCCGGGCGACCGTTAGCGAGAATATCCGCGAGTTTCACACCGGCCCGCGTTACCAGAAAGCAGCGGCCAAGTTTGGCAAAAAGAAGGCCGACAAGATTGCTGTAGCGGCCGCTCTCTCGAGTGCGAGGCGTTCCGGCGCCGGCCGCAAAAAGCCGGCCGGGAACCATGACCCGCACAATGCCGTCGGATCTCACTGAGAACGGATACGGAGAGGAAAGGAGGTCGCGGAGAATCGCCAGAGCAAGTAGCCCTGCCGTAACTGGCGGGGCTTACTTTTGGTACTTGCGCGTAGTGGCATTTTGCGCGTAATGTGATTTAAGCAGTCGAGGGAGGCCGCATGGTGTCACAGCAGGAACGCAATCAAGCTCTAGTGAAGTTACTTCGGCCCGGCGCCCGGCCGGCGGAATCTTTCGCGCGCAAGGTGGTGGCGGTCGGGGCGCGGATCCACAAATCGAACTGGGTCGTGCTCGGCTTCTTCCTGGCCTGCATCGCGATCGCGTGGGGTAGATGGTAATGACATCTGCGGAAATTCGAAAATTAAAGGATGAGATCATGCCCGATGCTGCGATCGGGGCAAACTGCGAACCTAACGTTTTTGGCGCTTTCATGGCAGCAGAAACCGCCTACCAGATAGCGAAGCTCAACGAGCAACTCGAACAATTAATGAACGCCGTGGTGACTGGCGGGAGAGTCGACGTGACTAGTTTTCCGCCAACCGATTGAAAATAGAAAAGGGGAATCATGAGGATATTGCAGTTTTCAGCCGAGAATTTCAAGCGGATCCGGATCGTCGAGATCGTGCCGACGAAGCGCGTCACCACCATCACCGGGAAGAACGGCCAAGGCAAGACCAGCGTGCTCGACGCGCTCTGGGCGCTGTTCGCCGGCAAGCGCGGCATTCCCGAAAAACCTGTGCGCCGCGGTGCCGACAAGAGCCGGCTGCGCGCAGTTGTGGGCGATGACGACGGCAAGCCGCTTTTGATTGCGACGCGCACCATTGCGAGCGACCGGACCACCAACTTAACCGTAGAAGCGGCGCCAGGGGCGGAGGCAATCGCGGGCACGCCGCAGGCTGTGCTCGACATGCTCATTGGCCAGATGAGCTTTGACCCGATCGCATTCATCCATGCCGATGCGAAAGCGCAGGTCGAGATCCTGCGCGGCCTGGTCAAAGTGGAGATCGACATTGATGAGGAAAATAGGCAGATCGAAAAAGAGTATGCCGAGCGCACCGACCTGAAGAAGCAGGCGAAGGCGCTCGAGGCGCAAGTGAACGCGATCGCGTTTTCGCCGAACCTACCTAAAGAGCCGATCGACGAGGCGGAGATCCTCGGCCGGATCGAGAAGGCCGGCGAGCATAACAAAAACCTCGAGGGAATCTTCCGGACCAAACGCGCATTGGCTGACGCTCTGGCGACGCAGACAAAGGCGATCGCCGATAACGAGGCCACCATCAAAGAGCAGCGCGAAAAGATTCCGACCTTGGAGCGGGATGTACCGATCGCCGAGGAGCTGGCGATTGTTGCTGCGGGTCATTCGGCCAGCTATGAAGTCTTGGTCAAGACGATGTCCGAAACGCTGCCGGGGATCGATCTGTCGCTCTTTCACGGTGCGCAGATCGTGCTTTTTGATTACGCGGCCGACCTGGAACCCAGGGCTGAGCGGCTGGCGCGAGATCTCGATAAAGCGAAAGAAACGCTGGAGGCGGCGGTGGGGATCCATACGGCGTTGCTCACAAATGAGGCGATTGCTAAACAGGCATTCGAAGAGGCGCCTGCAGGCGAGCTCGTCGACACGCAGCCGATGTTAGTCGAGTTACAGCGCGCGCAAGGGATCAACCGCGAAATTGCCCGGCGCACGCAGCGCGAAAAGCTGGAGGCTGAGCTGCGCGAAACCAATGGCGCCGCCACAGCGCGCACGCGCTCGATCGACGATCGGGAAGAGAAGAAGCGAACAGCCCTGGCTTCGGCGAAGATGCCGATCGACGGTTTGACGTTCGACGAGCAAGGCGTTTTCTTTCGCCAGGTGCCGATTCTGCAGCTCGGCGAGGCGGAGCAGATCCGCGTGGGAGTGGCGCTGGCTATGGCCTCGAATCCGAAGCTGCGCGCGGTACCGATCGCGCATGGCGAGAGCCTCGACGACGACAGCCTGGCACTCATCGAAACGATGGCCGAGGAGAACAACTTTCAAATCTTCATGGCGCGCGTGGACTCCAGCGGCAAAGTGGGAATCGTGCTTTCTGATGGCAAAGTTGAAAGCGTGAACGAATGATCGTGACGCGGATCCAGCTCCACTGCGACAGTGAGAACTGTGCGAACTTCTATCCCCGCGAAGGGCCAGTCGACGGTGCGATCCACACTACCCGCGAGATCAGAGGCGAAGCTCAAGGTCGACATTTGCCCCACGTGCGCGAAGGCTAACAATGAGCCGCAAGGATAATCCCTTCGTGACCGCTGCGGATGTGGCCAGCGGCCTGCAATGGTTGCGCTGGAAGACGCAGGGCGGCGAGCAGCAGAGCCGACCAGGTGCGCTGTTGATCCTGGCCTTTTCGCCGCACAACATCGCGATTTCAACGGATCCGAAACTGGATCCAGAGGACGCGATAGAGATGCTGGCGCATGAGGCTGACACAATTGCCAGGCTATTGCGATACCTGCGCACCGAGGGCAAGACACACCACTTCATAGCGAGGCCGGATCGATGAGCCAGCAAATCGAGCAGGAGTATATGATTCGCGATCCCAGCGGATCTCCGTCGAAGCACACACGCAAGGGATTTCCGGTTTCGATTCCATTGCTGCCCGAATGGCAGTTTTTCATTTGTCGGGGCCCGTACAATACGTGGGAACTCACGGAAACGCGATCAGGTTCGAAATTTCCGTCGAGCAGAGCTAAAACGCAAGAAAGTGCGGTGAAGGACTTCATCTCATTCTGCGATCGCCAGGGCCGCGAAGAATGCCTGCGCGTCTTTAACGAAGTGATCGATAAATGGGGCGATCTGACGAGGCCGCAATGAGGGGGGGGCGGAACAGAGAGCTAATTCCGCGGATCGCCGCGAGACTGTGTTTACGTTACATGGGGATCGGGAAACCTTTGAGTAACGACGAGAGAGATGCTCTGCTATCGGAAATGTTTTCAGAGAGCCGCCAATACGGAGGCAGGATCTATCGAGAGGCGTGGCGCTTGATGCGATCGCGCATCGCCAAAGAGGATGCTGAATGAGGAACTGGCAGGCATTCAGGACGCACCATAAAAACCAGACGAACCTGGCGATGGCGCGGCGCTGGCTGCCGACGAGCAAAGGCATGAAGCCAGGGAGCAAAGCATCCGGCGACACCGTGGCCTATTGCAGCGCCTGCCAGGGTGCGTATGTAGATTCGAAGCCAGGCCGCGCGCGGCACGCTCTCAAGGGCGGCAAATGCGCCCTGGCCATGGTTTCGGGCAAAAATTCGAACGGCGGGAGTGCCGGCGCGGGCTCACCGGAAGGTCACACCGCTGCTTTGCCCGAAAAGAAATCCCCCGGCGCAAATTCGAACGGCGGGAAAAGGGATCTGAGTCTTCCTCCTGAACCTCCCGCCGCTGCGCTGAAAAAGAAAGGGAAGAAACGTGGAGATTGAGGAGCGGACGAACCGTGCAATCGCGCTCATTGACAAGCCCCTGCGCTTTCGAAACCTTGGCCCGGTGTTCACGCTGTCGCGCGCGAAGCCGCTCCGGATTCGTAAAATCGATTCGAATGGCTTCGTCAACTTTGAGGGACACGCGGATCTCTACGACCCGCGCCTTTTCGAAGAGATCCCCGAGCACGATTAGAGAGCAGTGGCCAGGTCGCTCGAAATTACGTTAAAAGCCATGTTGATTTGCGTAGAGAGCGCGCCCACGCTGGCGATTGCACCGCATGCGATCAGAGCGATGACGAGGGCGTATTCGACGAGATCCTGACCATTGTCAGCTAGAGCCAAGGCGCGAAGTTTCAAGATGAGGGTTAGCATTTTCGATTCTCCTTTTTCGGTTAATGGTTGCGGTTGAAGCAAATGCCGAGTTAGTTCTCGTGGCGTGGCATGATCCATGCGACCAGGCCAGTGGATTCGGGGTTTGCGTGGATCTCCTCGCGTGTTCCGAGGATCGGAGCGCCTGCTTTTGTAACTCCGAGGAATTGCACCGTGCGTGTTTCATTGGCGCGTGCTTGCAGGGTTTGGAAGTCATCCTCTGGCACATAGAAACCTGTGCCGATGCCGACTTGAATGTAGTGACCGCGATCGAGCGGGCCGAGATTCATCGGGTCATCCAGTAGGTTTGATCCTTGTTTGAATAACTGCGCAAAATCAATCTTCATAAGTTAGACTCCTTCCCGATTCAGGATGTGTTTGTTGAGGGCGTTCGCGATGCGCTTGGCCATTGTTTTCGACCAGGCGCGCGCGATGACTTGCTGGCCCTGGAGCACGTTGTGGCTGATCGCGACGAATTTAAAGTGCCCAGATGTGGAAGCATCCGCGACACGGCATACTCGGCAAAAGCTGCGTTTTGGCCATCCGTGGGGGCAAGGCATCATAGGATTCGGCCCACGTAGAAGACAAAGAAACGGGGATCGTTCCAGTCGTGGCGCGCTTCGAATTCCATCCGTCGGTCGAAAGTGCTGATGAAATAGCGATCCTGAGCTCGCTGGACGAATAGGGGCGCGTGGTTTGTCGTCTCATCGAGAACCGCGTGGGCCTGCTCTAAGCACGAGCGCATCAGATCGCCAGCCCTGAAAGCATTCATCGACGCACCTCCAAACGAGCGAGGCCGCAGACGAGCACGAATAGCATGGCGATTGGGATCAGGCCCGGGTTTTGTTGGATGGAGGCGATTACGGAAGGGATTGTCATCGAAGCACCTTTCTGGTGGAACGGGCTTGGCCCGCGAACCGTGTTGCTGATCTTGACTATAGGGGATGGGCCGCGCAGAGTCAATAGATAAGATGGATGGCCATCCATTCCTTTAGTAATGCCCACAAAAGGAATGGA
>Ga0181534_10000228_pt1 | contig 40840 bp, 29 predicted proteins | sample PEATcosm2014_Bin_37_FD_119758 | JGI IMG/M metagenome (GOLD analysis project Ga0181534, IMG submission 119758) | Peatland microbial communities from MTU Mesocosm Facility, Houghton, MI, USA - PEATcosm2014_Bin17_10_metaG | ecosystem: Environmental > Terrestrial > Soil > Wetlands > Peat | place... | reverse complement strand
TTCATCGAGCGAACGGGTCGTCTCGCGCGCAGTCTGCGAAATCTGCTGCGCATGGGATTCAATTTCCGCCGGCGAATCCTTGTCGGCCTCGGCCATTTCGCCCAGCAACGCCACCTGCGTGAGGTTCGCGCCGAGCTGGTCATGAAGATCGCGGGCGATGCGGGCGCGCTCTCTTTCCAGAGACTCGCGCTGTTGAAGCGATTGCAACTGTCGCTGCAATTTCTGCGTGGAAAGATATCGCACAACGGCGGCGACAATTCCCAGGATAAAAACAATGGCTGCGGCGCGGAACCAGCCGGTCTGCCAGAATTGCGGCCGCACGGTGACCTCCAGAACCGCCGCGCCGGGGCTGCTCCAGACATTGTCCTCGTTGCAGGCTTGGACGTGGAAGCGGTAATGGCCCGGAGGCAGTTTCGGATACCGGGCGACGCGTTCATAGCCGGCTTCGGACCACGAGGTTTCATGGCCTTCGAGCCAGCATTTGAACCGGATCAAGTCGGGGGCGGAAAAATTGAGGGCGGTGTAACGAATCTCCAGTTCCTCGCCACCGGCCGGGACGGTGACGGATGGTTGCCAGGCGGGGTCAAGCTGGTTGGTTTTTTGTTCGCGACCGTCCACGAGCACGGATTCAATCATCACCTTTGGCGGCTGGAGATGGGGCTTGAGTTCTGCCGGATTCACCGACGCCAGGCCTTTTATCGTGGGAAACCACAATTTTCCGTCAGGAGTGCGACACGCGGCGGGTTGCGAGCCGGCGGAACATTCGCGTGACGGCAAACCGTCTGCCTTGCCGTAAGTCCGGCAGGAAATGGCATTGGTCAAGCCGGCGGCAAAGTCGTTCAACGATCGCTTCGGAATCCGCATCAGCCCCGCGTTCGAGCCAATCCACAAGTTGCTTGTGTCGTCCTCCATGAGGTAGCCGATGCTGTCGCTGGCGAGGCCGTCTTTCGTGGAATAGCGCGCCCATTTTCCATCCTCAAACCGGGCCAATCCGTGGCCGCTGGTGCCGATCCACAAGACGCCATCCTTGTCCGCGTATAGACTGGAAATGTCGTCGCCGGGCAATCCATCTTCACTTTGGCGGTAGGAGGTGAATTTCCCACCCTTGAAAAGATTCAAGCCGCAGCTTTCCGTGCCGGCCCAAAGATTCCCGTCGGCGTCCTCCGCGATGGCGCGAACTGTGTTTTCCGAAAGGCTGTCGCGTGTCGTCAACAGCTTCCAGCCTTGCCCGTCGAAACTCGCAAGGCCATTTTGCGTTCCAGCCCAAAGCTGCCCGTCCCGACTTTCAAACAGCGCGAAAATTTCAGGCCCAAGAATTTTCGCGCCTGGAGCGGGGACAAAATGATTGGTTTGAAACAGGAACAGGCCGTCATCCCGCGTCCCGACCCAAATCCGCTGTTGATGATCCACCAGCGTTTCCCAGGCATCCTGATGCTGCCCGGGATAAAAATATTGCGCGGAATTGGTGGCCCAATACGACACGCCAAGGGCGCCAAAAGCCACCCACAAACCACCGGACGAGTCCATGGACAGCGACTGCGCCGTCCAGGGATGAAGCTCGACGGGCGTATCAAAGGTCTTTCTCTTGATCCGGCTCAAGCCGCCGCCATCCGTTCCCACCCACAAACCACCCCCGCTGTCCATGAACATGGAAAGGACATCCGGCGAGGACAATCCCTCTTCAGTTGAGATGTGCCAGCATTGTCCGTCCGCCTCATACCAGAAGACGCCTGAACCCAGCGTGCCGACAATCAAATTTCCATTCCAATCTTCGCAGGCGGCGGTAACGATGCTGTTCGTCCACGGATAAACGCCCAAATCCCTTTCAGCTTCATTTGAATCCCATTTTTGAATGTGGCCGTTAATCAACCGCCACGTCCCGCCACGCCGGCTGGCGAGCATAAAATCCAGCCTTTGCGCCGGGATGCTTTGGTCAATCACCAAGGTCGGCGGATGAAAATTGGACGAACGAAACGAAAACAAAAATGAGACGTTTCGTTCACGTTCCACCCAGCCTTCGCCAATCCAAAGCGGGCCGGATTTCTCGGCGACTATCGTCCGGCAAATCGCGGAAGGATTGAAATTGAGATTCAATACATCCAGTTTTCCATTTTGGTAACGACCCAAAAATGAGTCCGCCGTGTAAAGCCACACGCCGCCGGTTGAATCTTCACACGCCGAAACCAGCCGTCCTTCGTGGCCACCGCGCCCGATGGAGACATTTTGAATTTTTCCATTATTCAACAACACCACGCCACCCGCATCCGTTCCGACCCATAGGTTCGTCTGCTTGTCCTCGAACAGATAGACAATGCCTTCACTGGCCAGGCCGGGAGTGTTGTTTTCGTTGAAGACGGTGAATTTAATCCCGTCAAAGCGCACCAGCCCGTGGAGTGTTCCGAGCCAGAGATAGCCATCGCGCGTCTGGATGACCGAAATGACCTCATTGTCCGGCAGGCTCTTGTCGGGACCGCTGTCCACGTTCCAGGAATCCACAATGAACGGCATGTTGGACCCGGACACCGGGCTGGCAAGCGCCGAAAGGCCGATGGCAAAAAGACAAAGCAGCAGCCCTGCGGATCGAAACGCCCATGATTTCTTCGGCATATTTTTTGGACAACCCGGCCGGATGCAAAGCATTTCGCCGGAGAATACAATTCCGGCGGCAAAGAGGAAAAATTATTTTTCAAAAATCGCTTGCCACTTGAGCGCGGCGCATTAAGTTTCCCGCGCCCAACGAGAACTGGGCGCCTCGGCGGGTGACGGCGATCTAAATCGTGTGTGATTGCCGCACCCGCCGAACTTTTTTGCGGGTTCTGCTTGGCAAGCGCGGGTTTCACGGTTTAGCTAGTCGTCATGCAAGTCGTGCTCGATTACCTCAAACGCAACCAGGCCCGCTTTGTCGCCGAGTTGTGCGAATTCCTCCGCTTTCCCAGCGTCTCCGCCCAGCCACAACACAAGCAGGATTTGCGCGACTGCGCCGACTGGCTGGTGAAGCATTGCCGACAAATCGGGCTTGAAGCAAAAGTCTGTCCGACCGCCGGCCATCCCATCGTCATTGCCAAAACACCGCGTAATGGTGGGGCGCGTCACTCCGTGCGCGCCCTACCCAAAAAACATTTCATGGTTTACGGCCATTACGACGTTCAGCCGCCGGAACCGCTGGAACTCTGGAAATCACCGCCGTTCGAGCCTCGCATCGCGGGCCGCTCGCTCTTCGCCCGCGGCTCGACTGACAACAAAGGCCAGCACTTCGCGCATCTCAAGGCGGTTGAAGCTTATTTGAAAACCGGAACTCCTCTGCCCTGCGACTTGACGTTCGTCATCGAAGGCGAGGAGGAAGTTGGCAGCGCGAACCTCGCGAAATTTCTCAAATCGCATCGCCGCGAACTCGCCTGCGAGGCCGTCGTGGTTTCTGACACCGGAATGCCCGACCCCGATCATCCGGCGCTCACTTACGCGCTGCGCGGCATCATTGCGTTTGAAGTCACCCTGCGCGGCCCATCGCGCGATCTGCACTCCGGCAACTTCGGCGGCACGGTGGACAACCCGGCGATGGCCTTGAGCCAGTTGCTCGGAAAGCTCCGCGACAAAAATGGCCGCATTGCCATCCCCGGTTTTTACGACGACGTCACGCCGCTCACGGCTTACGAACGGCGGGAACTTGAACGCCTGCCCACGACCGACCGCGAACTCCAAAAACTGACCGGTGTGCCAAAACTTTTCGGCGAGCGCGGTTTCACGCCAATGGAGCAGCGCAGCGCCCGGCCGACCTTTGAAATCAACGGCCTCACCAGCGGCTATCAAGGCGAAGGCAGCAAAACCATTATCCCGGCGTGGGCGCGGGCCAAAATCACCTGCCGCCTCGTGCCAGACCAGAGCCCGGCGCGCATCCGCAAAATCGTCTGCAACCATCTGAAGAAAATCTGTCCGCCATCCGTGCGGATGAAGATCGAAGCTGGCCACGGCGCGGAAGCCTATTTAGTTTCGCCGACGAGCGCACAGGCGCAGGCGGCCTTGCGCGCGCTGCGCCAGGCATTCAATCGCGAGCCGGTTTTGTTGCGTGAAGGCGGCTCAATTCCAATCGTCAACGACTTCAAAAAAGTCCTCGGTGTGGATACGCTGCTGCTCGGCCTTGGGTTGTCGGAAGACAACGCCCATTCCCCCAACGAGAAGTTTGATCTGGATTGCTTTGAAAACGGCCAGCGCATGAGCGCGTTGCTGTGGCAGGAACTGACCGCCGTAGTTTGAAGATTATTTGCTCCACGTCGCCAATTCTTCTCCAAGCTGTTCCACCGGCAAGCCGACGACGTTGCTGTAAGAGCCGGAGATTTCCGAGACAATCATATCGCCGTGCTCCTGAATGGCGTAGGCGCCGGCCTTGTCCAGCGGGTTCATCTTGGAAAGATAATCGCCAATCTGTCCGGAGGTAAGCGGGCGGAACGTCACGTCGGTGCTCACGGCAAACAGCCGTTCGCGGTGTCCACGCAAGTGAATCAGGCTGACGCCGGTGACGACCTGATGCGTCCGGTCCTGCAACCGCGCCAACATCCGCCGCGCGTCAGCCAAATCGCGCGGCTTGCCCATGATTTCGCCATCGAGGAAGACCAGCGTGTCCGCGCCGAGCACGAGCGCGTCGGGGATTTTCTTGGCCACGGCGCGCGCCTTGCGATGGGCGTTGAGCTGGCAAAGCTCCTGCGGCGACAATTGCTCGTTCATCATTTCCGTCGCTTCGCTGGGAACAATTTGAAATTCCGGCTGCAACTGCCGCAACAATTCCGCGCGTCGGGGCGACGCGGAGGCGAGGATGAGCGGCGGCAGTTCCATGCCGCCAATTTAAGCGCCGGTTGCAAATGTGTCGAGCGGCGGAATAACCCAAACTGTAGCGGCGGTCTGTGACCGCCGAAACGACGCTCGCAGAGTGCCGCTACAATTGCGCGCTTGAAACTTGGAACTCGAAACTTGAAACTCTCTGGATGCACAGCGGCCGCCGCATCGTCAATCTCTCGCTCATTGGGTTCATGGGCGCTGGCAAAACCTCCGTGGGCCGGCTCGTGGCCGAGCAGTTGCATTTCGATTACCTCGACACGGACGAGTTGATCGTATCGCGCACGGGCCGCAGCATTGCGGAGATTTTCAAGACCGACGGCGAGCCGGCTTTCCGAGCGCTCGAACAGCAGGTGGTCAGCGACCTCACGAACCGGACAAAGACCATCATCTCGACCGGCGGCGGTCTGCCGGTGAACCCGGCGAACCTTGCCAGCCTCAAGACCCACGCGCTGGTCGTCTGCCTCTGGGCCTCGCCGGAGAAAATCTGGGAGCGCGTCAAAGGCCAGACGCACCGTCCCCTGCTCCACGACCCCGACCCGCAGAAGAAAATCCGCGACCTGCTTGCCGCGCGCGAACAATTTTACAAGCAGGCCGATGTGCTTGTGAACACGGACATCCGGTCCGCCCGAGAAGTCGCCCAGCATGTCGTCCATCAGTTCCGGCTTGAAGCCTCCGGCCAGTGATGAAAGCGGCCATCCGTCAGCGCGCGCTGGAACTCGGTTTCGACGATTGCCGTTTCACCAGCGCCGACGCACCCGCGAGCGCGGAACAATTCCAGAAATGGATCGCCGGAAAACAATTCGGCGAAATGGCCTGGCTTGAACGCAACGCAACAAAACGGATTGATCCGCAACGTGTGCTGACCGGAGCCAAAAGCGTGATTTGCCTGGCCGTTAGTTATGAAATCTTCGATACGCGTAGGAGCCGACGTGAGGAGGCTCAAACTTCTTCCGACCAAAGTCTCGTTACCTCGACTCCTACAACCGGCACAGTCGCGCGGTATGCGCAATATGCCGATTACCATGACGTTCTCGGCGGGCAGTTAAAACAATTGACCGCTTTTATTGACACCATGGCCAACCGCAAGATCCGTTCCCTCTGGTATGTGGACACCGGGCCGGTGCTGGAACGTGACCTCGCCCAGCGCGCCGGACTCGGCTTCGTCGGCAAGCACACCAACCTCATCAGCCGCCGCCTCGGCAACTGGATCTTCCTCGCGGAAATCCTCACCACGCTCGAACTCGAACCCGACGCACCGGAGCAGAACCATTGCGGCAAATGCACCCGCTGCATCACCGCCTGCCCCACCAACGCCATCACCGCACCGTTTGAGTTGGACGCGCACAAATGCATCTCCTACTTGACGATTGAATTAAAAGGCTCTATCCCCGTGGAACTACGCCCGGCCATCGGCAACCGGATTTACGGCTGCGACGATTGCCTCGCCGCCTGTCCGTGGAACCGGTTTGCCCGCGAGGGAAACCTGATGAAGCCGCACGCGCGAAAGGATTTGGAGCAGCCTGACCTGATTGAACTGCTCCAACTCGACGAGGCCGGTTTCAAATCGCGCTTTGCCGGCACGCCCATCCTGCGGACGAAACGCCGGGGTCTACTTCGGAACGTCTGCGTCGCCCTCGGCAACACCGGCGGCGCCACCGCCCTGCCCCACTTGCAGAAAGCTGCCGCCGATTCCGAACCGTTGATTGCCGAGCATGCCCGATGGGCAATCGGGCAGATCGAAACGCGCAGAATATAAATTTATTCCGGGATGGAATTCAATTGCCCGGCGTTGACGGCAGGATGCCCGGCGACGACGGCGCGGATAGCTTTCACGTCATCGGCGGAGACCGGGCCGGCCTTGTTGCCCCATGAAGAGCGGATGTAGGTGAGCACGGCGGCGAGGTCGGAGTCGGACAACGCCGCGCCCATCGGCGCCATGTTGAGGTTCCAATCCTTGCCTTCCACCTGAAGGTCGCCGTTCAAGCCGTCCAGCGGGATTTGCGCGAGGCGATGGAAGCCTCCGGCGTTGACCCATTCGGAGCCGGCGAGCGGCGGGGCCTGGCCGGGCTTGCCCATGCCGTCCGGGCCGTGGCAGATGCCGCAGACGGTTTCATAGACTTTTTTCCCTTGCGCCAGCGCCGCAGCAGCACCGGACTTGGGCTGATACAATTCCAACTGCTCACCTGAAACGTAGGGGCTGTAAACCCTGGCGTTGAACCAGCCGCTGTGATGGTCGAAATAAACGCCACCGAGGAACAACAGCGCGAAGGTCAGCACGACAATCCCCATCGGGACAGCCGAGCGTGTCGCCTCCGGCTCGCCGCCGGTTCCCACGGGACAATTTGATCTGGCTTCGTCGTTCATGGCTTGGTGGTCACGGGCGTGAACGGGGCTTCATAAAGCGGCGCATCGGCCTTGAGGCTCAACAGATACGCCACAATCTGCTTTGCCTCCGGCGTTGGCACGACTTCACTGCCGGCGGCCGGCGCGAAGCCCTGCGGAAATTGCAGCGCGTCCGGCGATGGCGCGTCGCCTAGCTTGCGGACTTCAAAGAGAAAGCGGAACGGCGGCATGGCGGAGTTTTTCGCGACGGCCGACGGCGCGTAAAGGTGAACCAACTGCCAGTTCATGTCCGGGTCGCGGATACCAATGTTCGCCAAATCCGGCCCGGCGCGAAGGCTGCCGAGTTGAACGGGATCATTGTAGAGAAAATCAGCCGCGACGCTCTGGCGGGCGCCCCAGCCGCGCGCGATGTCCACGCCGACGGGAACGATGTGCGTCTCAACGCTGCCACCGAGGGCGGTGATCTGGTCGGAGACAGCATCGGCTTCGTCCTTGGTCAGGCCGGTCAATTTCAAAGTGGAAACGAGATTGCTGACAGCGGCCGGATTTTTACCGGCCTTCACCAACACCACCTCGCAAGCGACGCCATCCTGCCGGACTTGCTCGGTGTGGCAGGCGGCGCAACCATTGGCGCGATAGACCTGCAAGCCGAGCGTTGCGTAGCCGGTGGGCTGGATGGGATAAGTGTCGCTGGAGTTCAAGACGGCGGCCTGCTTCTCCGTGCCGAGTTGCTTTGCCGGCCCCAGCACGAAGCCACACCAGGAAAGGCCGAGCGCGATGAAGGCCGCGGGGAATACGCTGAAACCATTTTTCATGATTTCACCTCCCCGGCTTCGGCGCGGTCAGGCGCAGTTTCCAGCGGCGACTTGATGTAGGCGATCACCGTTTTGAGCAGCGCGAGTTTCCACTTCAACGTCATGGCAAAAATGTTCGCGGCAAATAACAGGCTGCCGAGCAGTATCAAGAGCAAACCGGTGGTGCCGACACGCAGGAACATCAGGGCGGCATCGGTGGAATCGGCAAAGGCGGCCTGGGGATTGGCGAGCTTCATCCCCTGCTCCACTCCGCCGACGGCCAGCGAGCCGGCCCAGAGGAGGATGCCGAGCATGAACAGCCAGTGCTGGAGGCGGACAAATTTCGGGAACGGAAGGCCGAAGCCCATGACGCGCGGCAGCAATTCGTAAATCGCGCCGCACATGACGATGGCGAAGAAGCCGAGGATTTGCCACTGCACCTGCGCCGGACCAAACCAGGTGAATTCGGTCACGCGGCTGATTTGCGGACAGGCTGACGCGATGAGCATCAGGCCGGACAGGATGAACGCCGCCGTTCCGAATTTGACGTAGCAGAACGGCCCGCCCTTGCAGGTGACGTTTGCGCCGCAAACAGTTTTGCACGCGATGACGGCGATGGCGATGAGCGGGACAATCAAGAGCGACGAGGCGACGGCACTGGCCGCCGGCATCCACGCGGGCAATGGCGCGCCTTGCGGAATGCCGCACCATGCCCCGAACAAAATCAGCGTCCAGAAGGCGAACAGGGCGAGGTAATGGGATTGCAGCGGGCGACCGGCGAGCTTCGGCAGGAAATAAAACGCCGTGCCGAGACCGACCAGCGCAAGCCAGACAAAGACGAGATTGTTGGCGAACCAGAAATCAATCGCCGCCTGCGCGACGCCGCGAACCGGATGATGCGTGACGAGGAAAAGATTGGCCGTCGAGTAAATCCACGGAAACCAAAACAACGCCGCCAGCAGGAACCAGTGCGACGGATAGAGTTCGCGTTCGCGCCGCGCGCCGAACGTCGCGACGGCGGATATGGCGATAAGCAGGAATGCGGCGAACATCAGCACCGAGGCGCCACGCGGATATTCGAGCCAGGCAAAGCCGGTGCTGTCGCCGATCAGAATGGCGACGGTTCCGATGAGCACGCCGACATGCCAGATGTTTGCGGCAACAACGGGGATCATCGGCAGGACCAGTTCCGTCTGGCTCAAGCGCGCAAAAATCCAGAGCATCACGCCGAGACCGGCGGGGATGCAGAAGCCGTAGAGCAGGAGATCATTCGCGGCGGCCTGCGCGCGGCCGTAAGTCAGCAGCGGGCAATCGGCAAACATGTCCGGTTTGTGAAACGTCATGATGGCGGCCAGCGACAGCGCAAGGCCGACAACAAGCCAGAGCGCCGCGCCACCGAACAGCGCGAGCAATGGCACGCGGCATGAGGCGTCAATCCGGCTCGCGGAGACGCTCGCCTCACCAATATTATCGGATTTTTGGTTCTCGCTCATTCAAATTGACTCGGTGCAGCCGGTTTGACCGGCGCGAGCTTGCTGGCATTTTCCTGGCGCGACAGCAGGTCGGCGCGGGCTTGCGCCGGGTTCTGCCATTTTTGCGCTGCAATTTGCATCGCGGTCTCAATCGGCAGCCGGACAATGCCGCGCGACTGGTCAATCCAGCCGGCGGTGTTCAACGATTTGTCCTCGGTCGCGCGGATTTCGGCCAGCGCCTTGGCGCGCGCGGCGTTACGGTCGGCGTCAATCGCCGGAACTTGAAGCGAAAATTTCACCGCGACGAACAGCGCGATGAATATCAGGCTGGCGATGATGAAGCCGGTGGCGGCGCTGGAGGCGCGGTTGACGTTTTCGGTGTTCATTCTTCACCTCCCGCGCCGGCTTCCGCGCCGGTCATTTCGTCCGGTTCAAGATTGATGCCCATTGCCTCGTGCAGGCGCGGGTCTTTTATCGGGAACGGCGCATGGGCGTTCAATTTCTTCAGGAACACGCAGCCGAGGAACCCGGCCATGAAGGCGAAGCAGCCGAGTTGCAGCCAGATCCATTCGAATGGATAGCCGCCCTGGTTCAGCAGCGACGCCGGCAGGATGTTGAAGCCCAAATCGAGAAAATGCATCAGCAACGCCCAGGCGCACACGGGCAGGATTATTTTGAAAGTGGTCTTGGCCTTCACGGCCAGCAGCAAAAAGAACGGCACGAAGAAATGGCCGAAAATCAGAATCATGCTCAAGGTCCACCAGGAGCCGTGCGTGCGGAGAATATACCAGAAGGTTTCCTCCGGCGTGTTGGCGTTCCAGACGACGAAGTATTGGGCGAATTCGTTGTAGGCGGAAAAGACCGTGAACGCGAAGAACAACAGGCCGAGGTAGAAAAACTGGTTGTCATGCAACACGCAGTCGAGAATGCGCTGGCGCTGGAGCAGCGCGGTGATGGCATAGACCGTCGCGAGCGCCACCCAGGCGCAGATGGAAAAGAAATAGACGCCATAGACCGCCGAGAACCATTGGTATTGGAGCGCCTTCATCCAGAGCGCGGCGGCGAACGTCAATGTCAGCGAGTTCGCGACAATCCCCCAGCCGGAATGGAAACGCATCCGGTAAGTGCAAAGCGGCTCGCTGGTTTTATCCTGCCGGAGAGACCAGTAGCTCAATCTTGATGAAAGCAGCCACCAGATGGCAAAGAAAATCGCCGAGGTGATGTAAAATCCGGGCATGGTGAACACCGGCCATTTTGCGGCGACGGCTGTGTTGGTGGCCGGATCAACGGACATCCACGAATAAATGTGCTTTGCGAAAAGCGCGATGGGCAGGAACAGAATCGCCAGCCACGGAAAAATCAATGAGCCGAGGTGTTCGCAAACACGGCGCGTGGCGACCGACCAGCCGGCGTCGGTCAGATGATGCACCATGACGAGAAAGAGCGCGCCGATGGCGATGGTCAGGAAAAACATGAACGACAGCAGCCAGGAATAGCCGAACTCCTCCGGACTGACCACCGCGCCAATGAACGACAACGTTGCGCCGATGCCCATCAGGATGGCGGGCGCACCGCGCCAGCCGGACAAGTCCAGCGGCGGCGGCAGAGGCGTTGTGTGGTGTTGCGAACTCATGGTCATTTCAAAGCGGCCTGTTGGTCGGCAGACAAATCATTCGTCGAACCAAGCCAGCTCAATTGCAGCGCGCGCAAATAGGCGATGATGGCCCAGCGGTCCTGCGTCGGCACCAGCGGGCCATAAGCGGCCATCGTGCTTTTGCCGTGGGTGATCGTGTTGAAAATCTCGCCGTCGGCCATCACAACGATGCGCTGGTCGTGCAGGTTCGCCACGGCGGGCATGAGGCCGAGCTTTTTGGTGATGCCGTTGCCGTCGCCCAGGCGGCCGTGGCACGGCGCGCAATAAATGTCAAACCGCTCGTGACCGCACTGGAGCAGTTCTCCGGTAACGGGCAGCGGATTGGTTTCCACAAAATTCGTCGTGCCGGTGACACGACCTGTGTTGACCGGCGCATCTTCAAACGAATAAACCGGGCCGGCGGCGGTCTGGATCGGCTCGCTGCGCGCAATCGTCCCTGGCGGCGGCAATTGCGAACTGACGCCATTCTGGAAAAAGGCGTCCGGCACCATCGGGCGCAGTTTCGTTTGCCGGTTCATGTCCGGAAAAATTTCAATAGGCGGCTTGCGCGACAGCCCGCCGCGAAAACCGGCGATGCCGACCACAGCCGCGCCGAGCGCCGCACCAATCAACATGATGGAGATGATATAACGCATCAGTCTTCGTCCTCCACCAGTTCGACGTGCGAGCCCCCGGCCTGCTCCAGCAGCCTGCGGGTTTCCGTCTCGGAAAACTTCGGATCGGTCGCGCCGATGACGAGGAAAAACTTGTCGCGCGAAACCATTTCAAAACGTTTCTTGCCGAAGAGCGGATGATGCCAGCGCGGCAACTGGTTCATCGCAACCATGCCGACAAACGCGCCGACCGCCGCGCCGAGCACCATCAAGATATAGGCCGGCACGAACGACATCGGCGGGCTGAACATCGGCTTGCCGCCGACGATGTTCGGGTAATCGAACGCGTTGCAATACCAGATCAGCCCCATCGTTCCCACAAACGCGCCGCCGCCGAAAAGAAGCGAGAACCAGCCGACAGGCGAATTCCTGAAGCCCATCACCTTGTCAATGCCGTGGATCGGGAACGGCGTGAACACGTCCCAGCGGTGGTAACCGGCGTCGCGGACTTTTCCCGCCGCCTCCAGAATCGCGGCGGGCGTGTCGAATTCAGCGATGAGGCCGTAGGTCTTTGCGCTCACGATCTGCCTCCCTTCGCGCCGCCGAGTGGATGATGCGGATTGCCCTGCGGCAGCACGGATTTGACCTCGGCCACCGGTATCATCGGCAGAAAGCGGATGAACAGCAGATACAACATGAAGAATGTGCCGAGCGTGCCGAGATAGGTGCAGATGTCCACCCACGTTTGTTTGTAGAATCCCCAGTTCGCCGGCAGGAAATCCTGATACAGCGAACCGACGATGATGGTGAACCGCTCGAACCACATGCCGATGTTGATGAGCACGGCAAGGATGAAGACAAGCTTCAGGTTCTGGCGGAAACGCTTGAACCAGAGCAGTTGCGCGCTGAGAAAATTCACGCAAAGCATGATCCAGCCGCCATACCAGTAGGTGTGGCCGAGCAGCCGGTGGCTGAACACCCAGCGCTCATACGGGTTGCCGCTATACCACGCGATGTAATATTCCATCAAATAAATGTAGGTGATGCAAAGACTGCTCACCAACGTGAGCTTGCAGATGCGGTCGAGGTGCCGTGTCGTGATGATGTCTTCGAGATGACAAAGTTTTCGGAGCGGAATGAGCAGCACCAGCACCATGCCGAACCCGCAATACACCGCGCCGACGACGAAGTAGAGCGGGAAAATCGTCGCGTGCCAGCCGGCCAGTTGCGACGTGGCGAAGTCGAGACCGACAATGGAACTTACCGTGAACACCAGCAGCGTGCAGAGGCCGGCCAGAACGACGTAGGCTTTTTCAAAATGATGCCACTGCCGGGCCGAACCAGTCCAGCCCAGCGCGAACAGACCGTAAATGAATTTCCGCACCCGGGTCTTCGACCGGTCCCGCAGCAAGGCGATGTCGGGAATCAATCCCATATACCAAAACAACGTCGAGACCATCAGATAGGTGTTCACCGCGAACACATCCCACATCAGCGGCGAACGGAATTGCGGCCACATTCCCTCGTAGGTCGGCACCGGGAACATGAACCACGCAAACCACGCGCGCCCAATGTGGATGGCCGGATAAAGCCCCGCCATCATCACCGAGAAAACGGTCATCCCCTCCGCCATGCGCCCGAACGTTGTGCGCCCGTGCTGCCGCGTCAGGAACAGCATCGCGGAAATCAGCGTGCCCGCGTGCGCAACGCCGACCCACCAGACGAAATTGATGATGTCCCAGCCCCACATGACCGGATGATTGTTGCCCCAGACGCCGATGCCGGTGGAAATCTGGTAAATCAGCATCGTCGGCAAAACCACCGTCGCGAAAAACGCCGCCGGCAGGAACAGCATCCACCACCAACGTGGCGTCTTGCCTTCGGTGAACGCCGTAAGCTTGTCCGTCAACCAGCCAAGGCCGCGATTGTTCTCGACGACCGGCGCGCGGCGGAGTTCTGCCGGCGGGGCGGGCGTTTCCAGATTGGTTGCGGTTTCGGCCATTTTATTTTGAGACAGAATTAACAGAATGTTCAGAATTCATTCCTGAAAACTGTAATTCGGTTAATTTTGTAAATTCTGTCTTCATTTGCTTCAAATTTTCGGGTTGTCGCGGGCCTCGAATTCCTCGGAGCTGAACGGCTCGTGATAATCCGGCATCGCCGGGTTCGGATTACGGATGCGCGCGAGGTAACTCGTGCGCGGCTTGGTCAGCAAATCGCCCAGCAGCGTGTAATTCTGCGGCTCCCGCTTCCATCTTGAAACAGTGCTTCTCCTGTCGCTGATGTCGCCAAACACGATCGCGCCCGCCGGGCACGCCTGCTGGCAGGCGGTTTTCGGCACCGTGCCGACGGCCTCCGAAAGCCGCACGTCGCCACTCGCGCCGGCCTTCACCTTCTGCGCGATTTTCGCCTGCTCGATGCGCTGCGTGCAATAAGTGCATTTCTCCATGACGCCGCGCATCCGCACCGTCACGTCGGGATTTTTCGACAGCTTGATCAAATCCCATTCGTCCTCCTCGCGCATGCCGCTCTGCTCCGGATGTTTCCACCACGACAGCATATCCCACTTGCCATCCGTCTTGTGCAACAGCGGTGTCGGATAAAACGGCCCCTTGAGATCGGCCAGCGGGCGCTTGTTGAAATCGAGGAAATTGAAATGCCGCACCTTGTAGGGGCAGTTGTTCGAGCAATACCGCGTGCCGATGCAGCGGTTGTAGGCCATTGTGTTCAGGCCCTCCTTGTCGTGATCGGTGGCGCCGACCGGGCAGACGTTTTCGCACGGCGCGGCCTCGCACATCTGGCACATCACCGGCTGGTTCACCGCCTGCACGTCGTCAATCCATTCGGAGAATTGCTCCTCCTCGTTTTTCACGAACGCATCGGCAAACTTTTCCGTCTTCGGATCGGCGGTGTAATAGCGGTCAATCCGCATCCAATGCATCTCGCGCCCGCGCTGCACCTGGTCCTTGCCGACAATCGGGATATTGTTCTCGCTCTGGCACGCCACCACGCAGGTGCTGCACCCGACGCACGCCGTCAAATCCACGACCAAGCCCCATTGATGCAGCGCCGTCTTCTTCGCCTCGTCGAGCGGGTTCGGATAAAGCGACTGCACGATGGGCGGTTCCGTGCTGTGCATCTCGCTTGCGAATTTCGGATTCTTGGAAAATTCCGCCAGATTCGCCTCGCGCACCGCCGGACGGCCTTCCATGGACCAATGATTTTGCGTGCAGGCCAGTGTGTAAGTCTCGCCGGTCTTGCGAATCGTCGCGCCGATCTCGATATATTTGCCGGAGAAAATTTTGTATGCGTTGAAGCCGACGCCCGTGCCGACGCGTCCGGCTTTTTCACGACCGTAACCGAGCGCGAGGCCGAGCGAATAATCCGCCATTCCCGGCTGCACCCAAATCGGGCCAGTGACTTTGCGCCCATTCAACGTGATTTCGACCATGTCGCCGTTCGCCACGCCGAGGTCGCGCGCCGTCTTGCGGCTGACGAGCACGGCGTTGTCCCAAGTCATCTTCGTAATCGGATCGGGCAACTCCTGCATCCAGCCGTTGTTCGCATAACGTCCGTCGTCCACCTTCGCGTCGCGGAAGAAAATGACTTCGAGGCTGTTTGCAGATGGCGCTGAAATATTCGCCAGTTTCGGAGTTGCCATCAACTGGTCATTCGGTAGCGTTGCCGGACTTGGCGCGGAACCTTCGAGATAGCCGTTGAACAAAAACCTCTTCCAGTTTTCTTCCGAACCATCGAAAGTTGTCTGAACAATGTCGTGAGGATTCGTTTGCGTCTCGCCCGCGAGCCGCGCGAGGAATTCCAATTCCGGCAAACCACCGAACAGCGGCTGAATCAATGGCTGAACCGGAACCAGCGTGCCATCGCTGGTGATGGCGTCGCCCCACGATTCCAGATAATGCGCCGCCGGAAAATGCCAGCTTAAAAATGGAGTATAAGATGGAGGATAAGAAATTACATAATTTGAAGTTTCGTCTTCGTAATAACCAAATCGGACAATCGTTTTACTGTCCAAAAACTGACCCAAATTGTAGGCTGGATTGCCACCAAGAATGACGAGCGTGTCCATCGCCGCATTGTCGAGATTCTTCAAATCAATGCTTGCTGTTTCCGTCGCCGGAAGCAAAGTCACCGTGTTGCCAATCGCGCCGAGTGCGGAATTGATTGCGTGCGCGAGCAAATGAACTTCAACCGGCTGGCGCTGCCCGGCAACGACCAGGATATTTCCGCGGTTTGCCACCAAATCCTTCGCCAATTCCGAAATCCATTTGGGATCAACACCCGCCGGAATCGAACCGGATGATCCGGTCGTCACAGCCAGAATTGCCGAGGCAATCTGCCCGACCAAACTCGCTGCAATCCGCAGCCGGTGATCCGCACTCGCGCCGGTGAGCGTGAACAGCGATTCAATCGCGTAAAGCCGGCTCATCCCCTGCCCCGCCTTGCGGCCGGCGGCAAATTTGCGGATGTGATTATGCGTGTCGTCCTCGCCGCCGAGAAAATCGCAGTCGAGTGACAGGATGACTTTCGCCTTGTCGTAATGGAAAATTGGTTTGACCGGCTGGCCGAACGCCTGCGTGGCCGCACGCTGATGGATGCCGGAATCAATCGCGTCATAGGTGAACCATTTCGATTGCGGAAATTTGTCCGCGATGATTTTTTGCAGCCGCGCGCGTGACGGCGAAGTGCTGCTCTCGGCCAGAAACGCCAGACCTTCGCCGGAGTTCGCGGAAAACTTTGCGGACAAATCGGCGAGGGCTTTCAACGCCTCTTGGCGCGAAACCGCTTTGCCGTCTTGTTTGAAATGCCGGGCGCGGTCGGGATCGTAAAGGTCAAGAATTGAAGCCTGCGCGTAGCGGTCGGTGCCGCCGTTGCTGCCGGGGAACAGCGCGTTGCCCTCAATCTTGATGGGCCGGCCTTCGTAGGATTTGACGACCAGCGGAATCGCGCCGGTGCGCGTCGGCATGGCCGTGGCAAAGAATTGCGGCTCGCCATAAATATAATCCGCCTGCTGCTGGCCGAACGGTTCCAGCTTCTCCTCCGGTCGCCGACAGCCCGCGCCCGCCAGGCCAAGCCCCGCCAGCGCGAACGAGGCGGACATTATTTTCAGGAACTGGCGGCGGTTCTGGCCGTCCTCCAGCTCGCTCGCACCCTGCGGAAATTCGCGGTGCAGCCAGTCCTTGAACTCCGGCGTGTCGGCCAGTTCGTCCAGGCTGCGCCAATAACGGCGGCCAGTGATGGCGGCGGGAGTGGTTGGCAGTTTGGTGCTCATTCGGCTGTGGCGCAAATCGTGAATTGTGAATCGTTGAATCGTTGAATCGAAATACCGCCCGTGCTCGCAACGCCGGACTGCGATTCACGATGTGACGATGTAACGATGTAGCGCATATTAACGGTGACAGGCCGAGCAGCTTTGCAGCGATTCCACGCGCATGTGTTCAACCAGTTTTTTGCCCTCGACCGTCTGCAAATGGGCGGCTTCCACCCCATTCGTGCTCCATGTCCAGCCCAAGTCCGTGACCTTGTCCACGGGCCGGATGTGCGCCGCCGGGTCGCGATGGCAATTGAGGCAGAAACTCATGCTCAACGGCTTGGCGTGATACACCTCGTCCATCTGGTCAATCCGCCCGTGGCACTCCACGCAACTGATGCCGCGCGTGACGTGGACCTCGTGGTTGAAATAGGCGTAATCCGGCAGCCGGTGGATTTGCACCCAGGGCACCGGCGTGTTGTCCTTGGCGCTTTCGCGGATGACTGCCAAGCGCGGGTCGTCCTTCAAAATCACGTTGTGGCAGTTCATGCACGTCGAGGCGCCGGGCAGATTCGAGAACCATGATTTCTCCACGCCGTTGTGACAGTAACGGCAATCCATGCCCAACTGTCCCGCGTGGACGGCATGGGAAAACGGCACCGGCTGCACCGGCTCATAGCCGACGCGCGTGTATTTGGGCGTGAAATAATAAGTTACGCCCGCCGTCACGCCGCCGCCCATGAGCGCGGCTCCGATGCCCGCCACCAGCGGCAGCCAATTTGTCCACTTCGGAAAAATCACTGATGCTTTGGATTAACCGTCCGTTTGTCAAAAACTGTCCTAATCGTCTCAAACACCGGGGCTGATGATTAAACATTGTCCGCCCCGCGCGCAAGAAAGTTTGTGAAAAATTTCACGTTTCCACGGAAGGCGTTGAAATTGAAGGTTTCCGCGAGAAAAGAATCCGCAAAGGGCAATCGTCCGGCAGCCTTGCCATTTCATTGGAACAGAGACTGCTCGAAGCAAACAACGGAATAGTCAGTCAGGTCACTACCAAGTCCAGTATAGCCCAAAATACCAGAGCGTGTGCTGGTCGCCGGCGATGCTGTGGCCCGCGCTGAACAGCAGGCTGAAATGCTCGTTGAGGTTGCAGGAACCGCCGAAATTGAGCGCCGCAAATCCGTTGTCCGTGTCCGTGTCCCGGTCTTGCGCAAACAGTTCACCGCCGAGCGTGAGGTGCGGCCCAAAATCGCGCTGCACCAGCCAGCCGGCGAAGGGATGGTTGCGCTGGCCGGGCGCGGAATTCAAAACCTCGCCGCCGCCGCCGTAGGTTGTCCACGGCCCGCAGCTTTTTTGCAGCCATAGCGGCAATTGAAACCAGGTTTGTCTGTTGCCGAAACCACGGCTGGCATCGCCGGTCGGCAGTTCAACCAGGGGGAAGATTCCAATTTGCGGCCAGCCGTTCGTTTCGTGCAGAAACCGGTATTTGATGCCGAACTCGGTGTCGCCCAAACCGGATACAGCCGGTACGCCGCCGCCGCCCACCGTGCTCATCGGCACGATCAAATGCAGTTGCGTGTCGGGCAGAACACCATAATTCAACTCCGCCGCCGGTCCATTGATGGTATATCCGCCGCCAGTATGGTCGCCGTCGGCAAAAAGGTAGGCTTCCCAATGCTGGTAATCCACCGGCTCCGGGTCGTCGGTCAAAAACGGTGGGCCAGCGATGATGCCGGCTGTCGAAATCAAATCCAAGCCAACGGCCAGCGCGATGGTCTTGACGGTTGAGTTCATCACGTTCCGACAATGATATTTTTGCCGCGGTTTCAAGCCAGCTTTGTTTAATGCTATTTGCTGACGGGCGACCCGACTGGTTCCGATCAATGTAACCGCGTGCGCATTTGAAGCGTCTGTTTTAACAATCACGGTCAGCCAGCCTCTCGGGCCGGGCAACCGGCAAAATCGAACTAAAACACGACACGAAAAATATTCCATGAAACTCAATCGCATAATCACGATGTGCGCGGTAGCGGCGGCCCTCGCATTGGGCATTGGTGACGCGTTTGCACAAAATAATGGCGGCAGCAACGGCGGTGGCGGTTTCGGAAACGGCGGTGGCAATGGTGGCGGACGCCGGAACCGCGGCAATTTCGACCCCGCGCAGATGCAGCAACGCCGGCTGGACAACATCCGGCAGCAGCTTGAATTCACCAACGACACGGACTGGAGCGCGGTTGAACCGCTTTTCCAGAAGGTCCTGGACGCGCAACAGGCCGCGCGCCAGGGTGGCGGGCGTGGGATGTTCGGCGGGCGTCGCGGTGGCAACAGCGGCCCCAACGGAAACAACAATAACGGCAATCCCAACGGCAACGGCCAGGGCGGTTTTGGTCCGCAGCCCAGCCCAGAAGCCCTGGCTCTTCAACAGGCCATTGACAATGACGCGCCGGCGGACCATCTCAAGGATTTACTCGCCAGATACAACGCTTCAGAAAAGGCCAAACAGACCGCGCTCGCCGCCGCCCAAGCCAATCTCCGGCAGGTGTTGACGATTAAGCAGGAGTCGCAGGCGACGTTGATGGGACTGCTGAACTGATTGGCGAAGCGGGTTCATAACCAGCCAGCTTCGGCAGCAAGAGCCGGCATCTTTTTTAAGCTGGCTTTGTTTTGAAACTCGTTCCGACCACCATTCCTATGATGCTGCCGATGATGGCTCCGGCCATGAATTCGGAGAACCAATGGATGGTCACCGAGACACCCAGACCGATGTAGAGAGCATAGAGCAACGCGCAGAGAACCAGCTTCCGGTTCCCGGGATGGAGCGCAACCAAGCATAGCGCCATGGCAAAGGCAACGGTGGCGTGTGATGACGGCCAGCCCCAGAAGACACCGCCCTTGAGCCACCCAAATTGGAAGCCGTGGCTGCTATCTATGAGTGAGCCGGCGTTCATGGCCGACATTCGGAAACCTCTGAATGGCGGCGGGATGCGTCCGGTGAATGCCTTGTAAAAACAGGATGTCAAATAGCCGAGAATTGCCGCCTGCCCCAACGCCCAGGCAGTCGAAATGACGCGGCGACTTTTTCTGATTTCGCCAACCAGCCAGATGAGCAATGTCCCCAAGATGGGCACCAAGCTGCCGAGCATGATGGCCGGGCGGGCGAACCGGACAAACGCATTTCCCCGGGTGGAGAGAAAATAGGACCAGTCGCCGCCGGATATGACGATCACCATCGTGAGGACAATGGCCAGCGCGTGCCACAGGAGGTTGCGCCCACTGAAGATGGCGATGACATTTCTGGGCAGCCGGTAAAACAACTCGGGCATGGCGTTAATCATAATCCGGCACTCCTAATCTGGCCATGCCGGAATCCGCGCCATCTTCGTTTCAATTATCGCGGACGAGATGAAGGTGAAGATTGAAAAACGAGAAAGAAAACTTCAGCGCTGGAACTCGCGCCGGGTGGCGGCCAGCCCGCGTTCATAACCGGCAATCAATTTGTCCCATGCGGCATTGGCTTCCTCGTCAATTTGCCGGCGTGCCGGGTCGGCATCGAAACACTGGATCGTGCGCGCTATGCCTTCGCGGAACCTTGTGGTGCAGGTGAAATCCGGCACGAACCGTTTGATTTTGGCGTTGTCGAACACGGCGGAGCAAGACTTGTCTCCCAGCAAAGTCCCTGTGTCTTCCGGAATGCAGGCGGTGATATAATCGGAGGCGATATGCACCAAGCGGGGAGCCGGAACGCCAGCCGCCTCCGCTGTGAATTGATACATCTGGTTCCATGTCAGAACCTCGTCGGACGTTATCTGGAAGGCATGGCCGATGGCGTCCTGCCGTCCGAGCAATCCAATCAGACCCTTGGCAAAATCGCTGTTGTGCGTGATGGTCCAGAGCGACAGCCCGTCGCCCGGCACAATCACCGGCTGTCCCCGGCGCATCCGGTCCACAGCCGTGTAACTCTTGAGCCAACTGTTCACCGCCAGCGGCACAACGGTATCGCCGTAGGTCAGCGACGGTCGCACCACCGTCATCGGAAATCCTTCCTCGCGCAACGCCCACAGCAGGCGGTCCTCGCAGGCAATCTTGTCGCGCGAATAATCCCAGAACGGATTCGCCAGCGGCGTGGACTCGGTAATGAGCCAATGGCCAAGGGGTTTCTGATAGGCGCTGGCCGAGCTGATGAAAACGTATTGTCCGGTTCGGCCGCGAAACAGCTCGATGCGCCGCTCGATTTCCGCCGGCGTGAATGCGATGAAATCCACCACGGCGTCCCAAGTCAGTTTGCCCAGCGCCGCCGCGGTTGCCATGGGATCGGCGATGTCGGCCGTGATTTGATGCGTGCCCGGCAAAGCGGGTCTCTTGGCGCGGTTGAGCAACGTGACGTCAAATCTGCGCGCCGCCGCCAGTTGGGTGCAGGCCGTGCTGATGATTCCGGTGCCGCCGAAAAAGAGGATTTTCATGGTTGGACAGGTCTGTTTTCGTTCCCGGGTTCATTTTAGCGCCAGCCTTGGCTTTCTTCCGACAACAAATTCCGCGGGAATTTATTTCAACGAGGCCATGTCAATCACGAAACGGTATTTCACGTCGCTCTTCAGCAGGCGTTCGTAGGCTTCGTTGATTTTCTGGATGGGAATCAGCTCAATGTCGGAGGTGATGCCGTGGTCGCCGCAAAAATCGAGCATCTCCTGCGTCTCCCGGATGCCACCGATGAGCGAGCCGGTAAAACTGCGGCGGTTGTGGATGAGGTTGAAGACCTGGACGGACAACGGATCCGCCGGAACGCCCACCTGCGTCAAGGCGCCATCACGTTTGAGCAAGGTGAAGTAGGCGTTGATGTCATGCTGCACGGCCACGGTGTCGAGGATGAAATGGAAGCTGCTTTCGTGCTTCTTCATTTCGTCCGCGTTCTTGGAAACGACGACCTCGTCCGCGCCGAGCCGCAGGGCGTCCGCCGTTTTTCCCGGTGAGGTGGTGAAGACAACGACGCGAGCGCCAAAAGCGTGGGCGAGTTTCACGCCCATGTGGCCCAGTCCGCCCAGCCCGACGACGCCGGCTTTGTGGCCTTTGCCGATTTTGTGGTGGCGCAACGGCGGGTAGGTGGTGATGCCGGCGCAAAGCAGCGGCGCGGTGGCTGCAAGGTCGAGATTTTTCGGCACGCGCAGAACGAACGCCTCGTCCACAACGATGTGGTCGGAATAACCGCCGTAGGTTATGCCGTCGGTGTGCTTGTCCTTGGAATTGTAGGTAAAGATGGCGCCGTTCTCGCAAAATTGTTCGAGGCCTTCCCGGCAACTGTCGCAGGTGCGGCAGGAATCCACCATGCAGCCAACGGCGGCGAGGTCGCCTTCCTTGAACTGTTTGACCTGCGCGCCGGTCTTGAAGACGCGCCCGACAATTTCGTGGCCGGGCACGCAGGGATAGGTGGTCTCGCCCCAGTCGTTGCGGCTGATGTGCAGGTCGGTGTGGCAAACACCGCAGAAAAGAATCTGGATGTGGACATCGAGCGGGCCGGGGTCACGGCGCGAAATGGCGGCTGGCGCGAGCGGCGACTTGGCGGATTGGGCGGAATAAGCTTTGGCGTTAAACATGGTTCTACTGTTATCACAGCCGCCCGATTAGTCAATGTGCGGCAAGGGACGCCAGCCCATTGCCCAATCATCCGTGGATTATTTTGAAATCCCGCCCGCCCGCGCAGGCCAAAAAGGAACCATCATTTGCCAAAATCCGGCGAGCCGTTGATGCCCCTTTGCAGGACGTTATCAGGCATTGGCGCCTTCCAGATTGGATGGCGCTGAATTTGACAGGGCTTTTGTGCCGACTTCACAACCAGAAAATGCCGCGCCGGATTCGGAAAAGCTCCGCGCGCCAGAGATGCCTCCGGGCAAGACCATGTCGCTGTTGGGCGTGGATTATTTCCGGCTGAAGACGGATGACGGCGGAGAATTGTTCCTGACGCGCTTTGGCCAGCGGTTTTGGAAACATCTGCTGCCGGAGAACTGGTATGCGCACGAATGGTTCGAGGCCAACCGCGAGCGGCTAGAAGGCACCAGCACGGTTTATCGCGTCCCCACGCGCCCGGTGGACGGCAGGGCGTTGAACCTCGTCGTCAAATGGTCGCGCGTCGGCGAGGTGGTTCCGCTGGACACTCTCACGGTCAACAAGTTCATCCACGCGGAGTTCAACAGCCCTTTCGAGGAATTCTCCCTGCTGATGGAATTGCGCAAAGGCGAGGCCGGCCCGGAGGGCATTCATATCCGCACGCAACAACCGCTGGCCATTTATGTGCCCGGCCAGCGCCTCCAGCTCTGGCAGACCGGGCGTTCCGAGGACAAAATCCGCGCCAAGGTCGCCCGTCATCCCGACGTGGAGATTGACATCCTGCGCCAGTATGTCGTACTTTACGGCTGGATCAATGGGCGCGACGCGGTGGAGACGGCGGAAGATTTTGGAATGGCAGACCGGAAACGAGCGGAGTTTCTGGCGCGCACCACCAGCCTCGTCAACCACGAACTCTGGCAGAAAGGCTACCACGTCGTTGACATGAAGCCTGCGCACATCATCCTGCGTCCGCGTCCGGATAAAACCATCCTGCGCGACCACAACGGCCAGATCGCCTACGCGCTTGTTGATTACGAACTCCTGGAGCGGACGCGCGAACACGAGCAGGCCGTCCGCACTGCCAACCGGCGGCTTTATCTCAAGCACATGGCCCGCCGCTTCGAGGCTGATGCCGCCGGCCCCCTGCCCGCCCATCTTCAGGCCACCAACCTGCTCGGCGTGGATTATATTTTTGGCCGCGCCGAAAGCACCGGCGGTTTGCTGTGGGTTGCCGGCAAGGACCCGGACCTGTTCAATTATTTTCTGCCCGAACGCTGGCGGCGCACGCCCAAGAAGAACCTCTCCGCCCACAACGAGATTTTTTACACGCGCACCAAAGATGACATCAATCTGGTCTGGAAAATCTCCCGCATGGGTGAGACGCCACTGCTGACCAATCCGGATGCCGACAAGGCCGTTGCAACGAATTACGGCTTCAACAGCCCCTTTGAGGAATTCGCCTATGCGCTTGAACTCACCCGCAACGGCGTCAAGACGGTTTACCCCCGCGCCATTTACATGACCGGGCGCAAACGCGAACCCCCCCGCCCAAACGCCGACAAACGCCGCTACGCCAGCCTCGCCCATTTGCGCACTCCCGACGGCGACCCCGCCGTGCGCGAGGAATACGATTACATCACCATTTGGGGGTTCTGGAACGGCCCCGACGAATTGCTGGCCCTCCAAGACGGGCGCTTCTACCAGGCGTTCAGCGCCAAAAACGCCTTCGCTGAAAAAATGATTTCCAGACAGACGCTGGAAGAATTGATGCGCCTGAAGGCCGAGCGGCTTGTCCGCTGCGGCTTCGAGGAGTTGAATCCCAAACCCGGCCACCTGCTCATTTCCTTCGGGCCAGACAAGCAGCTTGTCCTCGGCGCCACCGGCAAACCCGAAGTCCGCCTCTGCAATTTCGAACTCGTCCGCCGCTGCCATAACGCTCAATCATGACCGCCCTGTCGGACCATTCCCGGGTGATTGTCTTAATTATTATATCATCATATCAGGATACGTTGATTTTTAATTTGCATCACGGAAGGCTTTCGATTAGTTTGCCGCCGGTTAATTTGACCAAAACGAATGCCGGACAGAATTGAACATCTGCAAAACCTGTTGCGCGAGCACATCGTCATCATTGACGGCGCGATGGGCACGATGATCCAGCAACGCAAGCTGGACGAGGCGGCTTTTCGTGGCGAGCGCTTCAAGGATTGGCGCGGCAAAGACCTCAAGGGCTTGAACGACCTGCTGAACGTCACGCAATCACACATCATCGAGGATATCCACCGCCAGTATCTCGAAGCCGGCGCGGACATCATTGAGACGAACACGTTCAATTCACAGTCCATCTCGCTTGCGGATTACGGAATGGAGTCGCTGGCATACGAGTTGTCCAAGGCGGGTGCGGAATGCGCGCGACGTGCAGCGGATGCGGTCGAAATGGCGCAACCGGGCCGGATTTGCTTTGTCGCAGGTGCCATCGGTCCGACGACGAAAACTTCATCCATTTCCACGGATGTGAACAATCCCGGCGCGCGCGGCACGAACTACGACGGGCTTGTGAAAGCTTATGGCGAGCAAATCAACGGCCTGCTCGACGGCGGCGCGGATTTGCTGCTGGTGGAAACGATTTTTGACACGCTCAATGCGCGTGCGGCCTTCTTCGCCATTCAGAAGATTTTTGCTGAACGGGGAATCAGTCCCCTGCCCTTTTCAGAAGTTGGAAGGCAGAAGGTAGAAGGCAGAAATCGCATTGTGCCGATTCTTGCGTCAGTCACGTTTATCCAAGCCGGAAGTAATCGCGGCGTGACAGGCCAGACCGTCGAGGCGTTCTGGAATTCTGTTTCCAACGTTCCGCTGCTCTCCGTTGGCATGAATTGCGCGCTGGGGCCGAAGGAATTGCGCCCGCTCATCGAGGAGCTTTCCGGCATCGCACCGATTTACGTCAGCGCGTATCCAAACGCCGGCCTGCCGAATCCGCTGTTGCCAACCGGTTTTCCCGAAACGCCGGAGACGCTCGCGCCGCAGCTTCGCGAGTGGGCACAGAATGGCTGGCTGAACATCGTCGGCGGCTGCTGCGGCACCACGCCGCCGCATATCAAGGCAATCGCCGAGGCAGTCAAAGGATTGCCGCCGCGCAAAGTCCCGGCGATCGAACCTCATTTGCGTTTGAGCGGACTCGATGCGGTGACGGTTCGTCCAGATTCCAATTTTTTGAACATCGGCGAACGCACCAACGTCGCCGGTTCGCCTAAATTCGCGCAGCTCATCAAGGCTGGCGATTACGAGGCGGCTCTGGCCATCGCACGCCAGCAGGTTGAGAACGGCGCGCAGGTGATTGACGTTTGCATGGACGAAGGGATGATTGACGGCGTCGCCGCGATGACGAAATTCCTCAACCTCGTCGCCAGCGAGCCGGACATCTGCAAAGTGCCGGTGATGGTGGATTCCTCGAAATGGGAAGTCATCGAAGCCGGACTGAAATGTCTTCAAGGCAAAGGCATCGTAAATTCCATTTCGCTCAAGGAAGGTGAGGAAAAGTTTCTGCACCAGGCAAAACTCGTCCACCGCTACGGCGCGGCAGTCGTCGTGATGGCTTTCGATGACCGCGGCCAGGCGGATTCATTTGAGCGGCGCACGGAAGTCTGCAAACGCGCTTACGATCTGCTCGTGCAGGAAGTTGGCTTCCCGCCGCAGGACATCATTTTCGATCCGAACGTGCTGACCGTCGGCACCGGTATGGAGGAACACGCGAACTACGCCGTGGATTTCATCCGCGCGACGAAGTGGATCAAGGAAAACCTGCCGCGCGCCAAAGTCAGCGGCGGCATCAGCAACGTTTCATTCTCATTTCGCGGCAACAACGCCGTCCGCGAGGCGATGCACTCGGCATTTCTCTATCACGCCATCAAGGCCGGCCTCGACATGGGCATCGTCAACGCTGGAATGCTCGCGGTTTATGAAGAGGTTCCGAAAGATTTGCTTGAACTGGTCGAAGATGTTTTGCTGAATCGCCGTCCCAACGCAACGGAGCGGTTGATTAAATTCGCCGAATCCGTGAAGCAAAAAGGCAAAACCGAAGTGGTCGAAGACGCGTGGCGTCAGGGCACGGTCGAGGAACGCCTTTCGCACGCGCTGGTAAAAGGCGTTGTGGATTTCATCGACGCGGACATCGAGGAAGCTCGGCAGAAATATGCCAAGCCGCTGCTGGTCATCGAAGGGCCACTCATGGCCGGCATGAACGTCGTCGGCGATTTGTTCGGCTCCGGCAAAATGTTTCTGCCGCAGGTCGTCAAATCAGCCCGCGTGATGAAAAAGGCCGTGGCGTATCTGCTGCCGTTCATGGAAGCGGAGAAGAAAGCCGCTGGTGGCGTTCACAAGAACGCTGGAAAAATTCTCATGGCCACCGTCAAGGGCGACGTGCATGACATCGGCAAGAACATCGTCGGCGTTGTTCTGGCGTGCAACAACTACGAGGTCATTGACCTCGGCGTGATGGTGCCGTGCGAGAAAATCCTGCAAACGGCGCGCGAAGAAAAAGTGGACATCATCGGCTTGAGCGGGCTGATTACACCGTCGCTCGACGAAATGGCGCACGTCGCCCGTGAGATGGAACGCCAGGGTTTGAAACTGCCGCTGCTCATCGGCGGCGCGACGACCAGCAAGGCCCACACTGCGGTGAAGATTGCGCCCGGTTACGGCCAACCGGTGGTCCATGTCCTCGACGCCTCGCGCGCCGTGCCGGTGGTGAGCAATCTGATCAGCGCCGAGCATCGGCCCAAATTCGCCGCTCAAATCCGCGAGGAATATGACCGCGTCCGCTCCCAGCATGGCGGCCAGACGGCGAAGCTCATTTCGATTGAAGAAGCCCGCGCCAATGCGCCGAAGCTGAAGTTCGATGATTTGCCGAAATCGGAATTCGGCGGGATTCGCACGCTGTCAACCGAAGTGACGACGCTGAACACGCAGCATTCCGCGCGCATCACGCTTTCGGCACTTGTCCCGCTGATTGACTGGTCGCCGTTCTTCCATACCTGGGAATTGCGCGGCGTTTATCCGAAAATTCTCCAGCATGAAAAGCATGGTGAGGAAGCTCGCAAACTGTTCGCCGACGCTCAAAAGCTGCTGGAGCAAATTGTTTCCGGCAGACTGCTCAAGCCTCGCGGCATTTACGGTATCTTCCCAGCCAATCGGCTTGGCGACGACGTGGAACTTTACGCGGACGAGTCGCGCTCAAAAGTCCTGACCACATTCCATTTCCTTCGCCAGCAAATCCCAAAGGACGACGGCACGCCGAACTGGTGCCTGTCTGATTTCATTGCGCCGAAGGATCCATCAACTCTCAACTCTCAACCATCATCTGATTACATCGGCGCATTCGCGGTTACTTCAGGGCACGGCTTGAAGGAGTTGGTGGACAAATTCAAGGCGGACCACGACGATTACAATGCCATCATGGCCGAGGCGCTCGCGGACCGGCTGGCCGAGGCGTTCGCGGAATACCTGCACAAGCGGGTCCGCGAAGAATGGGGTTTCGGCAAAAATGAAAATCTGCCGAACGAGGATTTGATCGCGGAGAAATATCGCGGCATACGTCCGGCGGCGGGTTATCCTGCCTGTCCCGACCACACGGAAAAGGGAATTCTCTGGAAGCTGCTCGACGTGGAGAAGCAGGCGGGCATCAAGCTGACTGAAAGTTTCGCGATGTGGCCCGGCAGTTCGGTCAGCGGACTTTATTTCGCACATCCGGAGTCCAAGTATTTTGCCGTCGGCAAACTCGGCCGCGACCAGTTGCTCGATTATCATCTCCGCAAAGGCATGACCTTGCAGGAAGTCGAACGCTGGCTGGGGCCGTGGCTGAATTACGACCCGGCCAAAGCGATTGCCACCGGAAGCCCGGCGGCCTGCGGCTGTGGGCAGGCGCATTGATTGCTGCCAGGCGGGGCTTGTGTTTGGCCGGAATCAGCTTAGATTCAGGGCATGAAGCACGACGTTGTGCCAGTTCAGATTCGCGGAATCCTCCCCGCGAACAGCGGCTGCGCGCTGTTTGTCGGCAATGACGAGAAGGTTTTTGTCATCAACGTCGAGCCGCAAATGGGCCAGGTCATAGGAATGTTTTTGAAACAGATTCCGAAGGAGCGTCCGCTCACGCACGACCTCATCAACCGTATTTTCCAGGGCTTCGGCATCGCCGTGGAGCGCGTCGTCATCACGGATTTGAAAAATTCCACCTATTTTGCGCGCCTGATTTTGCAGCAGCAGAATGAGGTCGCGCGGAAAATTGTCGAAGTGGACGCGCGGCCCAGCGATTGCCTGGCCATCGCCGCCGCGCAGAAAAAACCGATTTACGTCTCCGCGCCGTTGTTCGCGCAGGTTGAGGACATGAGCGAGGTGCTCAACCGGATCAACGAGAGCGGCAGTGAATCCGAGTAAAATGCCCGCGCCCGCCGCCAAAGCCCCGCCGCTCTCCCTGATTTGCGGCGATGATGAATTCGCCGTAAAAAAACGCGCCAGGGAAATCTACCAGCAATGGTGCGATGAACTCGGCGGCATGGACCACGAAATCATCGAAGCCGCGGTTTCCAACAGCGGCGACGCGCTGAAGGCCGTTGCCAAGCTCCGCGAGGCTCTTCAGACGCTCCCCTTCTTCGGCAGCGGCAAAGTCGTCTGGCTGCGCGACTGTAATTTTCTCGGTGACGAGCGCGCCGCAGCCACCCAGGCTGTCACCGAAACTTTGGCGGAACTGGCGGAGGAGTTGAAGAATTTCAAATGGCAAACCGTGCGCCTGCTCATCAGCGCTGGCAAGGTGGACAAGCGGAAGACCTTTTTCAAAACTCTCGACAAAATTGGGACGATTGAAAATTTCGCCGAGTTTTCCGCGGACGACAAGGACTGGGTGGAACGTGCGGAAGTCGCCGCCCGGACGGCCATTCGCGAACGCAAAAAGGAAATCTCCGATGAAGCGTTGTCCGAACTGGTCAGCCGCATCGGACCAAACGCGCGCCAGCTTGAAAATGAAATTGAAAAACTCTGCGTGTTCACCGGCGACCGGAAGAGAATTGAATTCGCCGACGTGGCCGCCATTTGCGCCCGGAACAAAACGGCGCGGGCCTTCGCGCTGGGCGACGCGCTGGGCGACCGCGACCTGCCGCGCCTGTTCAAGCGGCTGGACGAGGAGCTTTGGGAGACGAAATTTGACCCGAAGAAATCGGAGATCGGCCTGCTTTACGGCCTGATTTCCAAAGTCCGGGCCATTTTGTTGCTGAAGGAAATGCTGCGTGAAGGGTGGATCAAGCCGGAAGCGGATTACAACCGGTTCAAGGCGCAACTGGAGCGGGTGCCCGCCGGCAAACTGCCCGCCGACAAGCGGTTCAATCCGCGGGCATTGAACCCTTATGTCCTTTACAAGGCGCTGCCGCAGGTCAAAAAATACAGCCAGAGCGAGTTGATCCGCGCCATGGATTTGTTGCTGCGTTGCAACCAGCGGCTGGTCGGCAGCGGGCTGGACGAAGCGCTGGTTTTGCAGCAAGCCTTGGTGCAGATTGTCGCGCCGCAGGCGGTCGCGGCCTGAAACCAATTTAACAAATGTCAAACCCGTCTGCAAAGCTGTCAGTGCTGGTCGGCAGGAATTTTGCCTGCGTGAAAATCGCGGGCCGCGCCAATTTCATGTCCAGCCCCGATTTCAAGACCCTCCTCACCGAGCTGAGCCAGAAAGGCTACAACCGCTTCATTGTTGACCTGTCTGAATGCGTGCTCATGGACAGCACCTTTCTGGGCGTGCTGGCCGGGTTTGGATTGAAGGCGAACCCCGGTGGTGCGCCCGGCCAGTGCGACGTTGAACTGGCCAACCCCAACGCGCGGATTTTCGAATTGCTTGAGAATCTTGGCGTGCTGTCGTTGTTCAAAGTCACGACGGGTGCTGTTCAACTGCCGGATGATGCGAAAGTCTCCGCGACCGACCCCGTCAATCCCACGCAGGAGCAGATTACACGCACCTGCCTGGAGGCGCACCAGACACTCATGGCCGCCCACCCGGACAACGTCGCCCGGTTCAAGGATGTGACGCAGTTTCTGGCCGAGGATTTGAAGAACCTGGGAAAATCTTCCTGAATCGTGCTGCTTGACAAGCGGTGCGATTTACCGCGCGGTATAAAGCACTGCTGCCCCGTTTTTCGTTCCTGCCTCGGCCCGATGCCTGCCGAACCAGAGGCCAAACCCGTCCCGACAGCAGCCGGGGGATTCCAATTACCGCACCTTGAGCAGCACGCATCCGTGAGCCGGAATTTCGGCGGTGAAATCTTTTGCCTGCGCCAAATCCTGTCGCAACCACAGATCGCGGATTTTGGGCGCAAAATGAAATCCGAGGTTCCGCCACGCATAATCCACCTTTACCGCGTCGTCCGTGCGGTTGAAAAAGCCCACGGCGAGCGATCCATCGGCAAGTTTCCGCGTCCAGATTTCCGCCGTCTGTCCCGCTGCGAAGATGCGCCGCGCTGGTTCGCCGAGCGGGTCCTGGTCCACCGCCAGCACTTCGGGATTCGTCAGCAGCGCCGTCGTCCAGTCGTCATTGTCCGGCAGGTTCATGCCGAGCATGAGCGGCGACGGCGCGAGCGACCAGAGCGACATCAGCGTGAGCTGCTCGTCGCGCGTGAAATGCGTCCAGTGCGGGCTGCCGTCAATCTTCGAGCGGATGGCGATGTGGCCGAACGGAATCATGTCGGCGTCCGGCCAGTGGCCGGGGCCACCCGCGCCCTGCCATTGCGCGATAAGGTCGAACTGCGCGTCAATCTTCTGCCAGCGGTCCCAGAAATCGCCGGAGATGCGCCACAGATTCGCCTGGGTGGCGATGTGTCCGGCGTGGCTGGTGGACGTCGGCCCCGGCGACGTGCTGAAGACGATCGCGCGACCGCATTTGTCAATCGCGCGCCGGATCATCTCGATTTCCGACGTATGGTAAGGCTGCGAAAGGTCATCTACCTTGATGTAATCCACGCCCCACGAAGCCCAGAGTTTCACACACGAATCATACCACGCCTGTCCCGCGGCGTTGTTGCTCACGCCGAACATGTCGGGGCACCACGGGCATTTGTCGTTGGTGTTGCCGGCATCGGTGGCGGTGAAATCGCCACCCAGTATTTTCGTTCCGGCAAGCACGGCCTGGCGCGGGATACCGCGCATGACGTGGATGCCGAATTTCAAGCCCATCGCATGCAACTGGTCGGCAAGCGGCTTGAATCCGAGGCCCTTGATGCCGGATGGAAAACGATTCGGCGCGGGCAGCAGCCGCCCGAATTCATCCGCTGCGAGTGCCGCGCCGGTGCGCGTCCGGTTCAACAACCGGTCGTCGCCGGTCGGCAGCGGGTCATACCAGCGGAAATCAACGACAATGAATTGCCAGCCGAGCGGTTCGAGATGTTCCTGAAACCACGCGGCATTCGAGAGCACCTCGGACTCGACCACCGAATCACCAAACGTATCGTAGCTGTTCCAGCCCAGCGGCGGCATCAGTCCGGGTTTGCCGGTTTGAATGATTTTGTTTCCGCCACCGGCTTTGGCGGCGGCGACAATCTGCTCCTCCCGCGCGGTGAGATTGGTGTTCGGCGACTCGATCTGGGCGGACGCGGCAATCGCGGCCGGGAATAACAGCGGGAGAAGCCTGATGAATTTCATGGTGATGCTGTGATGAAAACAAAGCCGCGAGCGCCGGTCAAAGGATTTTGAATGTTTAAACGCCGGACTCGATGATTGCCGGAGTCGGGGCGGCGAGACATATTCTGAAAAGCCGGTATTTGTCCGGCCTTCCTGCAAAAATTCATGGTGTGCAGTCAAACGCACAGTTCCCAAACCAACGGAACGGGGTAGGCTGTCTTCATCATTATGAAGGCCTCTATTAAAACCCTGGTTTATCCGGCAACTGCATGGCAGGCTCCATCCTCATATTCAAACCAAACCGCCAACTTCACCCGGAGCACGTTGGTGTTGATGGCCACCCTGGCGATGCTGGCGGCGCAATCGCGGCTGTTCGCTCAAGCTCCATACATCCTTGTTCAACCATCCAGCCTGGTCGTGTGGGCGGGTGCCAATGTCAAGTTCGGCGCAGCCATCGGCAACACCGGACCACCGGCCACTTATTCTTGGCTCTTCAATTCAACCAATCTGCCTTTCGGAATGATGATCAGCACGGTGGCGGGCAATGGTTCACAGGGTTATTCCGGCGATGGCGGCCCGGTCACGAACGCCAGCTTGAGTTTTCCAAGCGACGTGGTCGTGGACGCTGCCGGCAATTTGTTTATTGCGGACTCAAGCAATAATCGCATCCGTAAAATCGGCACCGATGATAACATCGCCACCGTCGCGGGCAATGGCACAAACGGCTATTCCGGCGACGGCGGGCCGGCCACCAACGCCAGCTTGAGCTATCCTGCCGGTGTGGCGATGGACAATGCCGGCAATCTGTTCATCGCTGACAACGGCAAATGTGTCATCCGAAAGGTGGATGCCAGCGGCATCATCACCACGTTCGCCGGCAACGGAACCTTTGGCCATTCTGGCGACGGCGGCCCGGCCACCAATGCCAGTTTGTATTACACTCACGGCGTGGCGGTGGATGCCGGCGGTAATGTTTTCTTTTCGGAAGGTTACAACTCTGACGGGACATTTGGTTTCGTCCGCAAAGTGGACACCAACGGCATCATCACCACCGTCGCGGGCAATGGCACGAACAGTTTCAGCAGCAATGTCGGCGATGGCGACCCGGCCACGAACGCCACATTGACCGAGCCCTATGGCTTGGCGGTGGACAGCTCCTGTAACTTGTTCATTGCCGACGCTGGCCAAGGCAATGACCGCGTCCGTAAAGTAAACACGAATGGAATAATCTCAACCATTGCGGGCACTGGCAACCTGGGTTCTTCTGGCGACAACGGCCCTGCCACCAACGCCACCTTGGTTCCTCTCGGTGTCACTGTGGACAACTTCGGGAATTTATTCATCGCTGACGCTGGCGGCCGCATCCGCAAAGTGAGCACTAATAACATTATTACAACGGTTGCGGGGAATGGCGCGACGGGTTATTCAGGCGATGGCATCATAGCCTCCAACACCTCTCTTTACTGGCCACACGGTGTCGCCGTGGACGCCGCCGGCAATTTGTTCATTGCGGATACCTACAACCAGCGCATCCGCATGGTGAACAGTTCGCAGTGGCCCAATTCCCAATTGCCAACCTTGTCGCTCAACGGCGTGACTGCGGCCAGCGCGGGCAATTATCAGGAGGTGGTCATCGGTTACTATGGCAGCGTCACCAGCGACATCGCCAGTTTAATTGTCGTCACCAACCCGCTCATTTACCAGACCGCCCTCAATCTCAACGGCAGCCTCACGCTCAATTTCGTGTGCCAGCCCGCTTCAACCAATGTGGTGCTCTGCGCCACCAATCTCACGTCGCCCGTCGTATGGCAGCCGCTTTCAACCAACCTCGCCGGGGCTGACGGCGACTGGCAATTCACCGACACCAACACCGCCGTCTTCCCGACGAAGTTCTACCGTTCACTCACGCAATAATACAAATGAGCTGACTTACCTCCGCTGCTACGCCATTCTTACTTCCGTCATTTGCTCCTGATTTTAATCGTCGCGGTCTTCAGACCGTCGGCTTCCGCCTCCAGCGTGATGGTTCCCGCCTGGCCGGCCTTGGCGCGGACGATCACCAGCGCCAGTCCGTTGAAGGCATTGTGCTCCGGCGCCTGGAACGATTCAAAGCTCGTCGCGTCACCGTCGTCCGTGGCGACAATTTCGCCCGGTCCTTCGATTTCAAACTTGATGTGGTTGTTCGAGCGCGGCACCAGCAGCCCGTCTTTGTCCGCCACCGTCACCGTGATGTAGGAAAGGTCCTGCCCGTCGTCGGCGATTTTCGCGCGGTCAGCCTTCAACGTCAGCTTCTCCGCCGGGCCGGTTGTCTTCATCTCGTCGGTCGCCCATTTCTTGCCGTTCTTGTAGGCGACCACCTTGAGCGTGCCGGGCTGATAAACCACGTCGTCCCAGTGCAGGCGGTATTCAAGCGGCCCCTTCGTCTTCATGCCCAGCGACTTTCCGCTCAGGAACAACTCCGCCGAGTCGCCGGAGGTATAGACATGGACCGGCGTGACCTGCCCGACGCGTTCCGGCCAGTTCCAATGCGGCAGGATGTGCGCCATCGGCAAATCCGGACGCCAGCGCGACTGGTAAAGGAAATAGCGGTCCTTCGGAAATCCAGCGAGGTCAACGATGCCGAAATAGGAGCTGCGCGACGTCCGGTCGTATGGCGTCGGCTCACCGATATAATCAAAACCCGTCCAGACAAATTCCCCCGCGACGAACGGATATTTGTCCTGCCCCGTGAATTCTGTGTCCGGCGGCGTCGCCCAGCGCGGCGCGTAGAGATCGTAGGAACTCACCTGGTGATCCGCCATGCCGCCGGCCTTGTTGGTGCTGACGGGGAAGAAGTATTCGCCGCGCGAGCTGATGCACGAGGCGGTTTCGCTGGCAAACAACGGCTCCTCCGGATTCGCATCGCGGAACTTCCCGTATTCCCACGGCTTGTAATTGTAGCCGAACACGTCCTCGTTCGTCTCAAACCCGTTGTAGCCCGCGCGCACGTCGCTGTTCGCGGAGGTGGTCGGGCGCGTCGGGTCTTCCTGGTGTGCGATGGACGTCAGCTCCGCCCCAATCCAAAAATTGGTCGGCCGGTTCTGCTCGCCCACCTCGTTGCCGATGCTCCACAAAATAATCGAAGGATGATTCCGATCCCGGCGCAATTCCGCGCGGAAGTCCCTCTCGTGCCACTCTTTGAACAGCAGATGATAATCGTTCTTCGTCTTGCCGCGCTCCCAGCAATCGAACGACTCGTCCATCACCAGCATTCCCATCCGGTCGCAGATGTCGAGCAGCTCCGGCGAAGGCGGATTGTGGCTCGTCCGGATGGCGTTGCATCCGAAACTCTTCAAAATTTCCACCTGCCGCTCCAGCCCGCGCTCGTTGATGGCTGAACCCAGCGCCCCGAGGTCGCTGTGGTCACAAACGCCGTTGATCGGCACCCGCTTCCCGTTCAGCAAAAATCCGTTCGTGACCGTGAACTCAATCGTGCGGACGCCGAAAGGCGTCTCGTAGCTGTCCACCGCCTTGCCGTCCTGCAAAATGGACGTGACCAGGACATAACGGTTCGGTTCCTTGACGCTCCAGAGCTTTGGACTGGCAATGGCGGTTTGAGATTGGATGGATGCCGACTGGTGCGCGGTGATATTGACGTTGATTTTCAAATCATCGGTGGTGAACGAACTGACCGGCTGCCCCTTCCCCCCGTCCGCCTTGAGTTCAAAAATCTCGTTCTTCACCGACACCCCGGCATCCGTGTCCGAGTCATTATCTACGTTCACCTGGATTTTCACCGTCGCCAACTGCGCGCTCACCTCCGGCGTGGTCACATAAGTGCCCCATTGCGCCACATGGACGGGCGCCGTCTTCACCAGCCAGACATTCCGGTAGATGCCGCCGCCCGGATACCAGCGAGACGAGTCCGGCGGATTATCCAGCCGGATGGCGATGACATTCTCGCCGCCGTAGTCCAGATAGCGCGTCAGGTCCACCCGCCACGACGCGTAGCCATACGGCCAGCCCCCAACGAACCGCCCGTTCACCCAGACCGCCGCGTAGGACATCGCGCCATCCACGTCCAGATAGATTTTCTTGCCCTGATCGGAATCGGGGATGTCCAGATGCTTGCGATACCACGCCACGCCCGAATACGGCAGCTTGCCGGTCGCGCCGGGCAATGCCGGGTCGAACGGCCCCTCGATGCCCCAATCGTGCGGCAGGTTCAGCGACCGCCACTGGCTTTCGTCAAAATCGCGCCGCGTGAACGAAATGCCCGGCGCCGGCTCATCCTCCGGCCGCGCCACCGGCGGGTTCGTCGTGAACGGATTGGCCGTCGGCAAAATCCAGTCGCGCAGGGCCTTGTAATTCAGGTTTGTCCCGCCATCGGGCGCGTCGCCCTTGATGAAAAGCCAGCCGTCATCCAGCGAAATCCGTTCACGCGGCGAATCGGCGGGCGCGGCGATCATCGTGGCGGGCAGCAGGAACAATACGGCAAGCGGGAGCAATTTGGATGCGTTCATAATTCGTTTGAGTGCGGAACATTTACCAGCTTTCCCATTCCAGCGCAATCCCTGCATGGCATCGGCGGCGTCCTGATCATATTCGTCCTCCTCCTCATTCTCGTCCTCCTTCTCGAACCGAAATCGAACAGTAGGAGACGCGGTAACGAGTCACCATTCAATCCACGCCGTCATCAAACGTAGCAGCCGGCGTGAGCCGGCTCTAAACCAATCCTCCCCACCCTCAACCCTCAACAATTATGGTAGGGCGGGACAGTCCCCTGCCCGCCGCGGTAGCCGTTAGCTTAAAGCTCAAAGCCCACAGCTCTTCCTAGCAGCTTACAGCTAACAGCCTATAGCCACATCTCAATTATCCAACGGACTCCTCACCCCAATGCCCGGTTTCTGCATGACGTGGGTGTAAATCTGCGTCGTCATCACATTTTTATGCCCCAGCAACTCCTGCAACGTGCGAATATCCGTCCCGCCCTCCAGCAAATGCGTGGCAAAGCTGTGCCTCAACGTGTGCGGCGTCACATTCTTGGCCAGTTTTGCCCTCATCGCCGCCAGCTTGACCGCCCGTTGCAACGCGTCCTCCTTCAAATGATGCCGCCTCAAGGTGGGGCGCGTCACTCCGTGCGCGCCGGGCCGCACACTGTCCGGATCAACCGCCAGCCCCTTGGCGGGAAACACCCATTGCCAGCCCCATTCCCGCGCCGCGTTCGGATACTTTCGCGCCAGCCCTTCGGGCATCCACACCGCCCCCAAACCCGATTTCAAATCCGCGTCATGCAGCAGCTTCACCCGATGCAGTTGCCGCTGGAGTTCAAGCTTTAGCTTGTCCGGCAGCATCGTCATCCGATCCTTGTCCCCCTTGCCGCCATGCACGATGATTTGATTCCGCTCAAAATCCAAGTCTTTGACACGCAGCCGCAACAACTCCATCAGCCGCAGCCCCGTCCCATACAACAAACGCACCGGCAAATCATGCTCCGGTTCCACCGCCGCCAGCAGCCGCTTTACCTCATCGCGGCTCAATACCACCGGCAGGCGCGCCGGGCGCCGCACCCGCTCAAACTCCGCCACCGTCTGCTCTTTATGCAACACCTCCCGATACAAAAACATCAGCGCATTCAATGCCTGATTCTGCGTCGCCGCCGCCACTCGCCGCGTCACCGCCAGATCCGTCAGAAACTCACGCACCTCCTGCTCTCCCATTTCCCTGGGATGACGCCAAATCCATCCGCCGCCTGCATTCGATGTTGAATGTTCGATGTTCGATGTTCGATGTTGTTCCCCGGTTTCCCCATTTCCACTTTCAGGTTTCAGCCTTTCAGCTTTTTTCTTGTGAAACCTCAAATACCGCACCACCCAACCCCAATACGCCTCCTCCGACCGCGCCGCCAGATGCTTGAACCTGCAGACCTCGTGAAACTGCTCCTTCAACCGCGCCTTGGGATTGGGCAGCAGATGCCCGCGCGGAGATTGTGGAAACGCGGTTGCCGGGTTCATAAAATGAACTGAATTTGCTTGACCCCGGCTTAACACGGCCCTAAACTGCCCGCAAGTGAAAAGATGGTGGCTCAATTCCAGTGGAGCATGCCTCACCGCTCCACGTGCGGCGCTTTCCCGGCGGAAGGCCTCTCCCGAAGCATCGCCCGCCCGGCGGTTTTTCCTTATGCCGCAAAATGGCCTGGTTTTGTCGCAACTCCCGCTCCTGCGGGGGTTTGGAACGAAAAATGACGAAAATCAACCAACATGTTATACCGCTCTAAAGCGGCCGACTCATTGTTAGGCATCATTACGCGCCATGAAAAACAAGCGAGTTAGTTGGATACGGAGCTTTATCGTTTTTGGTGGTTTTGTTTTCCTAATTACGTTATTCGTAAATGGCAAGTTCACGGCAGCCCGGACTGGTCGTTTTTTTACCACAGCAGATGAGATTCCGAGCCATTTGCCATTCAGTATTTTTGCCGGAGTGATTTGCGGTTTGATTTTTGTCTTTTTTGAAAGTAGAAAGCCATGATGCCTAACAAGTCGCCGGAGCCAACCGCCGTTGGCGCTTGCAGTTCCGCTATCGCGGTTCACGCCGCGAGTCGGCGGTGGCTCAGCTTTTTTCGTTAGGCTCATGGAGCACATCGCATGACAAACGACTATTTTGCATCGAGCACATTTTCACTTATCTGTGCGTGGCTGTTTGGCATTCCGGTCATTCTTGGGATTATCGGTTACATTTTTTCAGTTTTCCAGAAGCACGAAGATGTTCCGTGGTTTTTCTCCGCTTGGGTCGGCTTGTGTTTTTTAGCGTTGAGTCCGATACGATATATGTTTTTCCAGATAGCCACCGCTACGAGTTATCCATTTCAGAGCGTTTTCGCATTCTTTTCCGTTTTCTGGCTTGGTTTGCTTGTTCCGCTGGCATTCGGTCTTTTATATTTTGTTGGCATAGGCGGGCCGCTGCTTCTCACGTTTTGGACTTTGGGCACGAAGTCACAGCCGACCAAGCTCCGATATTTTGCATCAGCTTTGTATGCTCCCGTCATCGCGTTGATTAGTTCATTGTTGTTCTCGCTCCTCTTGCCTTTTGCTTCGCTCAGCACTCACTGGCTGCGAGCGGAAGACGTTATTAGAGCCACCAACGGACCAGCTTATTATGTGTTCGGCTATTTTGGGTCTTCGAGGGCGATGGTCGCATTGCCACCCTACGTTTCCCAGACGCCAGAGACGACGAGAGACCTTTTGCGTTGCCACGTCGCCTACGTTTATCTTGGTGAGCGTGAGCACGCTTACTTCTTGAAGATGGCATATCCAGCGATATATGATGATTACGCCTCGAAACCATGAGCCTAACAAGTCGCCGGAGCCAACCGCCGTTGGCGCGGTCAGTTCCGCTATCGCGGTTCACGTCGCGAGTCGGCGGTGGCTCAGCTTTTTTCGTTAGGCAGCACAATCTTTATGAAAATACCACACCACTACATTGCATTGGGAGCAGTCGCACTATTCGTCGGTTGTGCTTCTCACGTCGCCAAGACCGAAGCTGTTTCGGCAGGAGATTACGTTTTGCAGTTACATCAGCAGGGTCGCCTTCCAGGCGATACCAAAGATGCCCACGGGAAGATTACCTGCTATTTGACACCATCGGATTTGCAGGAGGTGTCGTATCCGCTTTCGCGGACATTTCGAGTCGTCGAGACTGGAGCCACCAATAATTACACGGTTGTTCGGCTTGCGAAGGATTCGTCTTGGCAGTTACAGCGAGCTTGGCAGACTGATTCCGAAGGCCACGTTATTCAGGAGTGGCCAGTCAAGTAAACTCGGTGCTGCCTAACCAGTCGCCGGAGCCAACCGCCGTTGGCGCTGGCCGTTCCGCTGTCGCGGTTCACGCCGCGAGTCGGCGGTGGCTCAGCTTTTTTCGTTAGGCAGCAAGACACGCTTATGAAAATATATCGCATTCTAGGCATACTTTGGTTGGTCATTAACTGCATTGCCACAGTTACCGTCGTCAGAACGCTCATGTTGCCTGATCCCAAGGTGACGCAGACGCTATATTATTGTTTCCTTGGTTCATTCTTGTTGCTGGATTTAGTCGGCATCGTGGCCAGCATATCTTTGATTCGTGGTGCCAAATGGGCGCGATGGTTTCTTGGTTTGTATGCGATTGTGCTGGTTGTTGGTTCTATTGGGCGGGTTGTGGAGTTCGGGCAATTTTCAGTTTTGGATGTCATTTATGGCTTTGTTGCACTCGTTTCAGCAGTTATTTTATTGATGCCTAGACGATATGTTGCTGCCTAACAAGTCGCCGGAGCCAACCGCCGTTGGCGCTGTCAGTTCCGCTTTCGCGGTTCGCGTCGCAGGCCGGCGGTGGCTCAGCTTTTTTCGTTAGGCCACTTCCGCGTTTTTTGATTTTGACCGAGCTGGTTTGGCTGGCGATGATGGCAGGCAGAAGCATTTCGATGAGTAAGCTGCGGATGATTTGGTTGGTTTTAGCTCGCGCCGGTTTCACGCGGCGAGCAAATGCAGAGCCGTCATTTCGGCGTTTGATTTTATGAGGTTTGGATTGAAAGACAGCCAGCGGCCTAACAAGTCGCCGGAGCCAACCGCCGTTGGCGCTGTCAGTTCCGCTGTCGCGGTTCACGTCGCGGGTCGGCGGTGGCTCAGCTT
>Ga0181534_10000226_pt1 | contig 41135 bp, 38 predicted proteins | sample PEATcosm2014_Bin_37_FD_119758 | JGI IMG/M metagenome (GOLD analysis project Ga0181534, IMG submission 119758) | Peatland microbial communities from MTU Mesocosm Facility, Houghton, MI, USA - PEATcosm2014_Bin17_10_metaG | ecosystem: Environmental > Terrestrial > Soil > Wetlands > Peat | place... | reverse complement strand
CCGATAAACGCGTTGACCTTGTCGGGCTTGTCGTAAGCAGCGAGGGCATTGGCAATAACGCCACTGGCGAGACCTCGCCACCCCGCGTGTACGAGCGTGAGTAGATGCTGTTCGGGCTCGACGAGCGCAATTGGCACGCAGTCAGCGACCAGAATGGCGAGCGCCAGCGTGCTCTCTTTCGTGCGTAAAGCGTCGCCCACCAAGTCAGAGCGAGCCGCAATGATGTCGAGCACCGTCGCACCGTGAACTTGGCGTGCAACGACGAGTTGCTCCAACGAAATGCCCACTGCTTGAGCGACTCGTCGACGATTCTCCTCTACGGCGTCGATGTTGTCGCCAACGTGATCACCGAGATTGAGCGCTTCAAACGGCGCCACACTGACGCCCCCAAAACGGTCAGTAACAAACAGGTCAACACCAAGGCCGCCAAAGGCCACGACTTCGTGCACCGTCAGTTCACCGCGATTGCTCACGATAAGGTCACTGGCGAAACTCACGAGTAATCTCTCGCCGCTTGACGACGGCGCTGCTCATCTAACGTCCAGCGATAACCGTTACGCGGACGACTCATACACCAAAGCGTAATTCCTCAAAAGTGAGGTTTTTTGGTCGCAGTGAAACGACCTGTCCTAACGTAAGGCCATGCCTACGGCGTCGTCGCTACTGATCGCGTGCACCTTTGCTCCATTGGGGACAAAGGTGGATGTCGCCGTATCGGGTGGTCCAGATTCGGTGGGACTTTTATTGCTCGCGATTGAACAGGGTTTGATTGTCACGGTGCATCACGTCGACCACCATGCGCGTTCCACGAGTAGTGACGATGCCTCGATGGTGGAATCGTTGGCGACCAAACTCGGTGTGCCCTACGTCGTGCACAATGTTGACGTCGCGCCGGGGGGGAACTTTGAATCGCGAGCTCGCAGCGCGCGACGAGCGACGCTTCCCCCGGGGGTTTTGACCGGACACACCATGGACGATCTAGCGGAGACGGTGTTGCTTAATTTGCTTCGCGGTGCGGGAGTGGATGGTCTCTCACCACTCGTCGGCGATTCGACAAAACCGCTTCTGGGCGTTCGACGAAGTGATTTACACGAATTTGTCTCCGCGCAGTCCTTCGAGGTCGTGCACGACGAGACCAATGACAGTCCCATTTTCTTGCGCAATCGCGTACGACACGAGGTGCTTCCTCTCCTAAACGACATTGCCCAGCGTGACGTTGTGCCAATCGTTGCTCGACAAGCGTGGCTCATGGGTGAAGAGCGCGCCTGGCTCGATCAGCTTTTGCGTCGAGACGTGGAACGATCCCTTGACGCAGTGGACTGTCGAGAAATTCGCGAGTGGCCCCTGGCACGACAACGACGCTGGCTTCGCTATCACCTTCGCCTCGCTGACGAAGGTGACGGCGAGCATCCACCGAGTGCCGACGACGTGGAACGGGCGCTCGGCGTTGTCCGAGGCGACGTCATCGCGACTGAAATTACGGGTGGGCGCCGATTGTCCCGAAGTGGTCAGTACCTGGCTTTAGCAAAGAACTAACCAACTACGCTTGGAAATCATGGGCCACGACCGCTTTGAAGGATCGAACGCTCGGTGGGCGCAACACGAACTAGGCGACGTCATTGTTTCTCCGGCCGAGCTCCAAGACCGCGTCAACGTCCTCGGGGCCGAGATTACGAAGGATTACGCCGATGATCCGCCGTTGCTGGTCGGTGTTCTTAAGGGAGCAATGAGTTTCATGAGCGACTTAATGCGAGCCATTGAACTTCCAGTGGACGTGGATTTCATGGCAGTTTCTTCGTACGGGGCGTCCACAAAGTCATCGGGTGTTGTTCGAATCGTAAAGGACCTTGACGCGGAACTCGAAGGACGGCGAGTCTTGATTGTTGAAGACGTCGTCGACTCGGGCCTTACCCTTAATTATTTGCGCAAATACTTGGGAGCGAGAAAGCCCGCGAGTTTGGACGTGTGTGCGTTGCTTCTAAAAGCAGGCGAACAGCGCGTCGAACAAGAACTCAAGTACGTCGGTTTTACCATTCCGTCAGATTTCGTAGTCGGCTACGGACTTGACGTCAACGAACGCTACAGAAATCTCGACGGCATTTACGTCTTTACGGGTGAGGCGTGAGCGTGGTTGACCAAGAACGCGCCGAGCGCGCGGTCGCTGAATTTTTGGCCGCCATTGGCGAAGACCCACACCGTGAAGGACTTCGCGAAACACCACGTCGCGTGGCCGAAATGTACGCCGAACTCTTCGAAGGCGCGATGTCAAATCCGGGCGAGCACTTACAGGTCACCTTTGCCGAAGGTCACGACGAAATGGTGATGGTTCGAGACATTGCTTTTACGTCACTGTGTGAACACCACCTCGTTCCCTTCATGGGACTCGCGCACGTCGCGTATTTGCCGGCGCTCGATGGGCGAATTACTGGGCTCTCGAAATTGGCCCGTCTCGTCGAGGGTTACGCTCGGCGCCTTCAAGTTCAAGAGCGGATGACGACACAAATTGTTGAGGCTTTGGAAAAGGAACTTCAACCGCGTGGCTCGTTAGTGGTGCTCGAGGCCGAACACTTGTGCATGTCCATGCGCGGCGTAAAAAAGCCCGGATCGTCAACCGTGACGTCCGCTGTTCGCGGCCTCTTTCGAACGGACCCCGCGGCGCGCGCCGAAGCACTCAACTACATCCATCAGCGGCGGTCTACGTGGCGCTAAGTCCTATGGTCATGGGCATCGTGAACGTTACGCCCGATTCATTTTTTGAAGCGGCGAGAACCCAGGTAACCGCCGACGCGATTGCTCGGGCTCGTGCACTTTTTGCCGCGGGCGTTGACGTCGTGGACGTTGGCGGTGAGTCCACGCGTCCGGGCGCCGTTGAAGTTGACGAAGAAGAGGAATTGCGCCGCGTGGTGCCCGTACTCGAAGCACTCCGCGGGGTTGGTACCTTGTCGATTGATACGCAAAAGGCACGAGTGGCGAAAGCGGGCGTTGAAGCCGGCGCCGCAATTATTAATGACGTGTCTTCGACCTTGATGGAAGTGGCGGGACGATTAAACGTTGGTTACGTGGCGATGCACCGCAAGGGTTCGCCCGCCACCATGCAAAACAATCCCACCTACGACAATGTCGTAGGTGAAGTCTTGGCGTTTCTTCGTGACGCCGCGCAACGTTCGCGCGACGCGGGTGTTGGTGAACTCTGGCTTGATCCAGGCATTGGCTTTGGTAAAACCTCGGAGCACAACGTGGCGCTGCTCGCCGCGACCGACCACGTGGTGGCGCTCGCCAAAGAGTTCGACGCTGGCGTACTACTAGGTACGAGTCGAAAGCGTTTTCTTGGTGACCTTGGCGAATCATTTCTCGACGTGGACGAACGCCTCGAGGGCTCAATTGCTTCGGAGGCGTGGGCCTTTTTGTACGGCGCGAACATGGTACGGGTACACGACGCCCAAGCGGCGGTCCAACTTCGTGAACTTTTGACGCGTGACGTAGAAATGGTGACGTCGTGAGAGGAAAGTGGGCTGCGGGCATCGAGCCACGCAATTTCACGTGGGTGTTCAAGGGCCGCATGGCCGTTTCGGAGCGACCCGGTGGTGCGACGCTCGTGCACCGGCGTGTTCGTCGAGACGAGGAACTGTTATGGCTGAAGCATCAGGGTTTTACTCGCGTGATTTCGATACTGCCGGCGATGCAGAACTTGGCCGCTTACGTCGAACAGGGTCTCAGCGCTGGTCACTACGCCCTGCGCGGCGGACCAGGTCAACGAGAAGTTTTAGTGGCCTGCTACGAAGATCTCCATCGCTGCATGGAAGGTGACGCGGTTGTTCTTTTGCACGGTGACGAAGTGTCGGACCGTTTGTTGGGTGTTGTGGCTGGCTATCTCGTGTGGTCCAAAAAAGTCGAATCCATTCCAACGGCCTTGGCCCTTACTGAGCGCTTGTTCAAACGAACCGTCGGACCCGACGGTCGCGCACTACTCATGGACGTACCGGTCGACGAGTGAGCGACGTCATTGAACTTCGGGGACTGCGATTTTCGTGCATCGTTGGTGTGCTTGAAAACGAGCGCGTAAATGAACAGCCGATCAGTCTCGATATCGATATCAAACGATCTTTTAAGCGCGCCGTAAAGAGTGACGACGTTCTCGAGACCACGAACTATGCCGCAGTCTTGCGTCTCGCAAAAGAAGTCGCGGTAATTGGAAAGTTTCAGTTGCTCGAAACCTTGGCCGACCGCGTGGCCAAGGCAATCCTCGGGTACGACGATGCCATTACCTCGGTTCGCGTGTCGGTGCAAAAGTTGGAGCCGCCAGTGGAAGAGGACGTCTTCTCCGTGGGGGTACGCACGAAGCGCCGTCGCGTCTAGTCGTGCTTGCTTATTTTTCGTTGGGCTCTAACGTGGGCGACCGCGGAGAGCACCTCGCACGAGGCGTCACCATTGTGGCCGGAACTGATCCGCTTCGAGTCTCGAGTGTGTTTGAAACTGAACCTGTCGGGGGCGTTTCCCAAGAAGACTTTTGGAATCTGGTCATGGAAATTGAAACCGTGGCTTCACCTCGTGAACTGTTGGAGCGCGCTCGCATTGCTGAAATCGCGCGGGGTCGAGTGCGCGACGTTCACTGGGGACCGCGAACCTTGGACGTCGACGTGCTGTTAGTGGGCGAGCTCAGGAGTACGGATCCGTCGATTCTGGTGCCGCACCCGCGCCTCTATCAACGCCGATTTGTTCTTGCGCCGCTTCGCGAACTGAATCCGCTGCTGGTAAGCGATGAGCAGCTGGAGGCGAGTACCGGCGCCGTGCGAAACATCGGTACACTGGCGACGTTGCGCTAACGCCGAACGGCACCCGAATGGGGCTGGAACGGAACGGAGCTCGTTATGAAAATCACTATTGTTGGTTCGGGGCGTGCCGGCACCGCCTTTTCTCTGGCGCTTCGACGCGCGGGACACCACGTTGTCGTCGTGCATCACGACGACGTTGCAGAGATACGAGACGCTGACGCGGTGCTGCTCTGTGTGCCTGACGACCAGGTAGCAAACGTTGCGAGGTCACTTCCTCTCTCGAATTCGAAACTCGTGGCCCACGTTTCGGGCTCTCTCGGTCTCGACGTACTCGCTCCACACGAAAACATTGCACTTATGCATCCGTTGGCCGTACTCGTCAATGAAGAAGTGGGGGCTCGACGATTGGTGGGCGCGAACTACTCCGTGTCGGGCAGTCACGACGTTCTGGCCATTGTTCGGTCCTTGCAAGGTCGGGTTCTCCACCTGCGTGATGATCAGCGCGCCGCATACCACGCAGCAGCCGTGGTTTCGGCAAATCATCTCGTGGCCCTGATGGCGCACGTTGACGTGATTGCTCGCTCCGCAGGCCTAACGGTCGAGGATTTTTTGCCACTCGCGCGTATGGCGCTTGACGATGTTGAAACATTGGGAGTTGAGAGAGCCTTGACGGGTCCGGCATCTCGAGGCGACGACGACACGATTGCGGTACACCGCGCGGCACTTCCTCCTGGGGAGCTAGCACTCTATGACGCGTTGTCGAGTGCTGCTCGACGTCTCGCCGAGCGACGTTCCGTCGTAAGTGGGCGTTAATCGTGGAGATCATCACCGACATTGAACAATGGCGCGACTTCGCCCAGAGCGAACGAAGTCGCGGAAAGTCGATTGGTCTCGTGCCAACGATGGGTGCTCTCCACGCCGGACACGTTTCGTTAATTGAAGCGGCGCGCGAACGCTGTGACGTCGTCATCGTCACGATATTTGTGAATCCTCGTCAGTTCACCACGTCCAAAGACTTAAAGGCGTATCCGCGAACACCCGAACTCGACCGAGAACTCGCTCGTGCAGCGGGGGCAACGTGCGTCGTGGAGCCACGTCTCGAACAGATGTGGCCCGATTTTCCTTTGACGACGGCGACGACGGTGTCGGTGCGTGGTCTGAGCGACAATTTTGAAGGAGCGGATCGCCCGGGACACTTCGACGGTGTGGCCAGTGTCGTCGCGAAGCTTTTCACGATTACGGGACCGTGCAGTGCTTTTTTTGGCGAAAAGGATTTTCAGCAGTTGTGTGTTATTCGTCAATTGGTTCATGACTTGAGTTTCGACGTGCAACTCGTGGGCTGTCCCATTGTCCGCGACGCGGACGGTCTGGCATTGTCCAGTCGCAACGTGTTGTTAAGTGCCGACGACCGCGTGCAAGCTCGCGTACTCTCACAGGTGCTCTTTTCGTTGGATGACGGACAAGCGAGGTCGGCAAGTGAACTTCGCGACAGGGTTTCTTCACAACTGCGCGACGCAGGTATTGATCTCGCCTACGCGGACGTGGTGAATCCGCTAACGCTGCTTCCTCTTAGCGATCGCGATCACGGCGTCGGACGTTTACTGCTCGCCGCCACGTTCTCGGGCGTACGATTGCTTGATAATGCCGAGGTGCTAGTCGTGGCAAAGGAGCCGGCGCGTGCTGCTAGCCATTGACGTTGGCAACACTGAGACCGTCATTGGACTCTTTGGCGGTAACGTTCCCGCCGACCTCGACGGTGTTGGCATCGGACGAGCGTCGGGCGAGCGTGGTCTGAGCTATCACTGGCGACTTTCAACGTCGCCGGACCGCACGCCCGATGAACACGCGATGGTTCTCACGCAGTTGCTTGACTTGGAAGGCCTCGATCTTCGAGAAATGGTGAGTGCCATTGCCGTTTGTTCTTCCGTACCCTCGGTGACCACGCAGCTGCGCCGCATGGCGTCGCGGTGGTTCGCCAATATTGACATCACGGTGCTGGGACCCGGTACGAAGTCCGGTATGCCGATTCTCTATGACAATCCGCGCGAAGTGGGTGCGGACCGTATCGCGAACGCCGTCGGGGCCTTTGATCTTTACGGGGGCCCTTCGATCGTGGTCGACCTCGGTACCGCGACGACCTTTGACATCGTTAGTGCCAAGGGGGAATATCTCGGCGGCGCCATCACGCCCGGCGTTGCCATATCGCTCGACGCTTTGTATTCGCACGCGGCCGCGCTTCGTGCGGTTGAACTCGTTGAACCACGCTCCGTGATTGGCCGCTCAACGGCCGAATCTATTCAGTCGGGGGTGCTGTATGGCTACGCCGCGCAAGTCGATGGTTTGGTAGAACGGATCGAAAGTGAGATGGGTACGTCCAACATCATTGCCACTGGGGGACTCGCTAGTTTGGTGGCACCACACACGAAATTCGTTCAACACGTAGAACCGTGGCTAACGCTCCACGGATTGCGTATCGTTCATGAACGAAACCATTTGGGAGACGTTTTGTGACTACGCCGTATACCTTTGCTCAAAACGCGTACGCCGGCAACCTGCAAACGACCTACGCGCACCTCGGCGATGGCGAAGAGTCCGGCGCGAGCGTCGCCATTGCCGGACGAGTCATGCTGCTTCGCCGCCAGGGCAAATTGGCCTTTGGCACGATGCGTGATTCCACGGGCGAAATTCAATTATTCGCTCTCGCTCAAGTAACGACGGAATTTGAATCATTCGTGAAGTTGCATCTCGGTGACTGGGTGGGCGTGCGAGGCGAAGTCGTGCGCACTAAACGTGGCGAATTGTCGGTAAAAGTGGCCGAGTGGGAATTGCTTGCAGAAGCGCGCCACAATTTTGGTGAGAAGTGGAGTGGCATTGCTGACGTTGATCTTCGGTACCGTCACCGCGAGGCAGATCTGTGGGCGAATCCCGAAACTCGAAAGGCGTTGACGCTTCGAAGTGACGTCGTTCGCGCTTTTCGCGAGCGGCTCTGGGCGAGTGGCTTCTTGGAAGTCGAAACGCCGATGCTGAACGTCATGGCCACGGGAGCAACAGCTCGCCCCTTTACGACGTTTCACAATTCGCTCGATTCTGATTTCTTTTTGCGAATTGCGCCCGAACTCTGGCTTAAGCGACTCGTCGTCGGTGGCTACGAACGCGTCTTTGAGCTTGGTCGAGTTTTTCGAAACGAGGGACTTAGTCCTCGCCACAATCCCGAATTCACGATGCTCGAGTTGTACGTGGCGTACTGGGATTACAAGGACATGATGGCCTTTGTCGAAGAGACCGTGGCCGGCGTGGCGCTCGATGTTCTCGGCACGACGGAAATTACGTACCAGGGACGTGCCCTTTCTCTGGCGGCGCCGTGGGAGAAAAAGACGATGGCCGAGCTGACGAGCGCCGCAGTAGGAGAAGACGTCTCGGTGCATTCGTCGGTCGAAAAGCTGCGTTCGCTCCTGCTCGAGAGAAACGCGACCGTCGAAGAGGTATGGGGTACCGGACGCCTGTTGGCGGAATTATTTGAGCTGACTTGCGAAGCTGATTTGTGGGATCCAATTTTCGTTACGGAGCATCCCGTCGAAGTGTCGCCACTCGCGCGCCGTCACCGGAACGATGAAGCGCTCACGGAGCGCTTCGAGTCCTACGCCGTAGGTCGAGAATTGTCCAATGGTTTTAGTGAACTGACCGACCCGGACGATCAACGAAAGCGTTTTGAAGATCAAGCGCGTCTGGCTGCGGCCGGTGACGAAGAAGCTATGGGTATCGATGAGGATTACATTCGGTCATTGGAGTGGGGACTTCCTCCCACGGCCGGACTGGGTATCGGGATCGACCGGCTTGTAATGCTCTTGGCCGATGTTTCAAATATTCGAGAAGTGATTGCCTTCCCGACACTCAAGCCTCTACGCGACTAGCGGCTCGGTAGATCGTCGATTAATCCGCCAGCGAGCGCGCTCAGTCCGCGTCGAAGTGGTTCGTCGCCAAAGGGCCTCAATACGTCATTAGCTTTTTCAACGTAGGTCGTGGCTGCGTTGAGCGTGATATCAATACCGTTCGTGGCGACCACAAGTTTTCTAGCGCGTTCGCGATCTTCGTCGTCGAGTGGTCCTCCTAAGACGGCTCGAAGTTCGTCACCACATTTTTCGTCGCTGAGGGCAATCAGCACCGGCAGCGTGTAAATACCTTCGGCGAGGTCTTGTCCGGCGGGCTTTCCGAGCTCGCCGTCGGTCGCAATGACGTCCAAGATGTCGTCGCGCAATTGATAGATCATGCCAAAGCAACGTCCAAATTCCGTGAGAGCGTCGCGCTCCTCACTGGAGCGTCCAGCGGTGAGGGCGCCTACGCGACAACTCGCTGACATCAGCGAAGCCGTCTTTCCTTCGATAGCGGCGTAGTAATCCTCTTGCGTCCGGTCAATAGAAAATGATGTTCGCACCTCAGAGACTTGTCCTCTCGTGAGCCAGGCCAAAGTGCTCGCGAGCAGTCCCGCGATTTCGGTACCGAGGTCGGCAGCAATCCCGGCCGAACGGGCCATCAGATAGTCGCCCGCCACTATTGCAATGAGGTTGCCATAACGCGCGTTGACGCTGTCGACGTTTCGTCGCACTTCGGCTTCGTCCATAACGTCGTCGTGGTAGAGCGACGCGAGATGCATGAGTTCTAAGGCCACGCCGCCGAGCAAATCATCTTTCGTCGCGGGGCGTTCGCCCCCCGTGGCACTCGCGACGGCGAGCATGGGTCGAAGTCGTTTTCCACCCGCATAAATAAGGTGAGTCGTGACCTTGTCGAGGTAGTCGTCGCCAAATATCACTGATTCGGCGAGCAGCGTTTCAAGGCGCGCTAAATCCTCTTCAACCTGGGGTAGTTGCAGTTGTGCGTGGGGGTTCACGCGTTCCAGACTAGAACAGCATTCTCAGTCTTCGAACGGGGAGCCGTAGAGATCTGAGGGGATACCGGTACACTTCAAACAGGGAAACCTATGGAGGTTCACTTTGTTTGAACGATTTACAGACCGCGCTCGTCGAGTCCTCGTACTCGCCCAAGAAGAGGCCCGTGACCTGAATCACGCCTTTATCGGGACCGAGCACATCTTGTTGGGCCTCATTCGCGAGGGTGAAGGGGTCGCCGCTAAGGCACTCGATTCACTCGGCGTGACCTTTGAGGCCGTGCGAGAGAAGGTCGAAGAGGCGATTGGGGCGAATACGAATCCCACCCCCGGGTCGCCTCCGTTCACGCCCCGCGCAAAGAAGGTCCTGGAACTTTCGCTTCGAGAAGCCCTGCAACTCGGTCACTCCTACATTGGCACCGAGCACATGTTGCTCGGACTCGTGCGTGAGGGCGACGGCGTGGCCGCGCAGGTGCTCGTGCAATTGGGCGCCGACCTAGGTCGCGTGCGTCAGCAAGTGATTCAGATGATGTCGGGTCAGCCCGGAAAAGACGCCGTTAGCGGTGCGCCAAGTGGCGCCAAGGCCGACGCCGATTCTTCCAATGGCTCAGCGGTGCTCGACCAGTTCGGTCGAAACCTCACCCAACTCGCCCGCGAGGGCAAACTTGACCCGTTAGTGGGTCGAGAAAAAGAAATTGAGCGCGTTATGCAGGTGCTCTCTCGACGAACGAAGAACAATCCGGTCTTGATTGGCGAACCCGGTGTTGGAAAGACCGCCATTGTCGAAGGTCTCGCCCAGAAGATCATTGCCAAGCAGGTGCCGGTCACCTTGTCCGACAAGCAGCTCTACACCCTTGACCTTGGTGCCCTGGTCGCCGGTAGTCGCTACCGCGGTGACTTTGAAGAGCGTCTGAAGAAGGTGCTGAAGGAAATTCGCACCCGAGGCGACATCATTTTGTTCATCGATGAGATTCACACGCTCGTGGGTGCCGGTGCCGCAGAAGGTGCCATTGACGCGGCTTCTATTTTGAAGCCAATGTTGGCTCGAGGTGAACTCCAGACCGTGGGTGCCACAACGCTCGACGAGTATCGAAAGCACATTGAAAAAGACGCGGCATTGGAGCGACGTTTCCAGCCCGTGAAGGTCGAACAGCCGTCGATTGCAATGACCATTGAAATCTTGAAGGGTCTTCGCGAAGTGTACGAAGAGTTCCACGCCGTCACGATTACGGACCAGGCGCTGATTGCCGCCGCGAATCTCTCGGATCGCTACATCGCGGATCGCTTCTTGCCCGATAAGGCCATCGACCTCATTGACGAAGCAGGTAGCCGTCTTCGCATTCGACGCATGGACGCTCCGCCGGCGTCGAAAAAAGTCGACGAAGACATCCTGCGCGTTCGAAACGACAAGGAATCGGCCATCGAAAAGGGTGCGCTCGAACAGGCCAAGCGCTTGGAAGAACAAGAGCGTGAACTCATTTCCCAGCGCGACGAACTTGACGCGACGGTCGCTGCCGCCGGTGGCGCCACTTTCGACATCGTTGACGAAGAGACCATTGCCGAAGTGCTGGCCAATTGGACGGGTATTCCGGTGTACCGTCTGACAGAGGAAGAAACTTCGAAGTTGCTGCGCATGGAAGACGAACTGCACAAGCGCATCGTTGGTCAAGATGAAGCCATCAAGGCCCTCAGTCGTGCCATCCGTCGTACTCGTGCGGGTCTAAAAGACCCTAAGCGTCCCGCTGGTTCGTTCATATTCCTTGGACCAACTGGTGTCGGAAAGACAGAACTGGCTAAGACTCTCGCCGAATTCCTCTTTGACGACGAAGACGCGCTCATTCAATTGGACATGAGTGAGTACATGGAAAAGCACTCGGTGTCACGACTCGTTGGTTCGCCTCCCGGTTACGTGGGCTACGACGAGGGTGGTCAACTCACCGAAGCCGTTCGTCGCAAGCCATTCTCGGTTGTGTTGTTTGACGAAGTCGAAAAGGCGCACCCCGACGTGTTCAACACGTTGCTGCAGATTCTCGAAGACGGTCGTTTGACCGACGCGCAGGGTCGATCCGTTGACTTTAAGAACACCATCTTGATCATGACCTCGAACCTTGGTACGGCGGATCTTCGCCGCGCGGCCATTGGTTTTGGTAAGGGTGACGAGGCCGTCACGCACGAGCGAATGAAGGAAAAAGTGAATTCCGCCTTGAAGGCGCACTTTCGACCAGAGTTCCTCAATCGCATTGACGAGACCATTGTGTTCCACGAGCTCGCCAAGGAAGAAGTCATCGCGATTGCCGAGATCTTCATCACTCGACTGCGCGATCAGCTGATTCTGCAGAACTTGGGTCTGGAACTTTCCGCGAAGGCGCAGAGTTTCCTCGCCGACAAGGGTTACGACCCCGAACTGGGTGCTCGCCCACTGCGTCGAGCCATCCAGCAGTACCTGGAAGACGCACTCAGCGAGAAGATTCTTTCGAAGGAATTCCGAGCCGGTGAAACAGTGGTCGTTGACGCGGTGGAAGGCCCCGAAGGGATCTACCTCACGTTCGAAGGCATCGAAGGACTTCCACCGGCCGTGGAACTAGAAGAATCTGCTCCACCCGTCTAAAGTCCTTCGCCCTTTGGGCGTCTGCATGAAGAACGCCAAAATACGGTAGAATAGATAATCCCCTTCGTCCGAATTGCGGACGTTTTCCCTGTCTAGGAGCCCTCATGGCTGTTCAGAAGTACAAAAAAGGTGACCGCCTCGTCTATCCCCACCACGGAGCGTGCACGGTCGAAAAAGTCGAGAAAAAAGAGGCTTTTGGCGTCAAACAGGACTACCTGAAGCTTCGCGTGGCCTATTCGGAGCTCGTTTTGATGGTGCCTATCGCTAACGCCGATTCGGTGGGACTACGTGACGTTATTAACGACGAGGAAGTCGAAGAAGTCTTTGCGGTACTTCGAAAGAAGGAAGCGCGTATGCCCACGAACTGGTCGCGCCGGTTCAAGAATCACTCAGAAAAACTTCGTTCGGGCGATATCTACCAAGTGGCCGAGGTTGTTCGAAATCTTTCCATTCGCGACAAGGACAAGGGCCTGTCCGCTGGCGAAAAGCGGATGTTGACCCGCGCTCGCGAGATTCTCGTCTCCGAGCTGACGTTCGCGTTGAACGTGGATAAGCAAGCAGCCGAAGAGAAGCTCACTTCGGTTCTTCCGTAGTCGTGCGCGTCGCCGCCATCATCGTGGCCGCTGGTCGCGGGGAGCGCTTTGGCGGCTTGAAACAGTTCGCCCAGGTGAACGGTGAGTCGATTACTGCTCGATCCGTTCGAAACGCTCGTTCTGTTGCATCGTTCATTGTTGCGGTTGTCCCCGAAAGCTACGACGGTGACGGTGAAGGAGCCGACGAAACGGTGTGCGGTGGTTCCCAGCGTTCTGATTCCGTGCGAGCGGGTTTGTCGCGTTGTGATGACTACGACGTTGTTCTGGTGCACGACGCTGCTCGACCGTTAGCGTCGCCAGCACTGTTTGCTCGCGTGCTTGATCCGGTGGCGAAGGGCGCTAGTGCCGCCATTCCTGGACTGCCCGTCACCGACACGGTGAAACAGACAATGCAGATGGATGACCAAATCATTGTTGAGCGAACCGTTGCGCGAGAACACCTCGTCACGGTGCAAACACCACAGGCATTTCGACGTGACGTCTTGGTCCGAGCCCACGAAGGAAATCCTCAAGCGACGGATGACGCTGGACTCGTGGAACGCCTCGGTGAGCGAGTGGTCGTGGTAGACGGCGAACGCTTTAATGTAAAGATCACTGAATTTGCCGACCTCGAGTACGTCACGCAGGGTGTCCAATGAGAATTGGCCACGGTCTCGACGTTCACGCCTTTAGCGATGACGTCGCGCGACCGCTGTGGCTCGGACTTATTCAGATTTCTGACGCCAAAGGTCTCGCGGGACACTCCGACGCGGACGTAGTCACCCACGCGTTGTGTGACGCATTGCTCGGCGGTGCCAATCGAGGTGACATCGGTCAGCATTTTCCTGACAGCGACGAAAGTACGCGTAACGTGAGTTCGAGAAAACTCTTGGAGCACTGCGTGCGCGTGGTGCACGACGCTGGATTTGTTGTGGAATCTGCGGACATCACCATTGTGGCCCAGACACCGAAATTGGCTCTCTATCTTCCCGCGATGTCGGACGAACTGAGTTCTGTCGTCGGAACAATTGTTTCGTTGAAGGCTACGACGACGGAAGGTCTTGGTGCTTTGGGTCGCTCGGAGGGCATTGGTGCCAGTGCCGTGGCGCTTCTAAAGGAGAAGTCGTGAGTCCCCGACCACGTCGAGATAACAATTCTGGTTCGCCCCGCGTGAACGCCGCTCGTGGTCCTGTGCGAGGAACGCGAGCGCGTGGTGCATCACCACGAGGTGAGGGCCCACCGCGAAAATCACCCGAAGGACTCGGCGGCGAGCAGGTCGAAGGTCGCCAGGCAGTGCTTGAACTTCTAAAAGCTCGAAAGCGACAAGTCACACGAATATATATGGCCGACGCGCAGGATCCTTCGGACATTCTGGATGAAATTGAAAATGAGGCGAAGCGTCAGCGCGTGCAGGTGCAGATTGTTTCGATGAACCGCCTCGATCGTGAAGCCCGTACCGATGGTCACCAGGGTGTCCTGGCGTTTTGCGCACGCCTCAAGACAGTCGGTCTTGATGATCTTTTAGCCGTGGAGAATCCGTTCTTGCTTGTGTGTGACGGCGTGACCGATCCTCGAAACCTTGGCGCGATTCTTCGAAGCGCTGATGGCGCAGGAGTGACTGGTGTCATATTGCCGCGTCACCGTTCCGCTCGCATAACGCCGGCGGTAACAAAAACCGCGGTCGGAGCGATTGAGTATTTAGCGTTTGCGGACGTGGGTGGCATTCCAACAGCCATTGACCAACTCAATAAGGCAGGAGTATTGACGGTTGGTCTCGCGGGAGAGTCAAAGCAGTCGCTCTATGACGTAGACCTCGCAAGCACTCCCGTGGCCCTCGTTGTGGGTGGCGAACAAAGCGGTCTCGCGGCCCTTACGAGAAAGCGTTGCGCGGCAGTTGTTTCCATTCCGCAGCTGGGACGAATTTCTTCATTGAACGCTGGTGTCGCAGCGTCAGTAGCGGCTTTTGAAGTGGCTAGACAGCGAGAAACACATAAGTCGTAATTTCAAGGGTGCTGCCGGGGCACACTGACTTTGCGAAATATCACTTCGCTAGGATTCGATGATCGCTACAGCAACTCTTATCTCTGTCACTCCTTGTCATTTCCGAGGTGACTCGAACCTCTCAGCCTTGCAACCGTCGAAAGTCGCAACCTAGCGAGTGGACGACGAATAGTGCCTAGTGAATCTGAACTTGATGTAATGATCGTTGTTCCAACGAAAAATTCTGATCAGACTCTTCGAGCATGTCTCGAATCAATTCGAGCGCAATCTTGGATATGTCAAATAGTGGTCATCGATAATTTTTCCTTAGATAAGTCGCGTGAGATCGCCATTGAACTAGCGGACATCGTGCTTGAAAAGGGGCCCGAGCGTTCAGCACAGCGAAATGCTGGAGCAAGTGTCTCGGAATCCAGAATCATTGGGTTTATCGATGCCGACATGTTGCTTGAAAAAGATGTGGTCGCGGAAGTGGTTGAAGCAATCGACAAAGGAGCCGCTAGCGTGGTGGTTCCGGAAACTACGCTCGGCGAAGGATTTTGGGCGAGTGTGAGCGCCTATGAACGATCGTTTTATGCAGGAAACGACTATGTTGAAGCTCCACGATTTTTTCTTCGTTCCATTTTTTCTGACGTTGGTGGTTTCGACGAATCAATGACTGGTGCGGAAGATTGGGATCTCGGCCTGCGAACTTTGAAACTTGGCCCTCGTTCTCGAACGCAGAGCGTTATTTCGCACAACGAAGGACGAGTTCGCTATTTCGAACTTTGCCGGAAAAAGGCGTATTACGCCTCTGGCTTAATGGCATTCGCCAAGAAGAATGGTATCGGGGCCTTAGCTAACACAACACGTAGAAAGTGGTTGCGCAACCCTAAAGCCCTCGCCAATCCGAAGGGCCTTGGATTAGTCATCTTGAAGGCCGGAGAGATTTTCGCTGTCGCCTCAGGACTTCTTTGGTTACGCGTTGGCGGCAAGATTACATTGAAGCGACCAAATCGAAATCCATACCAATGAATGTTGCATTTGCAAGTATGAAGCGTCGACTTCAATCCGTTTCAAATGCACGTCGAGTCATTGTAATTCTTTCACTTATTTTAATTTCACAAGGCCAGCTCCTTCCAACGGGTGGGATTCAAGAGTCTTGTACAGACCTTGGATTCGTTGGCATCGTTGTCGGGGCAATATTGTTTTTCCAGACAAGTCAGTCTGAAGAATCATTGGTGGACGCGAAGCGACCTATTTCCAAACGTTCGTGGTGGTTTACCTTGATTGGACTTGGAATTTTTGGTGCGTTATGCGTTCAACGTTGGTTTGTGACTGGAACGACAGATGCGAGTGGGGATGTCACGCCACCAGTGGGCGTCGCATGGTTAGCAAAAATTTTCCATTCATTTACTTGGTCGGGTTCGAACCTTGGAGTCCCTGCAAGTAACCAAACGCAACTTCCCTGGGCGGCGGTGGCTTGGACAGTGCACGAATTAGGGGGCTCGGGCGCGCTTGCTCAGCGCGTTTGGATCAGCTTGCTGGTTGCTGGAATTTTTGTTGCGGCCGGAGCCTTTGCGCGGGCCCTGGAGCTTTCAGTAATTGCAGGAGTTGTTGTCGCGATGTTGTACTTCTTCAATCCAACGACAATGTCTTTCGTCGGTGACAACGCTGTGTATTTAGTAGCAATGATTCTCGTGCCAACGTTGGCGAGTGTCATCATTTCGTACGGAGCGCATCGAGCTCGCCTTTGGCACGTCTGCCTGGTTTTCGCTTTGGCCGCACCGTTCACGGGATTCGCATACATCAATCCACCAATCGTTCTCATGGTGATATTGACGACCGCACTTACCCCACTGCTTGTGTGGGCGCGGTACGGTCGCCAGTTTGCATCACGCTCGCTGAGAGGTGTGCTGATTGGCGGATTGCTCTTGATGAGCTTTTCGGCTTATTGGATTGTTCCTGCTCTGTCGGCTCTTGGCGCCATAGCCACGTCAAATCTCTCCACACTTTCAGGTTGGGCGTTCACTGAAACGCGATCCACGTTGGCAAATGGGCTTTGGTTGAACACAACTTGGGCCTGGTCGTTCACGACGTACTTTCCTTATCTTGAGAACTTCGAACGATTCCCCCTAGATCTGGTTTTGGCCATCGTCCCCTTGAGCGCCTTCGCAATTCTCTGCGTACGTCGGATCACCATTTGGTCGTCACAACGAGTGTCAAAACTGATTGGTCTCATCGCGCTTTTGTCACTCGGCGTCGTTTTATTTAGCACGGGTACGAGGAGTCCGGGAAATTTAATATTCGATCCTTTGTATCACCTGAAATTCGGATGGCTACTACGCGAGCCTGGAAGATTTCTCATTGCCGCTGCGTTCGGTTTTGCGATTCTTAATGGATTATTGATTGAGCAAATTCGGCAAATGAAAGTTTCGCGAACATGGCGTCACCGTTGGTCGTCCCCAGTCACCAAAAACGTTTCCATGTCTGCGTTCGTAGCCGTCTTGATTGTTGGGGGTGGATTAGCAGCTTCGTACCCTCTTTGGACGGGGGCGGAGATTTCTGGTCCTCATGATGGATTTCCCAATGCGTACGTCCGTTTTCCGGAGTACTGGAATACGACGGCCGCGTATTTGAATTCTTCGCACGCTCCAGGTGGCTCGTTAATGGTGTTACCAGCTGACGATTTTTATCAAATGCCGTATACCTGGTACTACGGCACTGATGGCTTCATTCCAAACTTATTAGTTAGAAATGTCGTTGTTCCGAGTGCTCAGGGATACGGCGTGGTTTCAAATGAACTCTTGGACTCGGTCAAACTTGAATCCTCATCCCTGTTGCAGATGGACTGGATTGAGGCGGGTCGAGTTTTGTCGGCTGTAGGCACTCCGATGGTTCTGGTGCGCGGTGACATAGATTCGAGTTTCCCAAACCGCACGATTGCTTCTCCAGCCAAATTGGCTAAGGCTCTTTCCAGGGATCCAGAAATGGAATTAGTCCGAAGATTTGGCCCGCTTTCTTTGTACGAGTTGGAACCAAAGTTTCGTCAAGATGTTGCGAATTATGCGACGGTCAACTCTCGCTCCCCCAACCTCAAAGAATTGGCAATACTTCCTTCGCGTACAGCGTTGGTCAGTTCAACGCCCATCGCGGGCCATCTCTCGTTGACCGAATTGCCTTCATTTTCGCAGTGGACTCAAGGTCGATCGACACTTTCCATCAAAACTGTTCTGCCGTCCGGTCGGAAATATTCTCTTCACTGGTATGGGTCCACGAACGTTGCGAAGATCTCGATGTCGCCCTCGAGCGCCGGCCACGTCGAAGTAAACGTGGCCATTCCAACGAGTGAGAGTCTTCTAGCCAATGGCGATTTCTCGGGCGGACTTTGGGGTCCAGTAGGTAACTGCAATGCACAGTATCCAGTTACAAAAATCGATACCTTCGATGCTTCACGGATTAGGGCTGTGGGGAACGAGCCGCGATTCGCCTTGCAATTGAGTGCTTCAATTGACAGCGCCTGCGAGTCGACAAGACTTAACTGGCACCAGGGGAAAATTCTCTTGACTTTCGATACTCGAACGTTGAAAGGAAATTCACCACGAGTATGCCTATTGGAGAACCCTTCGAACACGTGCGCTCCTACGCCGCAAATCAAATTATCGAAGCATTGGCATGAAGTTAAGATGACCTTTCAGCCGGTGCAGGGAACGACCTCGCTGCGAATTTTTCTTTACGCTGACGCAAGCGGCAATCGCGCGACATCAGTAGAGGACTACGCGAATGTTAAAGCATCGTCATTGCCAAACGAGAGAAATTTATTTTTGGTGGGCACCCCCATCACGTTTGTTCAAGGTGGATTAGCTGTTTCTGCAACTGGGTATTCGAGATCGTGGATTGGCCCTGTTCACTCAAGACACGTGATTGTCGATGGTCTAACCAATGGTTGGCTGACAGAATCAGTGTCGTCGAAAAATCTGCGTCCTCGCAATTCCATCACCTCAGTTGAATGGGAAAAGGAAGTTGAATTATTTGTTGGGGGACTATTGGCGGCATTTTTTGTGTGGCTCCTTACACGTCGTCGATTTGGAAATGAGTAGATTTGGCAAGGGTGGGTGGCATCCGCGAAAACGAGCGGGTTTTGGATGTGAGCGACGTAAACCTCGCTGTATTGATTCCAACCTATGACATTGATGGATCGCTCGTACCAACGTTGCAATCCGTCCATGACGCTGTAAAAAACTATGCGTGGAAATCGGTGAGCGTCGTCATAAGTGCTTCGTGCACCAAGGATTCTGTGATTGATGAGGCTAGAAATTGGGCCAAAGAATTGAAGTATCACTTAGTTGTTGATCGTGTTGAAGCTCGGCGGATTAAAAAAGTTGCTCTTAACTCGGCTTTCAGCATCTCCGAGGTTGTTGTTGCCGACTTCGTTCTCTTGTTCGACGACGATTTACGACTTGATAGTTCTTGCATAATATCTTTGGTCACCGCACTTATTCAGGATTCTGAAGCGGTCGTGGCGATTGGCGTTACGCGAGCCGACCCTTCCTTAGTGCGTGGTCGGAGAAGGGCTGGTGCGTGGGACCTTGACGTCAATGCCGCGATCGCGTCGAGACTACCGCGCACATTTTTACGTTCAGAAGGGGCGATAACCGCTATGCGCGGATCTTTTGTAAAGACTTTTCGATTTCCCGTGGGAACCGGATCGATTGTGGAGGATCAAGCGCTAACGGATTTCATTTTCGAACGTGGCTTGCGAACTCAAAATGTCTTCGAAGCAATCGTCTTTAAGGTTCCACCTTTGGGATTTAACGAATTTGCAATTCAATCAAGACGAAATCGCGAGGCGCTAAAGAACGCTACAACTCCACGCGTTACTCTCCCTATACGAGTCCGCTCTGCGATTGGTCCGACGGTAAAAAACCCACTTGGCGCTTTTTGGTACCTCGTCTATGTGGCGGGCATCGTTTTTGGTGTGGGAAAACCGGAAACGAAGGTTGGTGAGTTTTCGCCGCGTTCCAAAAGCACGTATCGGGCAGCAAGCCCACCGGGAACCTAGGCAATACATGTCCGAAGTCGTTGTGAGTGTTGTGATTCCAACCCATAATCGGTGGGAAAAATTGGAGCGACTCCTTGTGAGCGTTTTGGCATCGGATCTCCCTTCGGGTGATCTTGAAATAATTGTCGTTGCTGACAATTGTGCTGATGAAACGATTGGCGCGTTGACCGCGGAGTTCCAAGACATAAAGCTCATTGTGACGCCCGTGGCGGTGGAAGGCCGATTGTTCGGTTCTGCCAAGTCACGCCAAATCGGAGCCGCGATTGCGACAGCACCATACGTTTGCTTTATTGATGACGACAATATTGTCGATTCTCAAATGCTCAATCAGCTCGTTGAATCCATCGCGGCGGACGACAGTATCGGCGTCGTTGGACCAATCATGATGCGTTGGCCTCGAGGTTCTGGATTGTGGTGTGCGGGAATGATTCAGGATAGATTCGGTTTCAATCATTATCTTCGGCGGGAGAATATCGTCGATGCGAGTGACGAATCAGGACTTCTTGCTCCATGTGATTTCATTCCAAACGTTTTTTGTTCAAGGAAATCAACGTTGTTGAATGTGCCGATGGATGTAAGTCGCTTCCCTCACAACGGGTCAGAACTTGATTGGGGCATCAGAATCCAAGAGGCCGGACTGAGTTTGCGGATATCGACGAGAGCAAAGGTTTGGCATGATTTGGCGTACCGAAGTTTGACCACCCGAATTGAGAGTTGCGCGATGGTGCATGACCAAGCAAGATCTCGTGTTATCCAGCGATATGTGCACCCACAGCAATTCGGTCCGACGTTTGTGTTTTGGCTGTTTTGGTTCCCTTTGATTAGCGGGTATTTTTTGGCAAAATTTATTCAATCGCGTCGTTTGTTGAGTCTGACCAAGGCATATGTTGAAGGAACGATTGATGGTTGGCGTATTTCGAAATTGTCGTCAGACTTCTGATTACAAAACGAGAGTTTCAAATAAGCAGATAAGGACTCGCGATTCGATTCGAACCCGAAGCTTTTTGAAATCTCGGAAAGGCAATACTTAGATGATTCTTGCTTGCGTCAATTGGGAGTCTGTAAAGAAAAGTTCGAATTAGAAAAGAGAATCGGATGAAGGTATTGATTGCCGGAGGTGCTGGCTATATCGGAGGCACTATCGCTTCGGCTTGCCTCGACGCCGGGGTCACTCCAATTCTCCTTGACAGAAGTTGGGGGCCAAGTTTTGACGGCTCACTAAACCGAATTGGCTACGAAGGCGACATTGCCGACCATAATATCATTGACGGGATATTTCGAGATCACCCAGATATTGAAGTTGCAATATTGTGCGCCGCTCTGACAAAGGTTCCGGATTCGGTCCTTGACCCGATTGCTTACTACGACACGAACGTAAGCAAAAGTCTCCGCTTTCTAATCAGAATCCAACAAAATGGTTGTCGCCGATTAATTTTTAGTTCTTCTACTGCAATATTTCAATCGGACACGAGCGTTGGAATTACGGAAAAGTCGCCCCTGAAGCCCGAAAGTCCATACACCCGATCAAAGCTTGCCTTCGAATGGATATTGGAAGACCTTTCGCGTTCGTCAGGATTCCGAGCTATGTCGCTTCGTTTCGCCAACCCAATCGGTGCAGATCCGAAATTGAGGACGGGATTGAAAAGTTCCTATTCGAGCCACGTTTTAGGAAAATTATTAGTCGCAATGGAAACAAATACACCGTTAGAAATCACGGGGTCGGACTTTCCAACCAGAGACGGAACTGGAATTCGGGACTATGTCCACGTCTGGGACATTGCGGAAGCTCACGTTGCGGCGCTCCGGATTTTCATGACAGATGTTGATGACGGTCGTCGATTTGAGGCAATCAATCTTGGCTCCGGCTGTGGCACGACCGTCTTGGAGTTACTTGCCACCTTCAATCAGACTCTGGGAACGCACGTGACTTATGTTCTGTCGCCCCCTCGGTTGGGTGACACGGCGGGAATCTTCGTCAACATTGAGAAAGCTTTCGAGGTCTTGAAGTGGAAACCCTTATTGACTTTGGAGGAAGGGATTCGTGATTCGCTTCGTTGGTTCGAGATATGGCGTGAAAGGTACGGCCAATCGCGGGACTCGGGTGTCTGATCAAATCCTTTTGAGTGAGACTGTCGGACGACGCAAAAAGGCGAGAGAATTTGACATCGGTGCTTCCTGTCGTTGATAGGACAAGACGTCTCCAAGGAAAGTGAAGATGCAGACTTTGCTGGAAACCAATGCACACTTCCTGTCAATGGTTCGTGGCAAGTTCCTCAATTTTGCCAATTACTAACTGTCACAGGTTCACGATCTAATCAAAACTTGAAAGTTGATTTGCTCACGGTCAGGGCGAAGTTGTCGTTGGCGCGTTCAAACCCGGAGAAGATTTGCCTGCTTTGAGATGCGAGTCGTGATCCTCGGCAGCAATGAGAATTCGACTTGCGACTTCGCTCCAGGGTACGACTCCGCCAGGAGTCACGCTAGGAAGTCCCTCGTGATACCAACGGCTGAGAAAATGTTGCAATGCTGAACCCAAAGCTTGAGGGTTTTCTTCGGTCAATATTCCGTTGGAAGCTCGAACTGAATCTCTAAGACCGGCAACGTCATACGCAATGGTTGGTGTGCCTACTGACGCGGCTTCTGTGACAACTAAACCCCAACCTTCTCGCACTGATGTTGCTATAAGTACGTGGGCTCGTGCAAGTCGCGCAATCTTCTCATCGGCTGAGACCTTTCCAAGAAATACAACGCCCTCTGGCGCGGTGTGACGCAGTTCGTCCTCAAGGGGGCCTGATCCAATTACCCAAAGAATTGCCGACGGCATCATCGAATGCAAAAATTCAAATGCTCGGATGGCTTCTCGTGGTCGTTTGTGTTCTTCCAATCTTCCGACAAAAACAACAGTGGGCTGGGACTCGCGCTCGACATTGGGAAGAACTACAAGATCCTCGTGTCCTTCGGGCACGACCACAACGTCTTTAAGTCCATAATGCATCAAGGATATTTTGCTGGATTCAGAAACGGTCACCGTTGGAACGTTGCGGTAACTTCGAAGCCACTTTGGTTCTAACCAATAACGTCCGAATACTGCCGGCGGAAATGACATTTGATAAAACCAAAGTTCACGACAGACTTGATGAATTAGCGCCACAACGGGGACATCTTGGACCCATCGGTGCGCGAAGAAAGGCCGTGTGTTGATTTCATCGACTACCAGGTCAAACTTGCCTTGACCTTCCAATAAGAAATACTGCTTGGCTTTGCGATAAACGCTAAAACGGCTTCCTCGTCGAATGACGTGCAAACCGTCGAGATCCTCACTTGTTGGTCGACCAACAACGCCCGCCGAAAAGAGGGTGACATCGTGTCCACTTTTTTTCCAAGCAATCGCCACATTGTGCGTATAGATCTCGGCGCCACCCGCCTTGTGGTGGGCGATATCGCGCCAGTTCAGAATCAGGATCCTTAATTTCGAGCTGCTATTGCTGATCAGAGGGGTAGTTGAGTCAACTAATTTTTCCCTGCCACCGGTCGTCATCATCGCGACTTCCGGCTTAGCGCGCAGGTCCCTTTCGTAGAAATGCAGAATTTTCAGTCGGTAGAAGATGGCCAATGTATCGACCAACATGTTTCGAACCGATCGCAATGAGACCGTGCTCCCGAAACGCTGGCCTATGTGCACTGGCATTTCGACAAAGTGTCGAAATCCCTGTTGACGAGCGACAACAAATAATTCCAAATCAAATGCAAAACGCTTCTCGACCATGCGTGGTAGTACGGCTGCCAATACGTCCCGCCTTACTACTTTGACGCCAGTTTGCGTATCGCGGATCGGTAATCGAAAGAGCAACCGATTTAATTGTTGATAACTCCAGGAATAAAGTCTCCGGAGAGGAGGGTAGACAACGTCTGAGGCCGGATGGCGTTTGCTGCCAAAAATTATGTCTGGCTGTTCGCGCTCCATAATGTCAATGAGGACAAGGAGAACGTCGGCGGCGAGGTCACCGTCGCCGTCTATGAAGCCCAAATATTTTCCTCGTCCCCGCGCAAGTCCAGCCCGCAGTGCAGCGCCTTTACCAGAATTCTTGTCGAGTCGAACGAGCGTAAGGTAATCCGACAAAATCGAAGCCAACTGTTCTTCGCTGTTATCGGTTGATCCATCTGAGACAGCGAGCACTTCATACGAAATACCGGTTGAATCGAGAACGCGAATGACATCTTTGATATGGCCTCCGAAACGAGATCCCGGATTGTAAAAAGGAACCACCAAAGTGAAATCGATCGCCGTAGGGGCCATATCAACGAGTGCATTGTCTTTAGCCGCATCGAACGCGGATGCCGCCGCGAGGGCCAAGAGCGCAGGAATGCCCGTCATTATGAGCGTCAAAACGCTGACGAGGAGCATGATGAAAGCGACTGTCAACATTGTTTGGTGGAAAAGGGCAATCAACGCCGTCGCGAGACCTACGCCGAGCCACGGCGCCAGCGCAACCAATGAACGTCGGGCTAAGTGAAGATAGATGAACAGGCTGGTGAGGCCGATGACTGCTGACGCAAATGCGAGTACCCCAATGATGCCAATGGCCCTGTTGTAGCTCGAGCCAAATATCACATGGATGACAAATCCAGGAAAGATGGCGAGAAATAGTGCTGTGAGCGTACCGAGTACGGCCGTTGCTTTTAATGCTTGAACAAGAGCCCGTCGACTCGAAGCTTCAACACCTTTTCCACTGGCCCAGTGTGGGAATGCAATGGTGATAATCGCGCCCGGAACGAAAAGTGCAATATGAGCCGCCACGGCACCTGCAGCATATTGCCCCGCCGTGGAAGCTGCGAAAAAATGACGAGCCAAAAACGTGTCCACCCCGAGAAGGGCGGTATAACTACCAATTGCGGTGATTGATAGCGCCATGTCGCGGCGAGACGTACGAACTACGACAAGTTCAGGACCCCTTTGCAATTCATGGCGGGCCGAAAACAAGAGCCATCCAGTGGAAAATACCTGGGCGACAATTGTCGCCATAATGGCACCCGTCACTCCAAAACCAAGTGCCACCATGAGAACGCCAGCGACTAGGCGAATAGGGCCACCGCCCACAAAACTAGCTATGGCAGCCGGTCTAAATTTGAATTCGCCAATCAGCGCCCCTTGCACAACGGAACCAACCGTGGCTAAAGGAATCCATGCACTTACCCAAAGAATTGGAACCGGTGAGTTTAAATGTAAAAATCCATCGATCAAAGGCGACGAAGCCGCGAGAGCGGCCATGGCAAGCAAGCCCATGAAGAGCGCGCGATACGTAAGTCGACGAAGAGAAAAACTTTCATCGTTATCGGAGTGAGTGATTACCGCTTGTGTAACCGCCAACTGAGCAGCTCCAACAGGTACGGCTAGTAATCCCAAAATACTCAGAATCGCGCCAACAGCTCCATAGTGGGCGGGACCGAGTTGGCGACTTATGACGACGTGAAATACAAAATTCGACACGTTAACGCCAGCAGTTGCGAACACAAAGGAGACGGCGCCACGGCCGAAAATACCCGTCGTTAAACGAGACCATGTCTCTGCGGCGTAACTTACCGCAGCGCTTTTCGATCGGGTCGCCAATGTGTTCCCTTAACTACGGCTTTCTTTGGGGTCAATTTCAGCCTCAAATTTGAAGCATCATAACGCTGCAAGACAAGCTTCTTCTTGGGCTGAAGTAACGCATCTGAGCACTCCAATCTATTGCCCGACTGCACTGGAAACCCGTCGAGCGATATGTGCGACGATTGCGGTGCGCAGCGTTTCGCTTGCTCAAGAGGGACTTCCTCTCTTGACAGGATTCCGTGGTGAACAAAGAGGTCAAAATTGAACGGTGAACAGGCGGACCTCGCTCATCAGCCTTTAAGAAATCTCAAGGGTTCAAACGAGGTCCTTCGTTTTGGGGCGAGTATGTTTCGCCAACCAGACATGGTCACGTTCGCGTGGGGGATTGTTCTGGGACTTGCTGTTTGTGCGCCACTGCTGGGCGTCCAACGGGTTTTTCTTTTGGACTGGACAATTGGACCTCACGCGGTTGTGGCAAGTTCATCCGCCTTAGGACTTAATGGAGGGCTCACCACCGGCATTTTGGGTTCGGCAATGCTGGCGGTACTTAATCGAATAATCGGATCAGCTTCAACCTGGTTGTTGATTTTCGCGTTCTTTCCAATCGCTGTTGTAGGGGCGGGAAGGCTCGCGGGAAAATCTCGCTGGTCGCGTGTTGCCGCAGGAACCCTGTACGCGGTTAATCCATTCGTTTTTAACCGCCTCTACGCGGGACACATAGCGTTACTGCTCGGCTACGCACTCTTGCCATTCGCAACGGTGGTCGCTCTTCGTTCCGTTAGTGATCGACCGTTTCGGTGGACAATCGTTGCCCTGTGGTGGGCACTTCTTACGGCCCTTAGTCCGCATTTCGCGTGGATCTTTGGTGTCATTGTGGTCGGCGTTGCTCTTCTTTCGTTGCGTGCCGCTGGATTATCGTTTCGCCGACTTTTCGGTTGGGTTGTGACCATCGGCGGAGTCTTTGCGATAACAAATTCGTATATATATTTGCCACATTCGGTGACAAATCTTTCGAGCTCGGTGGGGCAAGCAAGTCTTGATTTGTATAAGACCACTGGAGATCCCCACCTTGGGCTCTTTCCGAACGTTCTGGCACTCTATGGTTTTTGGCGGGTGGGGCCGGGGCCTGAGTTACCGAAAGACGCCATTGGTGGCTGGGCATTCCTCCTGGTTGCGATTCTCGCAATAGTGCTCTATGGACTCTGGGGTGCTCTACGAAAACCGAGGGCACAGGATTCAAGCAAGACGAGCGCATTTGGCGTAAGCGACGCAATCGTAGGCGACGAAACGGGTGTTGCCTCGTGGACGTCATCGTCGGAGTCTCTTCGTTACCCACTCTTGCAAGACCAGCGTTCCGTGGCCTGCTTGTTGGTTTTCGTGGGGATAATTGGATATTTTCTCGCGTTGGGAAGCCAAGGTCCGACGGGCGGTCTCTTCACGTGGGCGTATGACCATGTTCCCTTCTTTTCGATTATGCGTGAACCTCAAAAGTTCCTGATGTTGCTGGCGCTCGCCTACGCAGTGCTTTTTGGCTGGGGTGTGGAAAGACTACGCAAACAGAATTTTCCGTCTCAAAGCATTGGTGCGCTCAGCGCGACATTGTTGCTCGGCGTTGCACTTCCCCTTGGATATAGTGCAAATATTTTCAACGGACTTGGACGTCAAATTGTGCCGAGTCCGTTACCTAGTTCGTACGCAACAGCTGACGCGATTATGGGAAGTGGTCCGGGGAACATTCTGTATTTGCCCTGGCACCTTTATATGTCGTACCCGTTTAGCGATGGACGTGTAATTAATAACGTTGGTCCTTCGTCCTTTCGACGGAACGTGATTTCTGGTGACGACGTTGAACTAGGAGATGTTGAAACACAATCAACGTCTCCTCGGTCGAGTTATCTCGTATCACTTTTCAATAATGCAGCGACAATCAAATCATTTGGTGCGCTCGTTGAACCCCTCGGTGTTCGCTATGTTGTTCTCGCGAAGACCGTTGATTGGCATTCGTATAACCGTTGGTTTAATAAGCAAAATGACTTGCGTCGTATATTTACTTCGTCGTCGCTAATCGTCTGGCAAAACGAAGATTACGGTGGCATTGGTTTAGTGGCCCCCAAATTGACCACTGTTTCGGGTACGCGGGACTTGCTTATTATCGCGGCGCAGCACGCATTGGGATCTCGGGCATTCGTGGATTCGAGCGCAGCCAAGAATTCGCCGACTACTAACAACGTGAATTCAAGTTCGGCCGCCCTGTTGCCTTCGTCGACTTCGAGTATGCGTGTGAAAGAGATTTCGCCAATTGCTTATGAAATTGGCCCAGGTTCACCAGGTTGGGCGAACGTTGATGTTCCCTTTCAGAAAGGTTGGTCGTTTGACGGTGTACCTGCTCGCCAGTCGGCTGAGGGCACGGTGATTGTTCGAGTAGGCAAAAAGGGCGGATTCTTGATCTTCAGTCCTTGGTCCAGGGTGCGATTGGGTTACATAATTTCAGTATCTACGTTTCTTGGAATCTTTGCCTTAATTTTGTTAGATCGTCGGAGACACTTCAGAAGGCCCCCTTTTGACGCTTGGGGAGCAAAACGGATCTGAGTAAATCGGAAACATGAAAATAATCCTTATTTAATCGGCCATTTAGTGGAAATCTGTTAGGGTTTGGCAGATTTCAATCTAAGAAACAGGCGAGGAGCCACACAGATGACGCGATTGCAACGGTCTTTTATGTCGCAGCGTAAGAAGCTGGTCCCGGGAGTGATTGCACTTTCGCTCGTGGCTGGAATTGTCGTGAGCATCATTGAGACGCAGGGCGCCCAAGCCGACTACAACCACCAGTGCAACTTTGGTTACGCATCTAATGGAACGACATCCGGGTACGGATCATCGTACGGTTACGGCTACCTGAACGGTGTCTTGACCTTCGGTGCTGGTGACCAAGTATGTCCCCCAACGACGCCGACGACAGCGGCTACTCCAACGACGACAACAACCACGTCCGCTACGACAACGACGAGCACGCAAGCTACGACAACGACAACGGCTGCTACGACGACGACGACCGCACCGGCGGGATTACCGACGTTCTACATTAGCTTCACGAAGACCGGTTTCTCATTAAGCGCTTCGGCCCAGAATGAGATTTCGTCGTACACAAATCAATTGGTCAGCGGCGCTTATGTCCATGTCGTGGGTTACGCCAAGAACAACGCATTCCTTGCTCGACAGAGGGCGACGACGGTTGGACAAGCGATTGCTGCCGCGGTAAGCGGACTGCACGTTTCTGTCTCGGTCGTTACAGATAGCGGGGCTAACGCTGCCGCGGTGGTAACGGTCAGTAATTAATTCGTCAGGGTTGAACTTGACTCATCAATAGTTCAGAACATCGGCACCTCAAAAGGGTGTCGATGTTCTGTTTTTTGATGCATCGTCGAAAATGTGCTTCCGAAAAGCCCTGTGTGAATTTACAGTGATACCCATCCCTCTTGCGATGGATCATGCTTTAAAGCGCAGGGTTCGTTTGGTCCTCAATTCGTGGAACGGAAAGAATGTGAGAGCCGGTGGTGGGATTCGAACCCACGACCTGACGATTACAAATCGCCTGCGCTACCCCTGCGCCACACCGGCCGGCAAAGCACAAGGTTACTCAGTGGTTTCACGTGTCCTAGGCTGAGGGTCATGAGTGATTCTCGGGAGTCAACGAGCGGCCACACGCCGGTTGGTTCGCACTACCAGCCCTCCATAGGCGTGGTCATCACGATTCTTGTTCTCTTTGTTGGTTTGTCGTTCTACTTCCTTCGCTCTTCAAATGCCGGAACGTCGACAACGACGACGGTTGCGGGAGCAACGACGACCACAACTGCTGGATCGACAACGAAGACAACGTTGCCGCGTGGGAAGGTCCACGTGCAAGTTGCAAACGGCACGTCGGTGTCGGGACTCGCTGGTCACTACACCCAGCTACTCACAATTGATGGTTGGGCGACGCTCACGCAATTGAACTCGTCAAAAGTAAGTTCGACAATTATCTATTACAACCCCGGTTTTGGTTATGCGGCGACGGAAATTGCGTCAGAAATTGGAGTGCCCTCAAGCGCAATCCAGCCGCTTAATGGATTGACGCCAGTGGCTAACGCGCAGAACGATAACGTGATTGTCATTCTGGGACCGAACACCGCCATCCACGGCTAATTACTGCTCGGGCAAGTTAACGCCGTATCGTTCGAGGGCTGCTCGAAGGACGTCAACGGACATCGGACGCAGTTCCTCTAAGGGTCGATTGCGGTGCCGACGAATCTCTAAGTCCACCTGCGCGAGTGCCTTGACGCCGAAGGCCTTCGCGATATCAATGAGAAGTGCGATTTCCACGCCGTACGAGCCAGCAAAGCCCACGCGTTCAAAAGTACTGCGCCGTCCCGCAGTTTCACCAGCGAGAGGTTGGCGAACTTCTCCCAGGCCTGGGTACAGCAATGACAAAATTGGTCGAGCTGCCAATTCGTTCACTCGACCGCCACCGGTAGGCATGTCCAAATACGGCCGCTGGTAATAGCCCTTCACCAATTGGATCTGCTCGTATTGCAAGAGTGGCTGGACGAGCCGTGGGACAAAGTCAGTGGTCGTGTTGATGACGTCGGCGTCGAGAAAGACAACGAGTGAGCTGAAACTCGCCTCAAGACCCGCGCGCATGGCCTCGCCCTTGCCCGTTGTTTCGTTGAGGGAAATGACCTTGGCACCGTGATGTTCGGCAATCGTGGGGGTGTCGTCACTCGAATGGTCATCGACCACGATCACCTCGTCGACGAAGGGCGTTGCAACGTTCGCTGAGTGCAGCACGGCGTCCAAGACCCCACCAATGGTGCTCGCTTCGTTGCGGGCCGGGATAATCACGCTCACGGTGGTGGCTTCTTTGAGCTGGACCACGAGGTCACGGTCGTAGGCCTCGGTATTGAGGGTGAGGGGCGTATCAGTGAAGCTCACGTAACGAGATTAGGGGGAGCCGTCTCAGCGAGCGCACTTGACAAATAGTGTGGTTTCCGCCAGAATTATTGGCACATCAAGAGCGACAGAGGGACGGGCCCTGTGAAGTCGCGGCAACCAGAGTGAGCAAAGAGCGACCCGCTCATCACACCAGGTGCCAATGCCCGAGCGATGGAAAGGGAAGTATGAGTTTTGCTATTGGGCTTAAATGCCGGGAATGCGGTGCCACCTACCCAAGTGAGGCTCGCTACGTTTGCGACTTCTGCTTTGGACCGCTCGAGGTCGCTTACGACCTCGATGCAGCCAAAGGTGTCGTCACGAGAGAGTCGATTAGCGCTGGACCTTCGTCCATTTGGCGCTACGCGGATTTGCTCCCGGATCCGGGATACGAGCCCGTGGACCTCGGGGCTGGATGGACGCCACTTCGACGGGCGCACCGACTCGGTGAACTGCTCGGCGTCAAGGAACTCTGGTTGAAGGACGACACGCGTAATCCCACTGGCTCGTTTAAGGACCGCGTGGTATCCGTGGCGCTTTCTTCGGCTCGTCGTCTGGGTTTTTCGACGGCGGCGTGCGCGTCGACCGGCAATCTCGCCACCTCAGTCGCCGCACACGCTGCTGCAATTGGTTGGCCCAGTGTGACGATCATTCCCTCGGACCTTGAAAAGTCGAAGATTGCCATGACCGCAATCTTCGGCGGCACCGTTTTGGGTGTCGAAGGCAACTACGACGACGTCAATCGGCTTTGCGTGGAGCTCGTCTCCGAACACCCCGATTGGGCATTCGCCAACGTCAATCTTCGCGCGTACTACGCCGAGGGCTCAAAAACGCTGGCCTACGAAATTGTGGAACAACTCGGATGGCGCACGCCTGATCAAGTGGTGGTGCCCGTGGCTTCGGGTTCGCAGCTCACCAAAGTCGCCAAGGGCTTTCGCGAATTTGCCTACCTCGGATTAAGTGAAGGTCCTTCACCAACGTTGTTTGCAGCACAAGCAACGGGCTGCTCGCCAATCTCCACGGCCTTCGCGGAAGGTTCGGAAATCATTCGTCCCGTGCGACCCAACACCATTGCTCGCTCACTCGCTATTGGTAATCCGGCCGACGGTCCCTACGTCCTTGACGAACTTCGCCAGGGCGGTGGTGATGGTGGTTCGGTGTCGGACGAAGAAATTCTTGAATGCATGGGTCTTCTGGCACAAACCGAGGGCATCTTTGCCGAGACCGCTGGTGGTGTCACCATCGCTACGCTTCGCCAGTTAGTCGGCCGTGGATCGATTGATCCCAATAAGTCGGTGGTGGCGATTATTTCGGGACACGGACTAAAGACCCTCGACGCGATTGTTGACACGGCCACCGTGACGGCGACGATATCTCCTTCGCTCGCTTCGGCCCAGGCCGCGTTGGGCGTTCACGAATTGGTGGCGGCGTCATGAGCGTGATAGTTCGATTACCCAGTCAGCTCCGCGTGCTCGTTGGGGGCGCGGGCGAAGTGCAGGTGGAAGCAAAGAACGTGAAAGACGCCATTTTGGCGGTCGAAGCACTCCACCCGGGCCTCGCCTCACGGGTGCTCGATGACAACGGCAATCTTCGCCGTTTTGTAAACGTCTTTGTGGTCGATGAGGACGTGCGATTCCTGGACGGACTTGAGACAATTCTGGAGCCCGGCCAAACAGTGTCGCTCGTTCCCGCCGTCGCCGGCGGCTAGCACTCAGCCGAAACGTCTGCTAGCACTCTCTCATCGAGACTGCTAAGATGGGTTTTGCACGAAAAGACGTGCGCATCCGCTTTAGGAGGACTCATTGTGGCGAAACTGATCGCTTTTGACGAAGAAGCCCGTCGCGCGCTTGAGCGTGGCATGAACAAGTTGGCCGACGCTGTTCGAGTCACGCTTGGACCCAAGGGTCGAAACGTCGTGCTCGACAAGAAGTGGGGGGCGCCCACCATTACGAACGACGGCGTTTCCATCGCTAAGGAAATAGACCTCGAAGATCCCTACGAGCGCATTGGCGCCGAGTTGGTGAAAGAAGTCGCGAAGAAAACGGACGACGTTGCCGGTGACGGTACGACAACGGCCACGGTTTTGGCGTGGGCCATGGTCCGTGAAGGACTGAAGAATGTTGCGGCTGGAGCTAATCCCATGTCGCTAAAGAAGGGTATTGAGAGTGCTGTGGAAGCGGCCGTTGCGTCGCTTCGCGATCTTTCAAAGCCCGCCGACACGAAAGAGCAGATTGCCCAGGTGGCGTCTATTTCTGCCGCCGACACTGAAATTGGTTCGATGATTGCCGACGCGATTGACAAGGTCGGAAAAGACGGCGTCATCACGGTGGAAGAAAGCCAGGCCTTTGGCATGGACATGGACCTCGTTGAAGGTATGCGCTTTGACAAGGGATACATCTCGCCGTACTTCTCGACGGACACCGAGCGTATGGAAGCCGTTTTGGAAGACGCGTTCGTCTTGCTCGTCGCCACGAAGATTTCATCAGTTCGTGATGTGTTGCCCGTGCTCGAAAAAGTGATGCAGTCGGGCAAGCCACTGTTGATCATCGCTGAAGACGTTGATGGCGAAGCACTCGCGACGTTGGTCGTGAACAAGATTCGAGGCACCTTTAAGTCCGTGGCCGTAAAGGCACCCGGCTTTGGTGAGCGTCGAAAGGCGATGTTGCAAGACATCGCGATCTTGACGGGCGCGACGGTCATTGCCGAAGAAGTCGGTCTTAAGCTCGAGAACGCGACGATGGAACTATTGGGCAAGGCTCGAAAAGTCGTTGTCACGAAGGACGAGACGACCATTGTTGAGGGCGCTGGTTCTGAAGAGGACATCAAGGGTCGCATTGCTCAGATCAAGGCGGAAATCGAAAACACTGATTCGGACTATGACCGAGAAAAGCTCCAAGAGCGTCTCGCGAAGTTGTCCGGTGGTGTGGCCGTCATCAAGGTCGGTGCGGCGACAGAAGTTGAGTTGAAAGAAAAGAAACACCGCATCGAAGACGCAGTCTCAACGACGAAGGCCGCCATTGAAGAGGGTGTCGTGCCCGGCGGTGGCGTGGCGCTTCTTCGCAGCCAGTCTCGTATTTTGGAAGCCGCTGACAAGTTGTCGGGTGACGAAGCGACGGGTGCTCGCATGGTGGCGCGCGCTGTAGAAGAGCCACTGAAGCAGATTTCCATTAACGCTGGTCTCGAAGGTGGCGTCATTGTCGACAAGGTGCGCAACTTGAAGCACCCCAACGAGGGATTGAACGCGGCAACCGGTGAATACGAAGACCTCATCAAGGCGGGTGTCATTGACGCCGCCAAGGTGACTCGTTCCGCCTTGCAAAATGCAGCGTCCATTGCGGCGCTGTTCTTGACGACCGAATGCGTCATCGTGGACAAGCCCGAAGAAACTGCGCCGGCCATGGCCGGTGGTGGAATGGACGACTACTAAGTCGTTGCACGTTTTTTGCAAGGCCGGGAGCATTGCTCCCGGCCTTTTGCATTTGGGCGTTCGTTTTTTCACGTCCACCAAAAGGAGAATCCAGTGAACCCATAGGCTGTTGGTATGACTACTCCGCAGCCGCTTGGTCCCGCCACTGGTCTTAATGTCGTCCATTTCTTTTGTCGAGCAAATCCCGACGTGGATAAAGCCGCGGTTGCCAAGGCCGTCGCCCAAGCGCTCGACGATGGTCTTCAGGTCGTCAGTGCCGCCATTATGGGTGCCAAGGCCGATATCTGTTTTATGTTGCTGGGCGAAAATCTCTGGGACCTTCGAAAGTTCCAATCTCGCATTCAAGCAGCGGGTCTCGAGGTCGCCGAGAGTTACGTTTCCGTAACCGAGGTCTCCGAGTACGCCGGCGGCATGCCCGAGGAAATGATTAACGCGCGACTTTTTCCGGTATTGCCCCCCGAAGGTCTTCGAGCGTTCTGCTTTTATCCCATGTCCAAGCGTCGTGGCGACAAGAACAACTGGTACTCACTACCCTATGATGAGCGAGCCCAGTTGATGCGCCAGCACGGAAAATCGGGCAAGGAATTCAAGGGTCGAATTTTGCAAGTGGTGACGGGATCAACGGGACTCGACGACTGGGAATGGGGCGTGACGCTTTTCGGCGCTCACGTTGATGATCTCAAGGACTGCGTTTACACCATGCGTTTTGACGAAGCTTCGACGCTGTACGCAGAATTTGGTGCGTTTTATACGGGACTCGTGGGGACCGTGGATGAGGTGCTCGACAGCACACTCGTCTAAGGGTGCTTGGTAGCGTTTGCTTCGTGAAAGAGCCCGTAAACGAAAAGACCCTTCGTCGTTGGGCTGAATCCCTTGCCGGGGTAGCCAAGACCGGTCTTGGTTTCACGCAAAGTCAGTACGAAAAAGAGCGTTACGAAGAAATCTTGAATATCGCCGCCGATATGCGGGTCGCCGCCGACGAAGGCTTAGATGACGTGTTGGACGCCTCGGGCCAAGTTAATGAATGGATGAAGCAAGTCGGTGTTGGTGTCGCGGGCTATCAAACACCAAAAGTTGCGGTTGGAGCGGCAGTCACGAATGATCGCGGCGAGTTGTTGCTCATTCAACGAGCCGACTCGGGCGTGTGGCTCTACCCCACGGGTTGGTGTGACATTGGTTATTCGGCTCCGGAAGTAGTTGTGAAAGAAGTGCACGAGGAGACTGGTATCGAAGTTGAGCCCGTTCGCCTCATTGGTGTTCTCGACGGCATGCGCCTTGGTGCTTCGAGGATTCCGCTTTTTTCTTTGCTCTTTTTCTGTCGTCAAACGGGGGGCGAGTTGAATCTTCACCCTTTGGAATGTTCGGATGGTGGTTGGTTCGCGCGCGACAATCTGCCGTCCCCAGTCATTGGGGCCGAACGTTGGGCGAAGCCAATTTTCGCAGCAATTGATGGCGAAGTGAACGACGTTTTCTATGACGACTTGCGAAAGCCCGTTTGGCGAAGCGAATCATGAGTCTCACTGTCACTATCGCGACCGAGCCGACTAATGAATTACTCGACGCTCTTCATGCGCTAATTCCCCAGTTGTCATCGAGCGCGCAGCCGCTCGAATTTGTCAAACTCGAAGAAATTCTGAACCAAGATGCCACCACGATGTTCGTGGCCCGCGAAGACGAGAAGATCATCGGCGTTTTGACACTGGTGTGTTTTCGCATTCCAACGGGACTTCGAGCGGTTATTGAAGACGTCGTAGTGGATCAAGGTGCGCAAGGTCACGGCGTCGGCGAATCGCTCACGAGAAGTGCGATTGACTTCGCTCGCGGAAAGGGAGCCGCATCGGTGGATTTGACGTCACGCCCGAGCCGTCGCACGGCCAATCGCCTATATAAGCGGATTGGCTTCGAAAAGCGCGAGACCAATGTGTACCGATACGTGATTGATTAGTTGTTCGGTGTGGGTGTCAGACTGACACCATGCGCCGCGCTTCAGTCATCGACGTTCATGTCGGGATTGTCCCGCCGACGTCATCGCTGTGTGTGGGGTCTTTGGCAACATCACTCCTCAGGATATGGGTGTTTGCATCTCCCTCTTGCCGTCACTCTGTGTGCCCGGCGCTTAAGTGGTTTGGACAAAACACCGTCGGGCACACGACGAGACGGGTTATATCCGTTCTACCTTCGAAGAATCGGGCTTTGCCGGGGGGCCTTCGTGGCCCCCCGAGGGTTTCGTCTTTGCGGTAGGGACGCACCGCCTTTCGAGGGATGCAGCTACTTACGTTCCTGGACAAAACTCTTTTCCTTCGCAGGGGACGGTGCATTACCGGCTTAAATTAACGCCGTCATCATCGGGAGGCGATCGTCAAGGTCGAAGCACCCGAATGTTTTGATGGCAGCCTTTCCCACCGTGACGGTGTCAATGTTTGTTGCCGGGGACGGTACTCGTAAGGCACTTTATTTTCTGGTTAAGGAAAATATTCGAATACCTATACGTTTGTCCTGAGTAATAATTAAGTCAAAATCAATCGTCTCGCGGTCGTGAGTTAATTGATTCGTAGAAACGGAGACAGAACGATGCGTAAAGTCGTCGCCTATGAATTGCTCTCACTGGACGGTGTCGCTGAAGATCCCAACGAATTTATTACCGAATGGGACGACGTCATGGACGAGAATCTTGGTCGAGTTATTGGAAAGCAAGACGCTGTACTACTCGGACGCAGGACGTATGACGAATGGGCTCTTTTTTGGCCGCCCAGTGATATTGAGCCATTTGCAAGTTTTATCAACAACGTACAAAAGTACGTCGTCACATCGAGTGTGCCCGACATACCCTGGACCAACTCGACCGTGTTTGATTCAGACTTCATCAAGAAAGTTTTGGAACTTAAAAATCAGACTGGTGGAGATATTGGAGTTCATGGAAGTGTTGCGCTGGTGAAGGGACTTTTGGCCAGCGGGCTCATTGACGAGTTGAGTTTGGTCGTTGCTCCGGCTCTGCACGGCCGTGGCCGCCTTTTATTTGATGAAGGGATTTCCACGAGGATGACCCTTACGCGTTCCGTTGTTTCACCCTCAGGGTACTTACTGCTGGACTACGCCCTTACGAACTGAGGAATTCGTAGATGATCCAGAAGTATGGAGTGATTTCTCAAGTTTGCGAGCACTTTCTTCTGCTTGCCGCGAAATCTACAATCAGTCTGTGAACAAACAACGATTATTCGGCGGAACAGTGCACAAGCTTCCCGGCGATCTGCGCGATGGGCTCATGACAAGTCAGTCAGCCCTAGAGGCGTGGAAGGACATAACTCCGTTAGCGCGAAATGAATTCATTTGTTGGGTCGAAGATGCCAAGCAACCAAAAACTCGCGAACGACGCATTCGTCGAACACGTGAAGAGCTTGAAGAAGGACAGCGCCGGCCGTGCTGCTGGCCCGGCTGTAAACACCGCGAACGTAACGGAAAGAATGGCGTCTAAAGGCACCATTCTTCTCTTGGCGACGAAAAAGAGTTGGGACGCGGAGTCCGAAGCCTATGGTTAGTTCATAGCGAATGATCCAAGGAATACAAAATGGCGTTCAAATTCTCGCGACAAGGTGCGTTAGCTATTGACGATGTGAATTTGCAAAGCAAACCTCATTGGCGACTCGCCATTTGGTGTCTTCGCTTGGCATTCGGAGGTTTGGCAATTGTTGTCAGTGGTTTAGTGATTCTTATTTGGCAAAGCAGCGCAGGCCTTACTGTTTTGGCGATTGGGATGGTTTTTTATTTGATAACCATCGCGATTACCGCCGTAGCCTTTATAGTCATTTTTCGAACTCTCCAACTACCGAAACCAACTTTTTTGGATCTTCGATGGAGATTGATACTGGACACTTTCTCCTCGAAGAAGTAAGCCACAAAATGTAAGTCATCGTGAATGGTTTCCATGTACATTCTCAACATGGACTACTGGACCGAAATAAAACAAGAGCGTCTCTTGCTGGCTGATCAATTAGAGACCATAACTACCGAAGCTTGGAACACGCCAAGTCTCTGTCGCGACTGGACCGTTCGAGAAGTGGTCGCCCATCTCATTGTTCCACACAAGACGTCAATAATCGGCTTTGTTCGCGAAATGGTGAAGGTCGGTGGGAGTTTTGACAAAGCGAACTTAAAAATGGCTCGCCGTGAAGCGCAACGCTCCAATTCGGAACTTGTCGAAGACCTCCGTAAGTTTGCCGATGGTCGATTCACGCCCCCCGGTTTTGGTTCGGAGGCTCCGCTTACCGACGTCATGATTCATATTCAAGACATCTGTATTCCGCTTGGCATCTCGTCGCCAAGCCCACACGATCATTGGTCACCGGTCCTTGATCTACTCGTATCGAAAAAGGCGCGAAAAGCTTTTGTCCCCGAAAAGGTGCCGAACGTTCATTTCGTCGCGAGTGACTTAAATTGGTCGCACGGTGCGGGCCCAGACGTGCATGGTCCAGCCGCCGCTATCGCCCTAACGCTATCGGGGCGCTCCGCCTTGACGGCAACATTGGAAGGTCCTGGTGCGGACGAATTTGTTGGAGCCATGATTAAGTAGTCCGCAATTTGTTGAACGCTCGCGGTCGCTCGTAACGAATAAGGAATGGCGGGGTCGATGGACCTAATGATGTAATTGCTTGTTTTCAAAATGATGGTTCCATTGATTGGTTCTCAGATGTTTACGCTAACGCCTTAATTTAGTTGCACGCATTTAGACACTCTTGTCTTCGATTTCCCACGCGTGGTCAATAACGTGCCAAACAATCCGCCGTACCGCATATTCTTGAGGCCATCCGGCGCCCTCTGCGCCCAATTTGAGACGATTCAAAATTTCTACGCGCTGTTGAGGCCAGGGTGTTCGCGGGGGAACGCGCACCCCGATTTTGCGGCCGTAGGCTCGTTCGGCTTCTTGCACGTGGGCCGCAACTTCGTCACGGTCTCGTCCGCCACCTTTTGGTCCTTTGGCCAAGTTGGCGGGTGCTTTTTTAATAACGTTGTCGAAGTATGTCCACGAGGACACCAGGATTTCCATTTGGCGTAAACGATTTGCTTGACTTGCTGGGAATTCGTCCCATGGTCCAAGTATGTTGGGTGCACCAAACTCGGTGGTGCCGTCACCATCAACTTCTCCAATGACGGAGATTTCCCCCAAAGGCCCCAGGGCCGGCACAATCTTCTCGTAGCGTGCACGGTAATTCTCCAACTCTTCGATAGCCTGCTCGATCGTTTTTCCTTGGCGACACCATCCGGGCCAATCGAGTGAGACCGCAAAAACTCTTTTTTTGCCCACTTCGAGGTAAACGTCGGTAGACCGCACGTTCGTAATCTAATGAACAAAGCGTGCGGTTCGAAGTAGCGATGTTCACGACAATAACGAGTGTTCGAATCGGTTGTTAGGGGCGAGACGCAGTCAATGTTCAATCAAACATTCGATGAGAAAGTTGCCTTCATCATCTCGCTCGACTCCGTGAATGTCGTGACTGAATCCTGGGAACCTCTGGTCGAAATCCTCGAGCGCTTCTAGGTAGCGCAAAATTGGACCATCACTCGGCCCAGCACGTTCGCCGGGCATGAGAAGAGGTATTCCTGGCGGATACGGAACAATCATGACGGTGGCCGCGCGATTCCCCATTTGTGAGAGGAGCAACCGCTCACTTTTTCCGCGGACCAGTTGCCGGTAGGAATCGCCAGGTGTCATTAAGGGAACTGGCAATTCGTCGAAGGCTTCGTCAAGCAATTTGAGGGTGGCGTGCGCTTGCACCTCCGCGTGCATCTCGTCGCAGAGCTGTCTAAGCGTGTAGTCGGTGTAACGAGTGGCGAATCTGTCCGCGAGATCGGGAATGGCTTCGCCTAAGAGATGTCCCCCGTCATAGGCACGCTTAAACGCTAGGAGACCTTCGAGCAGCGTCCCAGATTTACCAATTGTGGTTCCCATCGAAAAAAGTAGGAGCAGTGAGTAATCACCAGTCTTTTCCACCTCGATACGTCGGCCGTCAAGAAAACTACCGAGTATCGGAGCAGGTATTCCAGTGGGAGCGAGTTTGCCCGCTACGTCGATGCCGGGGGTGGTGATGGTCACTTTCGTGGGATCTAGTAGGCAATAATCGTCGCCCAAATTTCCAAAACCGTGCCACGTCTGCTCCGGGTGTAATACCCAGCACGACGGTTCATTTTCGAGCAGTTTGTTGGATGCGTCAGCAAAGGAGGACACAAGGCCGGTTTGGGGATCCGTTACTTGGTCGGGCTGCCACACGCTAAAGAACCAACCTGTTTCGCCATTTTCTCTTGCCGCAAGTTCGTTGCCCACAACTATGACGCGCTTTCTAAATTCGACGGCCTCGCTTATTGTTTCGGCGATCAGCGCCTCGCCGTCGCTCCCGTCCATCATGGCGGCGGCAACGTCAAGACAGGCAAACATGGGATAAAAGGGCGAAGTGGAGGCGTGCATCATGTACGCCTCATTGAATCGTGACGGCGTAACTGGTGCACGCTCGCTTGAACGCACGTGGATCATGGAACCCTGAGAAAATGCAGCCAGTAGTTTGTGGCTCGATTGAGTGGCAAAGATCGTTGGATTGCTCTTTTTTGGTGTGCGTTCGTGCATCGCGTAGCGATGGTGGTACATCGGGTGAAAGCGAGCGTAGGCAAACCAAGCCTCATCGAAATGGATTCGCGGAACATTTGATTGAAGGACATCGACCACTAGGTCGGCCCGATAGCAGAGACCGTCGTAGGTGGAGTTTGTAATCACTGCGTAGACGGGACTGCCCATTTTGTCTTTTGGAATTAGTGGATTGGCTGCGATGGCCTTAGCAACTGATTGCTGTGAAAGTCGATCGGACGTGATTGGTCCAATGATTCCGTAACCGTTTCGCGTTGGTACAAGATAAACAGGTAGGGCATCAGTCGCCGTGAGAGCGTAATTTACCGACTTATGACAATTGCGATCGGCCAAAACAACGTCGCCGGCGGTAACGCAACTGTGCGCGACAATTTGGTTTGAAGTGGAAGTTCCATTGAGCACGAAGTACGTGTCCTCAGCGCCAAAAATTCTTGCCGCGTTCTTTTCGGCGAGGCCAAAGGTGCCTGAGTGGTCGAGCATTTGACCAAGTTCCACGATTGAACTGGAAAGGTCAGTTTGGAAAAGATTCTCGCCGTAGAAGTCGAAGAACGCCTTTCCTGCTTGAGACTTTCGAAAGGCCGTACCGCCGGCGTGCCCGGGCGTGTGCCACGAGTATTCGTGAGAGTCACCGAAAGTGACGAGTGCTTGG